>Ga0129302_1000226_pt1 | contig 41942 bp, 34 predicted proteins | sample BlaSprsedimmetaG_FD_94476 | JGI IMG/M metagenome (GOLD analysis project Ga0129302, IMG submission 94476) | Hot spring sediment bacterial and archeal communities from California, USA to study Microbial Dark Matter (Phase II) - Blank Spring... | ecosystem: Environmental > Aquatic > Thermal springs...
ATACCTAAAAAAACTGACTTCAAAACCATTGATGATGAGTTCTTACAGTTTGTTGCGAACAGAATTAACAGCAGGCCAAGGAAGCGGTATAGCTATAAAAGTTCTATATTTGTAAAAAACCAATTATTAACAAAGACAAAAGTTGCATTTGTGGCTTGAATCTTGCTTATATCAATATTGGCGCAGCGGAAAAATTCAGATATTATTGGAACCCTAATTGGAAACTTGGAAATCTAAAATGGATAAAAAAGAAATATCAAGGCTATGATGATGAATTTTGAGTTGAATTTTGGCATAAAGAGTGGCAAGATATTATTTTTGGTAACGATAACTCATATATGAAAAAAATTATTAACGCTGGTTTTGATGGGGCGTATTTAGACAATGTGGAAGCGTATTACTTTTTATATCATAAAGACTAAAGTCGAATAGGTAAGGGGGAGTTTCACCCCCAAACCTCTCTCGGAACCGTGCTTGATAGTCTCCCATCACACGGCTCTTCGAACTCACGCATTCAGTTAAGAATGACAGGCTGAAACAAACTCATCCCCCGATTTATCGAGGTTGGTAAAACTGCCTTGAGTCCGTTAATCCCTTCGCTCATCCCTGCTTTCACAGGGCTTAATGTTGCACAAGTCGCTACTGCGGGTTAATCCGCCCCTACTCCGCTGTATCGATACTCTCTGCCTTGCCTTACAGATTTTCGGCATTCTCTCTTTACACCAGCGGGTAGGTTTTTCCCGATATATTGGAACTCGGGGCAGGCTTTGCTGCCTTAATGCCGGAGACCGAGGCAGCCGATAGACGGGTAATCTCTACCCTTATCCCGTGTGACCGTCCCACACACGGTTTTCAGTCTCGTAAAGGTTATTTTCGACACGTCATCGGTAGGTTTACTTTCGTTCAACTCCTACGCTCGCTCCTGACAGATTTTCGTCATTGCTGATTTTCTGCTTTTTAACCCAAGCCGTTCAGCACCTACCCCTTGAAAGGGAAGCACCGCTGGGCGGATTGGAAACGCTTCCAGTAAAGCGTATCCGAGAGGCCAACCTGAACTCTCTCCGTAGCAACCTCAGCCAGTCAGTTCGCTCGACCTCCGCAAGTTGCTCACAAAGTTGAATTAAGTCTCTCATCTCATCTAAAGTTATGATGAATCAATTTCAAAGAACGTACTCCCTGATTTTCAGACAGTTTTGTATATTTGAAAGTGTCCTGATTCATCGCAAGACACGCATACCGTGTGCTAACAGGTGGTATTGCCTACTGGGGCTGATGATGCAGATACGAAAGTTTTTAGTAATTTAGTGTGTTTTTAACGTGGTATGACGCCGCTGGCTTTTAACTCCCCAGCAGCCCAAACCACCGACCGTTAACTATTCTATTTTCACCTCACCACCCCAACATTTAGCAGCTCCGCTGCCAGGGTCAGGCGTTGTACCCAGTTTCCGGGTAGAATCATGTGATGGTTGCCAAAGGGGTTCTCTGTAAAGTACTTTGAAGCCGTAGGGCTTAGCTCAACCTCCAACTGGGTGCGACAAGCATTCCGACTTTTTGGCTTATCCGTAATATTGGCAAGCGTTACAAATATGTGGTTCAAGGTGCTGTCGAACCTAAAGATGGTTACCTCCTCGCCCTTTAGCTGGCCGCTTACGGCGTATCCCTTACCGGTTTCAAAATGGGTTTCGAGCTTAAACGAGGTTAGGTGGTTAACTGGTGCAGTGCAGTGAGCTAAAATAGCTTTTCCATTGCCCACATGGGCAATATTGGCCATCCAGGGAATGGCGTTGCAAACCTCCGACGAAAACATCATTGCAGCAGCGCTGCAAATATCGGCCTCGCAGGCAGCTGGGATTCCATCGTAATTTAGCTTGGCCAGTGCCAAACAGGCAGTATGGCCGGTTTTGTTGACCAGCGGGAAGCATTCCACAGCCATGGCGTTAAGCCTGTAAAACGGAATAAGCGAGGCCAGACCTTCGTATATCTTTCCGCTCTCAATCAGTTCCTGACGGTTCTCGGCCGTGCCGAAAAGCGATGTGAAATCAGGCGAAACCTGCAATATCTCATCAAAAACAATATCATCCCAGCTGATATCAACCTGCTCAATACCCAACTTGCTTTGCAGTAGGTATGGGTTAACACTGCTAGCCACCAGCCACGGCGATGAACTGCCAACCACACCAAGCCGCTGACCGTGAAGTTTGCGTACCCCCACAAAGGCATTGTAGAACTCGCTCAGGTACTCGGCTGTAGCAGGGTTATCGGCATCGAGTAGCACGGAACGTATGTTGTGCTGGTTCATCCATGCCTTCACCTCGGTGGCAGCAGCCCATGAGTTCGCATCGCGCGAGGCAAGCAACAGGTAAAAACGGTACTCCTGTACCGATTCAATGGCCAAATGCTCAGAGCCTCCGGTCAGAAACATAAGAACATCGGGCTTATCGTTCACAAACTCCATCTCCTCGGGGTTAAACAGGCCCATATACTTTTTCTTGGCCTTGTCGAAGACCGAAAGTTCTGCTGCCGGAAAAGCAAACAGCTTTACCCTTAACCTATCCTTAATAAATTCATTACTGCTCATTAGTTTCAATGCTTTTTACAATACCTATTCCGTACCTGATGTACTGGTAAACATCCTCAGGGGTACCATCGATACGGTTGTTGTTCCTCACGTGTCCCAGCCTTACCACCACGACATTCAAATCGGGGATAACAAAGATATACTGTCCTAGCAAGCCGCGGGCATACCATATCTTGTAGCCATCAATATTTATCATCCACCACTGGTAGCCATAAAAATCAACATTCTTGTTAGTTTCTGGATCAAAGAGGTAGCTTGCCGGTGTAAGCGACTCGTTCAGGAATTGCTCTGGGACAATTTGTTCCCCATTCCAACGGCCACTGTTTAGCACCAGTTGACCAAGGCGCGCAAAGTCGCGGGCATTGGTGTTAAAGCAGCAGAACGCCTTTTCAACGCCATCTTTCCTATCGAGGCACCAAAGAGCATCGTGTTCGGCACCTATTTTTGACCATATCTTTTCCGAGGCGTAATTGGAAAGGGTTTTACCCGTTGCCTTTTTAATAATGAGCGATAGTAGCTGGGTGTCGCCACTGCGGTACTCGAATAGTTTTCCGGGTTCCATAACCACCGTTTGGTTTAGCACTAGTTTGGAAAGGTTTTTGCCGTAGTACCCCTGTGTGGTAAGAGAAAATAGGGTACTATACGATTCGTCCCAGCTCAACCCTGAGCTCATGGTTAGCAAGTGTTTTATGGTGATTTTTGCTTTGTCGCCCTCGGCAAACTCGGGGAGGTAATTCCCAACGGGCTCATCGATACTTTTGATATACCCATCGCTCAGCGCACAGCCCATTAGCAGGCTAACTATGCTTTTGGCCATTGAGAAAGAGTTTGAGTATGAGTCTTTCCCATAGCCATCCCAGTACGATTCAAAAAGCAGGGCTGTATCCTTTATAACTATGAAAGCCACCGTGCGAAAATCGTTAAAATACTTAAGTTGCTCGTCGTTTAACTGGTAGGTGTTATACTCTGGGTGCAACTTCCATGGTTGAGGTGTACCCGCCTTAACGGTACGGTTATGGAATAACTTGTAATCGTCGATATTTACCTGCTGGTAAATCAACGCCCGCACAATGTAATGGTTTTGTGGCAAAGCCAAATATATGGCAAGAGCTACAACAACCACTACGCTGGCCACCTTAAGTTTTCGTTTCCAGTTCATAGCATTGAGGTTTAGGTTGATATGTTGTGTCGAAATTAAGGATTTTTTGGGATTTTTTGTGATATTTGTTCTCAAAATATTTCATGCCGCTAAAATCAATGGATAGTTTATCGTCTAAAATAGCGCTTGTTACCCTTTTTATATCGATTTATTGTATTTCCCATGCCCAAACCGACAGCGCCGGGGTTAACCTTTACCTGTTGGGGCAATCGTTTTTTGATAACAAAGAGTTTACCGGTAATATCAAAAAGGGATATACCCACCCAGGCTTTTACATACAGCCGGCTATAAAATTTGAAACGAAACAGTATAGCATTGCAGCGGGTTTCCATACTTTATACCTTGCCGGAGCCGATACCCTTGAGCAATTTGTACCCGTATTTTCAGCCCGATTACTGCTTAATAGTAGAATAATGCTGAATGTAGGGACACTTGAATCGTTGATAGGTCACTGGCTACCCGAACCCCTATTTAAGCCCGAAAGGCTATTCCTGAACCAACCCGAAACTGGTGTTCAGTTTCTTTATCAAGGGATATGGAGTAAGGCCGATTTATGGATAAACTGGGAGCGCTATATCAAAACCGGTAGCCCATTCCAGGAAGAGTTTACAGTAGGTTTTACACATCTGTACAACCTAAACGATACCCCTGGATTCTCAAACGCCTTTCATGCGATGGCTTCCCACCATGGCGGACAAATAGATAGCACCAACCTACCTGTACAAACACATGCTAACATTGGTTTACTACCTGCTTTTAGATTTAAGCCATATGGCAATACAACATTAGCATTGGCCACATCCGTTTACTATTACAAAAACCTTTCTCCATCGTTCACCTCGGAGTATAACACCGGGTTTGGATTGCATCCACAAGTAAAGGCATACCGCAATTACACAACCCTTGAGGTTGGCTTTTGGTACTCCCACGGGTTTGTTAACCCGCGCGGTGAAGAGCTTTTTGGCTCTGTATCAACCATAAATCCCATTTATAACCAGTCGGTTCGACAGCTTGGAACTGTTGCCATTGAATACCAAAAGCGATTCATGAGCAGCATGCTTCTAAATGCCAATTTTAAGGCTTACTACGATTTTAAATCGAACCTGCTGGAGTACAGCTACACACTACGGCTGATGTTCGACGGAAAGCTTAAACGGGTAATGTAAAAAAACCGACCTGTGTTGGTCGGGTGGCATCCATCAATTTTTAATGTTATTCCGTTAAATCAAGCAATGTACTAAAATATCTTTTCCTCTTCCTTGTTAAAATGCCTGGTCAGGAAATGCTATCTTGACTAAAATTAACTACAACTGGGATTAATAATCTTATATAACTATAACACTATTAGCCAACTAAGGTTGGGATTTTACATTTTATTCTCTGCAACGCCCGTTTTATGGGCGATTAATTTTTTTCAAAACAGCCCTCCTATCTAAAACAGGTTTAATTGAAGTTGACCAGGAGGTTCACCAACCTGTATTTTGTATGCCCTGTTTGTGCTACGAAGTAATTCGACCATATCAAGCATACTAAGCAGGTGAATTCTTATCAGTGATGCCACAACTGAAAATGCCTTTTTGGTTTGTGCTATTTTATGAATGACCGTTATTAATAGTTGAGCAATCAATGTGCACCAAACCTGCGTTCGTATTGCGCTTTCGCTCTCTTCATAAAAATAAAGCAATAGGAAGTTTTGCTTCATTTTCTTCAGTAGCAATGCTATGCCCCAGCGCTTTTTGTACAGAAAAACTACCTCTTCAGCTGTGATTTCAAAATTATGGGCAGGGAACTTAAAAAATTTTTATCGTGAACTTTTGCTGCCGTAAGTTTTATAAACCGGGCAACCGGCTGTACTGCATCAATAAGCCTATGGGCTTTTAACCCATAAGTTCGGCTGTCCGACAAAATTTATTTCCTTATGTTTAGCCATGTTGTACTGATTTTTTGCAAAACCAATTCACAACCTTAAAAGGAAACCGTAAGAGAGTATCTTTTTTTAACTAATTTAGTCGGACACTACAGATAAATTTATATTCATCTAACGATATCGTAACTGCGCCTATCCCTGTTCCTCTCTTAATAATGAGAGTTTCAATGTGATTCACAACATTGTCCAGAAACTTCTTTAGGCTTGTTCTAAACTCTGTAAAGTTAGCTACCATCATAATCGCACCTCTTTAAGATACTTTTTTTGTACAGAAAAAAGGTCATAAATAGCAACTTACAAGAAACATTATCTTTTTTCAAAAACCTTAAGTTTTGCAAACTATTTATTCTCTTCAGGACAGTATATAAATACCATTTGCTCAGCGGGGTTGTAACCAAGTTCCAATGCCTTGCGGAAATCTTCGCAACCGGATTTGAACTCCTGAACATTCATCTTTGAAATACCTCGGTTATAGTATGCTTCGGCATTCTTAGGGTCGGCCTTGATGATAACATCGTAATCGGGGATAGCCTCCTTGTGGTTACCCATAATTGCTTTTGAAATGGCACGGTTATAGAAGGCCTGAACGTAATTTGGGTCAATGGAAATCACCTTGTTAAAATCGGCAATTGATCCCTTGTAATCCTTTTGGTACGCACGGGTAATACCCCTGCCGTAATAAGCTTTAAGATAATCGGGCTTAAGCTCAATGGCCTTGTTAAAAGCAACCATGGCCTGCTTAAACTCGCCCTTGAGCAGTAATGCTCCTCCCTTTACCCCATAAACCAATGGCAATTTAGGGTTTACCGCAATGGCCTTATCGAGTAGTTTAATGGCATCGTCGAATCGATGCAAATTGGTGTAGGCTTCGCCTAAGCTGTATAAGAGTTCCTCGTCTTTAGGTAACTCCCTCAGGGCTGTTTTTAAATCGGCAATAGCCCCTTGGTAATCCTGTATTTTAAGTTTGAAAATGCCTCTTTTCTTGTAAGCCTCAGGGGTAGCGTTAGCCCCTTTAATCATCATATCGTAATCGGCAATGGCGCCCTTAAAATCGTCAAGGTTTGCAAGCGACTCACCACGGCTGTAAAATGCCTCAAGGTTTGAGCCATCGAGTTCAATGCTGCGATTATAGTCCTTAATGGCCTGCTCAAACTCCATGATTGCAGCGTTTAGCAAACCACGCTGGTAGTATGCCTTTGAACTAGAATCGTTCAGGGAAATTGCCCGATTGAGGTCGACCATGGCCTCGGTATAGCGCTTTAACTTGCGTTGCGATATGCCTCTGTGCAGATATAAATTGAAATTGGTTGAATCCAAAGTTATTGCTGCACTAAAATCGGCAATGGCTAACGAATCGTTATTTAGAGCTGCATGGGTTACGCCGCGCTTAAAGTAGTAATCGTAGCGTTGGGGGTTTAGCTTAACGGCTTTGTTGAACTTTTTGAGGGCAAGTTCATACCTGGCTGAATCGAGCAATTGTAAACCGGCTCTATAATTATTTTCGGCCATTCGAGGTTTAAGAACGATGTAGGCTGCAATTCCAATAACAACCAGTCCAATAAATACCGCCACAATACGTTTCATACCTAACTGTTTTAAGTTCAATTTGAGTTTATACGATTATCTCGAAATAAATGTTATAAGTTAACCTCCATTATCAGAGCACAGTTGAGTTTTGCTACCTCACGGGCATAACGGGGGTTTTGCTCCGACAGTATATCGGTTAACTTGTGGTAATTGGGGTCGTCGTGATGAGAAATGAAGAACAAGGGCTTGTAACCTCTTTGATAAAAACTGAAACTATCGCTATACTCACGGTAAGTATTATCATTAACCGATTTAAGGAGGGTGTAGGTTGAGCAGATTTTTTGGGCATGTTTCCTAAAATCAACCGAATTAGGATAATCAATGATGTTGAGGTACCAACCGGTTGAATCAGTTTCCGGACAAAACGAAACCATGTCGTTATTGAGCATAAACTTGACCCTTGCCAGTGTATCGAATAAACGATTTGACATGTGCTGGCTGCCAAAGAGTCCCAACTCCTCAGCTGCAAAGGTGGCAAAAATAATAGTAGTCCGAGGTGCAAAACCGGCTTGCTTTAGTACCCGTGCAACTTCAAGGGTAACTGCAACGCCGCTGGCATTATCGTTGGCTCCGGGAGCCACAATATAAGGGCTTTCGGGTTCAGTACTTCGTAAAATACAATCGTGATGGCCACCCATAATGGTAACACTATCGGGGTAAATAACACCGGGTAAGGTTGCTATTACATTGTACTGCCAAGTATTACTATTATTATAGTGAAGAAAAAAGGAATCGAGACGAGCAGTAGCATATCCGTAGCTTTTAAACTTATTCATTATTGCAATAGCCACATCACGTCTGTTTTCGGCCAGTGCAAATCGGGTACCCATCCCCTCAAGCATAGCAACTGTAGCAGCAATGCTGTCGGCATGGATATTTTTGGTTACCAGGGTAATTTCAGGATCGGGCTTACTGGTGGGGGCAATAATTTGGTCGTCCTTTGAACAGGATGCCACAATACCAAACAACAATATGGCCATCAGCCCCTTGAATACGTAACGATAGGTATTTGTCATTACATTTAGTTTTGATGTAAAAATAAACATTCTATTAATTCCTAAACGCTCCCAATTCAGAAAATTGATACCTTTGGTGGCTGAACCCTGATACTAAAAGTAAACAAAACCTATTACCCAATGAAAAACTATTCAGTTAGCCAATTCAAGAAGTATAACAACTTAGCAGGATGGTTCACCTTTGCCATTGCCACCACAGTTTACCTGCTTACCATTGAACCCACCGCCAGTTTTTGGGATTGCAGCGAGTTTATAGCCAGCGGCAATAAACTTGAGGTAGGACACCCTCCAGGGGCACCCTTTTTCATGCTCATGGTTCGTTTTTTCACCATGTTTGCTCCAACACCGCAATGGGTTCCTATACTTGCCAATAGCCTTTCGGCCCTTGCCAGCTCATTCACAATACTATTCCTTTTCTGGACAATAACCTACATGGCTCGGCGTATTGTTTCGCCCAAAGCAGCAGATCTCACCTTAACCCAGGTAATACTCATACTCTCATCGGGGTTTGTTGGGGCTCTTGCCTATACCTTTTCCGATACGTTTTGGTTTTCGGCCGTTGAAGGAGAGGTGTATGCCACCTCATCGCTTTTTACCGCCCTTGTTTTTTGGGCAATCCTAAAATGGGAAGAACAAGCCGATCAGCCCCATGCCACCCGATGGATCATTCTCATAGCATATTTAATGGGTATTTCCATAGGCATTCACCTTCTGAACCTATTAGCCATCCTGGCCATTGCTTTGGTTTACTATTTCAGGAGGTTTGAATACTCACCCAAAGGTTTGTTATATACCTTGCTAATATCCACACTGCTGCTACTTACTATTATGTATGGCATAATACAGGGATTTGTTGTGATAGCATCAAAGGTTGAACTTCTTTTTGTGAACTCATTTGGCCTACCAATCAAGTCGGGAGTACTATTCCTGTTTGTTGCTGTACTTGCACTGCTTGCTTATGGTATTTACCGAACCCACAAGCGAAGGTGGGTAATATTGAATACCATTTTTGTAGGACTTACGGTGATAATGATTGGATATAGTTCGTATGCTGCAATAGTAATACGTTCGTCGGCCAATCCGCCAATGGATCAGAACAGCCCCGATAACATGTTTTCGCTGCTTTACTACCTTAACCGTGAGCAGTACGGCGACAGGCCCCTGCTTTACGGGCAGGTATTCAACGCGCAACCCATTGCAAGGATCGAGGGCGAGCGTACTTATGCCCCAAAGAATGGGAAATACGTTTTTGTCCGTACCAAGGATAGGTATGAGTTTGCCCCCGAGTTCAAAATGCTTTTCCCACGAATGTGGAGCAGCGACAAAAACCATGTTAACGCCTACAAGAAATGGAGCAACTTTAGAGGAAAACCTGTAAGACGGTTTGATAGGGAAGGGAAAACTGAAACGGTTTATGTACCTACATTTGGCGAGAATCTGCTGTTCTTTTTCCGTTACCAGCTTGGGTTTATGTACTTCCGCTACTTTATGTGGAACTTTGCCGGCCGCCAAAACGACCTTCAGGGGCACGGCGAGGTAACCAAGGGGAACTGGATAAGTGGAATCCCTTTTATCGATAATCCACGTTTGGGACCTCAGGAAAAACTGCCTGAAATTTACCGAAACAACAAGGGGCGAAACCGCTATTACCTCCTACCTTTGCTCTTAGGTCTTACAGGGTTAACCTACCAGCTACGCAGGCATAAGCACGATTTTTGGGTAACCACCATGCTTTTTGTGATGACTGGAATAGCCATAGTAGTTTACCTGAACCAAACGCCCTACCAGCCACGTGAGCGCGACTATGCATATGCGGGAAGCTTTTACGCCTTTACCATTTGGATAGGCTTAGGTGTTTTAGCTGTTTATGAGCTGCTGAGGAAAATAAATGATACCCCTGCCACCGCCGTGGCAACAGCAACTGTATGCACACTTGCTGTTCCGGTTCTCATGGCTACTGAAAACTGGGACGATCACGATCGTTCTGGCAGCTATTTACCCGCTGACTTTGGCTACAATATGCTTATAGGTTGCAAGCCCAACGCCATTCTTTTCACCTATGGCGATAACGATACTTTCCCCCTATGGTACTCACAGGAAGTAGAAGGAGTTAGAACCGATGTTCGTGTGGCCAATCTTAGCTACCTCCGCGGTGAGTGGTACATTGAACAAATGCAGCATAAAGCTTACCGAAGCGACCCCATACCAATCCGAATGACCTACGACCATTACTATACAGGCGCTCGCGATGCCATTGTGGTAATTGATAGGATAAAAGAACCCCTAAACCTTGACCGCATTGTGGATTTCTTCCTCTCCGACAAACCCAACAACAAAGTACAATCGCCATTTAACCAAAATGAAAGGATAAACTATATCCCATCCAAGCAGCTTTTCCTAACCGTTAATAAATCTGAAGTTAAAAACTATATTGATACACCAGAGGATTACCTAAACCGCATTGCCGACACCATAACCTGGACACTTAACAAGCAAATAGTGCTTAAAGATGGTCAGGTGATACTTGACCTTATTGCCTCAAACCGATGGCGGCGTCCCATTTACTATGCCACCACCGTAAGCAGCGAAACATACCTAGGATTAGATAAGTTTTTCCATCTGGAGGGTATGATGTACCGTGTACTACCCATACCCACCTCGCGTCAGTGGGGGACTGGTTCGGTTAACACCCGCGAGATGTGGGAAAACCTCATGGAAAAGTATAGGTTCAGAAACTTGAACAACCCCAAGGTCTATTTGGACGAAAACAAGATGCGAATTGTATCGAACTACCGTAACCTTTTCGCTCGCCTAGCCAATGCTTTAGTTGATGAAGGCAAAAAGGATTCGGCCATAGCCGTACTGAACAGGTGCATGGAACTAATCCCTCCCACAACTGTTCCACTTAACTACTTTGCCCTTTCCATGGTTGAAGGGTATTACCGTGCAGGCGATATGCAAAACGCCTTAAAATACTCGCAGCAAATGGCAAACCAAGCCTCGGAGGCCATATCGTACATGATTTATGACCTAGACGAGTTCCAAAAAAACTGGCTAGGAAATGAGCTGCAGCTTAATCTTGCCATACTTTACGAGTTAACCCGTATGGCCAACCAGTACGAAAATGATGAGTATGCCAGGCAACTTACCGAAGAGTTCAATTCTTTTATAGCTGAACTGGAAAGCTAGCCATGATAAACCTTAGTCCACCACGCTTTTTTCAAAGGTTTTTCAAGAATGTGATATGGAATTTCCCCTCCGAAAAGGAGGGGGTTTTCCTAACTTTCGACGATGGGCCGACCCCTGGAATTACCCCCTGGGTATTGGAGCAACTGAGAAAATACAATGCAAAAGCTACCTTTTTTTGCCTGGCAAAAAATATTGAAATGCATCCTGAAGTTTTTGAAATGATAGTGGCCGATGGTCATACGGTGGGCAACCATTCCTACAGCCACATCAAGGGCTGGGGAACCGATACCACTCAATATGTTCAGGATATTATATACGCCAACAGCTTTGTAAACAGCAACCTTTACCGCCCACCCTACGGCCGTATAACGCCCAAACAATTCAAGCTGCTGAAATCACAATATAAGATTATTTTGTGGGATGTACTCAGCATGGACTACAGCCGAAGGGTATCGCCAAAAAAGGTTTACCAGTACGTAGTAGGAAATGCCAAACCTGGCTCGATCATTGTTTTTCATGATTCCTTGAAGGCTGAGCGCAATCTGCGCTATGCACTGCCCCGCGTTCTCGATAATCTTAGCTCAAAAGGGTTAACTTTTAAATCGATTAACATTCCGTGAGCAGAATGAAAAGATGTGTAAAATACTTTTTATAGTTCAACTTCCGCCCCCTGTTCATGGCGCCAGCTTAATGAATAAACTAGTAATGGGGAGGGCTTTGCAATTGCCTAACAACAAATGCATTACCATTAGCCTTAACTTTGCAAAATCGCTTTCCGATTTACAGAAGTTCAAACCCCGTAAAATACTGAGAGCCATTACTATAGCTTTCGAAATCATTATTAAAATCATTAAGTATAAGCCCGAGTTAATTTATTTTTCAATGGTTCCCATAGGCCTTGTGCTGATCAGGGATAGCATTTACTTGATGCTTTGTAAGGCATTATCGCCAAAATCAAAAAAAATAATTCATCTTCACCGGCCTGGGATGCTGCAGTTTTATAGTCAAAAGCCGTACCTGTACCGATTCTATAATTTAATTTTTAAAAACTGCGAGATTGTTCATCTAACTCCTCGCTTGGCCAAATCGGAACTTTCACCTTTGAACTTACAAAAAAGCAAAATTACAGTTATTCCCAATTCCATAATTAAAACACCCGATTATACCAAACAGGAAAAGGATTGGGACAGTATTCTTTTCCTATCAAACTTTCTGAAACATAAAGGTTATGCTGAACTTGTTATAGCATTTGCAGAGCTGCACAAGAAGTATTCCCGCTTAACACTTACCCTTGCAGGGGCATTCCCATCGGAAAATGATAGACTAAGATTGATTGAAAAAATTGAACTCTACGGATTAAATGAATCGATAAATGTTGTTGGGGCAGTTTACGATTCCAAAAGGTTTGAGCTTTACAGCAAAGCTGGGATATTCGTATTACCCTCAAAACTCGAATATTTCCCGTTAGTGATTCTGGAAGCCATGTCGGAGCGTTGCGCTGTTGTCTGCAGTGGGAAGGAAAACCTTCAGGAGACCTTTATCGATGGCAAGCATTTACTCTTCCTCAATAACACCAAACCAACTGAAATTGCCCTGACAATTGAAAGCCTGATACTATCGCCCCAACTTGCCCAAAAAATAGCAAACGAAGGGTATAAAAGGTTTACCGAGATACAGGAAGAAAGCCTCTCAAAAATCGACAAGCTCTTTACCTGCCAATAGAGTTTGGCTTAAACTTTAATTTACCTGATTGTCCTCTATTCTGAGGCATCTGCCATAAAATCTATATCTTTGCAAAAATCTTAATTCGAAATGATAACCATTGAACAGGGAAAAGAACTTGCAAAGCGCCGCGATGCGCTGAGGAGGTGTCTTTGACATCGACAAGCTTAGTATTGAATACGAAGAGGAACAACAAAAAACGCAAGCCCCCGACTTTTGGGACAAACCCGATGAGGCAGAGAAACAATTAAAGAAGGTAGCATCAATCAAAACCTGGATCGATAGTTTTAATAGGGTAAACAGCCTTACCGAGGATTTGCAGGTGATGTTCGATTTTGCCAAGGAGGGTGCTGCAACCGAAGAAGAAATTGACTCCCACTACAGGCAAACCCTCCAAGCCATTGAGGATTTGGAACTAAAGAACATGCTACGCAAGGAAGAGGACAGGCTTGGGGCAATCATGAAAATCAACTCTGGTGCCGGAGGAACTGAAAGTATGGACTGGGCAGCCATGCTCATGCGCATGTACATGCGCTGGGGCGAGCGGAATAGCTACGATGTGAAAGTTGTAGATATACAGGATGGCGAGGAAGCTGGAGTAAAATCGTGTACACTGGAGTTCGTGGGCGACATAGCTTACGGATATCTAAAGGGCGAAAACGGCGTTCACCGCCTGGTTCGTATATCGCCATTCGACAGCAATGCCCGTAGGCATACTTCGTTTGCTTCGGTATTCGTATCCCCTGCCGTTGACGAAACCATTGAAATTACCATTAATCCCGCCGACATTAAATGGGATACATACCGCTCGTCGGGTGCAGGAGGACAAAATGTCAACAAAGTGGAAACTGGTGTTCGCCTTTACCATATCCCCACAGGTATAGTAATTGAGAATACCGAATCGCGATCGCAATTCCAGAATAGGGAGAATGCTTTGCGACTGCTAAAATCGCACCTGTACGAATTGGAACTTCGCAAGCGTCGGGAGATACAGGCTGAAATTGAAGGCAAAAAGCAAAAGATTGAATGGGGGTCACAAATTCGCAACTACGTATTGCACCCCTATAAGCTGGTTAAAGACCTACGGTCGGGCTATGAAACATCCGATGTTAACGCCATACTTGATGGCGACCTTAACGAATGCATTAAAGCTTACCTTATGCAGTTTGGCGACGAGTAGCAAATATGCTACTCGTTTTTTCTTAGACTTGCACGGGTTATCAACCCCACTGGAATAAATGCAAAAACCCGCCGGGCATGTTCCTTTGGCACTTGCGAAAGGAATAGTCCAAAAACTACAATAGCTATACCGGTTATCTTAATAATATCCAAGGTTTCGCCTAACAGGAAGTACGCAAAAATTGCTGTAAGTACCGGTATTGCATTGGCAAACGAGTTTGCCTTGGTAACCCCAAGGTGCTTAACCGAGTATGTGAATAACAAAAAGGCAAAGGTTGAAGCAAAAATTCCGAGCTTAATAAGCGGCATAAGCGACTGAAACGTTACCCCTACACCCATAAAGTGGGTAAATTCAAAAATGAAAAATAACGGCAAAAAGTAAATTACCGCAATGGTATTCTGGTAGGTTATTATGGAGTAAACGTTGTAGGTAGATGTTAACTTCCGGAGTGCTAGCGAATACCCTAAAGCAGCAAATACCGCAAGAAACATAAGCGCAATGCCAACTGGATTTGCCTCGATTTTACCAAAGCCCTGATGGAATATAACCATTCCAACCCCAACAACCGAAACTAATATCCCTATAAAGTTCATTAGGGTTACTCGGGTTTTATAAATATAAAACTCACCCAAGGGGCTGAATAGTGGAATAGTTGAGACAATTACGGCAGCTAAAGTAGATGAAACCATAGTCATACCAAAACTCTCTCCTATAAAGTAAAGGGAAGGTTCAAAAAATGCCAGAAGCATAAAGTACTTCAAATCGCCCATTCTCATCCTGGTTAACTTCCTCATAAGCAATCCAACGGTAGCAAATAGGAAAATGGTTGAAATAGTAAGCCTACCCACAACTAAAGTGATAGGCTTATAGAATTGGAATACCTCTTTATACCAAATGAATGAGAGCGACCAAAAAACCATGGCTAGCAAAGTTGCAGCATAAATCCCAATGGAATTAATCTTCATTGTTTAAAGTTCAATTTATCGGCAAACTTTTTAGAACTGTATAAACCCAAAAGGTTTACGCGGCAAAAATAAAAAAGGGCGTTGAGTGTTCAACGCCCTAATCTAAAATAATGCAAGATTAGTTTGCAGAAGACAGAAGCACCTTGTTAATTACATGAACAACCCCATTGGTAGCCTGTACATCAACCAGAACAACCGAAGTGTTCTCGTTAATTGTAACGGTTGTACCAACATTAACATTGATATCGCCATTCAACGTAGGCACATTACCACTAGAAAGTTGATTTGATCTTACGTTACCTGATACAACATGATAGAGCAGAATGGGCGTTAATTCATCCTTTGAAAACTGATCGATTCCTGAAACATCAATTTGGGTGAAAAAGGCACTAAAAGCATCGTTGGTTGGAGCAAACACTGTAAATGGACCCTCGCCCTTTAAAGTTTCAACAAGTTCAGCTTTTACAAGCACTGAAACAAGGGTGCTGAAACTGCTATTTGCCAATGCAATATCTACAATTGTGGGTGGAAGTATAACCTTATCGATTACATGAACTAAACCATTAGTTCCTACCACATCGGTTGCAATAATCTTAGAGCTATCATTGAGTTTAACTGCAGTGGCACCCACAAGTAATGAAATTTTTTAGTCATTTGGACCTGAGCTCAATGTTGAAACATAACCAGTTTGTAACTGTGTTGATTTAACCGCAGCACCTAAAACGTGATATAAAAGTATTGGGGTCAAATCCTCGGCATTAAGGGCGTCTAAACCACTTACACTTAAATCAGTGAAAAGTTGACTAAATGCATCGTTTGTAGGAGCAAAAACGGTAAAAGGTCCATCAGCCTAAACAGCATCAACCAAATTGGCTTTGGTTAGCGCAGTACTAAAGATGTAAAACTGTTGTTAGCAAGGGCAATATCAACAACTGTTGGCGGGAGTAAAACCTTATCTATCACATGAATTACTCCATTGGTAGCTGAAATATCGGCAGCGGTAATGCCAACATTTCCGTTAGGCTTCAGCATGCTTGCATCAACTTTTAGTGATACACCCAATCCACCTGCTCTGGGGCTGAGGGTTGAAACATAGCCATTCTCAAGCTGAGTTGATTCAACCCTACCCGATAACACATGGTAAAATAAAATTGGGGTTAGCTGGTCAGCAGTTAAGGCATCAATGCCGCTTACGCCCAACTGATTGAAAAGTTCGTTGAAAGCTGCGTTGGTTGGAGCAAATACTGTGAAAGGACCAGTGCCCTGAAGGGTTGTAACCAGGTTTGCCTTTTGAAGTGCCTGGATCAGAATTGAGAACTGTGGATAGGAAACAGCAACCTCAACAATGTTTTTGGGCATTTCCATCTCTTTTTCATCATCTTTTTCGCAACTTGTCAATATTAGCGTTCCCGCTAAGCCTACTAATGCTAGTAGAGCAAATAAATTTTTTTTTGTTTTCATAATTGTGTGTTTTAGTAGATTATGCCCTACTAACATTAAAAAACCTTTATTCATTTTGTGTTCTATTTACATATTCTTTTGTTGGTTAATTTATATCAATCATATATCTTATCTGCTAATTGATTTATTGGGCTGGATTTGGATTTATTTGCCAAAAATCAATAATTTTACAGAAATTTGGTTGCAGGTATGGAAGAACTTATCAGGCTCCGTCACGAATTACATCGAAACCCTGAACTATCTGGACAAGAAAGGGCTACCGGGAAACGAATAAGATTTTTTCTTAGCCGCTACCAACCGCATGAGTTTTACTCAAATATTGCTGGCGAAGGGATGGCTGTGGTATACAGGGGTAAGGAGCCCGGTCCAACCGTGCTTTTCCGGTGCGAGATGGATGCTCTTCCCATTACTGAGCAATCCGATTTGAAATACAAATCGAACACCCCGGGGGTATCGCACACCTGTGGCCACGATGGGCACATGGCCATTGTGTCGGGTTTGGCTGTTCGTTTCTTTGAGAACCCCATACAAAAAGGAAGGGTTATTCTTTTTTACCAGCCATCGGAGGAAAATGGTTCAGGAGCAAAGGAATCCATTGAAAAGCTTAAGGAATTAGACCTCCTGCCCGACTATGCTTTTGCTCTTCACAACCTACCTAAGTATAAAAAAGGAAGCGTTGTACTTGGGCGTTACACCTTTTCGGCAGCATCAAAAGGGTTGATAATTAAACTTACCGGGCGGAACTCGCATGCCGCATTCCCTGAACTAGGCCTCAACCCAGCCGCAGCCACAGCCGAGATAATACAGCACTTGCTTGCTTTGCCTAGCAGCTTCAAGTACACGAATTTTGTGCTTGTTACCCTTATACATGTAAAGATAGGCGAAGTAGCTTTTGGCACATCTGCCGGTTCCGCTGTTATCATGACTACCCTAAGGGCCTTTGACAATTCCGATATGCATCTGCTTTCCAATAACGCTCTCAAAACATCAACCCAAATTGCAACCAAACACGGCTTAGCCATTGAAACCGAATTTACCGACGATTTCCCAGCCTCAGTTTGCGACCCGCAACTCACTGATGTTATAGAGAAAATTGCTACAGAGCAAAAGAAAGAGGTTGTTTACCTAAATGAACCCAACCGGTGGAGCGAGGATTTTGCACACTTTACAGGCATTTGCCCATCGGTAATATTCGGACTTGGTGCAGGCGAAAATCACCCCGATATCCATAGCCCAAACTACGACTTTTCCGATGAACTTATTACCGAAGGTGTTGACCTGCTTGAATCCATAGCACGTAAGATTACTAACTCCTAATCCTAACTAACAGCCTTACCATCCAGCCATCTGGTCGCTGACTAACCACGTAAACTCCTGTAAAACAAGGGCTGCAGCGGTTATCTTTTTCACATATAGCGTATCGGTGCCGGCTGTTAATGCAACCAATGCGGCAATAACGGGTTGAGAGTATATGTAAATGCTTACAGTGCTTGCCTGAACGTAACGCAATCCCCACCCATTCAAAAGGTATGCAAAGAATATAGGCCCAAGTAAAACAAAAATGATGGAGGCATAAATCATAGGGGGTATGATTCCCAATTGTGTAGTAGCCAAATCGGAAATCCCAAATGGCAATAGCGAGATCAATCCAACCACAAAAACTCCTTTCATTACTGTTATGGGTTTATACTTGAGCATCACCGGCTTAACCACAACAAGGTAAAAGGCATAAAAAAGTGTATTCAAAAATAGCATAAAATTGCCCAGAGCGTGGTGTTGTCCAATTTCCAACGAACCCTTGCTTAGTATGAGCACGAGTGCACCCGATGCACTAATGACTAATCCTAAGATTTTTATTACCTTGATATGCTCCGATAAAACAAAGTATGCAATAAGCATTACCATTGCCGGATTTAACGTCGATATGATGGACTATTCAATTGGCGTGCTGTAGTTTAAACCATTAAGGAAAAGGAGCTGATTAAAAGAAATCCCGAATAGCCCCGATGCAATAAATAGGGGGGAATCAGCCTTACTAATTTTTCATTCCCTGTCCCAAGCTTGGAAATCAACCAAAAAAGAACTAATACGTTAATCACCCGCAGCAGAGTGAATGCCATTGGCGATAAGTAGTTAGGCATCACCCCCTTGGCTATGGAGTAATTTACACCAAACATAATGTTGGCAAGTATTATGGCTAAATGGGCCTCGACTCGCTTATTATTGACAATGACCATAACTGCTAAATACAATGCAGTTCGATTTACAAAACAAAGTTAAGTTTAAAAAATAGCAGAATTTACTTTACGCTCAGTAAGCCCTATTATAATTCCTCACCAAATTGGTCAATAGAAACAGGTTGTCTAGATTTTTTTGTGTTCATATCGAATATTCTCCTCTAAAGATATTGCCCTAGCCCTATTTCGGTTTAACCTACCCTAATTCCCTTCCATTCTACAATTTCCATTCATTCCAGGCCTTTCCGCCCCATTATCGTTGGGCTTAACTGATCACTTTGCCTCTAACATCCTCTTATTCCGACTCGTTCCGATTCATTCCTCTAGTAATTAGCCTGTTGAAATTTTATAATTTGTGGTGCTTTGATTGAATAATTTAACAATTAATTAGCGTAACATTAAACCATAAAACTTTAAATTTGTTAATTATCGCATTTTAAGATTTATGCACAAGCAAACCACACATATTAAGGAAAATCCTGCTCAACGCATTAAGACAAAGTTAGCCCTAATACCTGTTTTGCTTGGCTTGGGTGTAACCGGCGCTTTGTTATACAATGAGTTCAACCCTAGGGCATTTGACATTATAAACTTTACATGGAAATCAGTCCTTTGGATAATGCTGGCTTGCCTTTTCATGGTTGGACGCGATTTGGGATACACCCTCCGGCTCATGATTTTAAGCGATGGTAAATTCCGATTCTGGAAGGCCCTTAGGATAATAATGCTATGGGAATTTACATCAGCAATCACACCATCGGCTATTGGTGGTACCAGCGTGGCAATTGTATATGTCAATAAGGAAGGTTTAAACCTCGGGCATAGCTCAGCATTGGTAATGATAACATCGTTCCTGGATGAGATTTACTTCGTTATCATGTTTCCACTCCTGATTTTGCTGGCGGGTTACCATGGGCTATTCGACATTGGTACCACTAACAGTATGGCCAAGGAACTTTTAACATTCAGCATTATTGGTTACTCATTAAAGCTTTCATGGGTAATAGCTTTGATTTACGGTTTATTCTTTAACCCCCGTGGGCTTAAGTGGCTGTTACTTTTGATTTTTAAACTACCAATCCTTCGGCGTTGGAAGCATGGAGCTAACCGTGCCGGATCCGACATCATAAACAGTTCAAAGGAATATCGCGACAAGCCTACCTCTTTCTGGGCAAAGGCTGTAATTGCATCGTTTTTATCATGGTCGTCACGTTTCTTGGTTGTGAATGCGTTACTTATGGCATTTTTTAGCATTGATCATAACCTGCTAATTTTTGCCCGCCAACTTGTGATGTGGATAATGATGCTGGTAAGTCCAACCCCCGGAGGTAGTGGATTTGCTGAATTTGTTTTTACCCGCTACCTATCTGAATTTATCCCTGTTGAAACAGCATTAATTGTTCCTGTTTCTGTGGCAATGGCCTTGCTGTGGAGGCTGATTACTTACTATCCTTACCTTTTCGTGGGTAGCATAATTTTTCCCCGATGGGTTCGCCGACACTTCATCAAGTAAATACTTTTCATACTGACAACTCTAAAACAAATCGTTTTTAAAAGCTGTTTAGTTTGATATTAAAAAAAAGGAGGATATGAATTATTTCTATATTACCGGTACTAGCTCGGGAATTGGATTGGCACTTACATACCAATTACTGAGCAATGACAGTAACTATGTGGTTGGATACTCACGTAGAAATGTAGTTAGCCACCACAGGTATAAACATATTCAAATTGATTTCAGCCAACAGGGAGCAGCAAGAGAGGTAGAAATACCTCTCTTCCCTAATGCCAAACACGTTGTACTTATAAATAATGCTGGCATCCTAGGCGATGTAAAACCTATAGGTAAAATCGCTAATGAGCAGCTAGAGAAAACATTCATGGTTAATACCGTTAGCCCTACAATCCTAACTAACCGTTTACTATCGTTATACCTACCGTCGGCAGAATTAATTACCATTGTGAACATCAGTTCCGGGGCAGCACGCCATGCGGTGGAATCGTGGGGCGGTTACTGCGCCTCCAAGGCAGCAATCGATATGTTTTCATCAGTGCTACATGCTGAACAAAAACTGGATGAAACCTCAAGGGTAAAAGTAATTTCAATAGCGCCAGGTATAGTTGACACCCCCATGCAGGACATGGTTCGCCAAATTGACCCCACATATTTCCCCCAATCCGAAAGGTTTCACCAGTATAAGCAGCAAGGAATGCTTACCTCAACCGAGCAGGTAGCAAAAAAAATTGTTGAGTTGATAGCTAACCCGCCCAACAATCCTATAATCGATTTACGTACGCCTTAATTACTCAGCTCCCTGATATACCTTATCATTGACTCGAAAATAAGCCTGCCGTCGGTATTGCCAAGTTCATCGTCCGAGGCACGCTCGGGGTGTGGCATCATGCCAAAAACATTGTGATGTTCATTACATACACCAGCTATATTCTCTACTGAACCATTGGGATTGGCACTTTCCGATACCATTCCGCTCTCATCGCTATAGCGGAAAAGGATTTGACCATTGATTCGCATTTGGGCAAGCGTTTCCTTATCGGCATAGTAACGACCCTCGCCATGCGCAATGGGAACTTTAAGCGCCCTGTCGCGGGGTAAAAATTTTGTGAGGGCTGTGTTCTTACTGTCAGGAACCAAATGAACATTCTTACAAATGAACTTTTGGCTAGTGTTGTGCAGTAATGCTCCCGGTAAAAGTCCACTCTCGCAAAGAATCTGAAAACCATTGCAAATGCCAAACACGTAGCCACCATTGTTGGCAAAATCTATCACCTTGTTCATTATTGGCGAAAACTTTGCCAATGCTCCTGATCGTAAGTAATCGCCATAGGAGAATCCGCCTGGCAGTATTATCACATCAATATTGGGATCAAAATCGGTTTCCTTGTGCCAAAGGGTTACCACCTCCTGCTCAAGAATCTCCTTGATTACATATACTGTATCCTGATCGCAGTTGGAACCAGGAAATACAACTACTCCAAACTTCATGCTTTTGCCATTAATATGTGCCAAAGATAGCCAATAATATAAAATCGTCAAAATAAGGTTTGAACCTAACACATTTTTGGCGTAACTTTGATAATCAATTTTAAAAAAATGATCAAGAATATTTTACGGTTTGGCGCTATTGTTATAGTATTTGCCCTCCTCTTTTCTGGGCTTTTTTTGGCTTACAGCACCATTACCTTCTATAATCCCGATAAGGAGATATTGCTTCAATCTTCAGCAAGCCCCGACACAGTGAAGGTTAATACAGCCTATAGCTTAATTACATGGAATATTGGCTATGCAGGTTTAGGCGATAACATGGACTTTTTTTATGATGGGGGGAAACAAACACGCGATACCAAAGCCAGAACCCTTGAAAACCTCGACTCCATTAAAAAATTTTTGACACAAAATCGAACCGATTTTATTATACTGCAGGAGGTAGATCATGGTTCTCGGCGATCATACTACATTAACCAGGTTCAGGAGATCAGTCAAACCTTAAACTACTATACCTTCTTCGCCACCAACTATCAGGTTTCATTTGTTCCCGTACCCCTTAACAATCCAATGGGTAAGGTTAATTCGGGTATCATGACATTAAGCCGCTATACCCCACAAAATGCTAAAAGAATACAGCTGCCAGGTTTATCGCCATGGCCTAACAGGATTTTTACTTTAAGGAGGTGCCTGCTGGTTACCCGATTCCCGGTGAATGACGGGCGCGAACTTGTTCTGATCAACACCCATAACTCAGCATTTGAGAACGATAGCCTAAAAATGGAAGAAATGAATTTTATCAGGCAAATAGCTATACAAGAGTATGATAAAGGGAACCATGTAATAGTAGGGGGGGACTGGAATCAGTTACCCCCAGACTTTGCCCCCGATACATTTGGGAATGCTTACGAAACCAAAGCATTCAAACCATTATCAATTGAAAGTGACTTTATGCCCTCCGGTTGGCAATGGGCTTTTGACCCCTCGGCACCTACAAATAGGTACCTCGATAGGCCTTATAACAAAAGTTGCAGAACTATAATTATTGATTTCTTCTTGCTTTCACCAAATATTCAAGTTGCTGATTTATCGACCATCAACCTTAACTTTAAATACTCTGACCATAATCCGGTTAAGCTAACCTTCAGTCTTATCTCAACTCAGTAGTATCAATAGAAAATACTTTTAATAAACTTATTAATGATGTTAGTCAAAGTTAATACTATCTTTGCCATTTAGATTTTGTTTGTATTTAAGAAAAATCTATATTTAGCCTGATGATTATTGACGATATCTGCTTAATGAGATAATGCCAAGCCAGCGTATGCAGGTAACCGACCAGGACTTACAGTATTTTGTAAATACCATTAAAAGTGTTTCAAAGTATGATTTTTCCGAATACTCGGAGAAGTCACTTAAACGTCGATTGCAAAAAATTCTCGAAGATTACAACCTCGATTTAACCTCGCTTCTAACGTCGCTTCGCCTTGATAAAGACTTTCTGGAGAAAGTAGTAAAGGAGGTTACCGTTAATACTACCGAACTGTTTCGTGACCCACCGGTTTGGCACTTATTGCGCTCACGCATTCTACCACGCTTCAAGAATAACAAAACCATTAACATATGGCATGCGGGCTGCTCCACCGGCCAAGAAGTTTACTCCATGATGATCCTCCTGAACGAAATGGATATGCTGGACAAAGCGAAAATCTTTGCAACCGACCTAAACTCCGATGTACTAGATGCAGCCAAGCAAGGTGTTTACAAGTACCGATTTAACCTTGGCTATTTGGATAATTTCGACAAGGTTATTAAGCAAAACCCACTTAACTTTGAGGAGTATAACGACATCCCGTACGAAAAATATTTCGATATCGATAAGGTAAGGGATACCATCACCATGAAAAAGTTCTTGACCGAGCGCCCCATCTTCCGTAAACACGATCTGGTAGTGGATGGCAATATCTTTTTTGCCAAGTTCGACCTTATACTTTGCCGTAACGTTATCATTTACTTCAACTATTCGCTCCAGAACAAGGTTTTTAAACTTTTTCATAATAATCTTTACCCCAAGGGCACTCTCCTGCTTGGCATGCACGAAACCATACTTGGCCCTTGGGCCTCTCGCTTTGAACGATTAGGACAGGCTTACATTAAAAAATAAATTACACCATGAAGGCTTTTGCTAACATGAAACTTGCTCAAAGAATTCAACTTGCCATAATCCTTTTAATGGTTGTGCTCTTTGCCTTTGCAGGTTTAACGCTGAATTACTTTTCCCGAACCAGAACCATTAGCAACGCCGTTAAAGAGGCTTACGTTTACATCGATAAGCTAATTGACATTGCAAACATTATTGAGCAAAAAACCGGAAAAGGTTTAAGCTCAAACGATATCTTTGAGCTAAAGCCCTACTTCACTAAGCCGGCTTACAACAAAACCGATTTCCCCTCATTAATTTCACGGAATGGCGAATACGTTTTACACGTTACCCGGCAGGGAGCCCGACTCCCGATGAAAACCATTCAGGAAATTAAGAACCTCAAAGCCAACGAAGGCTTCATACACTACCAGGATATTACCAATGACATCGCGGAGAACCGACTACTTGTTTACAAGTACTATAAGCCATACAACGCCTACTTTGCCATCTCAGTAAGCCCAACCGAGGTTCTAGAACAGGTTAAGACCAACAGGCAAGTTATGATCATCATAGTTATTCTTGCCTCATTAATATCGGCTTGGGTTGTTTCGCTAATCCTTATGCCCATCACAAAACAACTGGCAAACCTCTCAGCTCGACTAAAACAGCTCGCCCAGGGCGAGATTCCTCCAGCCATTAAAGTTGCCGATAGGAGCGAACTGGGAACACTGGCTGAATCGCTAAACAGCTTAATCGACGGACTTAAAGGCACTACTGAATTTGCCCGGCAAATTGAGCAAAACAAACTCGATTTTGACTTTAAGCCTCTCAGCAAAAACGACCAGCTTGGAATGGCACTCCTGCAAATGCGTGAAAGTTTAAAACGAGCTCAGCAGGAAGAAACTAAACGAAAGGAAGAGGACAACATTCGTACATGGATAAATGCAGGCCTTGCCAAGTTTGGCGATATACTTCGCCAAAACAACAATAACCTTAACATCCTTGCCGATAATGTTATACAAAACCTGGTGAACTACCTTGATGCTAACCAGGGAGGAATTTTCATGTTTAAGGAGTACGAATCGGAAAAACACCTCGAACTCCTCTCGGCCTTTGCCTATAACCGAAAAAAGTTTCTTCAAAAAAGCATTATGCTAGGCGAGGGACTTGTGGGTACCTGTGCTATTGAGAAGCAAACCATTTACCTGAAAGAAATCCCCAGCGATTACATTGCCATTACCTCCGGGTTGGGCGAGGCCACCCCAACATCGCTGCTCATTGTTCCCCTTAAGCTTGAGGATGAGATTTTTGGGGTTGTAGAGATAACATCGTTCAATGAGTTTGCCCCATACCAAATTGAGTTTGTTGAAAAGGTTAGCGAGAGCATAGCCTCAACCCTTAACTCGGTAAAGAATAATATCCGAACCCGTGAGCTCCTTGAGCAATCGCAACAGCAACGTGAGGAAATGGCTGCACAGGAAGAGGAGATGCGCCAGAACATGGAAGAGATGCAGGCCACCCAGGAGGAGATGCAGCGCAAGAACCTTGAACTCGAAATTATCACCTCAGCCATTAACCAATCGCTAGTATCATGCTCACTTAACGACGATGGTTTTATTGTCGACTCCAACCTGGTATTCCAGGAGATGACCGGCTACAGCAAGGTTGAACTGGAGGGAATGCTGCTTGAAAGTTTAATTGTCGACACACAGCGCGAGGAGTTTAGCAAGCTTTGGAAATCTGTCCTTAACGGACAATCAATCAATACAACCCTTCACCTAATAGGGAACAATGGTAGGGAACGCTTCCTGCTGACTTCTCTCACCCCCGGTTTCGACCCCATGGGATTGCTAATCAAGGTACTCCTTTTGGGACACGATATAACCGAGTCAAAGAAAATTGAATTGATGACCCAGCAGCAAGCCAAAGAAATTGAAAAGAATATCAAGCGCATTAAGAAAGAGCAGGAACTATCGAACCTGCGCCAGCGCGAGATGGAAACCCTGCTCGAAGCGCTTGACCAAAACTGCTTGGTTTCTATAATTGAGCCCGACGGGCTAATTACCTATATCAATAATAAAAATGTTGAGGTATTAGGTGACAAGAAGGAAGATATTGAGAACCGTTACTTACAGGATATTGACTACACAGCTAAAAACAAACCAAAAGAGTTTGAAAGGTTTTGGAAATCGCTCCATAAGGGAATTAAACAAACACGTGAGTTCTCACTTAATGTAAAGGGTGAAACCCGATGGGTATTGGAGAACTTTACTCCAATTATGGATGAAACCGGAAACCTTTACAAAATAATCAATATTGCCCTGGATATAACCGAGAACAAGCGGAAAGAAATGGAACTAAACGCTGTTATTGAACAGCTTAAGCAACAACTCAAGAAATAGTGAAGTATGACCATACGCTACGAAATAGGAATTGTTGATACCCGGAACGTAATCAAAACGTTGCTTGATGATTGTGGCTTCGATTTTCGCGATTATGCCCTTACCTCTCTAAAGCGTAGGCTGGAGTACATCATATCGCTTTACGCCCTGCGCGACGCCGAAGGCCTTATAGCCAAATTAAAGAATAGTAAAGAGTTTCTAGACCAATTCCTTTACGATATTACCCCCGAAACCACGGAAATGTTCTGCGATCCCCCGTTTTGGAGAATTCTCAGGGACGAAATTATTCCTGAACTGGTAAAGTCAGGCTCATCAAAGCCCCGTATATGGATTGCTTCGTTCGACTCGGGCGAAGAGCTATACTCGTTATCAATTCTTTTAAAGGAATTGAATTTGCTTAACGAGGTTAATATATACTGCAACGTCCTCTCCGAACATACCATACAACGCATCACATCGGGTCGCTTGGATCCTAAAAACATGGAGGTGAACGAAGCTAACTACCAACGCTTCAACGAGAAAGGGAAGTACTCATCGTACTACCGTACCGAAGCAAACAACATTATTTTTGATGTTAGCCTTATTAAGGATGTAAACTTCATTAAGCAAAATACATTGATTGATGAAAACCCGGGTGCTCCAAAACTTATAATCTTCCGCAACCAGGCTATTTACTACAACCAGCTGCTCAGCGAGAGGATTTTCACCAAGCTTGCCAACTGCCTGGTAGCTGGGGGATATTTAGCAATTGGGGTTAAAGAAACTTTGGAAAATACCAACGTTAGTAATAAATTTACTCTATACAACGAGGCAGAAAGAATTTACAAGCGAAAAAACAACTAGTTTTTATGTACAAAGCAGTTATCATTGGAGGATCGGCAGGAAGCTTTCAGGTTATTACCCGAATACTACACGCTTTGCCCCCAAATTACCCACTACCTGTCCTTCTTTGCCTGCATAGGTTAAAGCACGTTCGCAGCGGATTTGTTGAGGCGCTTTCCATCAAATCGGGCATTCAAATTATTGAACCAAACGACAAGGAACAGATCAAACCCGGTAAAGCATACCTTGCGCCAGCCAATTACCACATGTATGTGGAATTAGGGAACAAAATAGCACTTTCAACCGAAGAGCCTGTAAATCACTCACGTCCCAGTATCGACCTTTCGTTTATTACCGCCGCTCAGGTTTACCGTGAGAAATTAGTGGGAATTATTCTTTCCGGTGCAAACCGCGATGGCGCATACGGGCTAAAAAAAATAAAGGATTTAGGTGGACTTGCCATTGTCCAAAACCCTGATGAATGCCAGGTTCGAACCATGACCGAAGCCTCACTCAAGATGACTCCGGTTGACTTTGTTTTTAATACTAACGAGATTATCAAGTTTCTTCAAAACATCAAAGTATAAAAACATGAAACTAATTAACCCGACTAACCGATTTATACCTGTTATAGTTTTGATTTTATTGCTAACCAGTTCCCTATTGGTTTTCAGCTTAATCTATAACTCGGCATTGGAAACCGGGCAAAAAATATCTCCTTGGATTATAGGCATTTGCCTGCTCCCCTTTCTTTTGGGATTATGGCTCTACTTCATTATAGTTAAGCAACGGAACCATGCCGATGGCCTTCAATCCCAAATTAAATCGTTAAAAGCGCAGGAGGTTGAAACGTTCATGAAATCGCAGAAAAAGGAAACCGCTAAAGAAATCCAAAAAGAACCCCTTGAATATAAGAAATTGCTTGAAAGGATAATCCCCAATATTCCTACCGATGATATTGAAAAGTATGGTGAGGTACTCCTTGCCAATGTTGCCAAAACAGTTGAAATTGTTCAGGGGCAGTTCTACTTTAAAAATTTACAAACCAATATGTTTAGATTTAAGGCTGGCTACGCTTTCTATTCCGAGTCCATTCCACCCGAATACCGTGAAGGAGAAACTCTTGCTGGACAGGTGGCCAAAAATCAAAAGCTAATTAACATTGACAATATACCCGAAGGTTACATTACTATCCTATCCGGACTGGGGAAGGGTTCACCCAAACATTTAATCATTGCTCCAATAATCACTACCGAAAATAAAACTATTGGGATAATTGAGTTAACCTCATTCAAACCCTTTACAAGCGAACACGAAGAACTTTTTTCTCAGCTCGGGCGTAAACTTGGAGAGATTTTAAGTGTCAATCAAAAATAACCTAACTGCGGCATGATTTCATTCGGAATTATATCGACCACCGATAGCAAGCAAGTAATCCGGCAAAGGGTAACGCAAGCCTTTTTAGTTAGCCTTATGTTTCCCGCTATTACCTGGATTGTTGATATCCTATCCAGAGGTATCCCCTTTAATTTGACTAATATCGCAAGCATACATGCAACAAACCCCATTCATTGGATTATTGATTTGGCTCCCTTTGTGATTTCCTACGTTACATGGCTACAGCTTACCCGACACTACCGGAGGATTCTATTGCTGGAGAAGGAACTCCGCCAACGCGACGAGGATATTGAGAAAAATGCTCGCTTTGCCCAACGTATTGGCGAAGGCGACTATAATGCACCTTTTCAGGTTGGAGGAGATGACGATATCCTTGGAAAGTCGTTGGTTATTATGCGCGACAACCTGCTTGCAAACCAGAAAAAAGAGGCTGAACAGAACTGGATAACCAAGGGGAAAGATGAAATATCGCACATTCTGCGCCTGCACAACAATATCGATGAACTTTCGTACGACGTGCTGGTTAAACTAATAAACTACATACGAACCATACAGGGCGCCATATACCTCTACGTTGAAGAGAAGCAAAAACTTGTCAACCTTGCCACCTACGCCTACAACCGCCGTAAGTATATTAAGCAAGAGTTTCGCATTGGCGAGGGGCTTATTGGCGAGTGCGCCTACGAGCGCGAATTTATTTACCGAACCGAGATTCCCGACGATTATATTACCATAACCTCAGGCATTTTAGGCGATCGCAAACCTAAAAGCCTGTTGCTAGTTCCTCTTATTACCGATGAGAAGTTGGAGGGCGTGTTGGAATTCGCCTCGCTCGACGATGAGATACCCGAGCTTACCATTCGATTCCTAAAAGAGGTGGGTGAAATAATAGCCCGCACCATCTTTAACCTTCGCATAAACCAGAAAACAGAGAAGTTGCTACAGGAAGCCCAGCAAATGGCTCAGGAGCTTAAGGAGAACGAGGAAGAACTTCGCCAGAATGCTGAGGAGATGAAGATAACTCAGGAAGAACTTGAGATATCGAATGTAAAACTCGAAGCCAAAATCCAGGAAGTAGAAAATGCCCAAAAGCGTCTGCATTCCCTACTTGAAAATGCATCGGAAATCATTTCGATTTACAACAGCGAGAAACAGCTAACCTACATAAGCCCCTCGGTAACCAAAATTTTGGGATATACCCCCCAAGAGATGATGAGCGGCAAGGATATCGACCGCCTAACCCGCAAGGGCGAAGCCGCTTTTAACGAAATGTTTGAGCAACTCCTGGAGAATCCTCGTATTGCTATCACCATCCAGTACACCTTCATGAAAAAGGATGGTGAAAAGATTTTTCTGGAGGTTACCGGACGCAACCTGCTCGACGACCCTGCCATTGGCGGTATAATAATCAACTCCCGCGATATTACTGAACGCAAACGGGCCGAGAAAGAGGAACGCATGCGCAGCAAAATGCAATCGCTTTCCGAGAACTCCCCCGATATCATCATGCGCTTAAATCCCACCGGGCAATTTTTTTACACCAACCCCATGGTTGAAACTTACCTTGGTATCGACTACAAGGAACTTGTTAACCAAACAATCACCGCTCTCGATGGGATTCCGGTACTCTCAAACTTTATTCGCGAGGCCATAAAATCCATTAAAGTAGAAAAAGAAAAGTACGAAGGCGAAATTACTTTTGCCACCAATCGGGGCGAAACCGTAATGCACATCGTGGGAATTCCAGAATTCAACGAGAACGAGTTGGAAACCATACTGTTTGTTGCCCACGATATTACCGAGCAAAAGCAAACAGAGAGGGAGATTCAGGAAAAGAACCGCAAAATCACCGAAAGTATTAACTACGCCCAGCGTATTCAAACTTCAATACTTCCCAACAACAGAATCATCAGGCAGTACCTGCCCAAATCGTTCATTTACTACTACCCCAGGGATGTTGTAAGCGGCGACTTCCCATGGTTCTTCTTTAAAGACGATTTTATTTACATTGCAGCCGTGGATTGTACCGGCCATGGCGTACCGGGTGCATTGCTATCGTTCATCGGCTACTTTACCCTGAACAACGTAGTTGACCACGACTCGTCGTACACTGCCGGGCAAATACTCGACCACCTCCACTTCGGAGTACGCAAAACCCTTAAGCAGGATCGCCCCGATGCCGACGCCCGCGATGGCATGGATATCGCTTTTTGCAAAATCAACCCCAAAAACAAGGAATTGCAGTATGCAGGGGCTCACCGTCCGCTTTACCTCGTAAGAAATGGGGAACTTACTGAATATAAAGGCGACCGCAAGGCTATTGGTGGTATCCCCCATCCTAAGAAAGCCGAAGAGCCTTTTACCAATTATACTATTGAGTATAAACCGGGCGACAGGGTATTCTTCTTCTCCGATGGTATAGTTGACCAGGTTGGTGGTCCCAAAAAGAAAAAGTTTGGTGCTCAAAGTATTCGTGATATCATTATGAACAACCAAAAAACACCGATTCACGAACTTAACGATGTGTTTGCAAAAACCCTTACCGAATACCGGGGCGAAAATAAACAGGTTGACGATATACTTTTAATTGGTATTGAATTTTAAAAATGTAATATATTTGTAACTCATATAACTCATCGGACTATGGATCGAAAAAACATTAAAGGGTTCCTTGAGTTCGTTTATGACTTTTACAAGTCGATGAAGGCTCATGAAATTACTCTCGTTTACGAGGGCGAAATAACCCACCAAATAACCAAAGCCTTCACCTCTCTTACCGAGTCGAATATGGCTAAGGAGGAGGAGTCGAACTCCGTTCAGAAAAAGGTTTTCCATGTAATGGTGGAATGCCTCCAGAACATCAGCAAGCATGCCGATAGTTTCGGCTCCGATGATTTTCTCTTTGCTGGCCGTGGTATTTTCATGGTTAGCAAAGGCGATTCGGAATACCACGTTACCACTGGCAATGTGATTGAAAACACCAAAATTGATGAGCTCTCAAAAATCCTTAATCACATCAACTCACTCGACAAGGAGGGTTTGAAGCAACTCTACAAAACCCAGATGCGCGAAGGCCGCCTTTCCGAGAAGGGTGGAGCTGGATTGGGTTTCATTGACATAGCCCGCAAAACCGGAAGGAAACTTGAGTACCACTTCCTTCCCATCGACGAGGAAACCCATTTCTTTGTACTAACTTCAACCATTTCACGATCAGAATAATTGTACCGATATGGAAACCATAAAAATAATGGGGACCGATGATACCCCAACCGTAATTCTAGATGCTCAAAACGAAATCTTCGAAATCTCGGGTCGTTCCTTGCCCGAAGACGTTACTGCATTCTACGACCCTATTTTGCAGTGGCTCGATGAATACTCAGCATCGCCAAAACCCAAAACCATCTTTACTTTTAAGCTGGTGTACTTTAACACGGCCAGTTCAAAACTGCTCCTCGATATTCTGATGAAACTCGAGCAACTTAAGGAAGCCGGTCATGATGTCCTCGTTCGTTGGTACTACCCTGAAGATGACGAAGACATGCAGGAAGCTGGCGAGGAGTATGCCGATATAGTTGATGTTCCTTTTGAACAAATTGGCTACACATTGAGTTAGATTCTTTTCCCTTTTTTAGCCCAAGTGAAGAAGAATGAGTGAGGAGATTCTCAAAGCGTTAATGCAACTCTTTGCAATTATTGCAAAGCAGGATGAAGGTGTTGAACTCAAAGAGCGAGACTATATTGTTAATTTCCTTACTCAGCAACTCAACGATGAGGCAGTAAAGGAATACATTAGGCTCTTTGATGAGCATGCAGGCCTGCTCGACAAAGAGGACAGCACCGAAAACAATGAGGAAAAGGGCAAACGGAAACTCACCTCGGTAAAGGATTCGGTTCGCATCCTGGGTATTTGTAAAAAAATCAATAAAACTCTTACCCAGAAACAAAAAATTGTTGTTCTGGTTCGCCTGTACGAACTTATCAATGCCGACCGCAAGTTTACCGAACAACGAATGGCTATCATCAATACCGTAGCCGAAGTGTTTAAGCTTACCAAGGAAGAAATATCGGATATTGAAAATTTTGTTATTAAGAATTCCCCCGATGAGCTAGATATTCCAAGTATTTTAACCATTCACGATAAACCCTTTACGGGCAAAAACTGCAAGCACATTGGCACCGAAGCCCTGGATGGTTACATATACATTCTCCAGATAAAAAGCGAAGACCTTTACTTCCTCCGGTATACAGGCAATGAGGACATATACCTTAACGGATTACCCATTCACAACCGCCGCATCTATCTGTTTGCCAGCGGGAGTTCGCTTAAACTGCCTAAGGGCAAACCGGTTTACTACACCGATGTAGTTGCCCACTTCCTGGCCGACTCCACAACTATTCGCATTTCTTACAAGGTAGAAAATGTAGGTTTCCAGTTCAAAACAGGCGATATTGGTTTAAGGAATATCTCCTTCTCGGAAGGACACGGCAAACTGGTTGGAATCATGGGCGCTAGTGGTGCTGGTAAAACCACACTACTAAACGTACTTGCCGGTATCGAAAAGCCTACCACAGGCCGTGTTATTGTTAACGGCTACGACCTTCACAATGAAAAGGAGAAACTTGAAGGTGTCATTGGAGTTATTCCGCAAGACGATCTGCTCATTGAGGAGCTAACCGTATTTGAAAACCTTTACTACAACGCAAAGCTTTGCTTTAAGGATAAATCCGAGGAAGAACTGGTTGCCCTTGTGGATAAAACCCTGGCAAATCTTGGCCTCTTAGAGCGTAAGAACCTTAAGGTTGGGACCCCGCTCAACAAGATGATATCGGGCGGGCAGCGTAAAAGGTTAAACATAGCCCTGGAGCTAATCCGTGAACCCTCAATCCTTTTTGTTGATGAGCCCACCTCGGGGCTTTCGTCGCGCGATTCGGAAAACGTAATGGACCTACTCCGTGAACTAACCCTCAAGGGGAAACTCATATTTGTGGTAATTCACCAACCCTCGTCAGACATTTACAAAATGTTCGACAACATGGTTATTCTGGATACAGGTGGATACATGATTTACTACGGCAACCCTGTTGAGGCCGTGATGTATTTCAAACGCCTTGATATGCAGATAAACAGCGATGTTGGCGAGTGCCCAGTTTGCGGTAATGTAAACCCGGAACTTATCTTCAACATCATTGAGGCACGTGTAGTTGATGAATTCGGACGTTACACCCCCATACGTAAGGTATCGCCCCAAAAGTGGGAGGAGCTATTCCGTGAAAACATAAAGCAATCACCCATACCCGATGAGAAAGCAGAACCACCCAAAACCCTAAACATCCCGTCGCGGTTTAAACAGTTCCTCATCTACACCAAGCGCGACTTCATGTCCAAGATAAGCAACACTCAGTATATAGTTCTCAACCTGCTCGAAACCCCTATCCTAGCTTTTATCCTGGCTTACGTTATCCGCTACATAGCCGATCCTAACTCTGATATTTACATCTTTTACGAGAACGAGAATATCCCCATATACCTATTTATGGCGCTAATTGTAGCCCTGTTTATTGGTTTAACAGTTAGTGCCGAGGAAATTTTCCGCGACCGAAAGATACTTAAACGCGAGGCTTTCCTTAACCTAAGCCGGTCGAGTTACCTTTTCTCCAAAATAACAATCCTGCTGGCACTCTCGGCCATCCAAACTGCAACCTTTGTTATTATTGCCAACAGCATCCTGGAAATCAGAGGCATGTATTTTGATTACTGGCTGGTGCTTTTTAGTACCGCAGTTTGCGCAAACCTGCTTGGCTTGAACATATCCGCCACATTTAACTCGGCCATCACTATCTATATTGTTATTCCACTGCTCATGATTCCCATGATGGTGCTTTCGGGAGCCATGTTCAGCTTCGAGAAACTTAATCGCTCTGTGGGTAGCTTTAACCGGGTGCCGCTCATTGCTGAGTTCATGATTACCAAGTGGGGTTATGAAGCCCTTGTTGTTCATCAATATAAGGATAATGCCTTCCAAAAAACTTTTTACGACATCGATAAGGTGATCAACAATGCCAACTACAAAACCGTTTACTATATCGATGAGCTGGAAAAACGGGCTACCGACCTCATAGATTTATTGCCCCAAAAGAGTACCCCTGAAGTACAGAAGAAGATTACCGACAGGTTAGCTGTACTCCGAAAGGCCATTATAAACGAAACTTACCATGAGGCGCCTGCAATACCCTTTGACATACTCGATAAGCTAACAATCAATATTATTGACGAAACAACTATTTACACCATATTCGATTACCTCGACAAACTTAAGAGACACTATTCCGATATCTATAGCACCCAATCGCAGAAACGTGAGCGGATGATTGCGTATCTTGTAAATAATAACCGTGAACTATATGAAGCCAAGCGTCGTGCCTACGATAACGAAAGCCTTGCCGACCTAGCAACAAAAACCTTTGAAAAGAACAAGATTGTGCAATACGGCGATGAGCTGGTTCAGCAGTACGATCCCGTTTACCGCGACCCAATCCCTAGGCATTTCCTCGATTTTCGTTCACATTTCTTAGCTCCCCGCAAGCATTTTCTTGGCATGTATTTTGACACTTTCTGGTTTAACCTGGTTATAATTGGGCTTATGACCGTAGCACTTTACATAACCCTTTACTATGAATCGCTAAAAAAATTACTCGATTTTTTTGGGAAAATTAAAATTCCAACACGAAAAAAATAAAATTTTGTATCTTTACTTTTCGAAACAAGATTTTAAAATGAAAAATCTGCACTTTATATACTACCTATCTCTGCTTGCAATACTTTCACAGGTTATTACCGCTTGCAACTCGTGTAGCAAACAAGGGGTAGATGTCACTCAGGATTTATATGTTCCCGACTCCGTAATTGAGGTTGCTCCGCCCCAGGTAAGCAAAGCGGTTACTGAGCAAATGATGCAAAACATTTCATCACCAGTTGAAACAGCTGCCCTAATTAAAGGGTTAAAAATTCCTTTCAATAAAAACTTTCTGGCCAGCACCAAGCAAGCTGAAAAGTTCAACACAAACTTTGAAAAAGCCTTTGCCCTTGGGCTGTATGGTTGCGATTTGGGCTACCTCAACATGTACGAGAAAACCTCGTTTGTGGTTGATTACATCTCAACCATTAAGCGCTTAGCCGATGATATCCAGGTGGGCCAATTCTTTGACTTTAATACCCTTAAGCGTCTGGCTACCAACAACGAAAACTTAGACTCCTTAATACTTATTTCACAGCAAAGTTTCAACCGAATTGACAACTACTTGACTGAAACAAACCGCTCAATGCTAAGCGCTGTAATTGTAGCCGGTGTTTGGGTTGAAGGCGCTTACCTTTCGAGCCGCGTGGCTCAAATTAGCAATCACCCAAGGATTAGGGAAACCATTGGAGAGCAAAAAACCATTCTTAGTTTCCTGCTTGCGCTCCTTATGGTTTACGATAAAGATCCCAGCATGACAAAACTTTTAGACAATTTTGGAAAAATCAAAAAGTTATATGATGAGGTAAAAATTACATACGAAATTGGAGAACCTGAAATGGTAGAGGAAAACGGTGTATTAACCTTTAAACAAACCGATAAGCAGATAATCCAAATGGACGATGAACTTTACCAAAAGTTGATTGTGGGAATACAGGAATTACGCAACGATTTATTAAAACTGTAAGTAATTTTCAGCTATGAAAAAGATATTATTCTCGTTATTGGTGGTGTTGATGGGTGTTACCTATTTTAATAAAGTAAATGCCCAATCGGAAGAGGAACTTGTGCAAATTTGTACCATGATAGCCGGCGATGCCGAATACCTAAAGGATTTTCGCATTAAGCTCGACGCTGGCGACCCTCCCCCTGTACAACGATTCCCAATCCTACTGAAAAAGGATATTAAGTATCGGTTCACGGTTTGCAACTCCAAGGATTACGAAGGGAAGGTTATACTTCAGTTATTTGACAACAACCGCCAACTAGCTACAACCTACATTGTTGCCACGGGTAAAGATTACCCATACATCGATTGGGTTTGTACCAAAACAGGCGCTTACCACCTGGTTTACTCCTTCAGGGATGGGAAAGCGGGGTTAGCTGTTGGCTTGCTATCCATGGTAGGAACAATGTAAAAAACACACTCTATCCCATCATACATAAAAAAACCGCTTAAAAGGCGGTTTTTTTCTACTGACTTCTAAACCTCAGCTAATTTTTCTCTACCTTCAACACAAGTTCTTTTACCTTACTCCAGCGAGTAACGTCCATTTTTGGGCCAAGCACCTCAATAACATGCCCGGATAGGATAGCTCCTATTTCACCACACTTTAAAAGCGAAAGCCCTTTCGATAATCCGTAAAGGAACCCAGCAGCATATAAATCACCAGCACCGGTTGTATCGATACTTGAAATCTCAATTACACCAACTTCATATATTGTTTCGCCTTGCTTAATGATAGAGCCATCGGCTCCTAGCTTTACAACAGCAATATCGGCCAACTTCCCGAGCTCATCCAATGCCTCAACAGGCATCTTTCCCGTAAAAGCTTTTGCCTCTTCCTCATTGGCAAAGACTATATCGACATACTCTTCAATAATTTCACGTAGAAAGGCTTTATTCTCCTCTACTACATTATAGCTTGCTAAATCCAGCGAAATGCTGCAACCACTCTGCCTGGCAAGTTCCACTGCTTTCCTTACAAGACTATGATTTTGCACCAGGTAACCCTCAATATGAAAATGGGTATAGCCATTAAACAGCGAGGGGTTTAGGTCGTTAGGGGTCATTTCAATGGCAGCACCAAGGTAAACGGCAAAGGTGCGTTCGGAATCGGGGGTGATAAAGGCCAATGCCCTACCCGACTCAGCGTTACCCTTAAGCACAATGGGGGTTATCCCATTTTGAACCATATCGTTAGCAAATGCCTTACCAAACGAGTCGTCGCCTACCTTGCCTATGAATGTTGTGCTCATGCCAAGGTTTGCCAAGCCATGAATGGTGTTGGCTGCACTTCCGCCAGCGGCAAGGGTATGGGGGAGCCCTTTGGTTTGGGCTAGTATGCTTTGCATGCGCTCGGCATCAACCAGCTGCATGCTTCCCTTGGGTAAATTCAGCTCGAATAGTTTTGCATCGTTTGGTAGCTGTACAAGTATATCAACCAATGCATTCCCAAGTCCAAGAAACTTTGCCATAATCTATCAGTGGTTTAACAAGAGTGTAAATATACAAAAAAACAAAACCCCGATTTTTATCGGGGTTTGCTCCTCATCTAGGACTTGAACCTAGGACCCCCTGATTAACAGTCAGGTGCTCTAACCAACTGAGCTAATGAGGAGTGCTGTTCTGTTATTGCGGTGCAAAAATAATACTTTTTGAGAATATGAACCAAATTTTTTAAAAAAATTTTATCCAAATCGACCAATACCATTAAACTATAACATTCTGAGGGTTTTGCATAATCCAATTTTGGATATTGTCCAGAACAATACTTGCCCGCTTGCCGATTGCCTCGTGGGTGGCATAGGCAATATGGGGGAGTAAAATGGTATTGGGGGCTTTAAGTAATGGGTGATCGGCCTCAATGGGTGGCTCATGCTCATATACATCGATGGCTGCACCGGCTATCTGCCCTTGCCGTAGAGCCGTGCTTAATGCCATACAATCGATAATAGAGCCCCGAGCCGTGTTAACAATCAATGCCGTTGGCTTCATCAGGCTTATTAGCTTGCTGTTTACCAAACCAACCGTTTGCTGGGTTGCGGGTAGATGTAGCGATACTATATCGGATATGCTGAATAGCTCTTCAAGGCTGACAAACGAAACATTGGGGTAGGATTTTGGGGTTCGGGTGTGAGCCACAACCCTGCAACCATAAGCCAACGCTAACTGAGCAACCCGTTGACCAATGGCACCAAATCCTACTATACCAAAAGTTTTGCCGGCAAGTTCGCCTCCAAGGAAACCATTCCGGGTACCCCCATTGCGGGTTACAGCATCCATTGCTACAATATTTCGGAGCAATGCTATGGCTAATGCAAGAGTTAACTCAGCCACTGCTGTTGTACTATATCCGGCAGCATTACACACGGTAATTGAGTGCTTCCTACAGTAATCAAGCGGAACATGATCGACCCCGGTAAATGCTACCGAAATTAGCTTAAGCGTGGGGCACGACTGTAGGGTTGATGCTGCAATGGGGTGGTTTGAGATAACGAGTACTTCAGCACCTTGAATGCGCTGCTGCAAATCGGATTGTGAGACTGGGACGGCATCGTAATACACTACCTCGTAACCATGCTTAAGCATCTCAGCCTTAAAACCCTCGGCCTTGGCCTGATTGAGCCCTATGGGCTCTGCAAACACTATCTTCTTGCTCATTGCTTAACTCTATTATCATTGTGGTCATAAATGCAAACTAAGTGCTCATAAGGAATCGCCAGGGCACCTTTGACCAGTATGGCCCTGCATAGTCAATTCCAATGCGGGGCGTGGTGATGAAACTAGGAACAACTCCGGTATCCTCAATCCAAATCCTGCTTGATGTAACCAAATCCTCGCCATAGAACGATTTATCGATGGCAAGCAATCGGGTTAGCTTTCCGGGGCCATCGGCACAGGTAACACCCCTGACAAGTACGGCTTGTGGATCGGTCTCAACGGAGGTAACCACATTAAACATCCAGTACATTCCGTAGATAAGGTAAACGTAAACCAGCCCTCCCTGAGCAAACATTACCCTGTTCCGTTCGGTTATGCCCCTGCTGGCATGGCAGCCCAAATCGTCGGTTCCGCGATAGGCCTCAACCTCAGTGATGGTTACCCGTAACTCGTCGCCGCTTTCGAATTTTCGAACCAGTGTTTTGCCCAGCAGGTCTGGGGCCACCTCAAGAACATCGCGCTGGTAGAAATGACTATCGAGCCGCATAATCTTCTTTCTTTACTATTGGGAAACTATGCCCAAAAAGGAAAAGCGCACTGAACACCGCCACAAACGATATACCGGTATGGGTAAGCATGGTATCCTCAAAAAGCATAGAAGTGATTACGAGTACCCAAAAATACTTAACCGGCAAAACCTGAAAGCTGGGAGATTTAATAAACGGAAGGGTTAACGAAAGTATAAAAATAATAAAACCGATTACCCCTGCCGATGCCCAAACCGTTAGGTACTGGTTATGGGGCATGTAACGGTAGCTTTGTGGTAAATCAATCTTTTTTATATCGTAAAATTGGTTCATGGCAGCAGGTAAATCGCCGTAGCTAACTCCAAAAATGGGATTTGATGTAATAACATGTAAAGCGGCTTGGGCATACAGCAAACGCCGTAATACCGATCCACCAGTTAAAGAACCGGTTTGTCGGTGCCTATTAATCTCGTAAAAGAACTCGTACAACCTGCTTTCAATGCCGGTTACTTTCCCTTTAAAAATCGTATTGGTATATCCCCCCTCAATTAAGGCAATATCTATGGAATCGAGTTTACTGACTCCCAGTGAATCCTTGGTTAATCCAGCCGATGCCAAATACCGGATTAAAGTGGTTCTTAGGAGTTGTCCCTTTTTATCGGCACCTTCATATGGTAGATTGCTGCGTTTGGCCCATTCGTTCCTCAGTTCCTCATCGCAAATGTTAATATTTACAAGATACCCGTTCTCGGTTTCTTTCAAAAGAGTATCGTGTTGGTATGGGTTACCGTTTACGGTAGCCAACCTTGGTCTATTATCGGGAGTAAGCTTAACGGCACTCATGTTATCGTACTTGTGTAGTACAAACGATAAGACAATGAATATCACGGTTAAGAATCCTGTAATGGTGATAAATCTTGGAATGGAACCCAGTTTAAAAAGATACTTAATGAATATTAGTAAAATCAGGATTGATAGCATAAGCATGCCGGTAAAGCTGCTGAATGTAAGGAGAAAAAACAGAAACCAAGCCATCGCAGAAATTGCAAACCAACGCTCAAATGGCCTGGCTACTATCCGTTCGGTAAGATAATAAACCAGAAGTGCAAGGGAAAGATTTACCATTAATGCAAGCCGGATATGCGAAATGAACGGCGAAACCTTTCGGATATCGGCCAAATTGGCCGTGAAATAACCATAGGCCCCAACGATGGTTACCACCAGGGTTGAAAAAATAAAAAGCGATACTATTGTTTTAAATTCCTTTACGGTGAGCTTATCGGATGCTGCAATTATTGGAGGAATTAACATAACGGGTAACCAAAGTCGAACTATTTCGAGGCCTAAATGGTGGTTCTCCGAAAATAGACCGCTAACAAGAACAGGGAAATACATTGCCACAAATACCCAAACCATGGGTTTGGCCTTTAAATGCTGAACCTTAATACTCCAGTGGCCACTTAACAGAAAGTTCACGGCCAAAATAATCATGCCAATGCTAACCCCAACTATTGAAGCAGGCAGGCTACACAACGTAATGGAAAGACCAATCAGGTAAACTATACGATGAAACCGATCTCCAAACATTTACACCTCAAATTTTTACAAATATAGTGTTATTTGAGCGAAAGGGTAAAGGATACATTAGCCGTAAACCGCTAAAGGGTTGGTGTATTCATACTTTTATTTTGATTTTTGACTCCTAATTGCTGATATCCAAACTATCAACCAATAACCAACAACTAAATTAATATCACAGTGTTACACGGTGTTTTACTCAGAGTTACACAGTGAAAATCTGCCCAACCTGCGTAATCTGGGTTCTATTCCAATTCACGAACTACGCCTTCCTGTCATTCCGAGCAAATGCGAGGAATTTCATCATCAAAAGGACATAGAAGAAGTTAGAGGAAGTTAAAACGATAAATGTGAACCGTGAGCCGTTAAACGTTAAACGAAATCGAACAACGAACAACTATATCAAGTCATTGAATGCGGTCATATACCGTTTTTAATACATCACTAAGTCACAAACTTTGCCAAGCGAATGACTCCTCACTTGTTAGCAAAAATTGAAGGCAAAAAATTAAAAGTCGCTTTGATGATTTGCAAGATTCAAGTCACAAATGCAACTTTTGTCTTTGTTAATAATTGGTTTTTTACAAATATAGGACTTTTATAGCTATACCGCTTCCTTGGCCTGCTGTTAATTCTGTTCGCAACAAAC
>Ga0129302_1000236_pt1 | contig 41029 bp, 38 predicted proteins | sample BlaSprsedimmetaG_FD_94476 | JGI IMG/M metagenome (GOLD analysis project Ga0129302, IMG submission 94476) | Hot spring sediment bacterial and archeal communities from California, USA to study Microbial Dark Matter (Phase II) - Blank Spring... | ecosystem: Environmental > Aquatic > Thermal springs...
CTCATTGACAAATCTTTGATACTATTCCTCGATGAATGCTTGGTTGTCCTTGTTATTGACAGACAGAGCCAGGGTCTGTATTATGCACGCTCAGAAAGGGGATGGAGTCCCCCAATTAGATAACCGCCTGTATGGCTGATGACTCCTGCCGGGGGCATGATCGGCAGGATGGACATATCATAAAAAACCGCTTCCTGTATCGAATAAACCCCCTGGAATGATTCCCATAAAAGGATGGTTTATGAAGAAACCCGCTCATTTTCAATCCAAAGAAAAACAACCGGAGTCCTTCGTTAAGGGATAGTGTGAACAGCCGTTGTCGGTTCTCATCGAACAGGGCATGGAGACTCTCAAGAGTGCCGGAGCGGAATTCGGTTATGACGCCGGCAAGACTTCTCTGCTGCATCAGCGGCTGAGGGAAGGAAGATTTCATCTTGCCGTGCCCGGCCAGTTCAAAAGAGGCAAAAGCACACTCTTGAATGCGCTTTTGGGAGAAACGCTTCTTCCGACCTCGGTTATTCCGCTGAGAGCTATCCCGACCTTCATCAGATCAGGTTCAATGAAGCTCAAGGTTACCCATGCATCTTCCGGCAGCCAGGAGGAGATCCTGTGCGAGTCCAGGATCGAACTGATCTCTGCTCTCGAACAGTATGTTTCAGAAGAGAAAAACCCGAGGAATCGCCTCTTGTAGGCAGCCATTGATCAGGCACCATTTTCTTAACACAATTCAGATGCAAGATGTGGGTTAAACCCCGGCAGACTTGATTTCGCTGAACCGGGGTCCTATTATTCTGAAAATCCTATGGAAAGACATAACAGACTCAAAGAAGAGATAAGCCCCTACCTTCTCCAGCATGCCGCGAATCCGGTCGCGTGGCGGCCATGGAATGAAGAGGCATTTACCGAGGCACAAGATCTCGACAAGGCAGTGTTTCTCTCCATCGGATACTCCTCCTGCCACTGGTGTCATGTCATGGCCCGTGAATGCTTTGAAGATGACGAGGTGGCCCGGCTCATGAACGATGCTTTCATCTGCGTCAAGGTGGACCGCGAGGAGCTACCCCATATCGATGCCACCTATATGACGGCCTGTCAGATGATGACTGGCAACGCGGGCTGGCCGCTCACCATCATCATGACACCTGATAAACAGCCGTTCTTTGCCGCCACCTATCTCCCCAAACATTCAAGGCAGGGCCTTATCGGCCTGATGGAACTCATCCCGATCATCGACAATACATGGAAGACGAATCAGAAGGACCTCATACATTCCGCCCGCCGGATATCCGCGGCCGTAGCAGATGCCCTTAAAAGTGAACCCGGCAGTATCCCGGATAAAAGCCTTGTCCAACACGGCTTTGAAGGACTCGCTGCCGGATTCAGCCCGACGTACGGAGGATTCGGTGACGCCCCCAAGTTTCCGGCACCGCATAACATCATGTTTCTGCTGAGATACCACAGACGTTTCAGAGACAGCCGCGCACTGAACATGGCGACAAGATCACTGGATGCCATGCGCATGGGAGGAATCTTCGACCATGTAGGCTTCGGATTTCACCGTTACTCGACAGATGCGAAATGGCTCGTTCCTCACTTTGAAAAGATGCTCTATGACCAGGCCCTTGCCGCAATCGCCTATACCGAAGCATACCTGGCCACAGGGCGGGGCAGCTACCAGAGAACAGCCAGGGAGATCCTGACATATGTCCTGAGGGAAATGGTCTCGGCCGAGGGCCTGTTCTTTTCGTCCCAGGACGCCGACACCGAGGGAAGTGAGGGGAAATTTTATGTATGGACGGACCAAGAACTGAGATCCATACTGAACAAGGAGGATTATCTCTTTGCGACAAAGGCCTATTCCCTGCAAAAGCAGGGTAATCTCTCCACAGCATTCGCCCACGACAAGATCATCCTTCACATGAACACACCCCCTGAAAGGACAGCCGAGCATCTGGGCATGGACGATACCACCTTGTCCAAAAGGCTTGAACAGATACGAGCGGCCCTGTTCGAGAAACGCAGCATGAGAGCAAGGCCGTTTACTGACGAGTCAACACTGACTGACATCAACGGCCTCATGATCGCCGCACTTGCCAGGGCAGGACAGACATTCTCAAGCAGGGAATATCTTGAAGCAGCAGCCAAAGCCGCTGATTGTATCCTGGAGAACATTAAGGACTCAAAAGGCAGGCTGCTCCATGTCTATCGCCCCGGCAGACCAGGCGCAGAGGCGAGCGCGAAAGACTATGCCTTCCTTATCTGGGGTCTGATCGAGCTTTATGAGGCGGTGTTCGATCTGAAATACCTTAATTGCGCTTCGGCATTAGCCCGCGAATGTATCGAATATTATTGGGACAATAAAGACGGGGGCATCTTCCTTACGTCTTGTGAGAGTGACGTGGTCATCGCCAGGATAAAGGATTCGCACGACGGGGCACTGCCATCGAGCAATTCGGTATTCCTGCTGGACCTGATCCTGCTTGCAAGGATTACCGGCGATACGGACCTCGAACAAAAGGCTTATGACACGGCAAAAGCATTCTCTAAGACAATGGCAACGTCTCCTTCCTCCCATATCTTCATGTTGATGGGTCTTGATCTTTTACTGGGACCTGCCTGCGAGGTAGTGCTTTCGAGCAGCACCGACACAGGCGGTATCGAAGAGAAGCTGCTGGCCCTGCGTTCACGTTTCCTTCCGCATGTCGTTGTCGTGCATCGCCCGGACGAGGCAACTAAGGGGCTGCCGGAGCATATTAAAGACAAATCTCCTCAAGACAATAAAACCACTGCATATGTCTGCTCGAATCGATCGTGTCTCGCCCCGACAACAGATACCGCCGAGATGATAAGGCTTGTCATGAAAAAAGGCCGGGCCACACAGGAACTAGAATGAACCTCTTCTTTACTACATTTACCGCAATAGGCACCCTGTTCATAATCGGGCTTGTAGGTTTTACGGTTCTGAGCAGACGGATCCTCATTGGCAATGCATTAGGGCCGCTTTCCGTGCTGGCCATCGATATAGCCCTGCCCTGCCTGCTCTTCAGCAGGTTTCTCCCTGCATAGAGTGCCCTGATACAGAAGAGATTGCCGTTTTTCGACATCCGGGAAATACATGGAGTAATGGAGTTCGTGAAGAAGAGACTGGAGTGTTGGTTTGAAAAGACTGGAGTAATGGAGTGCTGGAGTAAAGGTAAAAACCTGTTCAACCTAATACTTAAAACCTGAAACCTTATACCCTGTACCCTAAACCTAAAACCTCATACCTTGAGTCTGACAAGAAAGATCTGGACATTTTCTTAAGCCTCCCTTAATCTTGAACCCTATGATAGCAAGCGTTAAATCGGCGTCCCTGTGGGGAACCGATGCGCTTGGGGTTGTTGTTGAGGCACATGTTCAAGGAGGTCTACCGACATTCGGCATCGTGGGGCTGCCCGACAGCTCGGTAAAGGAGAGCAGGGAACGGGTACGTTCGGCCATCATCAATTCCGGACTAGAGTTCCCCCCCAAACGCATCACAGTCAATCTGGCCCCGGCAGATGTTAAGAAGGAAGGGGGCATATTCGACCTGCCCATCTGCGTTGCCGTCCTGGCTGCGCTCGGTGTAGTCTCAAAAGATAATCTTTCAAGATTCCTCTTTGTAGGAGAGCTGGGCCTCGATGGAAGGGTTCGTCCGGTACGTGGCGTCATATCCTCTGCATCTCTTGCAAAACGCTCCGGGCTGGACGGAATCGTGTGCCCGGTGGAAAACGTCAACGAGGCATGTCTTGCCGGGAGCGCTGTATGGCCGGTGAGAAACCTTATTGAGGTTGTAGGCATCCTTCGCGACGGCATGCCGCCGCCCGTACAGATGGATATCGAGATCTGCGCTCCTTCGGTTACCGGCCCGGACCTGGGCGAGATAACCGGCCAGTTTGTCCCCAAGAGGGCCCTTGAAATCGCAGCTGCAGGCTCGCACAACATGCTGATGATCGGGCCTCCGGGCGCAGGCAAATCCATGCTCGCAAAACGGCTGCCCTCGATCCTGCCGCCTCTTACGCGTGAAGAGGTCCTTGCATGTACGAGCATCTATTCGGCTGCCGGCCGGTTGAGACGGAACTCCATTGTCACGGCCAGGCCCTTCAGGTCTCCTCATCATACCATCTCGGACGCAGGCCTTATCGGTGGAGGAACCATTCCCACACCAGGCGAGGTCTCGCTTTCTCACAACGGCGTACTGTTCCTTGACGAGCTCCCCGAGTTCAGAAGGAGCGCGCTCGAAGCTCTGAGGCAGCCGATCGAGGACTTCTGCGTGACCGTTTCCAGGGCAAATACGGCAATAACCTTTCCGGCTCAATTCCAGTTCATAGCGGCAATGAATCCATGTCCGTGCGGATATCTTGGACATTCCAGAAGAGAGTGCCGCTGTACACCCTCACAGATAGCGAGATACAAGACAAGGGTCTCCGGCCCTCTTATGGACAGGATAGACATACACATATGGGTAGACCCGGTAGATGCATCAAGCATACTCAACCAGAACACCACAGCATCATCCTTGAGCGTCTCCCAACGGGTGGCACACGCCAGAACAGCTCAGTACAACAGGGGGCAAGCCAATGCACGCATTCCCGACAGCAGACTCGACGACATCTGCCTTCTTGACGGCGCGTCAAAAGGCTTGCTCATTTCCGCAATGGAAAAATACAGTCTGAGCATGAGAGGATACAAACGCGTGATCAAGGTTGCCAGGACCATAGCGGATCTTGAAGGAAGCGAAACCATAAAGGCTTCCCATGTCGCCGAGGCACTCCAGTATCGCCCGGAGCTTTCCGTTTCCATCAGCTGATGGGGCATCTTCAAGAAGAAAACATCTCACCATTTTTATTAATACTCGTCACATTGTATGACGATAGGATATGTATGCATTGTTGGCACAGTCAAGAAATGACTATACCGGCTTGCGGGAGAGCATTTTGAAAAGGGGATCCGAGAAATTCAGTATCAATGATCACCTAGTGGCCGTAGCCGTGGTCATTTCTCTCTTTATCTGGATCGCTCAGTCCATCATCGATACGAACTACCACAAAGAAACGCACCTTATCCAGGAACTGTTCTTCCCTTACCTTCCGCATCTCTGGCCCCGCCTGCTCTTTGTTTCCGCGATTATCGCTTTCGGGATATTTTCACAGCACATGGTAAAAAGAAGCAGGCTGGCCGAGGATGCGCTCAGAGAAAGTGAGACAAGATACAGAAACTTTGTAGAGATACTCAAAGACATAGTCTTCACCATCGATACCGAAGGCAGATTCACCTACCTGAATCCGCAGATAGAAAAAGTAACCGGTTACAGGATTGAAGAACTCCTGGGCAGAAGATTCACCGATATCTTAAGCCCCTCCTATCAAAAGACCACCCTGAACAAATTCACAAGAGCGATGGCCGGTGAGAATATCCCCATATACGAAGTCGATATGCTGTCCAAGGCAGGAGAGCCTGTTTCAATGGAGCTGAACGTCAGGACCATAAGAGACGATGAAGGCACGCCGATCGGCAGGATCGGTGTGGCACGAGATATAACCGGCAGGAAAAAGGTGGAACAGGCCCTCAAGGAAAGCGAGGAAAAATTCAGGGTACTTGCCGAGTCATCACCTACCGCCATCATGCTTTATCAGGACAATGTGTGGATATATGCAAATCCTGCAGCCGAGAAGATCTGCGGCTACAGCGAGAACGAACTCAAGAAGATGCATTTCTGGGATATCGTCCACCCTGATTACAGAAAACTTGTCCAGCAGCGGGGAGAAAGTCGCCAGAAGGGGCTTGCCACCGAGCAGCGTTATGAGTTTAAGATATTGACCAAACAAGGTATTGAAACCTGGGTGGATCTTTCAGGTGCACAGACCATGTTCGAAGGCCGGCCGGCATCATTTCCGTCATCGACATCAATGACAAAAAGCTTGCGGAACAGACGATCCGCGAGAGTGAAGAGAAATACCGCACCATCTTGGAAAGTATAGAAGAAGGATATTTTGAACTGGACCTCAAGGGAAACTTCACCTTTTTCAATGATTCGCTGTGCAGGATATTTGCATGCCCGAAAGATCAGATGTCGGGCAGGAATTATCAGACATTTATAAGAGATGAAAACAGAAGAAAGATCCGCAGGATAGCACTAAACGTTTACAAGACCGGAAAGCCACAAAAGATTATAAACTGTGATATCATCCGGGGAGATGCAAAAAATTCAAGCCTGGAGATATCCCTGTCTCTCCTGCGCGACGCATCAGACAACCCTGCAGGATTCCGGGGTATTGCCCGGGACAACACCGAAAAAAAGCGTCTGGAGGCGCAGCTCCTTCAGGCCCAGAAGATGGAAGCCATCGGAACCCTTGCAGGGGGGATAGCGCACGATTTCAACAACCTTCTCATGGCTGTTCAGGGCAACACCTCGCTTATCAAGATGGATCTTGCCTCTGAATCTCCTCATATAAAACGGCTGGAACATATAGAGAGGTGCGTTGCGAGCGGGTCGGAGCTGACAAAACAGCTTCTGGGTTTTGCCAGGGGAGGCAAATACGAGGTAAGGCCCGTGGATCTCAACGAACTCATACGAAAATCCTCAGACATGTTCGGAAATACGAAAAAAGAGATACAGATCCACACTAAACTGAACAAGGATCTCTGGAATGTGGAAGCGGATCATGGACAGATAGAACAGGTCATGCTGAACCTGTATGTCAATGCATGGCAGGCCATGCCTGCAGGCGGCGAACTATACCTGGAGACAAGCAATGTCAGCCTTGACGAACAATATGTCCGGACATACGAGGCAAATCCAGGCAGATATGTGAAGGTTTCAGTGACAGACACAGGCAAAGGAATAAGTCGATCTGTCCTGCAGAGGATCTTCGACCCCTTCTTCACAACCAAGGACAAGTCCAGGGGATCGGGCCTGGGTCTGGCATCCGCCTATGGAATCATCCGTAATCACGGAGGCATCATCAATGTCTACAGTGAGGAAGGCAAAGGAACCACCTTCTCTATCTACCTGCCTGCATCCGACAGACATATCGTCAAGGAAGACAGCGTCATACCACAAACCCTGACAGGAAACGAAACCGTGCTTCTCATAGATGATGAGGAAATGATCATCGATATCGGGACGGAGATCCTGAAGAAACTCGGATACACCGTATATACGGCCGAAAGCGGAGAACAGGCCCTAAAGATCTATGCAGAAAAAAACGATGCCATAGATATCGTCATCCTTGATATGATCATGCCCGGCATCAGCGGGGCGGAGACCTATGAAGGCCTCAGAGAGATCAACAATGATGTAAAGGTCCTGCTCTCAAGCGGATACAGTCTCAACGGTCATTCGGAAAAGATCCTCGAAAAGGGCTGCAACGGATTTATCCAGAAGCCCTTCAACATAACGGATCTTTCCATAAAGATCCGTGAAGTACTGAATTGAACCCACATTCTGCAGTTGAGCAAACCCATAACAGTTACGGTCCTGTGGCTTTGTTCCGTGAGATCGGCATCCAGACACGAAGGTATTTTTCCAGGTTGTCTTGTCATCGCGGCTAAAGCCGCTCCAGCAGGGTTCATTTCTTGACAGCAGACGCGCTCCAAAGATACTACAAGAACAGTTCGCTAACCGAAGCCTCCTCATATATCCGCTTGATCGCCTCGGCAAGGAGTGGCGCAACGCTCAGCACAGTTATCTTTTTGCACATGGTGGCATCGCCCTTTAATGGTATGGTATCGGTGACGACAATCTCATCAAGGGGAGACTTGTCTATCCTGCTGATAGCCGGGCCTGAAAGAACTGCATGGGTACAGCACGCAGCGATCTTCCTGGCCCCTGCTTCCCGAAGCGCGACAGCACCGTTGGTCAGGGTACCGGCGGTATCCACCATGTCATCCACTATCAGGCAGCTCTTGCCGGTAACGTCTCCGATTATATGCATGACATCGGATTCGTTCGCCCGTTCCCGTTTCTTGTCGATTATTGCGAGATCGGCCTTGAGGGGTTTTGCATATGCCCTGGCCCTCTCTACACCGCCTGCGTCAGGGGAGACTATGCAGAGGTTGTTCAAGAATCTTTCCTTAACATAATTCAGCACAACCGGCTTGGAATAGAGATTGTCCACAGGGATGTCAAAAAAACCCTGTATCTGGCCGGCGTGAAGATCCATGGTAAGAACACGGTCCGCACCGGAAACGGCAAGCAGGTTTGCTACCAGTTTTGCGGTAATGGGTGTGCGAGGAGAGGCCTTCCTGTCCTGCCTGGCATAGCCGAAATAAGGAATGACCGCGGTGATTCTCTTTGCAGAAGCCCTTTTCATGGCATCGAGCATGATAAGGAGTTCCATCAAATGTTCGTTAGCAGGAGAACACGTGGACTGGACGATGAAGATGTCCTTGCCGCGGATACTCTGATGGACATCGACCGATGTCTCTCCATCAGAGAATTTTTTCACATCTCCACTGCCAATCGATATACCCAGGATTGAACAGATACTTTCCGCTAACGGCCTGTTGGCATTGCCGGTAAATACACAGATGTTCGACTCCATATATGCCTTCTCCTGAAAAAAGATTATGGCTGGGACGGGTGGACTCGAACCACCATAACGAGATCCAAAATCTCGTGTCCTGCCATTAGACGACATCCCAGCAATTGAGTTACCTCAATTATTGGGGAGGCACTATAGTGAAATTATACCTCGTTGGCAATCTTTTGTTCGTAGATCTGCAGAATAGACTGTTCGATCTTGTCTCTTGTCTCCATGTTGAGGGGATGAGCCGTATCCCTGAATGTACCGTCCTTCCTCTTCCTGGAAGGCATCGCTACAAACAAACCAGTGGTTCCACTGATTACCCTGAGATCCCGGATAACGAAACAATCATCAAAAACAACAGATGCGTACGCCTTGAGTTTATCGTTATCCCTGACCGGAAACACCTTAACTTCTGTTATCTCCATACCTTTCCCCCGTCAATCCTGTTGTGGGTATGTACCGGTACCCGACATGCCGCTTTATGCGGTCCATTGCATTACATAAATGATCCGTGTCTTTAAATACGCCAAAGACCGATGAACCACTTCCTGACATAAGAACCCCCAGTGCCCCGGCGTTATGCAACTCTTCTTTGATCAATCCAAGTTCGGGGCAAATACCAAACGCTGCAGTTTCAAGATCGTTCTCTAACCACTGCTCCGGCGATATTATATCATTTCCTATATCGTGTATTGTAAATCTATCTTTTTCAGGAGTCAATGGAGACTTTAGTGCTGAATACACTTTTGCCGTGGAAATGCTAAACGGCGGCACTACCAGAAGATATGCCCTTTCTTCAAGGGATACCTCCTTAACGATCTCATCACCCCTGGAACCCATCAGAGCGGGTCGACCGAGAACGAAAAAAGGGCAATCTGCGCCGATCCTGCCTGCCATTGTCATCAGGTAATCCCTGGAAAGGCCGGCATGATAAAGGTCGTTCATTCCCATCAGGACACTGGTTGCATCGCTGCTTCCTCCACCCAGGCCGGCCCCTACCGGGATCCTTTTGTCCACCTCAATGCTTATGCCCGAATCGATCCCGGTGCTTTTAAAAAAAAGGCTGGCTGCCTTGTAGACAAGATTATCACCATCCGCACAGTCGCATCCTGGCGCATTGACAGCAATCCCGTGATCAGTTGCCTCAAGCAGGATCTCGTCAAACAGGGAAAGGGGAACCATAATGGTTCTCAATTCATGGTACCCGTCCATTCTCTTATGGAGGACCTTGAGATAAATGTTTATCTTTGCCGGGGCGTGCACCTTCATTGAGCGTCGACAGCAATGTACATGGGTCTCGAGTCTCTGTGAACGAGCATCAATACAGCCTGGCCTTTCCTGACACCCTTCATGGCTTTGAGATATTCCTCGATATTATCGACCCTGCTTCCTCCTGCCTCCTTGATGATATCCATCTTCTCCAACCTGCTCTTTGCGGCGCTTCCATTCGGATCGATATCTATCACGAGAATGCCTCCTGCGTCTTCAAGGTTGAACTGTCTTTTTACATCAGGGGTCAGATCTTTCAGAACAATCCCGAACCTGTCTTTGATCTCTTCCGACTCATCGGGGATCTGTCCAAGACTTGCTATATTTTCCTCGATACGCTTCTTCAGTCTCGTCTCAAGAGAAAGCTTTCTGGATTCCCGCCAGACTACTATTTCCACCTTTGAATCGGGCTTCAGGCTTCCGATATACCGGGTGAGCCCGTGTGGATCATCAATGTCTTGTGAATTGATCCTGAGAATAATATCACCCGGTTTCACCCCTGCCCTGTCCGCAGGGTCACCTGAATAGATCATGGTCACCATGGCCCCTGCAGGATTATCCAGACCGACTGCGCGGGCTATCTCCGGGGTAACCTCCTGAATGGCTACACCAAGCCATCCCCTGGTCACCTCGCCTTTGTCTTTGAGTTCAGGCAGTATATCCTTGACCATATTGATGGGAATGGCAAAACCTATGCCATTTCCCGAAGAGACAATTGCTGTATTGATACCGACAACCTGTCCGTCCATGTTCATGAGGGGCCCGCCGGAATTCCCAGGATTAATGGCTGCGTCTGTCTGGATAAAGCTGTCGTATGGCCCGGCACCGATCACCCTGGCCTTTGCCGATACGATACCCTGCGTCAGTGTATGCCCGAAACCGAAGGGATTGCCTATGGCAAATACCCAGTCCCCTATCTCAAGCATATCCGAATCACCGAGCACGGATACGGGAAAATCCTTTCTATCCGATTCTATCTTGATCAGCGCAATATCCGTATTATCATCTTTTCCGACAAGAGCGGCTTTATATTCCTCGTTATCCGACAGGGAAACAAAGATCTCATCGGCCTCCCTGATGACATGGTTGTTGGTAAGAACATACCCGTCACGGGAAATGATAAATCCTGACCCCAGACTCTTCTGTTTCAGGTCCTTCTCGGGAAGTTTGTCGAAGAATTTCTGAAAGAATTCATTGAACCAGTCATTCTCACCTCCCGGCCCTTCGAAATGTCTGTAGAGTTCTCTTGCCGGGATCTTATTCGCGGTCCTGACATTCACAACCGTGGGAGAGGTGGATTTGGCCAGAGTGCTCAGAGAGGGCATGACAACATGCACGGTGGAGGTGCTTGCGCCGTCTCTCCAGAAAGGCAGAGCCTCGCTGTGTGGGGAAAGACTCAAGGATGTCGAGATAAACATCCCGACAAGTGCCGAACACACAGCAACCATAACAAGCAAGCCTACCAAGGAAATCTTCCTTTTCATTCCTCACCTCTTTCTGCTTCGACATAGCAGATTCTCAATTCATAAAGGAAACCTTCGATCAGTCTCTCCTCTTCAGGACTCAGATTACCCCTGGTCTTGGTCTGAAGCAGCGACAGGATATCGATATTCTGCCTGGCCAGATCGAGATCTCTGCTGATCCGACCGGTCTCGGGATCAGGCACGGCGCCTAAACTGATCATGGCAGCAGAAGCAAAACTCATGATCAGGGTAGAGAAATCTATCTTCAACTCATCCTTGTGCACAAGAATATCTTCGCTTGTTCCGGGATTATCCTTATGCATGCTTGATGAACCGGGGTAATCCTGATTGGTTTCACCTCTTTTATCGCTAAAGGTATATCCTTTAATTTCGTCACCCATACTGTAATCCGCTGATATTATGTATTGGAAATATCTCATCTTTTATAAAGGATATCTTTGAGTCAAGGTATCTATTCACATCCTTCTTCAATAGGGGTGCTATACTGTAGGGTGAATCCCGAAGCTCTTCCACACTGTTTCCATGACCTGTCACTGCACCGCCTACAAGACCGAGGTAGGGATCGTAAGGCTGCAGACCGTTGAGCTCCGCCCATGCAAGGGTCCAGCCTCGAACCACGTCGGGAACACTATATCCGCCACCGCCCAGGGCAAGAAGCTTGGGGCAACTTGCCCGGATCTCTGCTATCACTTCACAGTAACCATTATTCGTCATCCTCATATTGGTCAGAGGATCCTTCTTCAAGGTATCGAGCCCGATCTGCGCAACAACGCACTGGGGTTTGTATGCTTTGGCCAGGGGTGTATAGATCTCCTTGAAGACTTTTATATATGCCTCGTCATCGGTATATTCCGACAGGGGGACATTGACCGTATACCCCAGGCCCTTTCCTGAGCCCATCTCGCTTTCGAACCCGCCCCAGGGATACAGGGTTTCCCCGCTCTGATGAAACGATATAAAAAGCACATCATCCCTTTCATAAAAGGCATCCTGAACACCATTGCCGTGATGCGCATCGATGTCAACATAGAGAATCCTTTCATATCCGCTGTTCAATAAACGCTGGATGGCTATAACGATATCATTGATATAACAGAACCCTTCGGCATGTCCGCGACCTCCGTGATGAAGCCCGCCTACCGGACTGAAGACCACATCCGCCTTGCCGCTTGAGATGAGATGCGCACACTGGAGTGTCGCGCCTAAGACCAGCAGAGAAAATTCATAAACGCCTTTGAACACGGGATTGTCGGATGTACCAAGACCATATCCAAGCATGGTGAAATCGAAAGAACCTTTGTCGGCAGCCTTAAGGGCTTCAATGTACTCTTTCGAATGATACTCGAGCAATGCATCTTCGCTGGCCGGTTCCGGCTCGATAATGGAAATCCAGGGCCTATCGAAAAGGCCGTACCGATAGCATAATTCATATACCATGGTCGCCTTATAGGGCTTGAACGGATGTTGATCTCCCAAGCTGTAGGTATCATATTTGGGCGTATACATGAAAACTGAATTCACCCCTGGCTCCTTCTATGCTTGATATTGAATCTCTCAAAAACAGTACTATATCAAAAGATAGAACGACAAAGAAGACTAATCTTCATATGTAATCACGCAACCCCCACTAAATAACAGCCGACCTGACGGGATATTGATAAATGTTTATCTTCAAACCCTTTTCCTCCGATAAAGTTAGCATCTACAGACACCAATACGAACAGGGAGCAAAGATGATTCCACTCGACATTTCCACATACCAGGCTGTAAACCATTTGAGTCTTCAAGAAACCTCAGCATGGGCCGCTGTTGGAAAGCGGGACAACTGATGAAGATCCTGATTGCCGAAGACTCTGCGACAACAAGGGTAATCCTCGAAGAGCTTCTTGAAGAATGGGGCTACACATTTATTTCAGCAACTAACGGCAATGAAGCCCTTGAAGTCCTGAGTTCCGATGACGCACCGAATCTTGCGATACTGGACTGGATTATGCCCGGCATTGAAGGCATTGATGTATGCAGGCAGATTCGCAGAAAGAAAAAGGCCTTTCCCCTGTATTTTATCCTCCTGACGGCAAAGGTGAAAAATGAGGAGATAATCGAAGGGCTCGAGGCAGGCGCTGACGATTATATTATAAAGCCGTTTGAAAAAGGTGAACTCAGGGCACGCATCAAGGCAGGGCAGAGGGTTGTAGGGCTTCAGCTGGAACTCGCCAAACGCATAAAAGAACTTCAGGCCGCACAGACTCATATCAAGACACTTCAGGGCATAATACCTATCTGCGCTCACTGTCATAAGATCAGGGATGACCAGGAGATCTGGCAGAAGATCGAGGCATACATCGAAAAACACTCGGGTGCCAGATTCAGCCATGGCATATGCCCCGAATGTGTAAAGAAATACTATCCGGAACTAAGGACCAGCTGAGATAGTTGCCGGCACATAATCGTTAATGAAATACCTCGCCGCAAGCTTTAGAGGTATCAACGACTCTTTTTTCTCTTCCCCCCTCACCTTTATTCTCTCCCCCTCATGCAAGGACTAAGATGCACGCTGCAAGCTTACGGGGTAAAAGCTAATCAATCTGTGGCAGGACACCCCCCCTGGCGTAGAAATCGCTGCATCCCGCATGACCTCAATGCCGGACAGGGAAACCTTCTCTATCATAATACACTGTACTGACACTACTCAAGAAACAAAGTGGATAGACTGAACGCCCCTTGATATGATATCATGTTTCAACATCCATGAAAGGAGATGCTTCATGAATCATGGGTTTGACATTTTAAACAATCTCATTGTACTGGAAAACGGTAAACTTACGGTATTGCGATCCATCGAGGACATCGAGACCCTTCTTGAAAAACTGACAAAGATACAGGATACCTTCCGCGAAAAACATACTCCGAAAGGAAACAAGGTAAAGGGTGATATCGATTATCTGATCCGGCTGATCACAAACATGGCATCTTTTGTATATGAAAGTGAACTGTACAAGGAACATTAAAAAAGGACGATATAAATGAACGGCAAAGGCATTTCCATGATCACGTCACAGAAGGCACCTGCTGCCACCGGCCCTTATTCTCAGGCCGTTACAGCTGGCGATTTCCTTTTTGTATCCGGGCAGATCCCCCTTAATCCCGCAAGTGCAACGATTATCTCAGGAGGAATAAAAGAGCAGACGTCACAGGCACTTCAGAATATCCAGGCAATACTTGAGCAGGCCGGGGCAGGTTTTGACCGGGTAGTGAAAGTGGAAATATTTCTCAAAAACATGAATGACTTTTCAGCCATGAATGACGTCTATGCATCATTCTTTTCCCGCCACGAAATGCCTGCGAGAAGCGCCGTCGAGGTCTCAAGACTCCCCAGAGATGTGTTGATCGAGATTTCCTGCATTGCATACCTGGGAAAATGAGAGATAAAAATATCCTTAAAACACGACTGTACGTCAGACAGAAACCAGGGATATTTCAGGTAGCAAGGCAAAGATGCAATCTCTGATATTTTTACGCTGTGGTTTATCAATAATAATGTTACCATAGTGCGAGATCTTAATGGTGTATCATGGGAAAGAATGAAAACGGCGGAGAGCTGAAATCATCCATATATGAATCATCGACACAAATCCTGTGGAACCTCCTTCTCATAACTTCAGGCAGCATCATCTGTGCGATTGCAGTAAATGCGATCCTCATACCGCAGAACTTTTTCAGCGCCGGGTTTACCGGCATTGCACTGTTTGCGCACTATCTCTTCCCTTCAATCCCGGTGGGCACGATATACCTGCTCCTGAATATCCCTATGTTCATAATCGGATGGTCTCTTGTGGGAAGACGCTTCTTTTATTACAGTATAGCCGGCATGGCAATCTTTACCTTTGCCCTCTATACGATCAATCTAACCATTCCCATCCATGACAAGATCCTGTCTGCGCTGTTGGCCGGGATCGTAAACGGTGTAGGCAGCGGCATCGTTCTACGGTCCATGGGTTCTGCCGGTGGCACCGACATACTGTGCGTTATCCTGCAGAAGATCTTTTCCATAAAGGTGGGGACATCAACCCTGATTTTCAACGGAATACTCCTTGGTATCGCAGGCATAACCATATCCATCGAAGGGGCACTGTATACCCTGGTCTTCCTCTATGTAAACACCCAGGTTTTGAACCTGGTTGTCCTGGGCCTGTCCAAACGCAAGGCCGTGTTCATCATATCCGACAAATGGGAAAATATCTCTGAAGAGATCCTCAAGAAAGACAAAAGAGGAGTAACCATTATAGAGGGCATAGGGGGATACAGGAAGGAAAACAAACGGATCATCTACAGCATCATCGCATTTCAGGATCTTCCTGTGCTGAAAAAGATGATCTCCGATATCGACCCCGGGGCCTTTGTCGTTGTCATGGATACCCTGGAGGTAATGGGGGCACGAATAGGCAATCAGCCTCAGTGGTAAGTGCCCGGCACCCCATGAATATTGACCGGGCGTTATCGGTACATATTCTTTTCGCGCTCGACAACATCAACGATCTCGTTGATGATATTCGGCAGCTTCCTGGTTACCCGCTGCCAGGAAACTGTTCTCGGGGTCTCATAAAGCTCGGTGCGTATCTTCTGGGTTGTCTTCTCGATCACAGGAAGCAGGCCTGCATCGATGAACTCTTTGAATTCCTCATGGGCGCTGACATAAGAACTGAAGCGATGTGTCATGAATGAAGGGGCAAGAAGAAGGTCTCCGGCAAAAAGGATGACATTTTTAAAGACATCGTCCACCATTGCCTCTTCCTTGTTAGTATCATAGATAAGGCCGTTGAATGCGGCATTGTCCGAGTACATCTTTATCAGGTCGTCCGCCACGCTCAGGTATGTCGTTGTAAGATCCCTGATGAAATGTTCCGAGATAACAAGGCCCTCTTCTATGACCAGCGCGCTCAGAAGGGTGGTTACGATGTCGATACCCATCTTATAGAGCCCCTTGCTCTGATCATCGACAGATACCGGCTGATGTTTGTGGTCAAAGGGCTCCTGGCTTATCTCGACCTGGGCGGAACTGGTTGCCTTCCGGTATACCTCAATAAGGGTAAAGATCTCAACACCCCAGTTCGTGGCAAACTGCATACGTCTGAGGAGTTCGCCGTCAAAGATCACCTCACCGGAAAGCTGATAGTTGAACGTCAGAAGAAAATCCACCAGACGCAGAACCTTCTCTTCCTGCGTATCGGTGAACTTCCGCTTCAGGGCTATCAGCAGCGGGTCCAGAAGAAGCCTCTTTACCCTCCCGTAAAACTGCTGATCCTTTATTCTTGCATAATAGGCCTTGCTGAACTGGTACCCCAGGACCTGAACCGGATAGAACAACCTGTTGAGCTGCGCAGAACTGAATGTCCTTATGTCGGCATCCACCAACCCGATAGTCTGGGCACCCATGGCCAGGGCAATACCGAAAGACATGAACATGTTCCTGCCCTTGCCCGGTTCCTCAAGTCCGAAACCTGCATCCGAGAGGGCCTGATAAATCGATGTGAAACCCGGACCGTCATTGTGCTGAATCAGATAATTCTGCACCTTGTATTTGTTGAGAATGGTGGCAAGCTCACAGGCTTCATCAGTGCTTGCACGGTCAAGTCCGAAGATGATCTGCGAGAGATACGAGATCTCGCTGAGCTGGCTGACGATATTCTCGAAAACAGGTCGGTTGTCTGGGTCTGTGAACTCTGAAGCCAGCAGAGGGATAATCAGCACGGCCTTCTTCCATCTGGAATACTGCAGCAGTTCCTGTTCCATATTGGGATTATCTTCATTCAAAAGATATAAGGTGCTGATTTTGGTGTGTTTCTGTGCGAAATTTGACATTGTTTTCTCCTCCTTCTCTATCTACCGGCGACCCTGTCATCATTAAACCGATATACGACATTATTTACCGGACCATATAATACAACCTGAAAGAACATCATTGTAAACCAGTGCCGCACCCATGGTCAATCGGATATACAGGCGATAAAGCATCCACTTGATACTGTTATCTATTCTATTCTCCAGATATGATAAAATGTTCTGACAATATCATTGACAGAACCATACATGCCGCACATTGATAGACACTGCATCAGTTCATCTTCGGGCAATTACAGGCTCACCGATCTGAGACGATCATCCTTGGCATGAATATCCGTGCTATGCGAGAAAACCGAAATACCAGCTTATTATCTGCGCACCCCAGAGTACATACAGAAGCCCACCAAGTGCCAGAAACGGGCCAAAGGGAATTGCAGCCTGCATGGTTTTCTTCTGGACAAACGCCCAGGGCAGGCCGAAAATCGTTCCGACAAGAGACCCCATGAATATAGTGAAAAGGACCCCTTCCCATCCGACAAATACACCTATCATGCCAAGCAGCTTGACATCACCACCGCCCATCCCCTGCTTACCTGTAAGGAAATAGTATCCGTAGATCACGGCGGTAAGAAGACCTGCACCGAGCGCAAGGCCCAAGAAGGCCTCCCGGTATGATACAGGGAGCCAATATACGAGTACAAGCCCGATAATGCCCCCTCCGACAGAAAGACCATCGGGTATTATCTGATAATCTATATCAATAAAGGTGATGATCAGGAGAACACATGCCCAGAGATAATAGATACCGAATGTTATAGTCAGACCGAAGCGATAGAGCATGCCAAGGGCCAGCAGGGCACTGAGTGCTTCAACCAGCGGATACCTGGGCGATATCCTTTCCGCACAGCTCCTGCACCTGCCGCGCAGGAAGAGATAGCTCAGTATCGGTATGTTATCCCATGGCCTGATCTTGGTACCGCAGCCCGGACAGTGAGAACTCGGCCATACAACGGACTCTTCACGGGGAATCCGGTAAATGCATACATTCAGGAAACTCCCGATGAAAAGACCCAGGACTCCTGCGAAAACAGGCCATATCACCCGATCAGATCTCCCCTTCTGTAACGCATGATCTCGCCTAACAAAGTCGTTGTCACATCTCCCACGATCTCTTTAAGCGGATCATCATCCGCGAGAAACGAGCCTGCATCATCGAGCTTCGACCTCATGACATCCAGGTCATTCACCATCGTCCCTATTGTCTTGAGTGTGTTGCCCGGATCAAGGAGCGCCTTCGAATAGGTTCCCAGCATATCGATAGCCTGTTCGCTCATGGTAAGAACCTCAACTTTCAGAGGATTTACATTGTTTATCTGCGGCATGGCTTGAACGGGCGACGCCTCTTTTGTGTCGGCTTTCTGAACATCTCTGAGCATGTCCTCAAACCCTGAGGATATGCTGCCGGACTTTGCTTCAGGGGCCTTCGGGACAACAGCACCGATTATCATGTTAGGATCTATCTTCATCTTCTCCTCCTGACAGATATGCAAGCAAGTATAGTGCCATGGCTATCCCGCTATTCACCTGGCCGCATTTGCAAACCGCAGGGAGGAAATTTCTTCCCGTGGCATGGAAAATTCCTCCTTTTTCATATATGAGGAACCATCCGCTCGATTGTTGCAGCCCTGTCTTTTACAATCTTGTCTATATCCTGTCCCAGAAGTTCCCTGACATATTTACGGATCATACGGGAAGTCTCCTCCACTACCATCTCAGGGTCGTTATGGGCACCGCCTGTGGGTTCTTGTATAAGGCAATCCACTATCCCTTCCTTGTATAGATCTCTCCCGGTGCCTCTCAAGGTATCTGCTGCAATCTCCTTGTTCGCAGCATCGCCATATATGATCGAGGAGTATCCTTCAGGACTTATGGATGAGTAGAAGGCGTTTTCGAGCATTATGATCCTGTCGCCGAAACCGAGCGCCAACGCACCGCCCGAACCTGCCTCGCCTATTATACACACTACAACCGGGGTCCGAAGACATGCAATCACAGAGATACACTGCGCAATGGAAAAGGCCTGCCCCTTGTATTCCGCCTCGGGCAAGGGATAGGCCCCAGGGGTGTCTACAAAGGTGATGACAGGCCTTTTGAATTTTTCCGCCATTCTCAGCAGACGCATAGCCTTGTAATGCCCTGAAGGGCTTGCCATGCCATAATGATGCTTGACATAGTCTTTGTGGTTGCCTGAACGTTTCATGTGGCCGATGACCATGACAGGGATGTCGTCCAGAAATGCAAAACCGCCTTTTACCGCTGCATCGTCTTCATATATCCTGTCTCCATGGATCTCGAGGAAATCGGTAAATACGGCTTTGATGTAGTCGTCGAACACGGGCCTTTCGACGTGCCTTGCTAGCTCGACACTGCTCCAGCGTGAGATGCCCGAATAAATTTCTTCTCTGAACTGTTCGACCTTCCTTGTGATCTCTTCAGTGTCTACCTCTTCCAGCCGGGAGATACTCTTCTGAAGCTCTTTGAGGGCACTGTCTATTTCATCGAATCTGTCATCTCTCTTCATTGCAGTTCTACTCCGGCGTTCCCGACAAGAGAAGCGATCCTGGCCAGAAAATCTCTGGACGGCCTTACCAGATATTCCTTTCCCGCATCAATATTCACAACCAGTTCTTCGGTCTGTATCTCAAAGGTTATCCGGCAGGCCCCTTTCGAGTCCAGGACGGCATCTTTGAGCAACCTGATCTCATCAGGCTCCATCTTCACCGGCAGCCTAAGCAGTAGCCTTTTCGCCAGTATGGCTTCTGCATTGTCGAGGGGATGGATCTCCTCGGCAAAGAGTTCCACCTGCTCGGCTTCGATCTCTGCGTTCTTATCATCCGCATTCATTCCCACTCTGGCCTTTACAATAATGGGGATTTCATCTGTTATAAGATCCTGATACTCGCTGAAGAACTGCGGGAAAAAGATTATCGGGACAGACCCCTCAAGATCCTCAAGAACGGCTCGCGCCATAGCTGCACCCCTTTTCGTCCTGGTCACGTTCAGATTATTGAGCACCCCTGCAATGATTACAATACCATGATTGTCTGCCAGGGTCTGCGTTGTGGCGGTGGAATACTTTTCAATAACAGATTCATACTTCTTGAGAGGATGTCCGGAGATGTAGAAACCCACTCCATCCTTCTCCATCTTCAGCTTCTCTTCTTCCGACCAGTCCGGGATATCCGGCATTTCCATCTTGTCGTGGGCATTGTCCTGCGAAAACTCATCGAGGCTGAACAGGGTCTCCTGACCTGTAAGCTTGTCCTTTGCCTTTCTCTGCGCATCTTCCAGGAGTACGTCCAGCACCTCAAAGAGCGCCCTTCTGTTCGGGTAGAGGCTGTCAAACGCACCTACTTTTATGAGCGATTCCACTACCCGCCTGTTCACCTTAGACAGGGCCAGGCGCTGCAGGAAAGATCCGAGATCAGTGAAAGGCCCGTTCTTGCTCCTTTCGGCAATGATCACTTCCACTGCTGCCCTGCCGACATTCTTTATGGCTGCAAGCCCGAACCGTATGCCTTCATCAGATGAGACAAACTCCCAGCTGCTCTCGTTGATATCAGGGGAAAGTATCGCCACCCCTTTGGACTTGCACTCTGCAATATGTTTGGTAACCTTATCGGTCTGGCTCAGATCAAGGGTGAAATTCGCAGCCATGAAGGCCTTGAAATAATGCGCCTTCAGAAATGCCGTCTGGTAGGCAACAAGGGCATATGCCGCGGCGTGGGACTTGTTGAACCCGTATTCGGCAAATTTCTCCATAAGGTCGAAGATCTCCGCAGCAGTCTGCCGGGTGACACTGTTTTTTATCGCACCTTCAACAAAGGTCTCCCGGTGCTTCGCCATCTCTTCGGCTTTCTTCTTGCCCATGGCCCGTCTCAAAAGATCGGCCTTGCCGAGGGAATATCCACCCAGCTTCTGGGCTATCTGCATTACCTGCTCCTGATAAACGATAATCCCGTAGGTCTCGTTAAGAAGATCTTCAAGCAGTTCATGCGGGTAGTCTATCTTCTCCCTGCCGTGCCTGCGTTCCACATACGATGGTATGAGACTCATGGGACCAGGACGGTAAAGGGCGACAGCGGCGATGATGTCCTCGAATTTCTCCGGCCGAAGCGAGCGAAGCATCTGCTTCATACCTGAACTCTCCAGCTGAAAAACGCTCGATGTGTCCCCGTCGCTGATGAGGTGATAGGTGAGTTCATCATCCAGAGGGATATTCGTGATGTCCAGCGCTATTCCCTGGGAGGAAAGTATATCAAGGGCCTTCTGAATGACAGTAAGTGTTTTCAACCCCAGCATATCAAGCTTGATCAGGCCGACCCTTTCGACCCGTAACATGTCGTACTGGCTGATGAGCATGCCTTTTTTATCCATATACACAGGTATATGATCCACCAGAGGCCTGTTATCCGATATCACTACTCCGCCTGCATGGACTGATGCATGGCGGCTCAGGCCTTCAAGGGCCCTGGCGATATCGATGAGCCTTGCCACCATTACATCCTTGTCTATCAGTTCCTTGAGTTTCGGCTCCACACTGATAGCCTCTTTCAGCGTCATCTTCGGATCATTGGGGATGAGCTTTGCGATCCTGTCCACATCACCATAGCTCATTCCCAGAACCCTTCCCACATCGCGGATAACCGCCTTTGCCTTCATATTTCCGAATGTGGTGATCTGGCATACGTTTTCAGGCCCGTATTTATTCTTTACATATTCGATGACTTCATCACGCCTGCTCTGGCAGAAATCCACATCGATATCCGGCATGCTCCTGCGTTCCGGATTCAGAAAACGCTCAAAGAGGAGATTCCAGCGGATGGGATCGATATCCGTGATACCAAGGGCATATGCCACAAGAGAACCTGCAGCACTCCCACGCCCGGGGCCCACGGGAATATTGTTTTGTTTGGCGTACTGGATATAATCCGAGACGATCAGGAAATACCCGGAAAAACCCATGGATATGATGATCTGAAGTTCTTCCTTGAGCCGCTCGGCATACTCATCCCGTATCTTCTCGCCCATTCTCAGACTGAGCCCTGCCCAGGATCTTTCTTCGATGACGTCTTCAAGGGTTTTCTCCTTGTCGATGGGGTATACCGGAAAGTAATAAACGCCTTTAGGCAGTTCAAGGTTGCATCGGCTCGCCACCTCTTGTGTTGCCTTAAGCGCATCCGGGGCCCAGGCAAACTGCTCGGCCATCTCTTCGGGGCTCTTCAGGTAGAGCTGATCCGTCTCGAAGGTCATACGATCTTTGTCATGAATCATGCTCTGCGTCTGTATACAAAGAAGTGCCTCGTGGGCCTTTGCATCCTCCTTGCGCAGATAATGGCAGTCATTTGTCGCAACAAGAGGCAGATCGTATCTTTTCGACAGATCGACGAGCAGGGTATTTACCCTGTTCTGGTCTTCGATTCCGTTATTCTGAAGCTCCAGGTAGAATCTCCCGTCAAAGGTTGCACGGTAAAATTCCATGGCATTGAGCGCATTCGATTCATTGCCGCGAAGAAGCCAGTAGGGGATTTCACCCTGCAGACAGGCGCTCATGGCAACGAGCCCTTCGCTGTACTGGGCAAGAAGATTCCTGTCTACCCTCGGTTTGTAGTAAAAACCCTTTATATGGGCGGCGGAGACAAGCTTTATCAGATTCTTATAGCCCAGCTCATTCTGAGCGAGCACAACGAGATGATAGTTCTTCGGCAGTCCGGCAACAGGCTCCTTTATTGTCATATCTTTCGGAGCTACATATAATTCGCACCCTATTATCGGCTTTATACCTGCATCTAGAGCCTTATCATAAAATTCCACGGCACCGTAAAGGACACCATGGTCTGTTATAACCGCTGAATCCAGACCAAAGGCCTTGGAGGTACTGATGAGATCGGCGATCTTGATAGCTCCGTCCAGAAGACTGTATTGAGTGTGACAGTGCAGGTGCGTAAAAGACATTGTCTGCCTTAGGACTCCAGTTTATAGTTGGGCGCCTCTTTTACGATGATGACATCATGCACATGGGATTCTTTCAGCCCTGCAGCAGTAATCTTGACCATCCTGGAACTGATCTGCAGTTCTTTGATATCCCGGCATCCGGTATATCCCATCCCTGCCCTCAAGCCTCCTATGAGCTGATACACATTCTCTGAAATCGGACCTCTGTAGGGAACCCTGCCCACAATTCCTTCAGGAACAAACTTTTCAGACTCGGTAACATCCTGCTGGAAATACCTGTCCTTGGACCCCATTTTCATTGCTTCGAGAGACCCCATTCCCCTGTACGCCTTGTATGTCCTGCCCTGATAGATGATCCTTTCTCCAGGGGCCTCGTCCGTACCGGCAAAAAGCGACCCTATCATGACAGAAGATGCACCCGCCGCTATGGCCTTGGTTACATCTCCGGAGAATTTGACCCCGCCGTCTGCAATGATCGGGATACCGTGTTTGTTCGCCTCGGCCGCACAGTTCATGATCGCTGTAATCTGTGGCATGCCGACCCCGGCAACTACCCGTGTCGTACAAATCGAACCCGGACCTACGCCTACCTTTATGCCGTCGGCCCCTGCACTGATGAGGTCTGCGGTAGCCTCCTGAGTGACCACATTACCGGCAATCACCTGTGCTGAGGGATACAGAGTCTTTATTTGCTTTACCGACTCGAGGACAATCTTGGTGTGACCGTGGGCTGTATCCACGACAATAACATCCACGCCGGCCTTAATCAGTGCATGCACCCTTGCCTCGTTATCCGGCATTATGCCGACGGCCGCACCCACAAGGAGCCTGCCTCTGGAATCTTTTGCAGAAGAAGGATACGTCTGTGCCTTCTCGATGTCCTTGATGGTAATCAGTCCCTTGAGGTTGTAATCCTCGTCCACAACAGGAAGCTTTTCTATCTTGTACTCATGCAGAAGCTTCTTGGCTTCTTCGAGACTGATCTCGCCCTGAACCGTAATCAGGTTCTCCTTTGTCATGGCCTGGGATATGGGTTTGTTCATATCGGTCTCGAAGCGCAGATCCCTATTCGTCAATATCCCCACAAGACGGCTGTCAACCGTGATGGGAACCCCTGAAATCCGGTAGTGCATCATGAGGGCCAATGCCTCTCCGATCACCTGCTCCGGCCTCATGGTAATGGGATCTACGATCATTCCGCTTTCGGACTTCTTTACCTTGTCGACCTCCACTGCCTGAGCATCCGCAGGCATGTTCTTGTGGATGATACCGATGCCGCCTTCCCGTGCCATTGCAATGGCTGTCCTGGCCTCGGTTACGGTGTCCATTGCAGCACTCAGAAGAGGCATGCTCAATCGTATTTCCCTGGTCAGTTTCGTGCTGATATCAACCATGGCCGGGGTGACATTTGACATGGCCGGAAGGAGCAATACATCGTCAAAGGTCAGGGCTTCCTGTACTGTCTTGTTCATATATTCACAACTCCTTATTTGATACTGTATTCCAACCTCAGGTAACCCCCCGAAAGGGTCCCTGAATTGCTTCGGATCTGTATCGGCATATATGTCTGCACAAGCCGTCTCAAGTCTTCCAGGATCCCTCCCGGTTTCTTCGGCCTTATAATTCTGGGCTTTTCTTCCAGGCCGGCTCGCACCCTTGCATCTTCAATCGCTTCATTGAGCCCTCCCAGTTTGTCTATCAGGCCAATGGCAAGCGCCTGCCTGCCTGTATAGACCCTTCCGTCGGCATATTCTTCTATTTCTTCGCCTGACAGACCCCTGTTAACAGACACGGCCTCCATGAACTGCTCGTGAACATCTTTGGCCAGCGCCTCAAAATATTGCCGCTCCTTTTGCGACATCTGCCGAAACGGTGTACCTGCATCCTTCAAGGTACCGCCGGTAATGCTGTAGGCACTCACTCCCAGCTTACCGAGTCCGTCACTCACATCGATAAACTCGAGAATCACGCCTATCGAACCGGTAAGGGTGCCCGGCAGGGCATAAATGGTGTCTGCGGCACAGGCAATGTAGTATGCGCCTGAAGCACTTATGGAGGCCATCGAGGCGACTACGGGCTTGATCTTTTTCAACCCGAGGAGGGCTTCATAGACCTCCTGTGACGGCCCTACACTGCCTCCCGGACTGTTGAGTCTTACAATAACAGCCTTTATGCGGTGGTTCTCCTCAAATCCCTTGATAACTTCCAGATAATCAAGCGAACCCAGGATCGGCCCGTCAATCTCAAGCATACCTATTGCAGGGGTCATATTTTCCCTGATGGCCCGTATGCCTGCAATGATGCAGATAAAGACAATGATGATAATAACCAGTCGCTTAGTATTTTTCTTCATAGCCAATTGTGGTAAAGGTTAATGTTCGCCTGCATCAATGATTATATAACCATACATATATAAGCAAGTATAAAACAAGAACACCTATGCTGTCCATCCGGAACGGGGCTTTTCTCTTTGCCCTTACCAGAGTGCCGGCAAGGAAAATCCCGGACATGAGAATACCCGCACCCAGTGTCACTGTCTGGGCAGGTGTGACTGCAGCATACACGCTCTTGGCATACATGAGATCCGCAAATGCTATTATGGTAAGGTTCATAAGGTTTGAGCCGAAGATATTTCCGGTCGCCATAGAGATATTGCCAAGACCGAGAAGCCTCATGGTAACCACCAATTCAGGCAGAGAAGTCGCTGCGGCCATGAAAAGAGAGCCTACAAAGGTCGATGTCAGGTACGTATTCCGGGCAATATCATCGCACGCGTCAGCAAGAAGGACTCCTGCACCCACAACCAGCACCCCTGAAACGCAGATCAAGATAATATTTACCTTGAGACTCCTGCCCGGCTTTCTTTCATGGACAGCCTGAAGATCCTGTTCTTCGAACCCCTGCCTGGAGTATATCCACATCCCGAGCAGATAAAATGCAAGTATGAATATATCACCCCATAACGCACAGGATTTCTGTGAAAATGAACACATGCCAATGAGCATTACAAGAAATGCGCTCAGGCTTATGCTCAGGTATGCGGAAAAATTCGACCGCCATTTCCATCCGTTCCCAGCCACCCTGGAGCCAAACAGGACAATGGCAAGAGACAAGATGGCGATATTGAAAAGATTGGAGCCGAAGATATTTCCAACCCCGAGATCGGGGTTGGATTTATATGCAACGGCTGAGATTGTACCGATAAGCTCGGGCAGGGATGTTATAATGCCCAGAATCAGGGCACCGATAAAGCCTTTGCTCAATCCGGTAATATCTGCGGTCTCATCTGCCAGATCACTGAGATATCTTCCTGCAAAGAAAATAACCAGCGAAGCTAGAACAAAACGAAACCACATGTACCCGGACTATCTCTTCAACTTGTTGTCTTGCAACTCTTTGAGAAGATCTCCGAGATTGGTTCCGACCTTTTCCGATCCCTTCTCCGGGGTCACAGCAGGCTTATTGTCTCTGGATTCCTCCATGGACTTTATTGAAAGACCGATCTTTTTATTCTCAGGGCTGATACGAAGGACCATGGCCTCCACTTCCTGGCCCACGGAAAGGACCTCGGCCAGAGAGTCTATCTTATCGCTGCTTACCTCAGAGATGTGAATCATGCCCTCGACACCCTGTCTTATCTCTACAAACGCCCCGAAATCCGTCAGGGATGTCACCTTGCCATGAATAATGCTCCCAACCGGATGCTCGTTGGCAACCTGGGTCCATGGATCGGGACTGAGATGCTTTACACCGAGAGAAAACTTCTCGCTGTCCGGGTCAATGGTGAGTACCTTTGCCTCAATCACATCACCCTTTTTATAGGTATCACGAGGATTCTTAACCTTGGGATCCCAGGAAAGATCCGAGACATGAACAAGGCCATCAACATCGATATTCTCATCTACGCTGACGAACAGACCGAAGTCGGTAACGTTCTTTACAGTTGCATTCACAACCGTACCCTGCGGATAATATTCCTCTATGAGCTCCCAGGGATTGGGGGACGTCTGTTTGAGTCCCAGGGATATCCTTCTGTTGTTCTGGTCTACCCCCAGAACGACAACTTCCACCTCCTGTCCTTCTTCCAATATGGAGGAGGGATGCCTCACCCTTTTGGTCCAGAACATCTCGGAGATATGCACAAGGCCTTCAACCCCTTCTTCCAATTCTACAAAGGCGCCATAGTTCGTGATGGAAGTAATCTTGCCCGAGATCTTCTTGCCGATGGGATAACGGTATTCCAGACCTTCCCAGGGATCGGGGATCAGTTGTTTCATTCCCAGCGATATCTTCTCGGTGGCCGGATCGAAATCGAGAACCTTTACTCTTATTTCCTGGTCTGTCGAGACCTTGTCCTTCGGATCTTTGAGCTTTCCCCACGACATGTCGGTAATGTGCAACAGACCGTCTATGCCGCCGATATCCACAAAAGCCCCGTAGGCCATGATATTCTTGACCTTGCCCGTAATTACATCATCCTTGGCAAGAGTTTCCAGTATCTTCTTTTTGTCTTCATCCTTCTGGCGTTCCAGGACCTCGCGATGACTTACCACAACATTATTCTTTTTCCGGTTGAACTTGATGATGGAAACATCGATAACATCGCCGATCATCTTTTCCAGTTCATTCTCTGATACCGGGCTCAGTGTTGCCTGAGAACTCGGCAGAAAGGCCGGAATACCGATATCAACGGTGAGACCACCCTTTATCCTTTCAACAACTTTCCCGGGCAGGTAGCTACTATCCTGATATGCTTTGAATATATCGTCCCAGATCTTGATGCGACGAGCTTTTTCCTTGCTTAATCTGATAATTCCCTTGGCAGGGTTGATGCTTTCGACAAGCACCTCCACCTCATCTCCGACAGATATACCGATAACGCCGTTATGATCGATAAATTCTCGAATGGGTGCCTGACCCTCATTCTTTCTTCCGATATCGATCATGATGTGTTCCGCGCCTATCTGAACTACTGTTCCTGTCACCAATGAACCCGAGGTGACCCGCTTGTCCAGAGTCTCTTCGTACAAGGCTTCAAGATCCTTGTCCGAACCGGCCATTTCGATTTCCATCTCGTTTTGATCCTGCTGAGAATTTTCCTCCGTGCTTGTGTTTTCCTTTTCTTGATCAGTTTTGGTTTCTTCTGTACTGAACATTTTACAAACCCCCTATCCGTCGTTCCTTATTCCTCAATAAGTTGGGAACCTATACAATATAGATGCCAAAAATACAAGACTTTAATAAGGCACGGCAAACCGGTTTAATTTCCATAACATATACTAACAATGACTGGGGGGGGTCTAACCTATGTTCCCACATAAACCCAATCAGGAGCAACGTGATTTCAAAGATTAATCAAGAGGGTTCTTTTTGGTCTTCATTGCTGAGGGATCCTTTAACGCCTTGTCTAGATCATTGAAGATGCGGGCCTTGTCCGTGCTCTTGCCAAGTGATTTCTCGATCTCCTTCATCCGGTTTTGCTGCCTGTTTTGAAACTGCGAGATCTCATCCTTTATCCGGGAGTCATCTTCCACCTTCGGCAGATCTTCAATCCTCATGTGGTCTGCAATACTGTACCGAATCTCGGCACCTGTTTTGATGACGCTGATTATGAATCTTTCTTCAAGTTTCCTCGACAGCAGGGACAGCTCCTCTTCCGAAATCTTCAGAAGAGAAGAAAGCCCACCAAGGGTCGGCGGCCTTCCATACAGATGCTCACAAACCCGAATACCGCAGACGAATACATGAGCCTGAGAGTAGAGATCCTTTACCTTCATGGAATAAATCTATCTCAAAGGATGAGAATATGCAATAATGATTCAAGAATAGGCTTGACATCTCCGATATAACAAAACAAATAATGCCTTGATAGGAGGGCCTGGTTTGAAAAAGACATTCTGCGCTTTCATCGGTCTTTTTTTACTTGTCTGTGCATATACCCCGTTGATGGCTGATGACACTGTCCATATCGTCAGAAAAGGCGACACACTCTGGGACATTTCATCTCAATATCTTGAAACACCGTGGAAATGGCCACTCGTCTGGGCAAACAACGAAGACATCACCAATCCACATCTGATTTATCCCAATGACAGGGTCATCATCTCAAAACAGGGTGAGAAGGTCATCATTACCGTTGTTCGTACTCAGGAGGAAACTGAACCTGCTCAGGCCCCGGAGACCTACACCCCCGAAGAGATCGCACAGGAAGAAGAGAAATCCATCGTCATATCACCCAAATTCTCCACGTTCATTTACAGCCCCAACATCCTGACAGGCTCCGGGTCGGTTATCAAAAAACACGGCCTGGGAGACATGGCAACCAGAAACGAGATGATCCTGATCAAATCATTATCAGGGTTGTCTCCCAACAGCGGCATAACCATCGTATCGAAGGTCTCGGATGTCAAGAATGACAATAAGATTATCGGTTATCTGTATAAGGCTGTCGCCATAGCCAAGGTGGAAGATTTCACCAGAAATATTGCAAAAGCCACCATTACCTATTCGAGCCAGGAAATCAAGCCCGGCGATATCGTGTTTGACGATCTGCGACCCATAGAGCCCATGACTGTAAAGATCTCTGAACCTTCCATGAACAATATCGGTCATATCATCGACTTTTATGGAGGAATCAGCAGCAGCAGCGACCTGGACATCTCATTTGCAGATGTGGGCAGAAACAGCGGGATTGAAGAGGGTACCCTGTTGTCGATCTACGAAGAGACCACCATAGATGGAGAAGACGCGGTATTCCGTGATTATCGGGGCATGATCCTTGTATTGCAGTCGCTGGACACCTCGTGCATGGGACTTATCATCGAGTCAAATGCCCAGATAAGAAGGGGCTTCCTTGTAATAGGTGCTTGGTAGGCCTGAAAGGATCAATGATCAAGAAACACTACAATTAGAAACCGTCAGGGGGGATGCTTACAGGGCGACCCCCTGGAATGACAACAATATATTCAGCCCCTTTTCATCCGCCCTGGTAAAGCTTACCGCAATACCGCAATCCGTTTTTCTTATAACCCTGCCTTGAGCCCAGATGATCTTCCCGAACTCTTCGGCATCAAGGCTTGCAATGATATAACCTGTGAGATCCTGCAGCGGGGTATCGGTACTGATATACATACCGCCCTTGCTTATATTGTTCACCCGGCCCATCTTATAGGCATATCCATCATCCCTGAAGGCAACCTTCATATCTACCCTTGCCCGCTTATGCAATCTTTGCTCTTCCATGACCCAGAACACCTCCCGCCTGCATGAAAAATCTGCTGCAACTTCCCGTCAAAGAGATTATATTCCAATGCCTACTATAGTATACAGGAATATCAAGGATCACTTCAAGCATATAAAAAATTGGTTTCATCAATTGGCAAGAACACCACGTTGACACCTAAAGTTCAATACGTTATAGATTGATTTATGAAGGTGTTATTCAATGCCGGGGAAATTGCCCGGAAGGTGAAAGAGCTCGGTGATGAAATCACTGCTGCCTACGAAGGATGCAACCTCTACATCATCGGCATACTCAAAGGCGGTTTCATATTTATGTCGGACCTGGTCAGACAGGTCCGCATGCCGGTCAGGATCGGTTTTGTAAGGCTTTCGAGCTATGGGAATTCAGACAGCCCACAGGGCAATGTCAGGATTCTGGACGATGTTGAAGACGCGGTACAGGGCAGACATGTTCTTATTGTGGATGATATAATGGATACCGGCCAGAGTCTTCTGGCATTCAAGAAACATCTGGAAAGCAAGGGCCCAATCTCAGTAAAGATATGCACCATGATAAACAAGACACAGAGACGCATCGCCCCCATGGAACCTGACTTTTACGGCTTCCAAGTCTCTGAAGGATTTATTGTCGGATATGGTCTTGATTACGCTGAAGATTACCGGGCGTTACCAGAAATATGCATAATAGAACCGGGTAACGGGGAAGGAAATGCCTGATGGTAGTCACATGTCCGAATTGCCACAGCAAATTCAAGCTGAACAAAGAATCCATCGTCAAAGACTACATAAAGATGAGATGCAGCATATGTTCTCACATCTTCACCTTTCAGCCTGAAGGCGAACCAAGCCTGGAACAGGAATTCGACAGCCTTATCAGCTCTTCCGATGAAACACTCTCCCAGGATTTTGATAACGAAGAAATCTCTGAGGGATTCAGTGCCGAGATAACCGAAACAACTGAAGACGAAGAATCCCACGGGGTCAGTATCGAAAAGGATACTGATCAGCAACCCGAATCAGTTATCCGGGAAATAGACTCCATACTCGGGACTGGTGAAGAAATAGGGTCAGAAACGGACCATGATGTTACGAGAACCGAACGACCCAAGTTTTCCTTTGCCATGGCCTTCAGCGTTATTATAATCATTGCAATCTTTGTCGCAGTCGCCCTGTGGATCGTAAGAGACCAGATCCCTTTTCTTCAGAAAACAGACAACGAGTTTCAGCAGGCTGTTCTTGAACGGGGTCCATTTTTCAGCATCGACGAAGACAGCGTCACGTATGAAATGCTTAGCAACAATCAGGAAGGAACCGTCCTCGTAGTCAAGGGGGTTATCAGAAAACTCACGACCAAACCTCTGGATTCCGTTATGGTTCAGGCCCGGATATACGACAAGGACGACAAGCTTATCGATTCGCGAAGTGCATATGCCGGCATTATCCCGGACTCGTCGGAATTAATGCGGCAGAAAAGCAAGGACATCAATATCCTGCTTACTGCAGAGCCCAGATCCATAGGGGCATTAGAGAGTTCTCCCGACATACCTTTTGCCGTGGCATTCTTTGGCAGACCTGCCCTCGACGGGGCATCATTCCAGGTTGAGGTAAAGGAATTTCATTGGAGATAAACCAGAAAGCATCCACGTTCCGGCTGGGGCATTCAGCCTTTATTCCTGCGCTTTACTCTCTGATGAAAACCAGGCTGACGGCTTGACATCATGCGCATAATGGGACTTGACTTCGGAACAAAAAGGATCGGCGTAGCCATCAGTGATCCAGGGGGCTCCATGGCACATCCCCTCGATACCGTCGAGGTACGCGGCGATGGATCTCATATGGAACAGCTACAGACCATAGCACGTGAATACGGGATCTCAAAGGTTGTGATAGGTCTTCCCTATAATATGGATGGCAGCATAGGCCCCAGCGGTGAAAAGGTCCTTGCCTGGTCCGAACAGATCAAAGGCATTCTTGGTCTGCCGGTTGTTCTCTGGGATGAAAGACTTACGACATCAGAGGCTCACGAGTTTCTCATTGGATTGAATATAAAGGGTAAAAAGAGAAAGCACATTGTGGATAAGATTGCCGCCGGCATTATCCTGAAAGATTATCTGGAATCGTCGCACCCATGAAATCGGTTGCCTATGTCGTCTTTCTTGTCATCACCTGCATATCCATACTTATGCTTATCCATACCTATGCATTTATATCGACAGCATCCATACCCCTGAATCCGGTCATAATCGAGATCAAGCCGGGAACAAGCGCATGGGAGATATCCCGGACACTGGAAGACACGGGAATTGTAACCGATTCCTTCATGTTCATGGCCCTTTCGCTTGCAACCAGAAAGGCATCTCATCTTCAGGCCGGAACATATGTATTCGAGGGCAGACATTTTCCCATGGATATCATCCATATCCTGTTTAAGGGACGGACGCTTAGATACCGTATTACGATCCCTGAAGGATCTGATCTCTTTGCTGTCGGAGACATTATCGCTGCCACAGGGCTGCTTACAAAGGAGGACTTCATCCGGAGCGCATCGGATACCGGCTCACCCGAGTTCTTCGGACTGGATTCGCAGTCCATGGAAGGATTCTTATACCCTGACACCTACTACCTCTCTCCCAACATGACAGCACTCGAGATGATGGCAAAGATGGTGGAACGATTTAACCAGATCTTCACCCCGGAGATGCAGCAGCAGGCAGATGCTCTGGGAATGACCAGGACCGAGATCGTAACCCTTGCATCGATTATAGAGAAAGAGGCTGTCTTGAATGAAGAAAAACCGATAATATCATCGGTTTTTCACAACAGACTCAAGAAAAGGATGCTCCTTCAGTCCGACCCTACCGCAATCTATGGGATTGATAATTTCCACAGGAAAATCAGCCGTAAAGACCTGCAAAGAGATACACCGTACAACACCTACAAATATCCCGGTCTTCCGCCCGGGCCCATCTGTAATCCGGACAAATATTCGATAATTGCCGCGCTTAATCCTGAAAAAACCGATTACTTTTATTTCGTGGCGAAGGGTAACGGACTACACCACTTTTCAACCTCTCTCAAAGAGCACAACAGGGCTATAATCAGCAACAGAAAGGCCGGGAGATAGTACCCGATTCATCTAAAGTTAATCCCGGCACCTTACGATATATGAAGGCATGGAACACTTGCGCGCAGCGATCATCGACGACGAAGACGGGGTTCTGGATCTTATCGAGCTGATTCTGAAGGAAGAAGGTCTGAAAGTATCCCGCTTCAATAAAGCAGAGGATCTTCAGGCAGCACTGAATACACAGACCTTCGACATTATCATTTCCGATCTGGTTCTGCCCGGGATATCAGGACTCGATCTGCTCGACATACTCAATAAGGATTCCATTGATATACCATTCGTTCTGATCACAGGATATGCATCCCTTGACTCTGCGATTGATGCAGTCAACCGCGGGGCCTTCTACTATATCAAAAAACCCTTCAATATAGAGGAGATCCGTTTTGTGATTCAACGGCTCAAGCAAAGACGTGACACCTTAAGGGAGATTGCTTCACTAAAGAACAAGGTACTCTCGCTCCAGAACCAACTTGAGACAGAGGTAAAGAAAACGCTTGAGAACATACCGGTGATAACCCAATCCAACCCGTTTCAGGGCGGCTACGATGTAAACAAGGTATTTACTGCGATTGAATACCTCGGAAGACTGAAAACAGACGGTCTCATATCGGACAAGGAGTTCGGGGAATACAAGGGCAGGATTCTCAAAAGGATTATATAATGCAAGACAAGGTCTTAATAGTTGATGATGATCCTGGGATAAGAAACACGATTTCAGAACTCGTGGGCGAACTCGGATATGAGAGCGAAACAGCCGCAGACGGCCTCGATGCAATCGCCATGCTCGATTCAGGACCCTATCTTTGTGTATTCACCGACATCATGATGCCGAACATGACAGGACTGGAACTGATCCAGAAAATAAAGGCCAGGGAAATATCCCTGCCCATCATCGTAATCACCGGATATGCATCGCTGGAGATAGCTATCGATGCAATGAAATATGGTGCATCGGACTTTATATCAAAGCCGTTCAAGGTCAAGCAGATCGAACTGCTGCTCAACAAGGTGAAACGTGAGAAAAGCCTTCTTGAAGAGAATAAACGCTTCTCCGACACCCTTCATCTTCACCGTCTCATCGACAATCTAGTCGGCCAGCTGGAAGACAAGAAAGAGGAAATCATATCCCTGCAGGCCATATCGGGAAAGATCGTCAGTCTTAAAGGTATACGCGACCTGGTTGGTGCCATCATCGATGTATCCAAACAGCTCATGGATGATGCCGAGGTGGAATTCTTTCCAGTCAGCAGAAAAACCAACACGCTCATCGATACCAAAGGAGACAAGGAAATACCTCTTGACCCGGGACTTCTCAGCGGTTCGATTGTCAGGAAACAAAATGACGGCCCGTCCTTAATAAATAAATTCGAAACCATATTTCCGCTAACCATCGAGGGCCAGGTATTCGGAGCTCTGGACATCAGATCAGAGACCATCTTAGATGACGACAAGGAAGGCAAGATCCAGTATCTGCTCGACCGCTGCGCAGAACGCATGGAAAACGTTGCGCTCTATGAAGGCCTTTATGAGAATATGCTCTCGACACTCAATTCCATGGCAAAGATACTCGATGCCAGAGATCCTCATACCTCCCAGCATTCCACACGGGTAACCATGCTCTCCGCAGCAATGGGCAATGCCCTGGGCCTGAATGAGGATGAACGTGATGTCCTGTATATTGCGGCATCGCTTCACGACATCGGCAAGGTGGGCATCCCCGACAATATCCTCCTGAAACCTCAAGGGCTTACAGAGGAAGAGTTCGCCATTATAAAAAAACATCCGGATATCGGCGCGGACATCCTCAAGCAGATTCCTCCAATGGCACGCGAATCAGAAATCATTCGACACCACCATGAGCACTACAACGGGAAAGGCTACCCTTCCGGGCTCAAAGCAGGTGATATACCCTATCTGTCCCGCATCATTTCCCTGGCAGACGCCTTTGACGCAATGACATCCGACAGGCCATACCGTAAGGGCATGTCGGTGGAGATGGCAATCGAAGAGATCCAGCGATGCAAAGGGATTCAGTTCGATCCTGATCTTTCAGACATCTTCATTCAGAGAATTGCCCGGCTATAGGCAGTCCTACTGTTCAGACGGCAGTTCAGCGCCAGTGTCCTTTACTGGTGGTTCCAAAGAGGAACTATCGGGTTGTTCTGCACCGTCCTTATCCATAATGGCCCGCAACTTCTGTTTCAGCTCCAGGTTTTCCCGTACAAGCTCTTTATTTTCACTCACAGCGACTGCCATCAGCCGGTTTTCTTTCTCCAGAAGCGATATCCTCTGGGAAAGGGCATCGATCTGATCCATGTTCTGCGCGGCACCGGCTGCCTGTTTCTGCTCAAGCATGTTCATCTCCGTCTCAAGCCCATCCACCGTATCGAGAAGTTTCTTGTTTTTATGTTCCAAGGTAGCAATATAGTTGATCGTTTCCTGAAGAAAGGCCTTATGATCCAACTGCTTGTCATTGTTCAGCCCCCAGAAATAGTACCCGAGAATAAGTCCTGCAACAAACAACATCGCTGCAACAACCAGAACAGTCATGGATTTCTTCTTTGTCTCCGCCATTTATCCATCCCCTTTATATCATATCATCATTAAAAGATATGGCATCCTGGTTGCGCAGTCAAGCCGAAGTTCAACAGGCAAAGGGAAAAGGTATTTCAGATTGCGATAAAACGGATCTCGAATTATAGAAAACAGGGTACAGGGTATAAGGTTGCGAAAAATCCTGATATGGAATAACAAAATGGATATGGACATATTGATCGTCAAGCTCGGTGCCCTGGGCGATGTGGTCAACACCCTGCCACTTGCCATCACCCTTAAGAAACAACTGGGGGCTCATATACACTGGGTAGTTGAACCGTTGAGCTATCCGCTCGTGGCCCACCACAGGTGTGTCGACAGTACCATTGTGTTCGACAAGCATAACTGGATACAGTCCCTGCCGGGTGTAATCCGGCAGATAAGAAAGCAGCGGTTCGATATCTGTCTCGATCTGCAAAGGATTATCAAATCAGGTTTGCTTTGCCTTGCATCAAGGAGCACACGTCGTATCGGGTTTGACCAGCACCGCTGCAAGGAGATGACCGGGATTTTTCCCTTTGATCGTATCCCTGCGTCCGACCCCGGAAGGCATATGCTGCTTCAGTACCTTGAATTTGCAGAGTATCTCGGAATACAAGACCATGCAATATGCTGGAATATACCGGTAGACGAACATGTTCCTTCCGGGCTTCCATCACAATATCTCGTATTGAATATAGGGGCCACCAAAGAGGCAAACAAATGGACACCCCAGGGGTTTGCATCGCTCGCGATGGCAATCTCTGGAAAGTATTCCGTCCCCTGCGTACTTACCGGCGTCAGTCAGGACAGGGCAATGGCGGACACGATTATAGATATTGCAGGAAAGCACGTTATCGATCTTGTGGGCAAGACATCCCTTCAGGATCTGATCAATGTCCTGAACGGTTCATTGGCAGTGGTAAGCTGCGACACAGGCCCTATGCATCTGGGAGTCGCCCTGGGCAGGGAGGTGATAGCACTGTTCGGCCCTGCAGACCCGTCAAGGACCGGGCCGTATCGGGGTCACGTCATCAAGAAACAACTTCATTGCTCTCCCTGCAATAAAAGGGCATGCAAGGATCCTGTTTGCATGACCTCGATTCGCAGTGAAGATGTGATGGAAAAGATAGACCTTGTCCTAAAAGCCCATGGGCTTCAGGCCCGCTCAGACACAACGGAATAGGATCAGGCCCTGGGGCATCTCCATGAATCTACATGATCACCTTCAGGGGTGCAATAAAGGATATCCCTTTTCTCAGAGCACCTCCATACATCCTGAAACAAGGTTACGGGGTCATCTCCGGTACAACCGGCATATGCTCTCAGGAATCTCATCCGCATGCCCAGGCTGATATACACCGGGATGCTCGTGTTGATCTGTACAAGATTTTTCAGTCTCTTTGCATACTGCAGGAAACGCCTTTGTTCTATACGGTCGGTATCAAGCAGATAAAATCGAGGGACTGCAGGATCGACCTTGATGTTACATGCCTTGAGATCGGCATGGTATATATTAAGGGCATGCATTGAACCGATCATCTCCCCAAATGCAGATACAACACCCATCTTGTCCCTGAAACAAAGGTCCTTGAACTCAGTACAGAAAAAGACATCGAGATCCGGATGATACAGCATTTTGGTAACAAGCACACTCGAGCGGTCTTCATACACACCTACAGCAGCGGGGTCTGCAACGCCTATGCCGTTAAAATAGAGGGTGAGCAGCCCTTTCCACGAACGCAGCGCATACTCGGAACACAACGGCCCTGGACGTTTGTATGTCTTGACACAATAGGAATCCACCTCGGAGAGTTGTGTCTTTTCCTGATATTTCAGGACATTTCTCCGCTCGGCAATATTCCTGACATGTCTGCCAAGCAAGGATTCAAGGTCAAGAGCATCCCCCATAAACACATATGCCCTGTAGTTTTCCCCTTTAATTTCGTGTGTAAAGATCCCCGGCTTCAGACACCGCTCCACCAGCTTCTTCACGTATCGACGCCTCGAATGCAGAGCCTTCGCGCGTATCTCTTGTGCAAGACCTTTTGATTCATAAAGGCTCCCGATTCTTTTCAGTGCGTCTTCAAGTTCGTCATCCCCGATATCATAAACAGCCAGAACCTGAGAGAAAAGGGCTATGACATGGCGAGGTCTGATCACCCTGCAGGGGTTTACTTCATAGACATCCAGCAGGTATGGCCTGTCAGAGTCGTCAAGCACGATATTGCCCAAATGCATGTCGGAAAAGAAAAACCCGTTCTTCAGGAGTTCAACAGTCATATCAAGCATGACTGAGGCCTGCTTCTGCCTTTCGAGATCATGCAGACCCCGGCACGGATGCACGGCCTTTGTAATAAGCGCGCTTGAGGCTGCAAGGCGTATATGATCAACAACTTCCGGGACGTTCAGGCCACAGCCCTTCAAGTGTCTGAGCATGTCCGCCTCATGCAGTGTCCTCGGCCGGAGAAGATTTCTCAGTTTTGCTACCGGGCCCTCAGGATCATATATCTTGACGAAATATTCAGGGGTGGTGCCCCTGTCCAGCCGGTATACTCTCCGTATGGACCTCTCCTGTATAAGACACCACTCGTGCTCAATATACCTCGATGAGATAAGATCTCTTATATGGGTATATTTCATGACCGCCTTTCATATACCTGTTCAGACTTTTCCTGTATCCTCACCCATGCAGGGTTTCTCCCTTTCAAGCAAGGTCCTGCAGGCATCCATGACCTCGTCCGCCCCCAAACTCCTCATGCAGTATATATCCTTGCATGACCGGTTAAGATAACACGGGGAACACTTCATCTCCTTTCTCACCACAATGCTGTGAGTGTTCTGCGGTCCTACATAGTACGGATCGGTAGGTCCGAACAGGGCAACCACCGGGATATCCGCAGCCGAAGCCATATGCATTACCCCGGAATCAATACCCACAAAAAGGGCAGCCTTTTTCAGCAGGGGATATAATTCCCGCAGTCCCAGGGCACCTGTCAGGTCGATAACATCGATCTCTTCCCGGCCGGAGCGCTCGGAAACATATCGAGCGATCAGGCCGTTGCACTCGTGGGTATCTCCCCCTCCCACGAGAACAGCCGAAAGACCGTGCTCGCGATACAGCGAGACAATGACCTCGGCATACTTCTGTTCGTCCCATGCCTTGGCAAGTCTCCTGCTGGAGGCGCCTGCAGAGACCACTACATACTTTTCAGGAAGACCGGACACAGAGCATTCCTGCTGTACGGCAAGCAGACCCACGTAATCGTTCTTGACAATGTTCATGCCGAGTCTTTCGAGCAGACGCGCATTGTTGATCCAGCAGTTGTGTCCTGCAACTGTCTCTTTTACATCCAGGGCAATGTCCCAGGGAAAATGGACAAACCCTGCCTTTATCCCTGCAGAGCTCAGCGCGGTAAGCAGCATGGCCTCCTGAGAACGGGCAAGGGATATGAGCATGTCGTAGCCGTTGCGGTGAAGCCTTCTTGCCAGGTCAAGTCTTCCTGCGTAGCTGTCGTCCCTGATGTATATGCGCTCAACATATGGTGAATCCTCAAGCAAACCCCTCAGGTAAGGTTTCACGACCGAATGGATACTTGCACCGGGACAGTTATCCTTTAGCGCCCTGAGCAACGGCAGGGAAAAGACCAGATCCCCGATCTGGTTGAGATGGATAACACAGATCTTTTCAATCTTCATGGCATTTCACTACAGAAAGAAGTTGTTGTCCTCAACCACTTCGAGATTATCCACACTCTCACCCGAAGATATAAAACGTTCTATCCACCAGTTGACATGATGGTAAAAACACACGACCACATTGCATTCCTGTCCGGCGTCGAAGTTCCTGATGGATTTATCAAGGGCGCCGTGGGTCTTATCGAACATATCGAGATTCTTATAGCCGTCACTGCCTGCTATCCTGCCCTTGGCAACACCACGGTATGCCGGACAGTGAAAGACCCCTGAAGGTGCAAGCACTGTTCGGAAAAACTGGCTGTGACACACATTCGGCTGCCTTTTGAGTTCATGAACCTTCCTGTCCATCATTGCATGAAGGTTGACACTCTCAAGTATTGCCACCTGAGCGTTGTGTTTTGCCTTGGCAAGGTTCTCCCGAATCCGCTGAATAATACTGTTTTCCCGCTCGGCATCCGTATCACTGAACAGAGACTCCTTTTTCGAACCGTCCAGCCTTAGGAGACAAGGCTTGAATGAGATATAATCGAAGTCATATTCTCCGGCAAGTTCCACTGCCTCGTTGATCTCTTCAATATTCGGACAGATCTCTTTTCCATTCATGAAAATCCCTTCCCAGACAATGACATATGAATATCCGAGAGATATCTTCGGATTATCCTGTTTGATCTGCCTGGCCTCGGTCAGTATCTTCTTCAATGTCACATTTTTCCCGGGGAGGTGAGCCTTATAAAAGGTTTCTTCCCGGGCAGCATCGATCGACAGCCTCAGCCAGTCTCCCTCCTGCAGGAGATCTGCCACCGCTGCAACCCGCTCGAGCCGGGAACCGTTCGTCACGATACCCACCTGAAGCGATCTGCCCCGGCAATAACGGACTACCTCTTCAAAGTCCGGGTGCACGGTAGGTTCACCTCCACCGATAAGAATTACCGAGAGAAGGCCTTTTTGCACAAGGGTGTCGATACTGTGCCTGATGGTATCAAGATTCAGGGCCTCACCAGTATTTATGATCCCCGAATCCACACAGTGCGGGCAACTGAAGTTGCAAGCAGATGTAAGATCAAGGTTTATTGATACCGGTCCCATTGAAGGAAGACCTTCCATCCGATTGCATCCCCTGCGTCCTCTCTCCCAGAGGATATATTTCTTGAGATTTTCAATAACCGATCTCTGCCTGAGTTTTGCACTGAAATCATGCTCTTTGTCTTTGAGTTGTTCCATGCCTACCC
>Ga0129302_1000250_pt1 | contig 40478 bp, 38 predicted proteins | sample BlaSprsedimmetaG_FD_94476 | JGI IMG/M metagenome (GOLD analysis project Ga0129302, IMG submission 94476) | Hot spring sediment bacterial and archeal communities from California, USA to study Microbial Dark Matter (Phase II) - Blank Spring... | ecosystem: Environmental > Aquatic > Thermal springs...
CCATGGCCTCGCGCACGATACGCGTCAGCTGCCGTAGCGGGATTTCCCGGAGGATCAGCACCTCGACGACGAAGACATACACCGCCGTCACGGCAGCGGCCTCGGAGATGGCGAAGTAGCCGCTGTAGATGCCGCCGAGCACGATGACGGGCAGGGGCAGCTCCCAGGCCGCCGCGCGCAGCGCCCGTCCCGCCGAGGGGCGCGACTCGCCGGGGACGGCGAGCTGTGGCGGGCGTTGCCACATCGACCAGGCGGAGAGCAGGACGATCATGAGCAGCCCTGGCAACAGGCCGGCGATGAACAGGTCGTTGATGCTGACCGGTACCTCGAGCCCCAGTTGCTGAGCGACCACGCCGTAGAGAATCAACGGTAGCGATGGGGCGAACAGCAGACCGAGGCTGCCGGAGCTGGTGACCAGGCCGAGGCTGAAGTGTTCGGTATAGCCAGCCTGTCGCAGTGCCGGATACAGCAGCGCGCCCAGGGCCACGATGGTGACGCCCGAGGCACCGGTGAAGGCCGTGAACAGGGCGCAGGTCGCCAGTGCGATGATGGCCAGTCCGCCGGGCATCCAGCCGAGCAGCGCGTGGCTGAGATCCACCAGGCGTCGTGGTGCGCCGCTTTCCCCCAGCAGGAAGCCGGCAAAGGTGAACAGGGGAATGGCCACCAGCACGGGCAGCTCGGCCAGCCGGTAGATCTCGATGGCCATGACCATGAGGTCGATGTCGGTGGCGTGGAAACCGGACATGGCGCCGGCGGCGATGACCACGAACAGCGGCGCGCCCAGCAGGGCGATCAGCAACAGGACGAGGGCGACGATCATGTGTGATCGCCATCCGCGCGCGGCGGTGCGCCTCGCAGCGCATGCAGCGCGAAGCGCACGGCAATCAGCGCGAACGACAGTGGCATGATGCTCTCGGCGAGCCACAGCGGCAGGCCGTCGAAGGCGGTGATGCCCGTATCGAACTCCATGGCCACGAAACGCCCGCTGTGCCAGGCGATGAGGCCGCAGATGGCGGCGGCGAACAGGCGTGTGCCGGTGTAGGCCATGCGGTACAGGAGGGGAGGCAGTGTTCGCGACAGCAGGTCGACGGTGATGTGGCGGTCCTCGCGGGTGGCCGCCAGTGCGCCGAGCAGCCCCAGCCACAACACCATGATCTTGAGTAGCGGGTCGATCCACACCAGCCCCGAGTCGAACAGGTTGCGCAGGACGATCTGCAGGGCCGCGAGCAGGATCATGCTTGCGAGCAGCGAGGCCAGCACCGCGTCCTCGATGCGGTGCAACCAGCCGGCGAGTCGATCGAGCCCCTGCATGTCCTGTTCAGTCTGCCCGTGCCTGGGCCCGGTAGGTTGCCAGGTGGGAGCGGATCACGGTGAGCATGTCCGGCGAGTAGACGCCCCTGGTGCCGAGTCGTTCGATCGAGGTGTTGGCGATCTCGCGCCAGCGTATGAGCTCGTCGGGCGCGGGCGTGACGAACTCGATACCCTGGGCGGCCAGCACCTCGCGGGCCTTCCGGTTGTCGGTGCGGCTCTGCCTGTCGAGTTCGGCGAAGATGCGACCCATCACCTCGTTCAGGACGCGCTGGTCGCGAGCATCGATGCGGCGGTAGGCGCGCTGATCGATGATCATCATGCCCATGACGTAGATCAGCGGGATGTCGGTGACGGTCTTCATCCGCGTGTGCCACTGAAACGCGATCGCCGCGGTCGGCGTCGAGCCGATGGTGTCGATCAGCCCGGTCTGCAGGCCGGTGTAGACGTCGGAGATGGGCAGGGTGATGGGGCTGATGCCCACGGTCTCATAGATGGCGGCCGTGATCTGGTCGCCCTGGGGCAGCCAGGACTTCTGGTTGCCCAGGTCCTCGACGCGGCGGATCGGCGCGTCGGACATCAGATAGGCAAACCCCCCCTCGCTGAGCCCCACGACCTCGTAGCCCTTTTCCTTGAGGCCCTGGCTGAGCCGGTCATCCATGTGCCCGCGCACATAGTCCACCTCGTCGTAATCGCGAAACAGCAAGGGCAGGCTATAGATCTGTGCGTCGGGGTAGATCTCCGCGATGCTGCCGGCCGTGAGTGCCCCGCCGTGTAGCTGGCCGATGCGGATCTTCTTGAGCACGGCCTGGTCGGTACCCATGATGCCGCCGGGGTAGAACTTGAGCTTCACCCGGCCCTCCGTGCGTGTCTCGATCTCGGCAGCACCGTCGCGCATCGCATGCATCCACGAGGTGCCGTCCGGTGCGAGCGTGGCGATCTTGAGGGTGGTCTGGGCCTGCGCGCCGGCGGCGAACAGGCAGCCCAGCAGCAGGCTCATCAGGAGGATCGGGGCATGTCGGGACATCATGATTCCAGGGGTGGAGACTAGAAGTAGTCGTCGGAGCCGGCCAGCAGTCTACGCGCATCGCGCTGGGCCAGGGTGTTGGTCAGGGTGAGGCGGTGTGCTTCCGGGGCGGCCGCGAGCACGTCCTCCAGCAGCCGGTCGTGCAGTTCCTGGTCGAACATCAGGCGGGCATAGTGCTGGGCGAACAGGACCTTGGCCATCAGGTCGCGGCCTTCCGACAGTTCGATCGCGCGCTCGAAGTGCGCGCGTGCCACCTCGGGCCTGCCGCCCATGGCCGGGGGCAGCTGGCTGTGTATGACGCCGAGGTACAGGTGGGCGCTGCCACCGTCGTGCTGTTCGTCGAGTTCCACCACGCGTTCGAGCAGGGCTCGGACCTTGGGCACGTCGGCCACTGCCTGCCAGTCGTCGCTGTGCTGCCGGATCCAGCCCGCCCATGCCGTCGCCAGGCCGTGCAGTACGGGGACGTCGTGCCCGCCAGTGGATCGCAGCGCCACCGTGAACGCATCGAAGGGTGCGTCCAGCGCCTCGCACAGGGCGGTGCGGCGGAGGCAGGCGGCGCGTTCGGCATACTCTCGGGCCCGTGTCGTCAGGCGTTGCGCACGCTCACTCTCATCGACGAACACGCTGGCGTAGGCCCCGTAGAGTCGGGCCCCGGCCAGCAGCATCTCCGGGTTGTCCGGCTCGCCCTCGACGAAGCTGTCGATCAGCAGCAGGTAGGCCGGGGCGCCGTCCTTTACCGTTTGCGGGTCATCCTGGTTGAGGATGGCGACGGACAGGTTGTCGGCCATGCGGTTGGTCGCCGAGGTGATGATGTTGGCGCATCCGGTAGTGCCGAGCAGCAGGAGGACAGGGATCAGCAGGCGCATCATGTGGTTATTCTAGCGTATTCCGGCATCGGGCCAGTACTTTCGGCGCCGCAGCGCTAGTGACAGGACATTAGATTCGCTCGATCACCTCGGCCAGGCGGTTGGCCGTGATGATCTCCATGTCCGGGATGCCCTTCTTCGGCGCGTTGGCCTTGGGCACGATGGCGCGCCTGAAGCCGTGCTTGGCTGCCTCCTTCAGGCGCTCCTGGCCATTGGGCACCGGCCGGATCTCGCCGGCCAGGCCGACCTCGCCGAAGGTGACGAGGTCGTGCGGCAGCGGGCGGCTGCGGAAGCTGGACAGCGCGGCCAGCAGCACCGGAAGGTCGGCGGCGGTCTCGCTCACGCGCACCCCGCCTACCACGTTGACGAACACGTCCTGGTCGTACATGGCGATGCCACCGTGGCGGTGGAGCACCGCCAGCAGCATGGCCAGGCGATTCTGCTCCAGGCCCACCGCCACCCGGCGCGGGTTGTTGGTGTGGCTCTCGTCCACCAGGGCCTGCACCTCGACCATCAGGGGGCGCGTGCCCTCGCGGGTGACCATGATCACGCTGCCGGATACCGGTTCCTCGTGGCGCGAGAGGAAGATGGCCGAGGGATTGCTCACCGGCTTGAGGCCCTTCTCGGTCATGGCGAAAACGCCCAGCTCGTTGACCGCACCGAAGCGGTTCTTCACCGCCCGCAGCACGCGATAGCGTCCGCCCGGGTCGCCTTCGAAATAGAGCACGGTGTCGACCATGTGCTCGAGTACACGTGGGCCGGCAAGCGTGCCCTCCTTGGTGACATGGCCGACGATGAACAGGGCGGTGTTGGTTTGTTTGGCGTAGCGCACGAGCTGGGCAGCGGCCTCGCGGACCTGGGCGACCGAGCCAGGCGCGGATTGCAGGAGTTCGGTATAGATGGTCTGGATCGAGTCCACCACCATGACCTGGGGTCGTTCCTGGCTGGCAGCGGCGAGGATGCGCTCGACGCCGGTTTCGGTGAATAGGCGCAGGCCCTCGGTGGGCAGGCCGAGCCGGCGTGCGCGCAGGGTGACCTGCTGCAGCGATTCCTCGCCGGTGACGTACAGGCTCTTGAGGTCGGTGACGCTGGCGAGCGTCTGCAGCAGCAGGGTGGACTTGCCGATGCCTGGATCACCACCGATCAGCACCACCGAGCCGTGCACCAGGCCTCCGCCCAGCACGCGATCCAGTTCGTCCATGCCCGTGGGGCTGCGCGGGTCCGCTTCCAGTGCCACCTCGTCCACCGAGCGGATGCGGCTCTCACCCGCGTAGCCGGCAAAGCGCGCGCCCCTGGCCGCGGTCGGGGCAGGGGCCGCGGGCATTTCTTCCATGGTGTTCCATTCGCCGCAGTCGGCACACTGGCCGGCCCATTTGCTGGCCACGGCACCGCAGGCTGTGCACTGGTATTGCTGCTTGGGTTTCGCCATGGCTCAGTCTTCCGTCATCTGGCCGCCATACTGCGGCAGGCGGTCGCGCAGGCGCAGCGTCTTGATGGCGTTGTTCTTCACCTGCAGTACCTCGATCGGGTAGCCGGCGATCAGGAACGAGGTGCCGGGTTCGGGGATGGACTCCATGTGTTCCAGCACCAGTCCGTTGAGGGTGCGAGGGCCCTCGGTGGGCAGTTCCCAGCCCAGCGCCCGGTTGATGGCGCGGATATGCACGCCACCGTCGACGAGATAGCTGCCGTCGTCCTGTTCGTGCACGTCCCGGCCATAGTCGCCGGGTGCGGTGGTGAACTCGCCGACGATCTCCTCCAGCAGGTCCTCGAGCGTCACAAGTCCCTGGATGTCACCGTACTCGTCGACGACCAGGCCGATGCGGCGGCGCTTCTTCTGGAAGTTCAGCAGCTGCTGGTTGAGGGGCGTGCTCTCCGGGATGAAATACGGCTCGCGCAGGTTGACCTCGACGTGCTCGCGCGTGAGTTCATCGCTCAGGATCAGATCCATGACCTTGCGCAGGTGCAGGAAGCCTAGCACGTTGTCGATGCTGCCGCGGTAGACCGGCAGGCGCGTGTAGCTGCTCTGCCGGATCTGTTCGACCACCTTGTCCCAGTCCTCCTCGAGGTCGATGCCGACGATGTCCTTGCGCGGGATCATGATGTCCTCGACCGTGATCTTCTCCAGGTCGAGGATGCCGAGCAGCATCTTGCGATGGCGGCGCGGAATGAGGCTGCCGGCCTCGGCGACCACGGAACGCAGCTCCTCGCGGCTCAGGGCCTGGCCGGGACCACCCGCGTCGTGCAGGCCGAACACGCGCAGGATGGAATTGGCAAACAGGTTGACGAGCCATACCAGCGGGTAACTCACCACCAGAAGGGGGACGTACACGAACGCGGCCGGGAAGGCGATCTTCTCGGAATGCAGGGCACCGACGGTCTTCGGGGCGACTTCGGCGAAGATCAGCAGGGCCAGGGTGAGCAGGCCGGTGGCAATCGCGATGCCGGCATCGCCATACAGCCGCAGGCCGATGAAGGTCGCCAGCTGCGTGATCACGATATTGACCAGGTTGTTGCCCAGCAGGATCAGGCCGATCAGCCGGTCGGGCTGGCTCAGCAGACGCTGGGCGCGCATCGCGCCGGGATGACCCTGGTCGGCGAGGTGGCGCAGACGGTAGCGGTTCAGCGACATCAGCGCTGTCTCGGAACCGGAGAAGAAGCCCGAAAACAGGAACAGGACGAACAGCCCGCCGAACAGAAAACCTAGGGGAATCTGGTCCAAGACGTCTGGAAACCGTGATATGGGTGATCGGAAATTAGACGGGCCGGGCGCCCCGGCTGTCAAGGCGGGGGACGTGCTCTCAGGCCTGGCCCAGGATCAGTTCGATCACGAGCTTGCTGCCGAAGTAGGCCAGCATGAGAAAGACGAAGCCGCCCAGGGTCCAGCGGATGGCCTTGCGCCCGCGCCAGCCGAAGCGCCAGCGTCCGAACAGCAGGGTGGCGAACAGGCCCCAGGCCACGATCGAGAGCGCGGTCTTGTGGACCTGCTGCTGCGCGAAAATGTCCTCGAGGTAGATGAAGCCGGTGATCAGGCTGGCGCTGAGCAGCACGAAACCAACGCCGAGCAGCTGGAACAGCAGGCATTCCATGTGTTGCAAGGGTGGCAGGGCGCGCAGCAGTCCGCCCGGACGATGGGTATGCAGGTGGCGATCCTGGAACCACAGCACCATGGCCTGCAGGGCGGCGAGCCCGAGCATGCTATAGGCCAGCAGTGACAGGAAGATGTGGATGTCGAGGCCGCGCTGGCTCGAGGCCGGCGTGAAGCTGATCTCCGGGACGAAGCGATCCAGCAGCACGGCGATGATCGCCAGCGGCAGCAGCAGCAGGCCGATGTTCTCGACCGGACGTTTGAGGCTTGCGAAGAGCAGCAGGGCGACCATCAGCCAGGTCACCGAGGAGAGTGCGTGAAAAAAGCCCAGATCGAGTCCCGCCGGGGTGAGCACGACGCGGTAGGCGACGACGGCATGCAACAGTACCGCCCCGCTCCAGGTGAGCAGCACCAGCTCGCGCGATATCGCTCCGTGGCCGGTGGCCAATGCGCGCACGCGCAAACCGATGGCGCCGGTGGTGGCCAGGTAGAGCGCGACCGCGAGCAGGCTGAGGGCAGTGATCATGGGTGAGTCGGGTTGTTGTCCTTGTAGGGAAGTGATGATTGCATATTCGGTCCGTTGCGTGAACCTCGTAGCAACTCGTTTGCCGTATTTGTGACGCCTTTTTATAGTCACTCCCCTCGACATCGTGTAGCATCGAAGTCAATCAGGGGAATTCTTAATGAATACAGCATCATGCAGCTGACCGTACTGGGCTGTAGCGGCGGAATCGGGGCTGGGTTGGGAACGACCTCGCTGCTGATCGACGACGACATCCTCATCGACTGTGGAACCGGGGCCGGTCAGCTCAGCCTCGAGGCCATGGCGCGCCTGCGTCACGTCTTTATCACGCACACGCACCTCGATCACATCGCGGCACTGCCCCTGCTCATCGACACCCTTTTCGACCAGCTGCAGGGGCGCCCGCTCACGGTGCATGCCCAGCCCGAAAGCATCGAGGTGCTGCGTACGCACGTGTTCAACTGGCAGGTCTGGCCGGATTTCTTCGAGCTCCCCGATCGCGACCATCCGGTGGTGCGCTTCGAACCCATGTCGCCGGGCACGCCGGTCGAGCTCGGCGGGCGGACGCTGGAGATGATTCCGGTCAATCACGCCGTGCCAACGGTGGGCTACTGCGTGCGCGGCGGTGAGTCGGTAATCGCCTTCAGTGGCGACACCACCAGCAACGACAGCCTGTGGGAGGCGCTGAACCGGGAGCCGCAACTGGACATGCTCATCGTCGAGTGTGCCTTCGCCAACGAGGAGCGGGCCCTCAGCGACATCGCGCGGCACTACTGCCCCGAGACCCTGGGCGTGGACCTGGCCAAGCTGCGTCATCGGCCGCAGACCTACATCACCCATCTCAAGTCCGGCGATGAGGAGCGCATCATGGCCCAGCTCCAGACCGGTATGCCCGAGCGGGGCCTCAGGCGCCTGCGCAGCGGCGACGTTTTCCAGTTATAATGTCCACCCCGATTTCCCGACGGCCCGCCGCCACGCGCTGGGCCGTCGTCGCCATTGCGGAACAGCATGTTTGAGAATCTCACAGATCGTCTAGCCGGCACCGTCAAGCGCCTGCGCGGCCAGACCCGGCTCACCGAGGACAACATCAAGGAGACCCTGCGCGAGGTGCGCATGGCCCTGCTTGAGGCCGACGTGGCCCTGCCGGTGGTCAAGGCCATCGTCGAGCACGTGCGCGAACGCGCGGTGGGCCAGGAGGTGCTGCAAAGCCTCTCGCCCGGCCAGGCCTTCGTCAAGATCGTCAACGACGAGCTCGTCCACATCATGGGCGATGCCAACGAGTCGCTGCATCTTGCGACCCAGCCCCCCGCCGTGGTGCTGATGGCCGGCCTGCAGGGTGCGGGCAAGACCACCACCGTCGGCAAGCTGGCGCGCTTCCTCAAGGAGCGCGAGCACAAGTCGGTGATGGTGGTCTCGGCCGACGTCTACCGTCCGGCCGCCATCAAGCAGCTCGAGACCCTGGCCGGCGAGGTGGGGGTGGACTTCTACGCCAGCGCCGCCGACCAGGACCCGCTCGCAATCGTCAATGGCGCCATCGATGCCGCGCGCAAGCAGTTCAAGGACGTGCTCATCGTCGATACGGCCGGCCGTCTGCACATCGACGACGAGATGATGGGCGAGATCCAGCGTATCCACACGGCCATCAAGCCGGTGGAGACCCTGTTCGTCGTCGACGCCATGACCGGTCAGGACGCCGCCAACACCGCCAAGGCCTTCAATGATGCCCTGCCGCTCACCGGCGTGGTGCTGACCAAGGCCGACGGCGACGCCCGCGGCGGCGCCGCGCTGTCGGTGCGCCACATCACCGGCAAGCCGATCAAGTTCATCGGTGTGGGCGAGCGCTCCAGCGCGCTCGAACCCTTCCATCCGGATCGTATCGCCTCGCGCATACTCGGCATGGGCGACGTGCTCAGCCTGGTGGAGGAGGCGCACCGCAAGGTCGACAAGGACAAGGCCGAGAAGCTCGCGAAGAAGATTCAGAGGGGCAAGGGCTTCGATCTCGAGGACCTGCGTGACCAGCTCCAGCAGATGCTTTCCATGGGTGGCATCGGTTCCCTGCTCGACAAGCTGCCCGGGGTCGGCAACGTGCCCGACGCGGTCAAGCAGCAGGCCAACGACGGGGAGATCAAGCGCATGATCGCCATCATCAACTCGATGACGAGGCAGGAGCGCCGCTTCCCCGATATCATCAAGGGGTCGCGCAAGCGACGTATCGCCGGCGGCTCGGGCACCCAGGTGCAGGACGTCAACCGCCTGCTCAAGCAGCACACGCAGATGAGCAAGGCGATGAAGAAGTTTTCCAAGGGCGGGATGGGCAAGATGATGCGCATGATGAAGGGCAAGATGCCCCCCGGCATGCCCTTTTGAGCCCGCGTGGGGCGGGGGCACGCGCCTGTTGCCTGATTCCCCTTCACTTTTTTCCAAAAAGCTGTACAATTCGCCGTCTATTTTCGCCGTGGTGTAGGCAGTAGCCCGGCGGGTATGCGGAATTTCCGAAAAATTGCTGTATTAACAAGGTCTTAGCTAAATGATCAGCATTCGACTCTCTCGTGGCGGTGCCAAAAAGCGCCCCTTCTACCACATCGTGGTGACCGATTCCCGCAAGCGCCGGGACAGCGGCTCCATTGAAACCCTGGGTTACTACAACCCGGTGGCCCGCGGTCAGGAGGTGCGTCTGCACGTCGAAGACGATCGCATCAACTACTGGCTTGGGCAGGGTGCGCAGCCGAGCGATCGCGTGGCGGCACTGATCAAGCAGGCGAAGAAGGCCGCTGCGAACTAAGCGCCCGCCCGCATGACGATGGGTGGCGCTGACTCGCGGAAGCTGCTCGTCGGACGTATCTCGGGCGTCTTCGGCGTCCAGGGATGGGTGAAGGTCTATTCCGACACCGATCCGCGAGACAACATCGTCCACTACCCGCGCTGGTATCTGAAGCGGGGCGGGGAGTGGCAGTCGGTCGAGGTGGAAGGCGGGCGCCTGCAGGGCAAGGCCGTGGTCGCCAAGCTCAAGGGCGTGGATGACCGTGATGCGGCGCTGCTGCTGCGCGGGGTCCAGATCGCCATCGACCGCGACGAACTCGACGAACTCGAGGCCGGCGAGTACTACTGGGACGACCTGATCGGCCTGCAGGTGGTCACGCTGGACGGGGTCGAGCTCGGCCGGGTCGAGCGACTGCTCGAGACCGGCGCCAACGATGTCTTGGTCGTGGCGGGGGAGCGGGAACGCCTGATCCCCTACATCCGCGAGCAGGTGATCGCGGCGGTGGACCTGGACGCGGGCGAGATCCGCGTCGACTGGGACCCGGACTTCTAGCCATGCGCATCGACGTGGTGACGATCTTCCCGGGGCTGGTCGAGGTCGTCGGCCAGGTCGGGGTGACCGGGCGTGCCGTGGACCGCGGTCTGCTGCGGCTCGCGACCTGGGACCCGCGTGACTACACGCAGGACCGTCACCGCACGGTGGACGACCGCCCTTACGGCGGCGGCCCCGGCATGGTGATGAAGGTGGACCCGCTGCGCGCCGCGATTCGCGATGCGCGCGCGGCGGGGGATGGCTCCGCCCGGGTGATCTACCTGAGTCCGCAGGGCCGCCGCCTGGATCAGGCGGCGGTGCGTGCGATGGCCGAGGCCGAACACCTGGTGCTGATCGCCGGGCGGTACGAGGGCATCGACGAACGCCTCGTCGAGGCCGAGATCGACGAGGAATGGTCGATCGGCGATTACGTGCTGAGCGGCGGCGAGCTGCCGGCGATGGTGCTGATCGATGCCGTGGCGCGCTTGCTGCCCGGCGCGCTGGGCGACGAGGAGTCGGCCCAGCAGGATTCATTCATGGCGGGTCTGCTCGATCACCCGCACTACACGCGCCCCGAGGAGATCGACGGGCGACGGGTACCGGCAGTCTTGCTGGGCGGCAATCATGCCGAAATCGAGCGCTGGCGGCGCAAGCAGGCGCTGGGTCGCACCTGGCTGCGTCGTCCCGAGTTGCTGGAATCCATGGATCTCAGTGACACGGACCGGCGACTGCTGGACGAGTACATACACGAGCACGCTGATAGATCAGAGTGACAGAATCAGGAATCTTTAGGGGTTGGTGCCATGAGCAACATCATCGAGCAGCTTGAGCAGGAACAGATGACCCGGGAAATCCCGGCCTTTGGCCCGGGTGACACCGTGGTCGTGCAGGTGAAGGTCAAGGAAGGCGATCGCGAGCGTATGCAGGCGTTCGAGGGTGTCGTGATTGCCAAGCGCAACCGCGGCCTGAACTCCTCCTTCACCGTGCGCAAGATCTCCAACGGCGAAGGCGTGGAGCGCGTGTTCCAGACCTACAGCCCGGTGGTCGGCGACATCAAGGTCAAGCGCCGTGGTGCCGTGCGCCGCGCCAAGCTCTACTACCTGCGCGAGCGCAGCGGCAAGTCCGCCCGCATCAAGGAAAAAATCTAAGCCATCCGGCCAGCACCCCTCGGGGTGGTCGGGTACCAACGGGCGCCCCGGGAGACCGGGGCGCCCGTTCGCGTCTGGGGCGGGTTCGTGCATGGCGGTCTCGGGGTGGCGTACCGACGCCTGTCCCCCCGCACGCCCGTACCCTCAAAGCCCAAAGAACCGGCACTTCGTCTAGTCTTGTCTTGCACCGCCCGGCTACAATGCCGTCATGATCATGCCGCCTGAAACCGCCATGAAGCGCCTTGCCCTCGTGTTCCTGCTGCTGTGCCTGAGCACGGCGGTGCAGGCGCAGCGCACGCCGCAGGAGATGACCGACATGGCGCGGGCCGGAGCGCCCGGGCTGGCGCTGTCCATGATGGACCGCCTGCAGCCGGATCGTGAGCGCCAGCAGTCGTCCTGGCTGGGCTGGGAGCGTGCGCGGCTGGAGATCCTGGAGGGAAGCGAGCGTTGGTCCGAGGTGGTGGATCGCGTCACGACCTACCCGACCGATCTGCCGCCGGAGTTCCTGGCCTGGGCCCAGACACGCCGCGCGGTGGCCGAGCTGGGCCTGGGGCGGGGCGAGGCGGCGCGCGAGGTCCTGCGCGACCTGATCTGGCAGGTGGTGCCCAGGCCGGAGCCGGCGGCGTTTCGCTACTGGCGTCGACTGGTGATCGAGTCCTATGTGGTCGACGGTCGCCTGCGCGATGCCCATGCCGCCCTGCGACGCTATACCCAGGATTACGGTGAGCCCGGAGAGGAAGAGCGCATCCTGTGGGCGCGGGTGCTGCTGCGCGCTGGCGAGTCGACCCAGGCCATGCAGGTGCTCGACGGCGATACCCGCCCGGAGGCCCGTGCGCTGACGCTGCTCGGCGCCCTGGCCGCCCCCGCCGCCGACGCCGATGCCCTGCGTCAGAAGGCACAGGCGGCAGCAGGCGAGCCGGGACTGCGTGCGGCCGACCGTGCGCGCTTCTGGCTGGTGGCTGCCCGGGCCGCCGAACGGCAACAGGATGACATCCGCCGCGCCTGGTACCTGGAGCGGGCGCTGCGGCACGACCGCCAGCTGGGGGCGCGCGATGCCGTGTTCGCCTTCAGCGGTGACGCCCTCTGGGACAGCTACTTGCGCATCGGCCGCTCGCAGGGCAATCAGCGCCAGTTGCTGATCGGCGACGACGCTGCCTGGCTGGCCGCGGCGGCCGAGCTCGATGACAAGGCGGTACTGCAGCGCCGCGCCTATTTCGCCGTGGTGGCCCTGCAGGGGGCGGGCGTGCGCGGCCGCGACCAGGCCCATGCCGGGCTGATCCGTTCGCATCTGGCGGCCGATGGCGGAGACGAGGTGATTGCCGCCCTGTACCTGCAGGCGGCACGTTTTGCCGATTCCTCCGCGCTGCCCGGGGACGCCCGGCAGGTGTTGTCCGATTACGCCCTGGCCCGGGGTGACGTGCGGCTGGCCTCCTCGCTGATGGAAGGGGCGGTGCGGCCGCCCGCCGACGCGGATCCGTACCTGTGGCAGCTGCGCCGTGCCCGCATTCATATCCTCGGGGGCCACGAGGAGCAGGGCATCGATACGCTGTACACCGTGCTCGCCCAGCACACCCATCTTGACAAGGACCAGGCCGACCGCTTCATGCAGGTCCTGTTCGACCTGCAGACGGCCCAGCGCCACGGGGCGGTGATCACGCTGTTCACGGGGCTCGCGCCGCGCATCAGCGATCGCCAGCAGCAGCGCGAGGTGCTGTTCTGGCAGGCCGACTCGTACAAGGCGCAGGGCGATTTCGAGCGTGCCGCGTGGCTGTACCTGCGCTCGGCGGTGCTGCACGATCCGCATGCCTTCGATCCCTGGGCGCAGACCAGCCGCTTCTACGCGGCCGAGGCGCTGGCCGAGGCTGGCCACGTGGCGGATGCGCGTCGCCTCTACCAGCAGCTCCTGCAGGCGACCGGCGAGCCTGAACGCCAAGTGGTGCTGCGCCAGAAGCTCCAGGCCCTGCGCCTGCGGGAGTAGCGCCGTGACCGCCACCGCCTGGCAGGCCGTCATTGACTCGCCGTTCGGCCGGCTCGCCATCCGGATCCGGGAGGACCGGGTGGCGGGAATCGACTGGGTGGGGGCGGACACGCCGCTCGAGCCGCCGGTCGATCCGGTTGCGCGCGAGGCGGTGGCGCAGCTGCGGGCCTGGTGCGCAGATCCCGCGTTTCGCTTCGACCTGCCGCTGGCACCGGCAGCCACGCCGTTCCAGGCGCGGGTGCGTGTGGCATTGTGCGCCATTCCCCCCGGCGAGATGCGCAGCTACGGCGATCTGGCCCGGGCGCTCGGCAGCAGCGCGCGGGCCGTGGGCGGGGCCTGCCGGCGCAATCCCGTGCCGCTGGTCGTGCCCTGCCACCGGGTGGTGGCGCGTCACGGTCTCGGCGGCTTCGGCGGCGCGGTGGAGGGTGAGCCCCTCGCCCTCAAGCAGCGGCTGCTCGATCACGAGCGGGCGGCGGGCGTGCCGACGCGCTGAGGCTACCCGCGTCTTTGACTTGCCCGCGCGGGCCTTGCAGAATCGCGCCGGTCCCTTGACCCCTATCCATCGCCAACGATTCCGACATGACCGACTTCAATACCGCTCTCGACGCCTGGCTTGCCGGTGACCGTGAACACGCCGTCCGCCTCTGGCAGGCGCTCGCCAATGCCGGCGATGCGCGTTCCCAGTACAACCTGGGCGTGATCCTCGACAGTGGTGAGGGCGTGGCCCGCGACCCGGCGCTGGCGGTGCACTACTACCGCCAGGCCGCCGAGCAGGGCTTCCCCGATGCCGCCTTCAACCTGGCCGTGATGCTGGATACGGGGGAGGCGGGCGAGGGCGGCCCGAACGAGGTCGCCCACTGGTTCTGGATGGCTGCGGAGCAGGGCAATGCGCAGGCGGCCTTCAAGCTGGGCCTGATGTACGACACCGGGGAGGGGCTGCCACAGGACTACGAGCAGGCCGCACGCTGGTACCACCGAGCGGCCGAGGCCGGGCACGCCGAGGCGGCGAATAACCTGGCACGCTGTTTTGCACTGGGTAACGGCGTGGAGCGCAGCGACATCGAGGCCTACAAGTGGTACAACATCGCCGCCGAGCTGGGGCTGGTGAATGCCGTGCGCTACCGCGAGCGGGTGGCGAAGGAATTGCAGCCGGACGAGCGCCTGCGCGCCGGCGAATTCTCCCAGGCCTGGCTCCGGGCCTTCCGCGCGCGACAGCCGCGGGAGTGATCCGGCGGGCCGCTCAGCCTTCCAGCAGGGCCAGCACGCGGGCACGGGCGCCGACCTGCTCGCCCAGCCATTCCCGGGCGCTCGCGCCCAGCACCGCGGCCTCCTCGGGCGCATCGAACAGCGCCATGGCTCGCGCGGCCAGTGTGTCGACGTCCTCGGCGGCGGCCACCATCCCGGCGGCCACGGCCGCACGCACCAGCGGGTCGTCGCGCCGTGGCCCGACCAGCAGCGCGCGGCCGGACTGCAGGGCCGTGGCGAGGTCCGGGGCATGGTCGGCCTCCGCCGACAGGGTCGCGCCGGCCACGATCAGGTCCGGGCAGACATACAGCCCCTGGCGTACCTCGGCACTCTCGATGAAATACACGCGGTTCTTGCGTGGCACATAGGAGGTGTACAGGCGCGAGTGGCGGATGGTGGGCATGCTGTACTTGATGGCGTCGTGATAGACCCGCTCGTGCTGGGCGGGATCGGCCAGCGAGAAGAGCATGATGGCCGTCTTCTTGAGCAGGATCTCGAACAGCATGCCGTAGGCGCCGGTCACCTCGGCGGCACCTGCCATGGCCACGTAGAACACCGGGTGCTGGCGCTCGCGATATTCCTTGAAGCGTTCGCACAGGGTCGGGTCGAAGTCGGCATCGGGCAGGGCGTCGAGGCCGGGCAACGGGTCGCCGGTTGGCCGGGCGCCCGGAATGGCCGTGGCCCGCGCCCGCCCGCTGGTGGTGACGGCGCGACAGCCCGTGCCGGCGGCCTCGGGGCTTTCGGCGTTGAGCCAGAACTTGTCACCGCCGGCCTCGCGTACCAGGTCGTAGCGCCCATCCGCTTCGCCCAGCACGATCAGGCGGGCGGGGCGCAGCTTCTTCAGGCGCTTGCGGTCGGCCCCATGGGCCGCGGGCAGATCGACGCCGGCAAATCGCCCGTGGTATTCGCCCGGGCCCAGGTTGCCCACGCCGACGGTGCCGAACCGCTCGGCCAGGGCGCCCAGGAAGCCATCGGCGCTGTGCAGGGTGTCGGTGTCGGCGATCACGAGTGTCGCGCCGACCAGCTCGCGCGGAATGCGTCCGGCGGTCAGGAAGTCGGTCAGTGCCATGCGTCTTGGGTCTCCTCGTTGCGCCGGCGGATTATACCGGGACCGAACGGGTAGCCAAACCCGAGGCCGCCGTGATGGTATGATCTGGCCACCTGATTTCACGAGTTCGGAGTTCAAGACATGAAAGGCGCGCTGCTGGCGTTGGCCCTGATCCTCGCCCTCGCGGGCTGTGACGACCCGCGCACCATCGACGTGGCGGATCTGCCCTGGGCGGTCGAGGCCCTGCCGGACGGTAGTTCGCGGGTTTTCGGGGTGACGCTGGGCGAGTCGACGCTGCGGACCGTCGCCCAGACCTTCCGCTCCATGCCGGAGATCGCAATGTTCCACGAGGCGGACGGCACGCTCTACCTGGAGGCCTACTTCGGTCGCATCACGCTGGGCGTGCTCGAGGCCCGCGTGGTCGCGCAGGTGGTCATCGACGACGAGCACCTGGCGGCCATGGCGGCGCGTGCGCCGAGCAATGAGCCCATGCCCAGCGGCGCGCGCAAGCTCGGCCTGACCGAGGCCGACATCCGGGCGGTGTATGACCTGCCGGTGCGGGCCCTCACCTACATTCCCACCGCCCAGTACGATGCCCAGATCGTTGAGCAGCGTTTCGGCACGCCGGCCGAGATCCTGCCACTGAATACCACCCAGTCGTACTGGCTGTACCCCGACAAGGGGCTGGCGCTGCTGCTGGGTGAGGACGAGCGTGAGGTGCTGGAATACGTGCCCCCGCGTGAGTTCCCGGCGCTGCGGGCGCGCCTCGAGCGGACCGTGGAGTAGGGCCCGGACATGTCCCGACCCTTCTGGCAGGAAAAGACGCTGGCCCAGATGACGCGCGCGGAGTGGGAGTCGCTGTGCGACGGCTGTGCACGTTGCTGCCTACACAAGCTGCAGGACAGCGGTTCGGACGACGCGCGCGTCTATTACACCGATGTCGCCTGCCGCCTGCTGGACCCCGAGTCCTGCCGCTGCAGCGACTACGCCCACCGGCTCGAGCGCGTGGATGACTGCATCGACCTCGCGCGCGAGGACTTCGACCAGTTCCAGTGGCTGCCCTCGACCTGCGCCTACCGGCTGCTGGCCCAGGGCGGCGACCTGCCCGTCTGGCACCCGCTGGTGACCGGCGATCCGCAGTCCGTGCACGCCGCGGGCCAGTCCGTGCGCGGTCGCGTGATCTGCGAGATCGAGGTGGCGGATGACGAGTTCGAGGACCACATCGTCGCCTGGGCCGAATGACCAACGACAAGAACACGAACAAGGGAAACGGATGACCGGACCGGCTGACACGCCCTTCGAACCCCTGGGCACCGCCCCCGAATCGGTGGCCATTGTCGGTGCGGGCATGGCGGGCCTGGCCTGTGCCACCTCGTTGGCGCTCGACATCCCCACGGTGCGGGTGTTCGAGCGTGCCATGCACGCCGGCGGGCGCATGGCCAGCTACCGCGCCCGCGGCTTCGAGTTCGACGCGGGCACCCAGTACTTTACCGCCCACGATGAGCTCTTTTGCGAGGCCCTGGAAGGCTGGCTGATGGAGGGCGTGGTGCAGCCCTGGCAGGGCTGGGTGGTGGAGGTGGACCGGGGAAACTTCATGAGCCGCGACCACATGCCCCGCTACGTGGGCACCCCCAACATGGGTGCGCTGGCGCGTCATCTGGGCGAACTCTGCGAGGTGCGGGTGGGCACCGAGGTGATGCGGCTGGTCCCGGCGGAAGGCGGTCTGCGCCTGATCGATCGGATCGGTGAGGACCTGGGACGCTACGACCTGGTCGTGCTGGCGCTGCCGCCGGCGGCCGCGGCGCGTCTGGTCGAACCGCTCAGCCCCACGCTGGCGGCCCGGGTTGGCGGTGTACAGATGACTCTCTGCTGGACGGCCCTGCTGGGTTTCGACCAGCCGCTGGAGTTGCCCTATGACGCCGCCTACGTCGCCCGCTCGCCGCTCAACTGGATCGCCCGCAACAGTAGCAAGCCGCGCCGCGCCGAGCGTGAGGCCTGGGTCCTGCACGCCACGCCGGAGTGGACGGAGACGCGCCAGGACATGGAGCCGGAGGCGGTTATCCAGGCCCTGCTCAAGGCCTTCGAGGACGCCACCGGCCAGCGTCCGCCCAAGCCGCGCGTGCGCGCGGCCCGGTTCTGGAACGAGGCCATGCCGCTGGGCGGGCAGGACACGCCCTTCCTGTTCGATGCCGGCTCGCGGCTCGGGCTGTGCGGGGACTGGTGCATCTCGCCTCGCCTGGAAGGGGCCTTCCGTTCCGGCTGGTCGCTGGCCAACTTCGTGTTGGACGGGTGTGGCTGATGGGCGGACGGGATGTGCCGGACGAGCTGCGCCTGGACAAGTGGCTGTGGGCGGCGCGCTTTTTCAAGACCCGGTCGGCCGCGGCCGAGGCCGTCGGCGGCGGCAAGGTGCACGTCAACGGCCAGCGCGTGAAGCCGGCCCGCGCCGTGCGCCCGGGCGACCGGCTGGAGATCCAGCGCGGCGTCGAGCGCTACGAGGTGGTAGTGCGGGCGATCAACGACCGGCGCCGCCCGGCGGCCGAGGCGAGCACACTGTACGAAGAGACCGCGGACAGCCTGTCCCGGCGCGAGCAGCTGGCGGAGTCACGCCGGCTGGATCGCCTGGCGCAGGTCGAGTCCGGCGGGCGGCCCACCAAGCGCGACCGTCGACGCCTGCGTGACGCGCTGGGCAAGCACTGAGGATATTGGCGAATATGCGCATGAAGACCAGATTTAACTGCAAGTCGTTGAAAGACTTGATACTATACCTGTTTCGTTACCCTTTCCGACAAGACGGGTCCGTGTCGAACTCCAAGCCCCGCATCTACGCCCGGTCCGAGCACCCCATCTCCCGGGCCAACATCAGCCAGAATGCACTCAAGGTGCTGTACCGCCTGCACGAGGCCGGCTATCAGGCCTTCCTCGTCGGCGGCGGTGTGCGCGACCTCCTGCTGGGGCGGGAGCCGAAGGATTTCGATGTCGCCACGGACGCCAGCCCTGACGAGGTGCGCGAGCTGTTTCGCAACTGTCGCCTGATCGGGCGGCGCTTTCGGCTCGCCCACGTGCATTTCGGGCGCGAGATCATCGAGGTCGCGACCTTCCGGGCGCCCCACGAGGATGAGGACGAAGCGGACAATGGCACCGCTGCCGTCACCGCCGACGACGGCCGTATCCTGCGCGACAACGTCTACGGCACGCTGGACCAGGACGCCTGGCGGCGCGATTTCACCGTCAATGCCCTGTACTACAACATTGCCGACTTCTCGGTGGTCGATTTCGTCGGCGGCATGAAGGACCTCGAGCGGGGCCGGCTGCGCGTGATCGGCGACCCCGACGTCCGTTTTCGCGAGGATCCGGTGCGTATGCTGCGCGCCGTGCGTTTCGCCGCCAAGCTGGGCTTTCGCATCGACCCCGAGGTCGAGGCCGCCATGCACGAGCTGTCGGACCTGCTGGCCGAGATCAGCCCGGCGCGGCTGTTCGACGAGGTGCTCAAGCTCTTTCACGGCGGCAGCGCCGTGCAGACCTTCGAGATGCTGCGCCACTACGGCCTGTTCGCGCACCTGTTTCCGCTCACCGAGGAGGCGCTGGCCCACGAGGAGCAGGGTTTCCCCATCACCTTCGTCATGAATGCCCTGGCCAACACCGACGCGCGCATCAACGAGGACAAGCCGGTGACCCCGGCCTTCCTCTACGCGGCCCTGTTGTGGGAGCCGCTGCGCCACGAGGCCGAGGCCATCATGGCCGAGGACGACATGCCCGAGATCCCGGCCATGCAGCAGGCGGCGCACAACATCATGAGCCTGCAACAGCGCGCCACCTCGATCCCCAAGCGCTTCAGCCTGCCCATGCGCGAGATCTGGACGCTGCAGCCGCGCTTTCGCTACAAGTCGGGCAAGCGTGCCCTGCGGCTGGCGGCGCATCCACGCTTTCGCGCCGCCTACGACTTCCTCTGCCTGCGCAGCCGCTCGGGCGAGTTGCCGCCGGAAGACTGCCGGTGGTGGACCGAGTTCCAGGAGACCGACGCCTCCGGCCAGCAGCAGCTGATGACCTCGGGCGGGGCGGCCGGCCGCGAGGGCGGCAAGCCGAAGCGCCGCCGGCGTCGCCGCCGGCCACCGAAGAAGGCCCCCAGTGGTGACTGAGCCCATGGACGGGACGGTCGCCTACATCGGGCTCGGCAGCAATCTCGACGACCCCGCGGCCCAGGTGGCGCGGGCACTGGACGAGCTCGCGGCCATCGACGGCCTCGAGGTGACCGCCTGCTCGCGGCTCTATCACAACCCGCCCATGGGGCCGCAGGACCAGCCGGATTACATCAATGCCGTTGCTCGTGTGCTCACCAGGCTGCCGGCCGAGGTCCTGCTGGATGAACTGCTGGCCATCGAGCAGGCCCACGGCCGGGTGCGCGGTGGGGAGCACTGGGGTCCGCGCACCCTCGACCTGGACCTGCTGGTCTACGGCGAGGCGGTGATCGAGACCGGGCGGCTCACGGTGCCGCACCCGGGGTTAGCCGAGCGCGCCTTCGTCCTCTATCCCCTGCAGGAGATCGAGCCCGGGCTTCGGATTCCGCGCCTCGGTGCCCTGGCCGAGCTGTGCCGGCGTTGCCCGCGTGACGGCCTGCGTCCACTGGACCCTGTGGCATGAGTCAGGACGTTCCCGCCTATATCGTCATCGAGGGTCCGATCGGCGTCGGCAAGACCACGCTGGCGCGGCGCCTGTCTCGGGACTTCGGCACCGAGCTGTTGCTGGAGGAGCCGGACGAGAACCCGTTTCTCGAACGCTTCTACCAGGATCCGAAGGCCGGCGCCCTGCCTGCCCAGCTGTACTTCCTCATGCAGCGCGTGCGCCAGATGCGCGAGCTCAGGCAGGGGGACATGTTTCGTCCGGTGCGCATCGCCGATTTCCTCATCGACAAGGACCGCCTGTTCGCCGGCCTCACCCTGGATGCGGACGAGCTGGCACTGTACGAACAGGTCTACCAGCAGATGACGATCGATGCGCCGATGCCGGACCTGGTTGTCTACCTGCAGGCGCCCGTGGAGGTGCTGCTGCGGCGTATCGCCGGGCGCGGGCGGCACTATGAGCAGTCCATCGATGCCGCCTACCTGCAGCGGCTGTGCGATGCATACACGGAATTCTTCTATCACTATAATGACACGCCCCTGCTGATCGTGAATGCCAGCGAGATCGACCTGGTGAACCGCGAACCGGACTACCAGGCCCTGCTGGAGCAGATCCGCACCCTGCACAGTGGTCGCCACTATTTCAATCCGCTGCCGTTCGCCATGTAATCAGGGTCAGCCCCGTACAGGATCACGCATGAGTCGACACCAGGAAGTTCGCCGCACCACCGTCACCCGCCTGCAGAAGCTCAAGGCCGAAGGCGAGAAGATCGCCTGCCTGACGGCCTACGACGCGAGCTTCGCACGCGCGCTGGATGCCGCCGGCGTGGACGTGATCCTGGTCGGTGATTCGCTGGGCATGGTAGTACAGGGACATGACACCACCGTGCCGGTGACCGTCGAGGACGTGCTCTACCACACGCGCTGTGTGGCGCGTGGCTGCGAGCGCGCGCTGCTCATGGCCGACATGCCCTTCATGAGCTATCCCACGCCCGAGCGTGCCCTGGACAATGCCGCCCGCTTCCTGCAGGAGGGCGGGGCGCAGATGGTCAAGCTCGAGGGCGGGGCGGCGCAGGAGGCGACCGTGCGTCTGCTCGCGCTAAACGGCATCCCGGTCTGCGCCCACCTCGGTCTCAAGCCGCAGTCCATCCACAAGCTGGGGGCCTACCGGGTGCAGGGGCGCGAGGCGGCGGCTGCCGATGCCATGGTGCGAGACGCCCTCGCGCTGGCCGAGGCCGGCGCCGACCTGCTGCTGCTCGAGTGCGTGCCCTCGGCCCTGGCCGACCGGATCCGCGACGCCGTGACCATCCCGGTGATCGGCATTGGCGCCGGCGCGGGCTGCGATGGGCAGATCCTGGTTCTGCACGACGTGCTGGGCCTGACCGGTGCGGGTGACATGCCGCGGTTTGCAAAGGACTTTCTCGCCGGCAACGACGGCATCGAGGCGGCGGTCCGCGACTACGTCGAGCAGGTCAAGGCGGGCCGTTTCCCGGCGGCCGAACACGCGTTCTGATGCGCCGTGCAGCGACCATCGCCGGCCTGCGCGAGGCGGTTGATGCGTGGCGTCGGCAGGGCATGCGCGTCGCCCTGGTGCCCACCATGGGCAACCTGCACGCCGGGCACCTGGCCCTGGTGGCCCGCGCCCGCGAACTCGCCGACCGGGTGGTCGTCTCCGTGTTCGTCAATCCCCTGCAGTTTGACCGGCCCGATGACCTGGCGGCCTATCCGCGCACGCTCGAGCAGGACGCGGCGGCGCTGGACGCGGTGGGCGCCGACCTGCTGTTCGCGCCCGCGGAGCGGGAGGTCTATCCGGCCGGGGGCAGCCTCACCCGCATCGAGGTCGAGGGCGTGACGGCGGTGCTGGAGGGGGCGGCGCGCCCCGGGCATTTCACCGGTGTGGCCACGGTGGTCGCCAAGCTCTTCAACATGGCCCAGCCCGACGTGGCGGTGTTCGGCGAGAAGGACTGGCAACAACTGCTGGTGATCCGGCGCCTGGTCGCCGACCTCGACTTTCCCGTGGTCATCGAGGGCCTGCCCACCGTGCGCGAGGCCGACGGCCTGGCCCTGAGCTCGCGCAACGGCTACCTCGCGCCCGAGGAGCGGCAGCGCGCGCCGCGGCTCTACGCCACCCTGGTGCAGCTGGTCGAGGCCCTGCGCGCGGGGGAGGACGACATCCCCCGCCTCGAGGCCCAGGCCGGCGAGGCCCTTGAAAAGGCGGGCTTTCGCCCCGACTACATCAGCGTGCGCCGCGCAGCGGATCTGGCCCTGCCCGGGCCGGCGGATCGCGAACTCATCGTGCTCGCGGCGGCCTGGCTGGGGCGGGCGCGCCTGATCGACAACCTCCCCTTCGAGCTGTCCGGGGCTCCGGGGGACGCCCCCCGCGAAGGTTTGAAGCAGGCGCACTAATCCCGCATAATTGTCGATCCGGTCGGCCATCAGGGTCGCCGGTCTGACGTTCAACAGCGATACCGAGGTTTTACAGGCATGCATCTGACCCTGCTCAAGGCCAAGCTGCACCAGGCGCGCGTGACCCACGCGGAGCTGGAGTATGAGGGTTCCTGCGCGATTGACGGGCGGCTGCTCGACACCGCCGGTATCCATGAGTACGAACAGATCCAGATCTACAACATGAACAACGGCGAACGGTTCACGACCTATGCCATCCGTGCCGAGGACGGCAGCGGTGTCATCTCGGTGAACGGCGCCGCTGCGCGGCTCGCCTCCCCCGGCGACCGCGTCATCATCTGTGCCTACGCGCAGATCGACAAGGCCGAGGTGGCCGAGTTCAAGCCCAACCTCGTCTACGTCAACGAGCGTAACCAGATCACCCGCACCAGTCACCAGATCCCGGTGCAGGCCGCCTGAGGCGGCCTGCACGCACCCGCACCGCGCCCCCCGGTCACGGGTGGGCCGGGCCGCGGGGCCCGAAAGCAATCCTCACGCCACAGGCGCCTGCCTGGTCCCATACCCCCGCCGCGGCGGATGCAAAAAAGCAGTCGAAGTGCGGCGTCGCATGGCGCGTAGCCGGTGATCCGGGGAAGGCGGGCCGCCTGCAGACCGTGCGCCCGGGCGATTCTGCGGATCTACACCATGTTCATGACGGCGTCTCCCGTGGGCAGACTGTCGTGGCAAACGTCGTTCCCGTGACGTGATCGCGCGATTTCCATCGGTTCCGGTGGCCCCTTGCGGGTGCATCCGGGGGATCGGCGCCCCCGCGGCGTGCATGCGGTCCGGGGATTCGGGCGGCGGACACGGGGCCAAGTGTGAACGGCATCACGTTTTGTCGCCGCCGCCTGTGAACCCATTCATGTTCCGCGGTTTTTCACGTTGTATGACGGCGGGCTGGAATTAATATTGCAGTACAACAAAATGAATGACACGACCACCACGAGAGCAAAGGGGAGGCCAGGATGACGAAAGTCATGATTGCTCTTGCGATGTTGATGTGCGGCGTGGTGACGCTGGGCATGACCCAGCAGGCCGTCGCCAGTGATTCGGTCGAGCTCTACGAGCGCGGGCTGGATCAGCTGTACGGTAGCAACGGCGCGGAACAGAACCCGCAGGAGGCCGTGCGCTGCCTGACCGAACTCGCAGAGAGGGGATGGGCCATCGCCCAGTTCAAGCTGGGTGAGATCTACCACCAGGGGATAGGGGTCGCGGGTGACCGCGTCGAGGCCTTCAAATGGTACTCGCAGGCGGCCCGCCAGCATTACCTGCCGGCCGAGGAACGGCTGGCGGAGCTCAGAAAGGAGATGGACTCCCGGGAACGGCGTGACGCCGCGCGTGTCGCCGTCCTCGATACGCGGATCTGACGCGTCCGCGCCCAAACGGAATCAACCAGTTTGCTTTGCATTGTCCGGCATTAGCCCCCTCATCCGAGGGGGCATTTTTTTGCCCGGCCGTTTCCTGGCTGAAAAGCGCCGGCACCTAGCCGGTGTTGCGCATGCCGGCCGCGATGGCGTTGATGCTGCGCAGCAGCGGGCTCAACCAGGCGGCGTTCATGGTGGCATCCAGGTCAATGGAGCGCGTGCGTCGGATCAGGGTGATCTGGATGTGGTTGAGCGGATCCAGGTACGGGTTGCGCCGTGACAGCGAGAGTGCCAAGGCCTCGTTTTCCGCCAGCAGGTGGTCTTCCTGCACCACCTCGAGTACGTTGTTCACCGTACGTTCGTATTCATCCCGCACCTTGCCGAAGATGCCTTTCGCCTGCTCCGGCCTGCTGCTGAGCTGGGCGTATTCCTCGGCGGTCTCCATGTCGGCCTTGAACAGCGACATCTGCACGTTGCTCAAGAGTGCGCGGAAGTAGGGCCAGTCGCGGTACATCTGGCGCAGGCGCTCGAGGTTCTCCGAGTCGTCCTGGCGCACGCGCTCCAGCGCCGAACCGATGCCGTACCAGGCGGGCAGGGTATGGCGTGACTGCGCCCAGCCGAATACCCAGGGAATGGCGCGGATCGAGCCCTTGGAGCGGTCGGTCTGCTTGCGATGGGAGGGGCGCGAGCCGATGTTGAGCTGGCCGATCTCCATCACTGGTGTGACCTCGTAGAAGTAGTCGAGGAAGCCGGCGGTACGGTCCGTGAGGTCGCGGTAGCTATCCTCGCCGTACTGCGACATCTTCTCCATGATGCTCTTGGATGCGGCCGGTTCGGCGATCGATTTCTCCACCAGGCCGCGGCTGGCCTTGAGCAGGCCGGTGGCGCCCATGGTGAGCTCGTAGGCGGCCGTCTCCACGTTGCTGTACTTGTACGACAGCACCTCGCCCTGTTCGGTGAACTTGATCTGGCCGTGTACCGTGCCGGCCGGCTGGGAGAGGATGGCCTCGTGGGTGGGGCCGCCGCCGCGACCCACCGTGCCGCCGCGACCGTGAAACAGGCGGCATTCCACGCCGTGCTCGCCGGTCAGGCGGATGATGTTCTGCTGGGCCTGGTAGAGGTTCCAGGAGGAGGAGATGATGCCGCCGTCCTTGCAGGAGTCGGAGTAGCCGAGCATGACCTCCTGCAGGTTGCCTGCCACGCGCAGCAGCGCGGCATAGGTCGGGTTGCCGAGCAGGTCGGTGAGCACCTGTTCGACGTGCTTGAGGTCCTCGATGGTCTCGAACAGCGGGGAGATCAGGATGTCGCAGAACCATTCGCCGTCGCGTTGGCCGGCCAGCCCGGCCAGGCGCGCCAGCAGCATGACCTCCATCACGTGGCTGGCGGTATGCGTCATGGAGATGACGTAGGTGCCGAAGGTATCGGGGCCGGCTTCTTCGCGCATGCCGGCCATCACGCCAAACGTCGCCAGGGTCTCGCGCGCCTGCTCGCCCAGGGCACCGGTGTCCACCGCCGGCAGCGCGTCCTCGCTGATCAGGCGACTCAGTGCCTCCAGGCGTCCCGCCTCGTCCAGCCCGCGGTAGTCGAGCTCGGGGGCGATCTGCGCTAGGATCTCCACGACCGCGTTGGTGTGCACGGTGGATTCCTGGCGGATGTCCAGGTTGAGCAGGTGAAAGCCGAAGCTTTCCACCAGGCGAATCAGGTCCTTGAGCCGTCCGTTGGCGATGTTGCCGTCGCCGTGGCTCGTGAGCGACTCGTGCATCACGTACAGGTCGGCCAGGAGCTCCTGCGGGGCGGCATAGGCCACCGACGGGAGCACGGCACGCTCGCCCTCCAGGCGCCGGCGCACGGTCTTGAGCGTCTCGCGCAGGCGATAGGCGATGAAATAGAGCTTACGGCGGTAGGGCTCGGTGCGGAACCGGTCGGGGTAGCCGCCGAACACCAGGTTGCTGATGCCCTCATCCTGCGCGAGGCTCTCGATGAAGGCCTCGGAGGGCTGGCAGAGCAGGATGGAGTGGGTGAGGATGTGGCGCAGTGCGTCGACGTGCTTGAGGTATTCCTCCAGCACCTCCTGCATCTGCAGGCGCACGGCCAGCTCGGTGACGTCCGGGGTGACGTTGGGATTGCCGTCGCGGTCGCCGCCGATCCAGGAGCCGAAGCGGATGAAGCTCGGCACCTCGATCACCGGGGAACCGTCCTCGCGCAGCCCGTAGGTACGGCGTACCGCCTTCTCGAAGAAGCGGTAGGTGGTGGGCACCGCCTCGAACAGGCTCTCCTGGAAATAGAACAGGCCGTACTTGATCTCGTCGCGCACCTGCGGTTTCTTGGTGCGCACCTCGTTGGTGCGCCACAGGATCTGGATCTGGGTCTGCAGCTCGTCGGTGATGTCCTGGCGCTCTTCCTTCGACAGCTTCGGGTTGTCGAGTTTGTTGCTGGCGAGGAAGATGCGGCGCTGGGCCTCCATGATGGAGCGGCGACGGGCCTCGGTCGGGTGCGCGGTGAACACCGGCATGTAGCGTAGCTTCTCGATCAGCGTCTGCACCTGGCCGGGGTCGATGCCCTGGTCGTGAAACTCGCGCAGGGTGTGGTCGAAGGAACCGCGCCATAGCGGGCCACCCGCGTGCAGCTGGCGCCGGCGCCAGCGGTGTGCCCAGGCCTCCTCGGCGATGTTGGCCAGCATGAAGTAGATGCTGAAGGCGCGGATGACCTGCTCCAGGGTCTGGACATCGAGGTCGTCGATGAAGGCCATCAGCTTCGCGCGCCGGGCGGGGTCGTCCTTCTTGCGCAGGCCGATGTAGCCCTTGCGCAGCTTCTCCACCGCATCGTAGACCGCCTGGCCCGCATGATCGCGCAGCAGGTTGCCGAGCAGCGTGCCCAGCAGCTTGACGCGTGAGCGCAATTCCTTGTCCTGCGGTCCGGTTTGCGTGTTCAGTGCAGCATTCATAGACAAAACGATCCCCCGCGGCTCGTGGCCGGTGGTGTGCTCGATTGGAAGAAGTCCCCCCGCACGGGGCGCAAAACGCGCCAGCCCCGGGCAAAAACAGCCGCACATTATACCGTGGGGAGCAGGAGCGATGGCAACCCGGGCCCGCGAGGCCTGGTCTTTCGCCCGCGTGGCGGGCTTAGTGGGGCTGGCGAATCAGCGACTTGTACAGGTCGCGATAGGCGCGGGCGCTGCGCTGCCAGCTGAAGTCGCGGATCATGCCCTGCTGCATCAGGCGTCGCCATGCGGCAGGGCGCGCATAGAGTTTCAGTGCGCGTTGCAGGGCCTCGCGCAGGGCCAGCGGGTCGTCCAGCTCGAAGCTGAAGCCGGTGGCCGTCCCGTCCTTCAGGGTCGCGGGGGTGCTGTCGACGACGGTGTCGGCCAGCCCGCCGGTACGGCGTACCACGGGCGGGGTGCCGTAACGCAGGCTATACATCTGGTTCAGCCCGCAGGGCTCGAAGCGCGAAGGCATGACGAAGAGGTCAGCGCCGGCCTCGACGAGGTGGGCGTGTCCTTCGCTGTAGCCGATGTGACCCGCCACGCGGTCGGGGAAGGTGGCGATCAGGTCACGCACGCGCCGCTCCAGGGCCGCCTCGCCGGTGCCGAGGATTACCAGCTGCAGGTCTTCCTGCGCCAGCAGCGGCAGCACGGCGTCGAGCAGCAGGTCGACGCCCTTCTGCTCCACCAGGCGGCCGATGAAGGCGAACAGCGGGGTGCGCGCGCGGACGGGAAGTCCGAAGGCCTCCTGCAGGGCATGCTTGTTGCTTAGTTTCTGTTCGAGCGTGTCGCTGCTGTAGGGCGTATGGATGTAGGGGTCGGTCTGCGGATTCCATTCCTCGTAGTCGATGCCGTTGAGGATGCCGGTGAGCCGGTCGCGCCGGTAGGCGAGCAGCCCCTCGAGGCCGTAGCCGTGGCGCGGGGTCTGGATCTCCTCGGCGTAGCTCGGGCTCACCGTGGTCAGGTGGTCGGCGAATACCAGCCCGCCCTTGATGAAGGACAGCTGGCCGTGGAACTCGAGGCCGTCGATGTGCCAAAGGCCCGAATCCAGGCCCAGTTCTGCCAGGGTCTGTGGCGGGAACAGGCCCTGGTAGGCGAGGTTGTGGATGGTGAACAGGGTGCCCGGGCGCTCGTCATGGGCGGCGAGCAGGGCGGGCACCAGGCCGGTCTGCCAGTCGTTGCAGTGCACGACGTCCGGCTGCCAGTCGAGCCCCGCCTGGTTCAGCGCCGCGCGCACCACGGCCTGGGCGAAGAGACCGAAGCGCAGCGCGTTGTCCTGCCAGTCACGCCCGTCGGGGGCGCGGTAGGGGTCGCCGGCGCGCTCGAAGAACAGCGGCGCATCGACCAGGTACAGCGGCAGCCGCGTGGAGGGCAGGCGACCGCGCAGGATGCGCACCGGCCCCGGGAACGGGGGTAGCTCCAGCTCCGCCATGACGCGCAGGCGCGCGACGCGTTCACGCGCCGCGGGATAGGCCGGCAGGATCAGGCGCACGTCCTGGCGCAGTGCCTTGAGCGCGCGCGGCAGGCTGCCGCTGACATCGCCGAGGCCCCCGGTCTTGATCAGGGGGAAGGCTTCGCTGGTGGCAAACAGGATTTTCATGACAGGCGGGTTCGAAACGGCTCGATGCGGATTTCACCAAAGCGTTACACGCGTGTGGCACGGTGGACGGGCCGTTCGCGAAGGTGCTTTACTTTACGGAAATATCAACGAGCAAGCGAGGGTTAACATGCAGCTGGCAATGATAGGCCTGGGACGCATGGGCGGCAATATGGCGCGGCGTCTGTCGCGTGCGGGACACAGCGTGGTGGGCGTGGACCGCGACCCGGCGGTGGCTAAGCGGCTCGAGCAGGAGGATGGCGTCGTCCCGGCGGCCACGGTGGCTGAGGCCATCGGCCGGCTGGAGGCGCCGCGCGTCGTGTGGCTCATGCTGCCGGCCGGGGAGATCACCGAGCAGACCCTCAAGGAGATGATTCCGCTGCTCGAGCCCGAGGATATCGTCATCGACGGCGGCAACGCCTGGTATCGGGACAGCATCCGCCGCGGACAGATGCTGGCCGAGCATGGCATCCGCTACGCGGACGCCGGTACCTCGGGCGGCGTGTGTGGGCTGGACAACGGCTACTGCATGATGGTGGGCGCGGAGGCGTCGGTGTTTCGTACCATCGAGCCGGTGATCCGCGCGCTCGCCCCGGGCGAGGACCGCGGCTGGGCGCACGTGGGGCCGGTGGGTTCCGGTCACTTCACCAAGATGGTCCACAACGGCATCGAGTACGGCATGATGCAGGCCATGGCCGAGGGGCTGGCGATCCTCAAGGCCAAGGAGGAGTTTGCGCTCGATCTGGCGCAGATCACCGAGATGTGGCGCCACGGCTCGGTGGTGCGCAGCTGGCTGCTGGACCTCACCGCGGAGGCCTTTGCCCAGGACCAGGAGCTGGCCGACATCGCGCCGGTGGTGGCCGATTCCGGCGAGGGCCGCTGGACGGTGCTGGAGGCCGTCGAGCTGGGTGTGGCCGCACCGGTAATCGCGGGCTCGCTGTGGACGCGCTTCGACAGTCAGGATGACGAGGCCTATGGCAACCGCGTACTCGCGATCATGCGGCGCGCCTTCGGCGGTCACGCCATTACCAAGGGCGACTAGGCGGCAATGCCCATCGAGCCCTGCACCTTCGTTATCTTCGGCGCCACCGGCAACCTCGCCGCCCTCAAGCTGCTGCCCGCGCTCTATCACCTGGAAGAGGACGGGCGACTGCCGGCGGGCGTCAAGGTGCTCGGGGTGGGGCGTCGCGACTGGAGCGCCGACGACTGGCGGGTCGAGGTCGAGGCCCATCTCGCCACGCGGGCCCGCAAGGGTGGGCTCGATGCCGAGGTCTTCGCGCGCTTTCGCCAGCGACTGCACTTCCAGCGGGGCGACCTGCGCCAGGACGCGGACTACGCGGCCCTGCGCCGACGCCTCGACGAGGATGCGGCCCTGCCCGCCCATGCCGTGTTCTACATGGCCATCCCGCCGGCCGAATATGCCGAGGTGGCGCAGCGCCTGGCCGCGCAGGGCCTGCACGAACAGGGCCGGGGCTGGCGCCGGCTGGTGGTGGAGAAGCCCTTCGGATACGACCTCGAGAGCGCCCAGACCCTGGAGCAGAGCCTGCACCGGCACTTCACCGAGCAGCAGATCTTTCGCATCGATCATTACCTGGGCAAGGGCACGATCCAGAATATCCTCGTGTTCCGTTTCGCCAACCTGCTGCTCGAGCCGCTGTGGAACCGCAACTACATCGACCACGTACAGATCGTGCACGCCGAGTCGCGTGGCATCGAGGGGCGAGCGGCCTACTACGATGGCGCGGGCGCGCTGCGCGACATGATCCAGTCACACCTGCTGCAGATGCTCACGCTGGTGGCGATGGAGCCGCCGTCCTCGCTCGAGGGCGAGGCATTGCGCGACGAAAAGGTGAAGGTGCTGCGTTCCATTCGCCCCATCACGCCCTCGGCCGTGCACGATCACGCCTTTCGCGCCCAGTACGCGCGGGGCGCGGTGCACGATGAAAGCGTGCGCGCCTACCGCGAGGAGGAGGGCGTCGCGCCCGACAGCCTCACCGAGACCTATGCCGCGCTCAAGCTCTACATCGACAACTGGCGCTGGCGCGGCGTGCCCTTCTACCTGCGCACGGGCAAGCGCATGGCGACCGACAGCGCGATGGTGAGTATTCGCTTCAAGTATCCGCCGCAGCAGCTGTTTCGCGACACCACCATGGACCGCATCCGTCCCAACTGGCTGCTGCTCGGCATCCAGCCCGACGAGTGCATTCGCCTGGAGATGCAGGTGAAGCACGCCGGGCTCGAGATGAAGGCGCGGACCACCCAGCTCGATGCCAGCTACTGCGCGCACGACGACGTGAAGATCGATGCCTACGAGGCACTCTTGCTGGACGTAATACAGGGTGAGCGCTCGCTGTTTCTCCGCTATGATGAGGTTGAGTGGGCCTGGCGCGTGGTCGACCCCGTGCTCAAGGTGTGGAACAACGAACGCGAGTTCATCCACAGCTACCCGGCGGGCAGCTGGGGGCCGGCGGAATCGGCGCGACTGTTTGATGCCGACGACCAGGCCTGGCGCAACAGCGTTGACAAGGAATAACCCAAGGGCATGCAACCACCGTCTCCGGTACGCGATCAGTCACGGGGTGACGACGATCGATGACGATCCCGACGACCACATCCGGCTGGGCGCACCTCGCGGCGCATTACGACGCGATGAAGAATCGCCACATGCGCGATTTCTTCCGCGACGACCCCGAGCGGTTCGACCGCTACACGGTCCGCTTCGAAGACATTCTGCTCGACTATTCCAAGAACCGCGTGGTCGACGAGACCCTGCAGTACCTGTTCGAGCTCGCGCGCGAGATGGCGGTCGAGGAGTGGCGCGACGCCATGCTGCGCGGCGATCCGATCAACAACACCGAACAGCGTGCCGTGCTGCACACCGCGCTGCGCCATCGCGGCAGCACCCCGGTCTATCTCGACGGCGAGGACGTGATGCCGCTGGTGCGCGGCGTGCTCGCGCGCCTGCGCGCATTCTCCGAACGCGTGCGCAGCGGCGAATGGAAAGGCTTTACCGGCGAGCCGGTCACGGATGTCGTCAACATCGGCATCGGTGGCTCCGACCTCGGGCCGCGCATGGTCTGCGAGGCGCTCAAGCCCTATGGCCACGAGCGCCTGCGCCTGCACTTCGTCTCCAACGTGGACGGTACCGACATCAGCGAGACCCTCAAGCGGGTCGATCCGCGTACGACGCTGTTCATCATCGCCTCCAAGACCTTCACCACCCAGGAGACGCTGACCAACGCCCACACCGCGCGTGACTGGCTGCTGCAGGCCTGCGCGGGCGATACCTCGGCCATCGCCCGGCACTTCGTCGCCGTGTCCACCAACCGCGAGGGGGTGACCGGTTTCGGCATCGATGCCGAGAACATGTTCGAGTTCTGGGACTGGGTGGGCGGGCGATACTCGCTGTGGTCGGCCATCGGACTGCCCATCGTGCTCGCCGTGGGTATGGACCGCTTCGAGGAGCTCCTGGCCGGTGCGCACGCGATGGATCGGCACTTCCAGGAGGCCGAACTCGAAGCCAACCTGCCGGTGATCCTGGCCCTGCTCGGTGTGTGGTACAACAACTTCTTCGGCGCGCAGGCGCATGCCATCCTGCCATACGATCAGTATCTCTCGTTGCTGCCGCGCTACCTGCAGCAGGCCGACATGGAGAGCAACGGCAAGTACATCGACCGCGACGGACGTCGTGTCGGTTATTCCACCGGCCCCATCATCTGGGGTCAGGCCGGCACCAACGGGCAGCACGCCTTCTACCAGTTGATCCACCAGGGCACCAAGCTGATCCCGGCCGACTTCCTCGCCCCCGCCGAGTCGCACCACCCGGTGGGTGAACATCATCGCATCCTGCTTTCCAATTTTTTCGCCCAGCCCGAGGCGCTGATGAAGGGGCGCAGCCTTGCCCAGGCGCGCAAGGAAGTGAAGAAGCTCGGTCTCTCGCCGGAAGACATGGACGTGCGCCTGCCGCACATGGTCTTCGAGGGCAATCGCCCCACCAATAGCATCCTGTTCCGCAAACTCACGCCGCATACCCTGGGCGCGCTCATCGCCATGTACGAGCACAAGATCTTCACCCAGGGCGTGATCTGGCATGTGAACTCCTTCGACCAGTGGGGCGTGGAGCTGGGCAAGACGCTGGCGAAGAAGGTGCTGAAGGAGCTGAGGGACGACGCGCCGGTGGAGGGGCACGATGCCTCCACCAACGGGCTCATCAACTACTACAAGGCGTTGCGCGGCGAGTTGTGAGTTGCAAGTCGCAAGTTACAAGTCGCGGGTCGTGGGTCCGTTGCGGCGGGCGCGGCCCACGTCCTATTTTGACGGTCTTGTAACTTGCGACTTGTGACCCGCGACGTCTTGCCCGTGCCGCGCCAGCGCCCAGTGCACATGCTCGCGCACCAGTGCCGAGGGGTCGGCGGCGCGTGATCTGAGCGCGCTGACAACGGCCTCGCTGGTCGGGGCATTGCCCAGGGCCACGGCGATGTTGCGCAGCCAGCGTTCGTGGCCGATGCGCCGGATCGCCGAGCCTTCCATGCGTGCGAGGAATTCCGCCTCGTTCCAGGCAAACAAGTCGCAGAGGCTGGCCGCGTCCAGGCCGTGGCGGGCGGCGAAGTCGGCGAGTTCGGTGGGTTGGGAGAAACGGTTCCAGGGGCAGACCAGCTGGCAGTCGTCGCAGCCATAGATGCGGTTGCCGATCAGTGGGCGGAATTCCTCGGGGATCGGGCCCTGCAGCTCAATGGTGTGGTAGGAGATGCAGCGCCGCGCGTCGAGTTGATACGGGCCGACGATGGCCCGGGTCGGGCAGGCCTCGATGCAGGCGGTGCAGGTGCCGCAGTGCGCCTCGCCCGGTGCGTCAACCGGCAGGGGCAGGTCGGTATAGAGCTCGCCGAGGAAGTACCAGGAGCCGGCCTCCCGGCTCAGCAGGTTGGTGTGCTTGCCGATCCAGCCCAGTCCCGCCTTCTCGGCCAGGGCCTTTTCCAGCACCGGCGCGCTGTCCACGAAGGCGCGGTAGCCGAAGGGGCCGGTCGCTGCCTTGATGCGGTCGGCCAGGCGTTGCAGGCGGTTGCGCATCAACTTGTGGTAGTCACGCCCCAGCGCGTAGCGCGAGATGTAGGCACGGTTGCCGTCGTCCAGCACCGATTCGGCCGGCGCCGCACCGGGCGGGCGGTAGTCCATGCGCACGGAGATCACGCGGACCGTGCCGGGCACCAGCTCGGCCGGCCGGCTGCGACGCGTGCCGTGACGCGCCATGTACTCCATCTCGCCGTGCCAGCCGCGATCCAGCCAGTCGAGCAGGCGCGCCTCGTGTTCGGCGAGATCCGTGTCGGCGATGCCCGCCGCGCTGAAGCCGAGCTCAACGGCCCAGCGCCGGATGTCGGCGGCGAGTGCGGCGGGGTCGAGGTGGGGACGGGTCACGGTATCGGCGGTCATCACGGGCTGCAGGTCTGGTAAAGTGTAACGTCTTATGGCTGCCCACTTCATTGCCGCGTGCCGGATCAGCGCATGATCGAGTCCAATCCAGGTTCCCCCCTCTATACCACCGCACAGGTGCGCGCGCTGGATCGCGCGGCCATCGAGGACTGCGGTATCTCGGGTTTCACCCTGATGTCCCGCGCCGGGGAGGCCGTGTTCGCCGAGATCGAGCGGCGCTGGCCGGCGGCGCGCCGATTGCTGGTGCTGTGCGGTGCGGGCAACAACGGTGGCGACGGCTACGTGATCGCCAGGCTCGCAGCCGGGCAGGGGCTCGACGTCCGGGTCGTCCAGCTCGCCGATCCGGAGCGTATCCGGGGCGATGCGGCCACCGCGCGCGCGCGCTACCTGGCGGCGGGCGGCGATGAACGCCGCTTCGACGGTAGTCTGCCGGCGGCCGACGTGCTGGTCGATGCCCTGCTGGGCACCGGGCTCGAACGCCCCGTCGAGGGCGATTTCGCGGCGGCGATCGAACAGGCCAACGCCCTGCCGGTGCACCGGGTGGCGGTCGACATCCCCTCGGGCCTCAATGCCGACACCGGCCGCATCCTGGGCGTGGCCTTCCGCGCCGAGCTCACGGTGAGCTTCATTGGCCTCAAGCGGGGACTCTTTACCGGCGAGGCCGCCGACTGTTGTGGCGAGATCATCTTCGACGGGCTGGCGGTGCCGGCCTGCGTGGGCGCGGGCATCGAGGCCGGCGCCGAACTGCTGCCCGCCTGCCCGGCACGCGCAGCACTGGCCCCAAGGGCGCGCAGCGCGCACAAGGGCGCGGCGGGCCGCCTGCTGGTGGTAGGAGGCGACTACGGCTATGGCGGGGCCGCCCGCCTGGCCGGGGAGGCGGCGCTGCGTAGCGGTGCGGGGCTCGTCGCACTGGCCACCCGCGCCGAGCACGCGTTCGCACACGCCGCCGCACGCCCCGAACTGATGTGCCACCCGGTCGCCGAGCGCCGTGAACTCGCCGCCCTCGCCGGGCGTGCCGACGTCATCGCCATCGGCCCGGGGCTGGGGCAGGCGTCCTGGGGGCGTGGCCTGCTGGCCGAGGCCCTCCTCTCGGAGCGGCCTCTGGTGCTCGATGCCGATGCCCTGAACCTGCTGGCACAGGATCCACGGCCATTGCCCCATGCCGTGCTCACGCCGCACCCGGGCGAGGCCGCGCGCCTGCTGGGCTGCGAGGTGGGCGCGGTCGAGGCCGATCGCTATGCCGCTGCGCGCGAACTCCAGCGCCGCTACGCCGGCGTGGTGGTGCTCAAGGGCGCCGGCACCCTGATTGCCAGCGCCAGGGCGCCCGTTGCCGTATGTCCCTTCGGCAATCCCGGCATGGCCAGCGGCGGCATGGGTGACGTGCTCACCGGCGTGATCGGGGCCCTGCTGGCCCAGTGGTTCTCGTCCGTGGACGCGGCCCGCACGGGTGTCTGCCTGCATGCCCGGGCCGGGGATGTCGCGGCGGCTCGCGGCGAGCGCGGCCTGATCGCGAGCGACCTCTTCGGCTGGCTGCGCGCCGGTGTCAATCCGGAACTGGACGAGGACATGGAGCCATGAACGACGTAGCGAGCACCCGAATGTACCGGGTCGAGTCCGCCGAGGCCATGGAGGCGCTGGGGGCGCAGCTGGCGAGCGCCGCACGCGCGCCGCTGGTGGTGTTCCTCGAGGGTGAGCTGGGTGCCGGCAAGACCACCCTGGTGCGCGGCTGGCTGCGCGAGCTGGGGCACGCGGGGGCGGTGAAGAGCCCCACCTACACCCTGGTCGAGCCCTACGAACTGCCGGGCGGAAATGTCTATCATTTTGATCTGTATCGACTTTCCGATGCCGAAGAGCTGGAGTACATGGGCATCCGCGAGTACCTCGCGGGCGATGCCGTGGCGTTGATCGAGTGGCCGGAACGGGGGCGGGGCGTGTTGCCGGGCGCCGACCTGGTCGTGGCCATCGCCTATCGCGCGGAGGGGCGCGATGTCCGTCTGGGCGCCCTGACGCCAGCCGGGCAGGCCATGCTGGGGCGGCTCCTACCCTAGGATATTTCGAGAAAGTTCGCCTATCTATATAAAATCATTGGATTTTGGGCTTGCTTTTCTGATTTGATTGCCTACACAATACTCACGGGCACCAGAATTTCGCCCGGGGAGGCTGTGACAGTGGGTATATCGAGGCACAATGCGCATCGCCGCTTGTTCCTGCGGCGTCTGATCGCCATGTCGGCCGGGGCGTCGGCCGCCCTGACGGCGCCGCGCCTGTTCGCCAGCGAGCCCGTGGTCGTCAGCGGCGTGCGCTTCTCGTCCCAGAATGGCGCGACCCGCGTGGTCTTCGACCTCAGCGGCGCCAGCGACCACAGCATCTTTTCCCTGCACGGTCCCGAGCGCGTGGTGCTCGATCTCAAGAACGCCCGGGTCCGTGACGCCCTCGACCTCTTTGCCCTGCCCAATTCCGTGGTCCGGCAGATCCGCCATGCCCCGCGCAATACCACCGACCTGCGCGTGGTGCTGGATCTGAAATCCGCCGTCAAACCACGTAGCTTCCTGCTCAAGCCCGACCCGGGTAGCGGTGCCGGGTATCGCCTGGTCGTCGATCTGGAGACCGGCTCGGGCGCGCAGCAGCCCGTGCTGACCGCCAACGGTGCCGATACCTCGGCCCTGCGTGATGTCATCGTGGCCATCGACGCCGGGCACGGCGGGCGCGACCCGGGCGCGGTGGGCAAGCTGGGCACCCGCGAGAAGGACGTGGTGCTGGCCGTTGCGCGCAAGCTCGAGGCCCTGCTGAAGAAAGAGAAGGGCATCAAGCCCGTGCTGATCCGCAGCGGCGACGAGTACCTCGCCCTGCGCGAGCGGATTCGCCGGGCGCGCGTGGCCAAGGCCGACCTGTTCGTCTCCATCCACGCCGATGCCTCGCCGGACTCCCGCGTACACGGCTCCTCCGTGTACGTGCTCTCGCAGAACGGGGCGACCAGCGAGGCGGCCCGCTGGCTGGCCGAGCGTGAGAACTCGGCCGACCTGATCGGCGGCGTGAGCCTGGACGACAAGGACGAGTTGCTCGCCTCGGTGCTGCTGGATCTCTCGCAGTCGGCCACCATCGAGGCCAGCATGGATCTCGCCGGTGACATGCTGGCCGAGCTCGATTCCGTGGGCCAGATCCGTCGCCGGCGCATCGAGCAGGCCGGCTTTGCCGTGCTCAAATCGCCGGATATCCCCTCGGTGCTGGTGGAGACCGCGTTCATCAGCAACCCGACCGAAGAGAAGCGTCTGCGTACGCCCGCCCACCAGCAAAAGCTGGCCGAGGCGCTGCGCAACGGGGTGGTGCGTTACTTCCGCGGCCACGCACCGCCCGGCACCTGGCTCGCCCAGGCCCGTGACAACCGCTACGTGATCCGCAACGGCGACACCCTGTCGCACATCGCGGACCGCTTCCGGGTGAGCATCAACGACCTGCGTAGCGTCAACGGCCTGCGCAACGACCGCCTACAGGTCGGCCAGGTGCTGATGATCCCCTCCAGCGATACCTGATTGCGCGTGCCGCGCCGCGCCATCGGGCGGCGCGGTGCTTTATGCCGGCGGCGTGAGTCTATATTCTTCACGCATGCCGATTCGACAGCTCCCCCCGCAACTCATCAACCAGATCGCCGCCGGCGAGGTGGTCGAGCGCCCGGCCTCCGTGTCAAGGAACTGCTCGAGAACAGCCTGGACGCCGGTGCCACGCGCATCGTCATCGACGTGGACCAGGGCGGCGTCAAGCGCATCCGCGTCCGCGACGATGGCGTCGGCATCCCCCGTGAGGAGCTGTCTCTCGCGCTCAGCCGCCACGCCACCAGCAAGATCGGCAGCCTCGACGACCTGGAGCGGGTACGCAGTCTCGGCTTTCGCGGCGAGGCGCTGCCGAGCATCGCGTCGGTCTCGCGCCTGACGCTCACCTCGCGCACGGCGGATGCGGCCAGCGGCTATCGGCTGGCCAGCGACGGGGCCGAGGTCTTCGGCGAGCCCGAGCCCGCCGCTCACCCGCAGGGCACCACCATCGAGGTGGCGGATCTCTTCTTCAATGTGCCCGCGCGGCGCAAGTTCCTGCGCAAGGAGGCCACCGAGTACGGGCACCTGGAGCAGGTGGTCAGGCGCATCGCGCTCAGCCGTTTCGACATCGGCATCGAGCTCAGGCACAACGGCCGTTCCGCGTTCGCGCTGCGTCCGGCCCCGACGCGCGAGCAGCAGGAGCGGCGTATCGGCGAGGTCTGCGGCCCGGTCTTCATCGAGAACGCGGTGCACGTCGATTACGTCTCCGGCGACCTGCGCATCCGCGGCTGGATGGGACTGCCCACCTTCTCGCGCAGCCAGGCGGACCTGCAGTACTTCTACGTCAACGGCCGCATGGCGCGTGACAAGGTCATCACCCACGCGATACGCCAGGCCTACCAGGACGTGCTCTATCACGGCCGCCAGCCGGCGTTCGTGCTGTTCTTCGAGCTGGACCCGGCGCTGGTGGACGTCAATGCCCATCCGACCAAGCACGAGGTGCGTTTCCGCGAGCAGCGCCTGGTACACGATTTCCTCTACCGCACCCTGCATCAGGCCCTGGCCGACATCCGTCCGGCGGCGGGGGAGGAGCCGGGCTACCCGGCGCTCGGGTTCGATCCGGCCGCGGCCGGCGAAGGCGGGGGTGCCGTGCCGGCGGCCCCGTCGGCGTGGGCGCCGCCGCGCCAGGGCGTCATGCCGATGGCGGCGATGGAGCAGGTGGCGGCCTACGGGGCCCTGCACCAGGCCGGCGCCGTGCCGTCGCCGGCCGCCGCCGGCGACGAGCTGCCGCCGCTCGGCTACGCCCTGGCCCAGCTGCACGGCATCTACGTGCTGGCACAGAACGCTCATGGCCTGGTGCTGGTGGACATGCATGCCGCCCACGAGCGCATCACCTACGAACACCTGAAGACCGCCTGGGACAGCCAGCAGGTCACCTCGCAGCCGCTGCTGGTCCCGCTCACGGTGGCCGTCAGCCGACGCGAGGCCGATGCCGCCGAGGCGCAGACCGAGACCTTCCGTGCCCTGGGCTTCGAGGTCGGGCGCATGGGTCCGGAATCGCTGGTGATCCGCGCGGTGCCGGCCCTGCTGCGCCATGCTGACGTCGAGGCCCTGCTGCGCGACGTGCTGGCCGACCTCCTGGAGCACGGCCAGAGCGCGCGGGTACAGCAGTCCATCAACGAGCTGCTCGGGACCATGGCCTGTCACGGCTCGGTGCGCGCCAACCGGCGCCTGACCGTCCCGGAGATGAATGCCCTGCTGCGCGATATGGAGCGCACCGAGCGCAGCGGCCAGTGCAATCACGGGCGGCCCACCTGGGTGCAGCTCAGCATCGACCAGCTCGACCGCCTGTTCATGCGTGGGCAGTAGGGCATGGTCGCGACGAGCGGGCAGGGGGCGGAGGTGCCCCCGTGCATCTTCCTCATGGGGCCGACCGCCTCGGGCAAGACGGACCTCGCCGTGGCGCTGGTCGAGGCCCTGCCCTGCGAGATCATCAGCGTCGACTCGGCGCTGGTGTACCGCGGCATGGACATTGGCACGGCCAAGCCCGATGCGGCCACCCTGGCGCGCGCCCCGCATCGCCTCATCGACTTTCTCGATCCGGCCGAGAGTTATTCTGCCGCCCGCTTTCGCGCCGATGCCCTGCGCGAGATCCGCGACATCCACGCCGCCGGCCGTGTGCCGCTGCTGGTGGGTGGCACCATGCTCTATTTCCGCGCCCTGCAGTACGGGCTCTCCGAGCTGCCGGCGGCCGACCCGGCGGTGCGTGCCCGCCTCGATGCCTGGGCCGCGCGGGAGGGCTGGGCGGCCCTGCACGCGCGCCTGGCCGAAGTGGACCCGGTCTCGGCCGCGCGTATCCACCCCAACGACCCGCAGCGCCTGCAGCGCGCGCTGGAGGTCTTCGAGGTCACGGGGCGGCCGCTGTCGGCCTTTCATGCCCGCGGCCGGGCGGGGGATTTCGACTGCCGCCTGCTCAAGTTCGGTCTGCTGCCGCGCGACCGGGCCCTGCTGCATGCGCGCATTGCGGCGCGCTTCGAGCAGATGCTGGCGGCGGGGCTAATGGACGAGGTACGCGGCCTGCGCGCGCGCGGTGACCTGGATATCGGCATGCCTTCGATGCGTTCGGTGGGGTACCGCCAGGTCTGGGAGCATCTCGAGGGGAACTATGATTACGCCACCATGGTCCGAAAGGGCATCGCGGCCACCCGCCAGCTTGCCAAGCGTCAGCTCACCTGGCTGCGTTCCGAGTGCGACGTCGAGCCGCTGACCATCGAGTCCCTGGATCCACGCGCGGTGATCGACCGGGTAGCCGCCTTCCTCGACGCCGGAGGAAAATGAGACCCGTGTGCTACAATGCGGAAAATAAATCGGTTTTTCTCATGAACTGCAGTAAGCTACGGCCATCGGCCACCATGCGCCCGCTCACCTTATAAAACCAAGACAGGAGCCACAGGCAATGTCAAAAGGGCAGACCTTACAAGAACCCTTCCTGAACACGCTGC
>Ga0129302_1000253_pt1 | contig 40371 bp, 22 predicted proteins | sample BlaSprsedimmetaG_FD_94476 | JGI IMG/M metagenome (GOLD analysis project Ga0129302, IMG submission 94476) | Hot spring sediment bacterial and archeal communities from California, USA to study Microbial Dark Matter (Phase II) - Blank Spring... | ecosystem: Environmental > Aquatic > Thermal springs...
ACATTATAGGTATAACGCTATTTGTAATACAGATAGCCAATGCCGCAGCGCAGGTTTACCTGAGCGAAGGTTTTGAAAATGGTACTAAACCCGCTGGCTGGACCGAAGAGTACGTATCGGGTACCGAACCCTGGCGGTATCGGAATGGAGGTCACAGCCCTAACGACAATAACTGGACAATACCCCCTTACGAGGAAGATATAACCCGTAACCCCCCAAGCGCCCATAGCGGCACCTATAATGCTATTTTCTTCAAGCAAAGCACCAATCAGGAGCGCACCAAGCTAATTACAAAACCAATAAATCTGGAAGGAGCCATTGAACCCGAACTTAGTTTTTGGCTGTGCCAGGTACCCTGGACATTTTCAGGAAACACAAATTGGGATTACCTAAGGGTTTACTACAAAAATGATATTGGTAATGATTGGACACTACTCCAGGAGTTTCTCGATCCAATTTCGGAATGGACTGAGTTCAAAATCAATCTACCCAACCCCAGCAGCACATACTATATAGCCTTTGAGGGGCAAACCAACTGGGGTTTTGGCACGGGTATAGATGATGTTGTGGTTGAAGAAACAGGATTTCAGGAAAGGTATGTTAGTGAGCTAACTGTAACCCACCCTGACTTTACATTTATCCCTAGCGAAAACAAAAACGAACCAATTCTCAGGCTAGGATTCAAAGTTTTTGGAAATACGGGAAATGCCACCCTTAAAACCTTAGCAGTAAAATCGAAAAACAGTAACGACAGCGATATAGAAACCAACGGGGTAAAACTCTATTTCACCACTACCACCCTGTTCGACACCCTAACGCCACTTTCAACTCCTCAAAGCTTTGTAAACGGATTGGCTACGTTTAACAATATCAACTTTAACCTACCCAACGGACAATCGTATGTGTGGGTAACTTACGATGTAAAGCAAAGCGCTACGCATGGCAACATTGCCGATGCCATGATCAATGCTTTAAGCATACAGGTAAGCGATTCCCTATACCCCAAGCAGAACGAGGACCCAACAGGCAACAGGCTGATTTACGAAACCATATATCGCGAAAATTTTGAAGGCGCTCATAACTGGACTTTAAGCGGCGAATTCGAGGTTGATCAACCCCAAGGGCTGGGTGGCTCACCAGGATACCCCGATCCCACATCAGCATTTTCAGGAACCAAAGTACTTGGAACCGACCTTACCGGATTAGGCGAATTCCTTGGCAACTACGAAAACAATGTTAGCGAGGCCGATGCATACAAAGCTATCTCTCCAGCTATTGATGCTCTGTTTTACAAGGATTTAAGAATATCGTACCGACGATACCTAAACATTGAGGTTTGGGATAGAGCTACCGTTGATGTTAGCAAGGACAATGGAGGCTCATGGAGTAATATATGGTTTAACAACAACTACTTTACCGACAATCTTTGGCAAAAAACATCACACACAGTTCCCTCTGATATTTCGCGTTCCAACAGGCTGAAATTCATGTTCAAGTTGGGACCTACCGACAATTACATTACATACTCGGGCTGGAATGTGGATGATTTCGTGGTGACAGGAGACTACATTACTAAAGATGTAGGTGTAGTAGAATGGGTTTACCCCCTATCGGGTTGTGGTCACTCTGCAACCGATAGCGTTGTAGTAAAGGTTGCAAACCTTGGAGCTGAACCAACGCCAGCATCAATCCCTGTACAGTACTCGTTTGACAACGGAGCCACTTGGGTAACCAACTACCTGAACCAGGTAATTGCACCCGCTGACACCGTTGAATTCACCTTTAGTACCAAGGTTAACCTCTCAACGCCCGGGATAAAACAGGTAAGAGCACGCACCCGTCTTACTGGCGACGAGGACCCATCAAACGACGGTATTTCAGCGCAAATCTATATAGTTCCAACCTATACCCTACCCTATACCGAAACTTTTGAGAACAACGATGGTTACTGGAGAAAATTCGGGAATCCGATTTGGGAATGGGGAATTTTAACTAAGCCCTCCATGAGCGGAGGAACAAAGGTATGGGCTACGGGCTTATCCCAAAACTATGGCTCATTACTTGTAGGAACTACCGATACAATTTTCTACGACGATTTTGAAACCGAAAAGGGATGGACATTTACGGGAGAGTTTGAGCGTAATTACATCATCATGCAATGGGATACCATACCAACATATACCTATAGCGGACAATACTGCATTGGGACTGATTTAAGCCGACAAGGTGCCAACAAGGGCATGTATGAACCCAATGTAACCTGGTATGCCAAATCGCCAGCAATAGATGTTTCAAACTACAACAATTTAACTCTAAACTTCTATTACTGGCATAGAGTTGCAGAGGGCGACACAGCTATGGTTCAAGCCAGCAGCAATGGAACAACTTGGAAAACCATTTATACTAGCAATGGCTCTGCTATTAATAATGAGAATTGGGAAATGGCTTCAATTTCAATACCCGATAGTCTTGCCAATTCAGGCACGCTTTACATTCAATTTGTATTGAAATCAAATGATGATGCCAACGTGGCGGAGGGTATTAACTTTGATGATGTATGGATTACCGGATCGCAATTTAACTCGGAAACGGCATGGCTGCAAAGTCCATGCTTCGATTTTAGTGGCGTAACCAACCCAATAATCGACCTAAATATTTTCAACCACACTGAGCCCGAGGTAGATGGAGCAACCCTTTACTACTCCACCGATAATGGACAAACCTGGCAGCATGTGGGCAATAGTGCCTCACACGATGAGTACTTCAACTGGTACACCGATAGCCTGGTTAGCGCTCTTGGCGTTGATGGGTGGAATGGTTTGGGCACCGGGTGGGAGCGGTCGCGCCACGAGTTACCTACAGCATTAGCAGGTGAAAGTAACGTAATTTTCCGTATAGCCTTTAAGGTCGACAAAGCCTATAACGATTATGGCGGCACAGCCATTGACAATATCAAGTTATACGAAGCGCCCTTCGATGTTGGCGTAGAGAGCATTTTAAGTCCTTCAACTGCCTGCGATTTAAGCGCTAACCAAAACATTGAGATTCGGATTAGGAATTACGGAATTCGTGATATGCAAATAGGCGATACCATTATTGTTAATCTTAATATCGAACACGACCTGGTTCCCGATTCTGAGACCGACACCATAGTGCTAACCAGTGCATTGAATGCAGGAGACTACCTTGACTACACCTTTATCTGTGGCTTTAACATGAATATTAGTGGCGACTATTACCTCACCGCCTTTACCAGTATTGAACCCGACCCGCTTTTCTATGCCTCACCTTCAAACGATGCAGCCACAAAATTGGTAACTGTCCAAAAACCCTATGTGGAACTAGGCCCAGATATTTGGACTTTACAACCCGATACCGTTGTGCTCGATGCCACCAATACTGACCATCTGGTAACCTACAAGTGGTATAAGGCTCCGGATATGACAACAGTAATCAGCACCGCACCAACCTATTCGGTTACCGATACAGATGGAGGGAAATACTATGTACAACTGGAAAATTCCATACCCTGCCAGGCATGGGATTCAGTTACCGTTCACCGCTTAATCCGCGATGTAGGAATACCCGCTTTCGACAGTCCGGTAAGCTCATGCGAGCTCTCGGACAAAACCCCCATTAAGGTTTATGTTAAAAACTATGGCACCGATACCCTAACCATTGGCGACACCATCAGGATTAGTTATAAGTTTAATAGCAACCCTATTGTTGACTCGGTATGGGTGTCCGATAGGATAATAATTCCGGGCGATTCAACTATTTTCACCTTTTCCGATAGCCTGGACATGCAGGCAATTGGTACATATACCATTAAAGCATGGGCAAATGTTTGGCTCGACGAAGATGCAGATAATGATACCATAAACTCAACCGTAGATGTTTGGGGATATCCAACCTTTAGCTTTGCAATCGACACTATTCCTTACGCTGGAGTATCGTACACAGTAGATGCTGGTGAAGGCTGGGATGCATACTACTGGCACAACGACGGGTCAACCAACCAAACCTTTGAACAAACCCAAACCGGTTGGGCAAAAGTTACCGTTTACGATACCAATAACTGCCCTGCAACTGACTCAGTTTTTATTGACTTCACCTTCTCCGATATTACCATTGACACCCTGTTAGTCCCTCAAACTGCTTGTGAGATTAGCGGGCTAGTTTACCCTAAGATTATAATCAGGAATGCGGGAACTGTAACCATTGCCTCTGGCACCGATATCGACCTTAGCTATAAACTTAACGAAATTCTACAGGAATCTCCTACACTCACACTTAATTCCGAATTTTACCCCAACGAAACCAAAGAAATTATCTTTGGAAATGGGATTGATATGTCGGTTCCGGGAACATATAACTTTGAGTTTGTAGCCAAAACAGCTAGCGACAACAAACCTGAGAACGATACCCTAAAACAAACCGTTTATATCTATGGCTACCCTACATTAGAACTCGGCGATTCGGTATTTACCCGCAATAGCAGTTACCTGCTAGATGCCGGAGCTGGTCGCGATAGCTACCTGTGGAATACAAACGAAACCTCCCAAACCATAACGGTTAATCAAACCGGATGGTATAAGGTTACTGTAACCGAAAACGGCATATGCTCCTCAAAAGATTCTGTATATGTTACCTTCCTGAAACATGATTATGCCTTAACGGAAATAACTAACCCAACTACATCTTGTAGTGTCCAAAAACCCCAAAGCGTTTCCATCAAATACACAAACGTTAGCAATGACACACTAAAAGCTGGCGAACAGGTAAGGTTTGGCTACCAAATAAACGAAATCTACTTTGCCGAGGAGATTTATACCCTTTCAGCCAATCTCACTCCTGGGCAGTTTATCCAGTTCACATTTAGCGAACCCATCGACCTTTCTAGCCCAGACACTTATGATATGGTTGCTTATGGTATATACGTTAACGATACGATTACCAATAACGACACGCTTACCATAACGTTCACCATTATGGAATCGCCAGTTGTAGATCTTGGAGAAGATAGAATCGATCGGACAGGTAGCGTAACACTCGACGGAGGTGAGGGAACCGATTACACCTACCTATGGAGCGATAACTCAACGGAACGATTCCTAATTGTTGAGAATTCAGGAACCTACCATGTAGAAACAACTGCCCCTAACGGATGCTTTGACCGAGATACGGTAACCCTAATTATCCTAAAGCCCGACTATAGAGTTTCAGATATTATAGCACCTAATACATCGTGTACTTTAAGCACAACCGAGCAAGTTCAGGTAGAAGTTGAAAATGTAGGGACCGATACACTTCAGATTGGGCAGAGCATATTTGTTTCGTACGAGGTCAACAACACGCTGCAGCAAACCGAAGCCATTATAATGACATCAATGTTTAAGCCGGGCGACAAGTTAACCCATACATTTACCAAGACATTCAATTTTAGCACACCAAGTTCATATACCATAAAAGCCTACACCACATCGAACGATGATATAAACCCATTAAACGATTCTTCCTCAAAGACCATCGATGTATGGGGGCTCCCAAATATAAATCTGGGAGTTGACACTGCCATTTGTCAAGGTACAACACACACACTCAATGCAGGAACAGGATTTTCCTCTTACCTGTGGAATACCGGTGCAACATCGCAAACCATTAATGTTTCAACTGCTGGATTATACTGGGTAGAGGTTACCGACTCGCACGGATGTATTAACCGCGACACAATTAATGTCGAAACAAATCTGTTGCCAACCGTAACACATGATCCACTTGATGCTGTATGCTTGGATGATCCCGAATTTATCCTTTCAGGAGGCAATCCATCAGGAGGCATCTACAGCGGACCCGGTACCCATATCACAACCTTTACCGCGGCCGATGCTGGAGCAGGCACACACACCCTAACCTACACCTACACCGATGCTAATGGCTGCAGCAATAGCACCAATGTTGATATTACCGTTCATCCACTACCCGTAGTGGATTTAGGCGAAAATCGTTCAACAACCGAGCCTTTAATCCTTGATGCAGGAAGCGGATTTGTTAGTTACCTTTGGCAAGACAATTCCACCAACCAAACCTTTACGGTAAACGAATCGGGCTTGTACTCGGTTACTGTTACCGACAATAATGGTTGCCAGGGATACGATGAGGTTTACATCACCTACCTGGAAACCCTTGACATAATTGTATCGAACCTGCTTTCGCCAGCTGATAAGTGCTTCGACAACAAAACCGATTCGGTTAAGGTAGAGCTACTTAACCGTGGAACCAAAACCTTCACAACGGGTGAAACGATTGATGTCAACTACTTCATTGGCACCTCAACACCCGTTAAAGAGCAGTATACATTCACAACGAATCTACCGCAAAACGGCACCGTACAGTTTAAATTTAGCACACCTATAGCCCTTAGCACTGGTCAATTTAACTTCACCTGCTTCACAACCATAGCAGGCGACAATGGCGACTCAACTGAATTCACAGTTAATGTATGGGAACTGCCAAACTTAGACTTTGGTTCCGACACCATTAGGCATTCCCTTCCTTACGAGTTAACCTCAGGGATAGAAGGAGTAACATACCTTTGGAGCACCGGTGCAACCAGCCCCTCCATAACCATCTCAAACGGGCAATGGGGTAAGTACTGGTTAACGGTAACCGACTCGCATGGGTGCGTTGCTTACGACACCGTTGTTATATGGTGGCCAGTTAGTGCTGAAACAATTGCTAATATCCCCTATAGAGTCTCCATATACCCCAATCCCGCAAACCATGAACTTTACGTTCAGGTTGATGGCGATAGAATTAACAACTACAAGATTGAATTCATAGCACCTTCGGGCTTAATGGTTGAGCAGGCTGAAATTATTCATTCCAACAGCTTTACCCAAAAGTTTAATGTAAATAGACTACAACCGGGAATGTACTTTATACGAATCGCCAATAGCCAGGGCTATACTTCAATCAAAAAGGTTATCATAGGGAGTAGGTAAAATCCTGTAAAGTCTCAATAGAGCCGGAGTTAACTCCGGCTTTTAATTTTTAAAAACCGACCATTCAACCAAAGTAACATGAATTACCCTAAATCCGTCAATTGAAAAAAACAATTGACTAATTGACCAACAAAAGCTAATCGTTCCGAAAATTCGGAATGAACGATTTTGATAAGTCGGGCTTACCTCCGATAAGTCAATAGAAAAAGGTGTGTATATATTTTTTGTGTTACTATTGACTAATCTCGGGTTAATTCATGGAACTTGTGTATAGCTTTTCACTATTCTTCTAACTTCCTCTAAATCCATTACATTCCTCTATTCCGACTCATTCTGACCCATTTTGAATCATCCCTCTAAATTCACAGCACTTAGGTTTATGTAGTTAAACACTAAAAACAAAACGCTCCCCAGAACATATTACACAAACCCTAAACTTGCTATATTTGTACAATTAATTCTGGTAATGTTATATTAAAAAATCTACATTCATGGATAAGATAAGCATACAAGCCAACTGGCTAGATGGCATGGCCTTTGAAGCCGAAGTGAATGGCCACAAACTCATTATTGATGCCGAAGAAAAAGTTGGAGGTACAAATCGAGGCCCGCAGCCTAAACCCTTCATGCTGGTTGCACTTGCCGGGTGTACTGGTATGGATGTTGTTTCGATACTCAAAAAAATGCGCGAGGATGTAAAAAAGTTTCGCGTTAGTGTTGAAGCCCTTCAAACCGATGAACACCCTAAGCATTACGTTGAAATGAAGGTTATTTATGAGTTTTGGGGCAACAACCTTAACCCTAAAAACGTGAATAAAGCCGTAAAACTCAGCGACGAAAGGTACTGTGGCGTAAGCGCTGTATACAGAAAGGGGATGAAACTATCGCATGAAGTAATTATCCACAACGAATAAACAAAATGGAAATTACAAAAAATATCAGCATCGAAGAGCTGGTTGAACAGGTACCTGAGGCTGTATCGTTTCTAAGAGAGAGAGGTATAGTTTGTATTATTTGCGGCGAGCCGGTTTGGGGAACCCTTTACCAGCTTGCCTCAGACAAGGGACTTTCCGATAAAAAAATTGATGAACTGGTTGAAGGGATAGCAAGGATAAAGGATAAAGGATAAAGAGCCTGTCCCGCGGAGCGGGAATAAAGGATAAAGGGTAAAGTGTGAGCCGTTAAAGGAGGTCGAAGGGCGATTAGCGAACAACATATCTTGCCATCCTGAGCGTAGCGAAAGGACTCAAATCGAGTCCAATGAGATGTTTCGCTATAGTTCAACATGACAATAGTTTCACAAACAACGAACAACGTTCCCAGCCCCATAGTGGCGTAACATTTGTAACCCCATGGCTACTCCTACATGTATTGCGATGCACGCTTTGATACTCCAAAGAACTACACTGAAGCGTTGCATCGCAACAGAAATGCATTGCAAAAAACGATTGCCAGAAAACCAATCAAAAATAGGCTAAGGGAATAAAGGTATAAAAAGATGCTTCGGCGAGCTCAGCATGACAACCGTCTTATAAGCCGAGTAAAAACAAGTATCACGGAGCCACTCTGTGTAACACGGTGTTACACAGAGTGTGTGACGTGATATTTACGAACAACGAGTAACATTCCCATCCCCGTAGGAACGAAACATTTTTAACCCCATGGCTATTCCCACATGTATTGCGATGCACGCAATGCAAACCCCAAAGAGCAAGAAGGAAACGTTGCATCGCAACTTAAAAACATTCCAAAGATCGGTTTACATGTTCTTTTATGTCCTGATACAAGTAAGAACAAAAAAAATCCAGAGTAAAAATTTGCATTTGTTTAATACTTTTTCGATATTGCACAAGTTAATGGGAGTTAAAAATGATACAACAATCCAAAACCAATAATAATTCCAATTTCAACATTAACCTGTTGAAAGGGGAAGGTTTTGGCGTTTGGTGAACAAGATACGGTACAAGTTCAAGGCCTTCCTAAAACCAGGAAGGCCTTTTTTGTTTAGCACAAGCAGTATGCAAAAAATCTTGAACAACAATAACAATAATCGTCCACCACCCACCGGGACTGGTTCTGGTATGCCCTGCCCTTCCCGGTTTAACCGCTGAGGGCTTTTTTGTTAGAAAAAACTAATCAACCTATCAATACTAACTCAAACAACAAACGCATGAAAATTAAAATTTTTGAAACGCAAACAGGCGACATTTGCCGCTCGGTTGAAACCGAGGATGCTATCACCCTAATCAAGGAAACCTTTCCAAAGCTGCTGACTCAAAAGCTAAACCTGCGACGGGTAACCGCGCCGCTCATAGTTGAGGCCGGACTAGGCATTAACGACGATTTGAACGGCATAGAAAAACCTGTCAGTTTTACTGCCAGCGCCATTGGCAAAAGGGTTGAGATTGTGCAATCGCTTGCCAAATGGAAACGATTAACACTTGCCCGTTTGGGATTGCCCTGTGGTAATGGAATATATACCGATATGAATGCGCTGAGGCCCGATGAAATCCCCGATGCAATTCACTCAATTTACGTTGACCAGTGGGACTGGGAAAAACGCATCGATACATCGGAAAGGAGTGTGGAATACTTCCGTAAAACAGTCGTAGAGATTTACGCTGCCATTTGCGAAATGGAAATGGTTGTAGCCACTCACGTCGACGGGATTACACCAGAACTGCCAGAAATCATTCATTTTTTTCATTCGGCAGAGTTGGAATCGATGTATCCTAACCTCTCGCAGCGAGAGCGCGAAAACGCAATATGCAAGCAGTATGGTGCAGTTTGCATCGAAGGGATTGGGTACCCCTTAGCCGATGGGAAACCGTCGGATGGCAGAGCTCCCGATTATGACGATTGGTCGACACTCCGCCCTGATGGGTACAGAGGGTTGAACGGCGATATCCTTGTATGGCATAAACCCCTTGGCATTGCCCTTGAACTCTCGTCGATGGGGATTAGGGTGGATAATGCAGCCCTAATGCTACAACTGCAAATGCAGGGTTTAGAGAATCGCAGTAGATTGCACTACCATAGCATGCTTCTAAACGGTAAACTTCCACAAAGCATTGGTGGGGGCATAGGGCAATCGCGACTATGCATGTTCCTGCTTCGCAAGGTTCACATTGCTCAGGTGCAGGCATCGGTTTGGCCCGAACGAGAAGGGCAAAAGTAAAGGTTAAAGGATGTATATGCTTATATGTGAATTTACACGATTTTGTAAATACTAAAAAAGTTTCATGGGACTCATTTAATGTCTATAACTCCTCGCCCAAAAAAGCTCACTGAATGATTGCGTGCTTTTATTTTAATACAATTTAAATTTATAAGTATCTGTCAAATTATTACCGTTTTATGAGTAAAACTTACATTTTAAACCTTTTTGTTATAAAACATCTAAAAATATGAATAAATTAAAATAGATTTACTTTAACTTTGTCATATCACATTATGTACAATTCATAAAACTGTTGGAATCATGCAAAATTTAGACTGGAAGAACCTCCCGTTTGGTTACGTAAAAACCAAGTATAACGTTCGATGCTACTACAAGGATGGCAAATGGGGTGAACTTGAGGTATCGGACTCAGAGTATATCAGTATACACATGGCTGCCACAGCCTTGCATTACGGGCAGGAGGCCTTTGAGGGGATGAAAGCCTACAGGGGAAAAGACGGAAAGATTCGTCTTTTCCGTTGGGATGAAAACGCACAGCGATTTCAACACTCAGCTGAGGGGATTTTGATGGCACCTGTACCCAAAGAACTTTTTTACGAAGCCGTGGTTAAGGCCGTAAAACTAAACGAGGAGTTTGTGCCTCCTTTTGGAACAGGAGCATCGTTGTACATTAGGCCACTCCTTATTGGCTCTGGCGCTGAGGTTGGTGTACGCCCGGCAAATGAATACATGTTTGTTGTGTTTGTTACTCCTGTAGGCCCTTACTTTAAGGAAGGCTTTAATCCGGTTAAAATTGCCATTGTTCGCGATAGCGACCGTGCAGCTCCACTGGGAACAGGTACTTTCAAGGTTGGAGGAAACTACGCTGCCAGCCTAAGAGGAGTTGAAAAAGCTCACAAAGCAGGCTATAACTCACCCATGTACCTCGATGCCAAGGAGAAAAAGTATATCGATGAGATTGGTGCAGCAAACTTCTTCGGGATCAAAGACAAAACCTATATCACACCTAAGTCAACATCAATATTGGGTTCAATAACCAATAAGAGCATTGCCCAACTAGCCGAGGATATAGGACTTAAAGTGGAACGCAGGCCTGTACCCGTTGATGAACTCGAAACCTTTGAGGAGGTTGGGGCATGTGGTACAGCAGCAATTATATCACCCATAGGAGAGATTAAGGATTTGGAAACGGGCAAGGTTTACACTTTCTGCAAGGATGGAAAACCTGGGCCAATCTCAACCAAACTTTACGAAACCCTAGTTGGTATTCAATACGGCGAAATTGAAGACAAGCATGGATGGGTAACCGTGATTGAGTAAGGTAGATACAGTTAAAAGTTAAAGGTTAAAAGATAAGGGTTAAGTAAGTACGTAGTTTGACTACTATGTAGCAATATTGATAAAAAAATTAAATGTTTTACGGTAAGGCCGGATCAACGGTTCAATCAATGAGCCAATCCGGTTTTGCTTTAAAGGATAAAAACAAACCTCTCTTTTAAATCCAGGGAGTTTTAAACTACTATTTTTTTATATTTTTGCAATAATTTAGAATTATTAACTCGTATACTAATGTTAACTATCTAAATATGAAATTGCTAAAAAATCTCATTGCACTTGCACTTATAGCCATTGCGCTACAAGCACATGCGCAAACCAACCAAATCAGGCAGTTTACCCTGCCAAACGGACTAACCGTAATACTGGACGAGCAGCACGATCAGCCCGAAGTATTTGGATTGATTGCTGTTAAGGCTGGCGGTAAGAATGACCCTGCCGATGCAACCGGTATGGCTCACTACCAAGAACATATGCTTTTTAAAGGGACAACCACGCTGGGAACCATTGACTGGGAAAAAGAGAAACCTCACATCGACAAGATATTTCAGCTTTACGACTCACTGGGCAAAACCAAAGACCCTGAAAAAAGAGCATTAATTCAGAAAGCAATTAACGAAGAGTCCGTTGAAGCCAACAAGTACGCCATACCCAACGAGATGAATAACCTGCTGAATGAAATGGGTTCGACCCTAATAAATGCCGGCACAGGTCCTGATTACACCCTATACTACAACAAATTTCCGGCAAGCCAGGTGGAACGCTGGCTCGACCTTTACGCTCACAGGTTTACGGAACCCGTATTTAGAGGCTTTCAGGCAGAACTCGAAGTTGTGTATGAGGAGAAAAACCTCTACAACGACCAATTCCAAACCCGATTATTAGAGGAGTTCCAGAAGTATTTCTTTAAAAATCACCCTTACGGCCAACAAACAATAATTGGCACCATTGAGGATTTGAAAAATCCTTCGCTTACCAAGATGTATGAATTCTTCAAAACATACTATGTTCCCAACAACATGGCCCTAATCCTATCGGGCGATTTTAATTCCGAGGAAATTATTCCCATCATTGAAGATAAATATGGGAAATGGCAACCCCGTGAACTACCTGAGCCCCGCAAATGGTACGAGGCAGCCTTTAACGGACGCGAATTCCATGAGGCAAAACTTAGCCCAATTAAGCTTGCAATACTAGGATACCGTGCACCAAACGTAACCGACCCCCGCAAGCCTTTGCTGGATGTTACTACCCGATTACTTAACAATAGTTACTCAACTGGTTTGCTTGACAAGCTAACGCTCGATGGCAAAATACTTGCAGCACAAGCCATGATGATGCCATACTACGACCACGGAGCAATAATCTTTCTTGTTGTTCCCAAGGTGGTTGGCCAAAAACTTGAAGATGCTGAAAAATTGGTTCTATCTGAAATTGAGAAACTGAAAAAAGGAGAATTTGACGAGAGCCTATTGGAAGCGATAAAACTTGAAATTTACCGCTACACCAGCACAAAACTCGAAAATATTCAGAACAGAGCATTAACCCTAAGCGAAGCATTCACACAAGGAAAAAGCATCGATGAGGTACTAGCCTACCCTGAAAAAGTAAAATCGATAACTAAAACCGATATTGTAGCTATTGCCAACGAGGTTTTTGGACCCAACGACCTTGCCTTTTACTCTAAAATGGGCTTCCCCAAAAAGGAAAAGATAGCCAAGCCCGATTTCAAACCACTCCTTTCCAATGCCAATGCCCGCAGTGCCTACGCGCAACACTTCGACTCAATACCTGTTCGCACTCCCAACTTCCGTTTTATCGATTTTGATAAAAACTTGAAAGTGGTTGAGCTTACCGGTGGACATAAACTTCTATGTGTTGAAAACCCTAAGAACGATATTTTCTCTTTGAATATTGAGTTTAAAGTTGGTAAAACTACACTGCCATTGCTAGAGTATGTCTCGCAGGGTATGGCATTGGCCGGAGCTGGCGATTACAATGTAAACCAACTTAAGATGGAATTTGCTAAGCTCGGCTCTTCATATAGTATTTCGGTAAGTGAAACCAAAACTCAAATAAACATTTCCGGTGTTGAAAGTAATCTTGAACCAACACTAAAACTTGTAGGAAAACTTATGAGCAATCCTAAACTTGAGCAATCAAAAATTAAGACAATAGTTGCCAACGAAAAGGCATCGCGTAAAATGGAACGTTCTGAGCCCGATAATGTAGCCAATGCTTTAGTAGAGTATGGCCTTTACGGACAGGAATCGAACTACCTCAACCGGCTAACCATGAGCCAACTTAAAAAGCTTAAAGCCGAAGAACTTATTGATGCCTTTAAGCAAGCCACAGGCTATTTAGCCACCATCAACTACTGCGGAAACACTGATAATGATAAGGTATCCAAAGCCATAAGCAATTACTTACCACTTGCATCAAGCCCAAAGATTGACCCTAAACCACTCGATAAACCTGCAAAGCAATACACCGAAAACACCATACTTTTTGTCAACAAACCAAAGGCACGCCAGAGCAAGATGTTTGTTTTTATAAATGGCGAACCTTTCAAAATGAGCGATGCAGCTTACATCGATGCCTTTAACGATTACTTTGGCGGAGGCTTTTCCGGCTTAATGCTCCAGGAGATACGGGAATACCGTTCACTGGCATATGCCACAGGAGGCTCGTTCCGCTACCCGCAAGAAAAAGGTAAACCGGTCAACTTTATTGGCTATGTTGGAACCCAATCCGATAAAACGCTAATTGCCATGAAAACTCTTGATACCCTTATTAGGCAAATGCCAGAAAAACCTGAACGCATTGAGATGATTAAAAGTCATCTGGAGCTATCGGCACAAACAAACCGACCCAGTTTCCGCAACATTGCATCAACGGTTGAGGCCTGGAAAAGAAGAGGTTTCCACGTTGACCCGCTAATCATCAAATTGCCAATATACCGTGCTTTAACCTGGGAAGATATCGATGGCTTTTACAAAAAACGGATAAAAGATAAGCCAACCGCTTACATGATTGTAGGCGACCAGAAAAATATCGACATGAAGAACCTCGCAAAATACGGCAAGGTTACTATAATCAGCGAAAAAACTCTTTTCAGCAAGTAACTCATTGATTTTTATTGATTAAAAGGCAGTCTAGGGTTGACTGCCTTTTTCTTTTTCTTTATCTTTATTGACAAAATTGATGTAAGTACATGAAACGCAGAACAGGTTATATAGCAATAATTGCAGCATTGCTGATATCGTGCCAGCACAAAGAGACTTCGGAACTGGGCAGGACTGCATATCTGGAGGAAATAACCATAAAGCAGCTTCAGGACGGATATCGTGATAAGCGTTTTACCGTGGAACAGGTGGTAGGCGACTACCTAAAGCGTATTGAACTACTCGATAAAAATGGCCCATGCCTTAACGCGATTATTTCCGTGAATCCCGATGCAATAAAAATAGCCAGGGAGTTAGATGAGGAATTAGCACAAGGTAAGATTCGTGGTCCACTTCATGGAATACCTGTAATCCTAAAGGATAACATTGACACTCGCGACTCAATACCCACAACAGCGGGAGCAACTGTACTTAAAAACTCGTATGTTGGACGTGATAGCTGGATTGCTGTAAAGCTTCGCGAAGCAGGGGCAGTTATTATAGCCAAGGCAAACCTAAGTGAATGGGCTAACTTCAGGGCGAGTCGTTCATCGAGCGGATGGAGCGGGGTTGGCGGGCAAACCCAAAACCCCTACGAACTTGACCGAAACCCCTGCGGGTCGAGTTCCGGGTCGGGCGTAGCCGTATCGGCTAACCTTTGTGCATTTGCCATTGGCACTGAAACCGATGGTTCAATCATGTGCCCGTCCAATAATAACGGGATTGTGGGCTTAAAGCCCACTGTTGGACTTATAAGCCGCAGCGGGATAATACCCATCTCGTTCACCCTGGACACACCAGGCCCCATGTGCCGTTCCGTTTCCGATGTGGCCTACAGCCTTGGAGCAATGGTTGGCCCCGACCCAAACGATCCCAAAACACTTAACCCCAACGCCAGATTTTATGACGACTACACCCAATTCCTCCGACTTGACGGACTAATGGGAAGGCGCATTGGATTCATCACCGATGCATCAGGATTTCATCATAAGGTTGACTCACTTATGCGAAAGGCCATAAGCGATTTGCGCCGATTTGGGGCAGAGGTGTTTGAGGTAAGTCTGCCCATACCTCAGGAAGTAAACAACGCGGAGTTTGAGGTGCTGCTCTATGAATTCAAGGATGGGCTTAACCGCTACTTTGCCAACCTGGGAGAAAAGGCCGAAGTTAAAAGCTTAGAAGAGCTGATTGCTTTTAACAAAAACGACACCATTGAGCTACGCCACTTTGACCAACTTCTGCTTGAACTTGCTCAAGGCAAAGGCGATTTGAACTCGCCCGAATACAAAAAAGCACTTGAAACCATGCAAAAAGGCATAAGGCAGAATGGAATTGATAAAGTGATGGACGAAAATAAACTCGACCTGCTCATAATTCCAACAGGATCGCCAGCATGGAAAACCGATTTGATTTTAGGCGACAACTACATTGGTGGTAACACGTCGTATGCCGCCATGGCTGGTTACCCAAGCATTACCGTTCCAATGGGAAATATTGATGGTTTGCCTGTTGGTATTTCGTTCATTGGGCGCGCTTGGAGTGAAACAGTACTCATTGAGGCGGCATACTCTTACGAACAAGGAACAAAACACAGGATAAAGCCTAAGTTCAAGGGAATGAAATGAGTAAAACCCAAATCCGCCAGTTGAAAAAACCAATTAACGAATCGACTAACCGTTTCTCCATATCGATTTAACATGCTCCAATTCCCTCCCATTCAACAATTCCTAATCATTCAAAATATTCCTCTTCCAACTCCCACTAACACCTTCGTATTCTGTTTACTCCGATTCATTCCGACTCATTCCCATTCATTCCTTTATGAATTTATTAATTTATGGTACTTCGGTTGAATATCGAACTATATATATTTGATACTTTTTTATTCGCTAAATTGTTTTGCAACACACTTTTTTTAAAACCTACCTATATGATTTTTAAGAAAAATCATGTAGGTTTGTATAATAGTGAAGCAAGTATTTATACTTGTACCCTAACATTAATACGTTGGCTATGCAAAAATATCTACTCGCATTAATTGCTGTTTTGGCGTTTAGTTTTGTACATGGGCAGCAAGCCGGGGGTAAAAAGCGGCAACCTAAAAGGGCATACCCCAGCGACTGGGTTTTGGTGGAAAAGGGTGGCTCTTTTGGATTTATTTCCAGCAACGGAAAGGAGATTATTAAGCCACAATACACACGTATTCATCCTTTCGATGAGTTTCAGCGGGGGTGGGCAATGGTAGAAAAGGATGGATTTTTCGGATTTATCTCGGCCGAGGGCAAAGAGATTATCAAACCCCAGTACACAAAAATTTACCCCTTTGGCGACTTTAACCGCGGATGGGCAATGGTAGAGGCGAACGGCAAGTTTGGATTCATATCGGTTGAGGGTCGCGAAATTATCAAGCCAATTTATAGTAAAATTTACCCTATCGGAGAGTTCCACAAAAACTTAGTCATGGTTGAGAAAAATGGATTAATTGGCTTTATATCGCTCGATGGAAGGGAAGTTCTAAAACCCCAGTACCAGAAAGTGCATCCATTTGGTGAATACCAAAAGGATTGGGCACTGGTTGAAAAGGATGGTTTTCTTGGCTTTATCAATGGCGAAGGGAGAGAAATTGTTAAACCACAATACTCAAAAATCAGCCAGTTTAACGAGTACCAAAAGGGTTGGGCGTTAGTACAGCGCGACAACTATTTGGGATTTATTAACTCCGAGGGCAAAGAAATAGTTAAACCTCAGTACACCCAGATCATGCCATTTGACCAGGTAAAAAGGGGTTGGGCTCTTGTGGAACGCGATGGCCTTTGGGGTTTTATTTCTAGCGAAGGGCGGGAAGTAGTAAAACCAAAGTACGAAAAGATTAGCCTTAACGATTCCACTGCCTTCGAGAAAATGAAACCGTAATTTTTTCGCTTTTAAACTTCTGTTTAAATATTTTTGCTATATTTGTAAGCAAATACTACCATTCTTTTTCACTAAAGAAAGGTTAGAATTATAGAGAAGAGCGGAGAGAACAGGCTCAATGAAGCTCTAGCAACCTGCCCCCCAAAAGGCAAGGTGCTAAAACCTGACCCAGATGGGTGATTATAACTCTAAACTCTGATGTTATGCAAAGTAAACATCTCAACAGTATTAAATTATGCGCAATCAGTTCTTTTGCGCTAAACAATTTACTTTTCAGGCTTTTCCACTCTCTATCGATGCGAATGCGCCCCTGCGCGCAATAGTTAATTCATAAAACCTATTGGTTTTAGCCTGCATGCCGTTTGCGGCGAGCTAAACAATTGCCTGTATATAGGCAAAAATCACACACTTTACCATTTCCAGTAAAAATATTGAGACAATGAACAATACATATCATTTTGACACCCTGCAGGTTCATGCAGGGCAAAGGGTGGATACAAACACGCTTTCGCGGGCTGTACCCATATACCAAGCCACATCGTACCTGTTCAGGAATTCCGAACATGAGGCAAATCTTTTTGCCCTTAAAGAGTTTGGTCATATCTATACACGCCTGAGCAACCCTACAACCGATGTGCTTGAACAGCGACTTGCTGCGCTAGAGGGAGGCAAAGCGGCCGTGGTAGATTCGTTGGGGCATGCGGCTCAGTTTTAGCGCTTACCAATATTATGGAGTCAGGCGACAATTTCGTAAGTTCTCCCTACCTGTATGGCGGTAGCCATAACCAGTTTAAGGTTACCCTTAAACGCATAGGTATTGAGGCAAGGCTTGCCAAAAGCCTTAATCCGGAAGATTTTGAACGCTTGATGGATAGTAAAACCAAAGGCATTTATGTAGAAACCATTGGGAACCCAAGTTTTAACATCCCCGACTTTAAGGTACTTGCAACCCTAGCCAACCGATACCAAATACCATTAATAGTTGATAACACTTTTGCAGGTGCCGGTTACCTATGTAGGCCTATTGAATGGGGGACAAACATTGTTGTGGAATCGATAACCAAATGGGCAGGCGGACATGGGACCAGGATGGGCGGTGCCATAATTGATGCCGGCAACTTCAACTGGGGAAACGGAAAATTTCCACAGTTCACTGAGCCTTCGGAAGGATACCATGGGCTGGTTTTCTGGGACGAGTTTGGCACCGAAAGTTCACATGGAAATATTGCCTTTGCAGTAAGGGCTAGGGTTGAAGGCTTACGCGATTTTGGACCAGCCATCAGCCCTTTCAATGCTTTTCTAGTATTACAGGGAATTGAAACTTTATCGCTGCGCACGGAAAGGCATTGCAGCAATGCCCTTGCACTTGCCAAGTGGCTCAAAACAAACAGGCATGTTGAAAGGGTTTGCTACCCCGGACTACCCGATGACCCAAACCACATTCAAGCAAAAAAATACTTTAAAAATGGTTTTGGGGGAGTATTGACATTTACACTCAAGGGCAACCTGAAGCAAACCCAAAAGCTTGTCGATAGCCTTAAACTGGTTAGTCACCTTGCCAATGTTGGCGATGCCAAAACGTTGATTATCCAACCCGCTGCTACAACTCACCAACAACTTAGTGAAGAGGAACGCCTTGCAGCGGGTGTGCTGCCAAACCTACTAAGGGTTTCGGTTGGCATTGAGCACATCAACGATATTATTGCCGACTTTGAACAGGCTTTTCAAAAAGTTTTTAGCCAACTCAAGGCAATTTAATACATTGTGACAGCAATCTTTAAAAAAAAACTGACATGAAAGTAACGGAAGGCAACCTGGAACTTAAAACACTCCAACTTGAATGTGGCGAAGCGCTTGACAATGTGAACATTCGCTACCATATACTAGGCGATATTCAAAAAAATCTCGAGAGAGTTATCTGGATTTGCCATGCCTTTACGGCCAACAGCAATCCGGCCGACTGGTGGCCCGAGATGGTTGGACAAGGTAGGTTGTTCGACCCTGAAAAATACCCTGTGGTGTGCGCTAACATCATTGGCTCATGCTATGGTTCAACTGGGCCTATGAGCGTTAACCCTAAAACAGGCAAACCTTACCTCAGGAGCTTTCCGTTAGTTACCTTCCGCGATGTAGTTACTGCGAACCAAATCCTTAAGGAGCACCTTGGTATTGACAAAATATGGGTATTAACTGGCGGTTCAATTGGCGGATTCCAGGCCATGGAATGGGAATGTATGTATCCCGGCACAACCGAGAATCTTATACTGATTGCCACTGCTGCCGAGGCATCGCCTTGGGTTAAAGCATTCAGCCAATCGCAACGGCTTGCCATACTTGCCGATGGAACCTTTGACGGTGCTAATCCAAACGGAGGTAAAGCAGGGCTTAAAGCAGCGCGTAGCATTGCGCTGCTTAGCTATCGCGGACGCAGCAGCTACAACCTCACACAACAGGATACCAACCCTAATCAGCTATCGAACTTTAAAGCCTGCACATACCAGGACTACCAGGGCGATAAACTGGTTAAGCGGTTCGACGCCTACTCTTATTTCGCCCTGAGCCTGATGCTCGATAGCCACAACATGGGCAGAGGTAGAGTAAGCAATGAAGCGGCGCTAAACTCAATAAAAGCACGAACACTGGTTGTGGGTATCGATAGCGATATACTATTTCCGGTTGAGGAGCAACATTTCATTGCAAACCACATCCCAAGCGCGGTTTACCGCGAAATCCATTCCCAGTTCTGCCACGATGGATTTCTGATTGAGTGCCAACAACTAACATCAGTTATTAGCGAATTCTTGAACCTTTAAAAATCAACAGAAATGGAACCATTAACAATCACACATAAACGCAAAAAGTCAAACTCAAACAGCGTGAGCCAACAGGTAATTGGTCTGTTTGGGCTTGGCAATGTGGGCAATGCCCTTTTCCACGTAATTGCCGAAATTCCCAAAAGTAAAGCATACATAAAACGCATTTGTGTTAAGCAACGCCTTAAGAACAGGGAGGTTCCCCATGACTTAATTACCTACAATGCAGCGGATATAATTAACGATGAGGCAATTAACCTGATAGTTGAACTAATTGATAACGCCGATGAAGCATATCACATAGTAAAATCGGCGCTAATGAATGGCAAGAGCGTGGTTTCAGGGAACAAAACCATGCTGGCACACCATTTACCCGAACTTATAGCTTTACAGCACGAAACCGGTGCAGCTCTGCTATACGACGCATCAGCATGCGGGAGCATACCGGTAATTCGGAACCTTGAAGAATACTACGACAACGACCTGTTAAAATCGATTTGCGGGATCCTTAATGGCTCAACCAACTATATCCTTTCCAACGTGTTCAGCCAAGGAGTGGACTACCATTGGGCTCTGAAACAAGCTCAGGAATTGGGATATGCGGAGAGCAATCCCGATTTTGACGTGCTAGGATTCGATGCTCTTTATAAGCTCATAATCCTTGCTGTGCATGGATTTGGCACATACGTTCACCCTAGCGATGCCTTCTGCTATGGTATCAACAAACTTACGGCTTACGACATCCAGTTTGCCCGAGAGAAGGGGAAAAAATTTAAGCTTGTTGCCCAACTTCAAAAGCTCAATGCCGACTACTTTACGCTTTTTGTAATACCAACACTTGTAGATCCCACGGACTATATATACAATGTTGAGAATGAGTTTAACGGGGTGGTTGTGGAGGGACAATACTACGACCGACAATTCATGTTTGGCAAGGGTGCAGGCGGATACCCAACCGGTTCGGCTGTACTGAGCGACATTACGGCTCGCTTTCATAACTACCGCTACGAGTATAAAAAGCAAAAATACTTTTCGCCACCAGCCTATACTACAGATGTTGAGCTGGAGCTCTATATCCGATATCACAACCTAACTGATGTCAGTGTTTTTGGTGAACGTAAGGTTAACGAACAGCATTTTGCCACCGATTACCAGTGGGAAATAGCATGGGTTAAACTCACTGAACTTATCAGAGTTAAGGAGTTGCTTCCAAAGCTAAACCTTTTTATTGCTTTTACTGATAACTTTAGGTTTAACCCTATTGACAAGGCACTATCAAGCAAGGTAACTTATGCTGATGATTACCAACCTATTGTTGATGCATTCTGAACATCGATTTTATGGAAAAAACAACAGTTTTGAGGGAGTTACTGAAAAGCAGGATACTGGTGCTGGATGGCGCCATGGGCACCATGATACAAAGACATGGCTTAAAAGAAGATGATTTTCGAGGCGAATTCCTTAAGAATCACCCGGTAAACCTAAAGGGCGACAACGACTTGCTCAACCTTACCCGCCCCGATGTGATAGGGCAGATACACCTTGCTTACCTTGAGGCTGGAGCTGATATTATAGAAACCAACACCTTTAATTCCACGCGCATCTCGCAATCGGACTATGGACTGGAGTACATGGCTTACGAGCTCAACCTTGCCGGTGCAAGGCTTGCCCGTTCCATTGCCGATGAGTTCAGCATGGCCAATCCACAAAAGCCCCGGTTTGTAGCTGGCTCGATAGGGCCAACCAACCGTACTGCCAGCATGTCGCCCGATGTGGAGCGCCCCGGCTATCGTGCAGTAACCTTTGACCAGCTTGTAAGCGCATACGCTGAGCAAGTTGAAGCGCTAATTGATGGAGGGGTTGATATCCTGCTAATTGAAACCATATTTGATACCCTTAACGCCAAAGCTGCGCTTTTTGCCATTTCAGAGATAATTGAACGCAAAAGTATCGATATTCCAGTAATGGTATCGGCAACAATAGCCGATAACGGGGGACGCTTGCTTACCGGGCAAACCCTTGAAGCATTTGTATGTTCTGTTTCGCACTTCCCGCTACTAAGCATTGGCTTGAACTGCGCCTTTGGCGCAGAACAGATGTATCCGTTTGTTGAGGAACTTTCGGCTATTACACCATTTTTTGTTAGCGCACACCCCAATGCCGGGTTACCAAATCAGTTTGGGGAATACGACCAATCGGCGCAGGAAATGGCTGAAATTGTAGAGCAAATGCTCGCCAATGGGCTGGTAAACATTATAGGAGGATGTTGCGGAACTACACCCAAGCACATTGAACTTGTTGCCAAGCTAGCCCAGCGTTACAAGCCTCGGGTTACACCTCAAGTTCCACGTTATACCCGGCTCAGTGGTCTGGAATTGCTAGAGATAAGACCCGAAAGCAATTTCATCAACATTGGCGAGCGAACCAATGTGGCAGGTTCAAAAAAGTTTGCCCGCTTGATAGCCGAAGGTGAGTATGCCGAAGCCCTTACAGTTGCCCGCGAGCAGGTTGAAGGTGGTGCTCAGGCCATTGATATCTGCATGGACGATGCGCTTATTGATGCATCAAAGGCCATGACTGAATTTCTTAGCCTGATTGCTTCGGAACCTGACATTGCACGTGTTCCGGTAATGATTGACTCTTCCAGATTCGAGGTAATTGAGGCTGGGCTAAAATGCATCCAGGGCAAAAGCCTTGTGAACTCAATTAGCCTAAAAGAGGGAGAGGAAGAATTTGCCCGAAGGGCAAAAATAATCAAAAAATACGGCGCCGCAGTGGTTGTAATGCTTTTCGACAAAAAGGGTCAGGCTGTTACCACCGAACACCGTTGCAAAGTTGCCGAACGGAGCTTCAAAATTTTAACCGAAAAGGTTGGCTTTTCCCCTGAGGATATCATCATCGACCCAAACATTCTTGCCATTGGAACAGGCATGGTTGAACATTCAACCCAAGCCGTTAGCTTTATTGAGACCGTCAAATGGATAAAACAAAACCTACCCTATGCCAAGGTTAGCGGTGGTGTTAGTAACCTTTCATTCTCGTTCCGGGGCAACAACCTGGTAAGGGAAGCCATTCATTCGGTATTCCTTTACCACGCCATTCAGGCAGGTATGGATATGGGTATTGTAAACCCATCGCTGCTGATGGTTTACACCGATATTGAGCCAAATCTGCTTAAGCTCACCGAGGATTTAGTGCTAAACCGTCGTCGCGATGCTACCGAAAGGCTATTAGCCTATGCCGGCAAACTTGAAGAAACCTATTCGCAACAGCAAAAAACCTATGATTGGCGCTTACTGCCCGTGGAGCAACGGCTAAAGCATTCGCTTATCAAGGGAACCGATGAGTTTATTCGGGATGACGTGGAGGAAGCCTATAACAAGCTGAAATCGCCAATCAGTGTAATAGAGGGGCCCTTAATGGATGGAATGCGCGAGGTAGGCGCCCTTTTCGGAACAGGTAAAATGTTTCTGCCACAGGTAGTTAAGAGTGCACGCGTAATGAAACAGGCTGTAAAGGTTCTGGAACACTACCTCGAAGTGCAAGCAATGGACTCCCAAAGAACTGAACAAAAGAAAATTGTACTGGCAACCGTAAAAGGCGATGTTCACGATATTGGTAAGAACATTGTTGGAGTGGTGTTGGCCTGCAATGGTTACAGCATCGTCGATTTGGGGGTTATGGTTCCTGCCGAGCGTATTGTGGAAGAGGTAAAAGCAAGTAAAGCCGATATTGTTGGCCTTAGCGGCCTTATCACCCCCTCGCTCGACGAGATGGTACATGTGGTAAAGGAGCTAAAACGAAACGGCATTAACATCCCGGTTCTCATTGGTGGCGCAACAACATCGGAACTGCATACTGCCCTGAAAATTGCACCTGAATACTCGGGAGCAGTTGTCCATATTAGGGATGCCTCACAGGCAAGTAGCATTGTTGCCAGTTTGCTGAGCACTGACAAGTCCGCAAGTACCATAAATGCCTACCAAAAGCGTTACCAGCAACTACGCGAAAACTATTCAGGGAGTAAAACTGTTTTAGTTCCAATTGAGCAAGCTCGCAAAAATAGCCTTAAGCTGAACTGGGATAACTACAAACCGGTTAAGCCGAAGCAAACAGGCATCAATACCTTAAGCAATATCGATGTAAATGAGCTAATTCCCTATATCAATTGGACATTCTTTTTCAGGGCATGGGGGCTGAAAGGACGGTACCCCGAAATTATTACTGACCCCGTTCATGGCCATGAAGCCCAAAAACTTAAAGCCGAAGCCGAGCTAATGCTTAAAGATATTTGCCGGCTACAAATGGTTAAACCCGAAGGCGTTTATGGCATTTTTCCAGCAACATCAAAAGGCGATGATATCATCATTTACACCGACGAAAGCCGAACCGCAACCCAAATGCAGTTGCCATTCCTCAGGAACCAGGAGCAAAAGCCCGATGGAGAACCAAACCTATGCCTTGCCGACTTTATTGCGCCTGCAAATTCGGGCATTAACGATTGGATAGGATGTTTTGCGGTTACTACTGGATCCATAACATCAACACTTATTGAGGAGTACAGGAAAAATGGAAACGACTTTGCCGCCATCATGATTCAAATTTTGGCCGACAGGCTTGCCGAAGCCTTTGCTGAATGGCTACACCTAAAAATCCGAAAGGATTACTGGGGCTATTCGCCCAACGAAACGCTGAGCGTTGAGCAAATTCTTCAAGAAAAGTACATAGGTATCAGGCCTGCCCCAGGCTATCCGGCTTGCCCCAACCATAGAGGGAAAATGTGGATATTCCAACTACTTAATATCCCCAAAACCATCAATATCAACCTCACCGAGAATATGGCCATGATCCCCTTGGCATCGGTAGCAGGCTTTTACTTTGCCAGTAGTGCCAGCAAGTATTTCAACGTTGGCAAAATTGACAACGACCAGCTGGCAGACTATGCCAAACGAATTGGTGTTAGCACAACCGAAGCAGCCCGATTTTTTCCAACCTTTTTGGCAAACCAATAAAATTTACTAAAATGAAGGTGATCGATATACTTAACAATTCAAAGTCAACACTTTTTTCCTTTGAACTTTTACCACCGCTCAAGGGGCATAACATTGAAACTATTTTTGCCACAATTGACAAGCTTTTGCCCTACAACCCGGCATATATCAACATAACCTACCACCGCGAGGAGGTGGTTTACATGCCCAACGAAAATGGGAAACAGGTTCCGGTAAAGGTTAGGCGGCGCCCGGGCACCATTGGACTTGCTGCTGCAATACAGCAGAGGTACGCAATTGACGTTGTGCCCCATATTATCTGCGGCGGATTTGACTCCCACGAGACAGAGGATGCCCTTATTGACCTCGATTTTTTGGGAATACATAACATACTCGCCGTGCGTGGCAATGCCGATAAGATTACGGGCAGGTTTAAACCCAGGACAGGAGGACATAGGTATGCCATTGACCTGGTGAAACAGGTTACTGACCTGAACCGTGGCGTTTACCTTGAAAAGCTGATGGAAAAACCCAAACCAACCAACTTTTGCATAGGGGTGGCAGGGTACCCAGAAAAACATCCTGAATCGCCTAACTGCGAGTCGGATATTCACTACCTAAAGAAAAAGGTTGAAGCCGGAGCAAGTTACATTGTTACCCAAATGTTTTTCGACAACAAGCTTTACTTCAACTTTGTTGATAAATGCCGTAAGGCCGGAATAGCAGTCCCCATCATTCCCGGATTGAAGCCCATCAGCATAAAGGAGCATCTTAGCATTCTTCCCAGGGTGTTCGATGTTCACATACCTCAAGCGCTGGTTCTTGAACTGGAAAAGTGTAAGACAAACAGCCAGGTAGCACGGCTTGGAGTGGAATGGGCAATTGAACAATCAAAAGAGTTAAAGAATTCGGGAGTAAAAGCCATCCATTTCTACACCATGGGTAAGGCCGACAATATTGCACGAATTGCACAAGCCGTATTTTAGCCATTGTTAGCATTGCTTACACTTATCATCCTGAGCAGAGCGCAGCAAAATTTTCATTACTTGCTTAATGATATTTTCAGCCCGCTCATCATGTTACAAACCCCAACAGAACTACACCCTTTCGTCTTAATGCAATGAATCAATACCCTTAAAAAGTTTTGGATTACCGCCGCAAAAGTCGAATCTTACAAAAAATCTACTACACCTATGGCTCAAAAAAAAGTGGGCGAAAAGAGGTTTGAAGGTAGCTTTGAATACGATGGCGAACTTAAGTATAGGCTGATATTTGAGAAATCTCCTATTGGTTTATTTCAGTATAACACCGATGCAGTTATTACCGAATGCAACGACCGTTTTGTTGAGATACTCAAATCAAAGCGCGAGTTGCTGGTTGGTTTGAACATGCATAAAATTAACGACAAATCAGTACTGCCAGCCATACTCGATGCACTTGATGGGAAAAACGGATACTACGAAGGGCCTTACACAACCACAACCAGCAACGCACAGATTTACGTTTTACTAAAAGCAGTACCTTTAACCAACCCTAAAACCGGACAGGTTGTGGGAGCAATGGGAATTGTAGAGGACATATCTGAACTTTACCGAACACAGGAGGAGCTAACCATCAAGGAAGAACGTTTCAGAATCCTATCATCGCTCACCTCCGATTCGGCTTCAATACTCACCATTCAACCCGACGGCTCATTCAAACGCGAGTGGCTAAGCTCCACTCTAATGGTTCAGCTTGGCTATAAGCCCGAGGATATTGATTCATTTGAAAAATGGGCAACCATTGTCCACCCCGACGATACTGATGCTTTCAAAAAAGCCATTGGGGCTATCACCCAGAAAGGCGAGAAAGTTACATTAGAGTTTAGAATAAAGGCCAAAAATGGCAAAATACACTGGATTGAGAATACTGTTTACCCTGAATTCGATAGCAGCGGAAAGCCTTTCCGGCTGATTAGCGCAGTTAAGGACATTACCACCAAAAAGGAACAAGAGCAGGAGCTTCAGCAACAGCGCAACCTATTAAAATCAATTGTTGACAATGCCCCACTTGGCATTTGGATTGTTAACCCCGACGTCTCATACCCAATAATAAATCCATGGTTTAGCCAAAACATAGGCTATGGCACATCACAATTCTCAATGACCGAGGACGAGATTGCCCAATGCCGCCGTAGCGACATGCAAGCCCTGAACTCCGATGGGCCAATTGAAACCACCGAGGAGGTTACTTTTACCGATGGCAAAAAGCACATTCTTCAAATATTCAAGCAAAAGTTAACATCAACAACAGGTGAAACCATTGGGGTTTTGGGAATTGCAAACGACATTAGCGAACATATCCAGTACGAGAAGGCGCTTGTTGAAGCACTGGAAAAGGCTGAGGAGAGCGACAGGCTAAAAACAGCATTTCTGGCTAACATGAGCCACGAAATTCGCACACCGCTAAACGGTGTTATTGGCTTTGCCAAGTTTCTCCGTAACTTCCCTGATACCACGCCTCAGGAGCGCGAGAAATTCCTAGGAATAATTAGCACGAGCGCTGATCATCTCCTTACCCTAATCAACGATATTATTGACATCTCAAAGATTGACGTTGGTCAGTTAACCATTAACCCCGAAGCGGTTAATATTAACGAGCTGCTTAACGAGATATACACTTTTTTCTACAACGCAAACCCCGACCTACCTAGACGTGACATAGCCTTTAACTACACCACATCGCTGCCCGACTCCAAGTCAATGGTTAATGCCGACCGCATGCGATTACGTCAGGTTCTTACAAACCTTATAAACAACGCCATTAAGTTCACCGATAAGGGGAAAGTGGAATTTGGCTACAACATAAATAGCGAAACCAATGAGTTTGAGTTCTTTGTAAGCGATACCGGTATAGGTATTGCCAAGGACAAGCAGGAAATTATTTTTCAGCGTTTCCGTCAGGCCTATACCGATATAACCAAGCAGTACGGTGGCACGGGCTTAGGGCTGGCTATCTGTAAATCGTTGGTTGAGCTTATGGGCGGCAGGATATGGGTTGAATCGGAAACGGGCAAGGGTTCCACTTTCCGTTTCACATTACCTATTAATGCTCCTACTACCCCAAATAGGGGAAAGGTTTACGGGTACGAACTCCAGGAACTGAAAAATCTACTCAAAGGCAAAACCATTCTAATTACCGAGGACGACCCCAACTGCATGTACTACCTAAAAACAGCTCTCAAGGACTTTGACATTAACATACTTGAAGCCGACAACGGCCTACTGGCAACTGAGATCCAGTATCAGCATCCCGAGATAGCAGCTATACTGATGGATATCAAAATGCCGGTGATGAATGGCTACGATGCCATTAAAAGGATACGCTCAACCAATGCCCAAGTGCCAATTATTGTGCAAACTGCGCACAGCTTCAGCAATGAGCGGGCAATAAGCATAGCCTTAGGCTGCAACCAGTTTGTAACCAAACCCATTGACCCAAACTCGCTATACCATAGCCTATATGTTGCCCTAAAAGAGGGTAAAGACAATTGAAGGCGTGAAACGTGAATCGTGAACCGTTAAACAGAAATTCATTTACTCAATATAGATATTCAATAGTTTTCCGATTAACATTTAACGTTTATCGGCTCATTAATCATCACACCACATCCATTTCATATTTTTTTGCTATCTTTGCAACTGACTTTTGGGGGTGCCCTTAGGGCTGAGATCATACCCTTTGAACCTGACCCGGGTAATGCCGGCGAAGGGAAAAAGAGTTTGTCAACATCTCACGATTTCCCCCTTTATAGTTATTCAGGATTTTCGGTCAATATGCCGAACCTGTTGTATGTTTAACTATTTAAAGGGATAAAACCATGAAAAAAATTGCTTTTGCGCTATGCGCTTTTTTGCTTGCATTCATAACCATGCGAGCAAATCCGTCTGAAAATCTCGCATTTTCAATTTACGGGCGAATCACCGATTCCGAAGGAAAACCTTTAGCTGGTGCTTCAGTAACCCTTGAGAACACCTATCTGGGAACCTACAGCGGAATTAACGGGAACTACCGCTTATCGCAGGTACGACAGGGTAATTACACGCTTGTTGCTTCTTATTTAGGATTTGAAACCGTAAAGGTTGATGTACAGGTTGACAAAGACGTTGAGCTTAACCTGCAATTAAGGCAGTCGTCGCAGTATCTGGATGCGGTTGTGGTTTCATCCACTCGTGCATCGAATCGCATGCCAATTGCACAAACCACGCTTAACCGCGATCAGTTAAAGCAAGCCAATACTGGTGGTGACACCCCCTACCTGCTGGAAATGCTCCCATCGGTGGTAGTATCATCGGAAAGTGGAATTGGCATAGGCAACACGGCCTTCCGCATACGCGGAACCGACCCAACCCGCATTAATGTAACCATTAATGGTGTTCCGCTTAACGATGCCGAGTCGCAGGGGGTTTACTGGGTGGATTTACCCGATTTTGCAGCATCGGTCGATAATGTTCAGGTGCAGCGGGGGGTTGGAACATCAACCAACGGTGCAGCAGCCTTTGGCGCAACCGTGAACTTCCAGACCACAACGCTTACCCTTGAGCCTTACGCAGCCGTTGACCTACTTGGCGGGTCGTACAATACCTGGAAAACATCGGCCCGAATTGCTACCGGATTGATGAATAACGGGTTTAGTATGGAAGGGCGGTTCTCGCAGCTCCACTCCGACGGATACATTGAACGAGCCAACTCGGATCACCGATCGATGTTTGTTACTGCAGCCTGGAATGGAGAGCGTAGTTTGGTTCGCGCTAATATCATTCATGGTGAGGAACATACCGGAATTACATGGGAGGGCACACCCGACTACATGATGAGCACCAACCGCCGCTACAATCCAGCTGGCGAATATGTTGATGATCAAGGAGTAACCCGCTACTATGACAATCAGAAAGATAATTACTGGCAAACCCACTACCACCTTATGGGTACCCACTCTATCACAAATAACCTAACCGCAAATATTACCTTTCACCTAACCAATGGCAGAGGTTATTACGAGGAGTACAAACCCAATCGCAAACTGTCAAAATACGGATTACCAAACTTTTCTATTGGCGATACCATTATTAAGCGCACCGACTTTATTCAGCAGAAATGGATGGATAATATCTTTTATGGTGGTATTGCATCGGTTATTTACCGGGTTAGAAATTACAACATCAACCTTGGAGGTGGATGGAACCTATACGATGGCGACCATTTCGGAAAAGTCCTTTGGAGTAAAATGAATATCGGTTTGCTTAATAACTATGAGTGGTATAGGAACAATGGTGTAAAAACCGACTGGAATATATTCTCAAAGGCTATGTGGCAGGTATCCGATGCCATTTCGGTTTTTGCCGACATTCAGTACAGGGGTATTAGTTACAAGTTAAAAGGAATTGACTCCGATGTAATTCCCTTGAACCAACAGCACAGTTGGAATTTTCTAAATCCGAAAATAGGGGCAACTTTTAGCATTAGCTCAGGGCATGAGGCTTACATCTCGTATGCAGTTGCTCACCGCGAGCCTGCCCGTAGCGACCTCAAGGATGCCCAAAAGGGCTCAACTGATTTTACTCCTAAGCCTGAAAGGCTAACCGATTGGGAAGTGGGCTACCGCATGTGCCTTCAAAACATCTCCATCGACCTTAACTACTACTACATGCTTTACAAGGATCAACTTGTACTTACCGGCGAACTCACCGATGTGGGCTATGCCCGAATGGCAAACGTGTCCAACAGCTACCGAACCGGTATTGAGCTGTCGCTATCAGCTAAACCAACCTCTTGGTTTAAAATTGATGGAAACACTACCCTGAGCAAGAACATCATTAAGGACTATATAAACTTTGCCAACCTCACCGATAATCCAACCGACTGGAACGACCTGCTATCGCCTGTAGCCGAACGCCTTGGCAACACAACAATATCATTCTCCCCTTCACTAGTAGCTTTTACACGCTTTACTCTTATTCCTGCACAGAATTTGCAACTATCGTGGGTGAGCAAGTATGTTAGCCGGCAGTATATCGATAACACCGAAAACAGGAACCGTAGCCTTGACCCTTACTGGGTTAACAACCTTGTTGCCCAGTACACATTCAGGGCAAAATTGAATAAATCGATTTTTATTCAAGGAACGGTGAACAATATATTCAACACCAAGTACTCAGCCAACGCCTGGGTTTACCGCACACTATTCCAGAGTGGCGATCCAGAGTATGTAAGCATTGGCTACTACCCTCAAGCCGAAACCCATTTTATGGTTAGGGTTGGTATTGAGTTTTAATTTTTTTTTGTGATTTCAAAAAATGCAAACGTGAAAATGATAGGGATTTGGTTTTGGTATTCAGGGTCTAAATTTTTTCTAAATTCTGAAATCTAAAACCTAATTCCCTATCTTTACCTTTTAACCCTTCCATTTAACCTTTAACCTTTATCCTTTATCCTTTATCCTTTATTCCCGCTCCGCGGGACAAACTCTTTAACCTTTATCCTTAACATGAACTGGTTACAAAACAACTACATAGAGCTAATTGGTGCAATCACCGGCCTTATTTACCTCTACCTGGAGATAAAGCAGAAGGTTTGGCTCTGGCCTCTGGGCATAGTAACATCGGCGTTTTACATCTACATATTTTACGCATCAAAGTTTTATGCGGATATGGGCTTGCAGTTCTACTACCTATTCATAAGTATTTATGGCTGGTATCACTGGTTGTTTGGCGGCAAGGTAAAAAGAAAGAATTCATTACCCGTAAATAACACCCCTAAAAGCAACTACTTGCCACTACTGGCGGCAAGTGTTGTTTTATTCCTGATTATACGCTACATACTGGTAAATTATACCGATTCGCCCGTACCCACAGGCGATGCATTCACAACTGCCCTCAGCATCACAGCAACCTGGATGCTTGCCCGAAAGTACATCGAACATTGGTGGCTATGGGTGATTGTCAATTCCGTATCGCTTGCGCTATACCTGTACAAGGGACTTTACCCAACATCGGTGCTATTCGTTTTTTACACCACCATGTCAGTTGTAGGCTACTATCAGTGGCAGAAGGAAAAATTCAAAGCCATAACTTAGACATAAAAGTCAAAACCAATTTCTTAATTAAAAAAAAAAGTTTATGAAAGCAGTTATACTGGCCAACGGAGAATTTCCCTCGCATCCAAAGCCACTCAATGAACTCCTAAATGCCCCATTGCTGGTATGCTGCGATGGCGCGATCGAAAGGCTTGAAAACCTAGCCATAACACCCAACGCCCTGGTGGGCGACCTTGATTCCGTTAAGGAGCATCTCAAGCGCAAGTACGAAAGCATCCTCTACTACGATCCCGACCAAAACACCAACGACCTTACCAAAGCGGTTAAATGGTGTTTAAACCAACGAATAAATGACATTGTGATAGTTGGCGCAACCGGTAAGCGTGAGGATCACACGTTGGGGAATATCGGATTGCTATGCAACTACGCCCGAATGGGAGTTAATGTTACCTTGCTCACCGATACTGGCATGCTACAACCCTTGCTGGCATCCACCAGAATTGACAGCTATGCAGGCCAGCAGGTATCAATCTTTTCGCCAAACAATCAAACCTTAATTTACACCAAAAACCTAAAATACCCGATTATAAACCAAACTTTGCCGGAACTCTGGATGGGAACGTTGAACGAAAGCTTAGGCGATTGGTTTGAGTTAACCTTTTCACCCGGCCCAGTAATAATTTACAAGAAATACTAAATTTTAAATCACTGTTATTTAAATAACAAAACAAAGACTCCTTTTGACATACTGAGTGAAACGAGGGATCTCTATTTATCAATCGTTTTGAGATGTTTCGGTGGAGTCTATCCAGATGTATCAGGACTCAACATGACAAATATCCTAACCTAAACTACATTGAATTACAAATTGTAATCAATTTATTATTCTATATATCATAACATTAATAATTGTATCTTTCATTTTATTTTAATTTCTGTTACAATTTATTACTTTTACAGCGAGACTAAACAAACGTTTATTGTATTATGAAACACCTAAATTCCGTAATCACCGGAACAGGAAGTTATATTCCAACTGTTCGGGTAAGTAACCGTGAGTTCGCCCGCTATACCTTTTACAAAGAAGACGAAACCGCCATTGAAACGCTGGTTGACGAGGTAATCGCAAAGTTCAAGGATATTACCGGCATTGAGGAACGGCGCTGGGTAACAGACGATTTATGTGCTTCACACATAGGCGCCATTGCCGCCAAGCAGGCAATTGCCGCAGCCGGAATCGATCGTGAAACCATTGACCAGATTATTGTAGCCCACAACTTTGGCGATGTAATGCATGGAACCATACAAACCGACATACTGCCAAGCCTGGCGTCTAGAATAAAGCACCATCTGGGTATTAAAAACCCATCGTGTATCCCATACGACATACTTTTTGGCTGCCCAGGATGGGTGCAGGGCATTATACAAGCCGATTCCTACATTAAATCGGGACTAGCCAAACGCTGCCTGGTAATTGGAGCTGAAACCCTGTCGCGTGTTATCGATAAGCACGACCGCGACTGCATGATATTCGCCGATGGTGCCGGCGCCACCATTGTTGAAGCGCTGGAGGAAGAGGAAAAGCGAGGAGTAATTTCAACCGCCACGATGTCGCATACGATTAATGAGGCATTTTACCTTTACCTGGGCAAATCGTACCACCCGGAGGCCGACCCTGCTATACGTTATATTAAAATGGAAGGCCGAAAAATTTACGAGTACTCGCTTGTTAACGTACCTGTTGCCATGAAGATGGCTATGGATAAATCGGGGATTGATGCTAAGAACCTTAAAAAAATAATCATCCACCAGGCCAACGAAAAAATGGACGAAGCCATTGTTCAGCGTTTTATCCGCCAGTGTAAGATTGATAAAACCACAACCGAGCTCATGCCCATGATGATAAAGGAATTGGGTAACAGCTCAGTAGCTACAATTCCCACCCTATACGATTTGATACTAAAAGGGGGAATCACTGAACACAAAATCGAAAAGGGCGATGTAATTATGTTCGCTTCAGTAGGAGCCGGGATGAATATTAACGCAATAGTTTACAAGCAGTAATAGGTATTACACCCGGAATAATTTAAAAAAGAATGAGCCGGAATGAGTCGAAATAATCAGAATGTGATGGAGTTAGAGGAAGTTTTAATCCGTTAGACGTGAACCGTTAAACGGGATAGTAAAATATGTTATGCCCACAGTCATTCCGAAGGATAAAGGTTAAAGGTTAAAGGTTAAGGGTTCAAGGTTCTTTTACGAACAGCGGTTCACGAACAACGATCAACTAATCCACTCATCCCCTCCTTTGGCGAATCACCTTCATGTCACTTGCGACCAGCCCCGTAGGGGCTAAACATTTGTAACTCTATGGAACTCCTACATTTAAAGCGATGCACGCTATGATATTCCAAAGAACTATACTGAAACTTTGCATCGCAAAGGGAAAGCATGGCAAAGAGCCATTCACACGTTCTTTCTTGTCTTGATACAAGAAAGAACCAAAGAAAATCAAGGCTGAAAAACCCAACCCGATGGGTGCCCCGTGGGTGGAACTGCCACGCGATACAATTCGCCACGCCTACGGCGTGACTCATTTGGTATCGCTTATAAAGCCCACTACCACGTTCCACCCCCGACCCATTCTCGGGTCAGGCTTTTATGCCAATGCTTTTAGCATTCCTTTTTGGATGAGGAATCCTATTAATGAAGAGTTGAAGAAACAAAGAGATGCTTCGGCTAGCTCAGCACAACATGATGGCCAAATACTCTTTTACTAACAACCAACAACTTTCAACTATCAACTAAGCCATTTGCGTCATCTACGTTCCATCCCAATTACGAACAACGAATCACAAACAACGCCATCTGTCATTCCAAATCCCGATATATCGGGATAGACATGGAGAGGAATATCATTTTCAAGAGAAAGTTTGAGGAAAAGTGAAAAGTGACAGTTAAACCCAAGTACAATGAATTAACAGATTTTTTCTTTTGATTTATCTAGGTTAAAAAGATTGTGGAAGCACGCTGCCTGGCTCGCTTTTTTTATGGCTGATTTTCAAGTAGGTCGATATAAACCGGCAAGTGGTCGCTGTAGCCGCCGTGGTAACGGTACCCAATATAGGTACGGAAAGGTTTCTTCCCGCTATACTGCTTATCGGGCTCAAGCAACAGATCGCTTTCAAATACCGCCGCCATTTGCGGCGTGGTGAACAGCCCATGTTTCCTGCTTAAAAGACTTTGCGAAATAATGATTTGGTCAATAATTCCCCATGTCCCCTGATGCTTATAGCTTCCAAAACCACGACTTTTGAGAATGGCAGCAATATTAATTAACCCCGATGGGCAGTTGGGGTCGTACCTTTCACACGCTCCCAAACCCTCAACCACTGGGGCGCTCTCTGGCTCATCGTTCAGGTCGCCCATAACCAAAATACGAGCCTCGGGGTAAAAAACTCGAATAGAATCAATTTTACGCTTTAAGGTTTTTGCAGCGGCAAACCTGCGGCTTTCCGTCTCCAGCTCACCGCTATACTTTGATGGCCAATGGTTTACAAAAACATGCAGCGTATCTCTCCCTAGCATGCCCCTTACATAGAGAATCTCACGGGTTTTACGCGCTGAATCGTCGGGAAAAACAACGGCGACAAACTCGCAATCCTGAACCTTGAATCTATCGGGGCGGTATAGCAGAGCCACGTCAATTCCACGAGGGTCAGGCGAATCCCTGTGAACCACTCTGTACTCTAATTTGCTAAGCGGGGTATCATTTACCAGTTTGTGGAGTACAAAACCATTTTCTACCTCGCAAAGACCAACCAGCACAGGAGGATCAAGTTCACCAACAGCCATTATCACCTTGTAAATGCCATTGATTTTTGCCTCCATCTTACTCCATGTCCAGCGGCGCAGTCCGGTGGGGGTAAACTCATCGTCGCGCGTGAGCGGGTCGTTGAATGGGTCAAAAAGATTCTCGACATTATAGAACATCACCCTGTGCCTTAATGCGGTTTGTTTTTGAGCAGGTGCTATAATTGGCAAGCCAGCCAAACAGACAAAAACAATGCGTTTACACAAGCAAAAAATCCGGTACAGTATGTGGCGCCTCATTCTGAAATGGTTTACTCAACACGTTCATATGCTCCCAAATCGGGTTTACCATCGGCAAGACGGTTAACACCCTTTAAGTCGATAGGAAAATCAAGGGCAATTGTGATATCACCTATGTCCTTAGCTGGGCTAAGGGAATCGAGTTCAAAATTCCACTTGGCAATATCCTTAAACTTGGGGTCGTCACGTTTAACACGCATAAAATGTTCAAGATCGTTTAGGTTAATACTGGGCGGTACCTTAAGTATGCAGTCGGTAAAATTGTAGTTAAAGCTTGCATTAACGGGTTGCCCGTTATACTTGTAATCAAGCCCTAACTCATTGGTTATACTACCATAAATAATTGAATTAAAGAATGATGCCTCCTCTAAATCGCGGGGTTCAACCAGAACCTGCCCACCGGGAACAGTCTGATAAGTATAGTAATTGTTGAGCAGTAATGCTGGCCCTTTGCGGAAGATGTAATCGCCCCAGTAATTTGCAATGGTTGTGTGATAAAATCGATACGTTCCACCCATGATTAATGCAACACATGAGTATGCCGAATTATAAAACAAGCAGTTATCAACATCCACATTGGCTCCCCGTGCTAAAAAAGCAACATAACTGGCATTGCCGATTTTAGAATGTGAAAGGACAAGGGTTGGTGTACCAGGGGTGACACATGTATCAACCATAAGCCCTATAATGGCATTCTTGATATCGGCCCAAGCAATTGAGTTGTTTAGTGAACCTGCACTTAGCCAAACCCCACCCCATTGTCCACCCTTGTCAGAGTAAAACTTTTCCAACCTATCGCCCTGCATGGTTACTGGTAGGTCAGCCGAACCTTCAACCTTTAGGGTTCCCGCTACCACGAGTTGTGCATTGCTATGGAAGTGTAAACGTGCGCCGGCAGGTATTGTAAGGGTAGCATTCTTATCCACAAAAAGGTAATCGTAAATCAGATGGGGCTTGTTAACTGGAAAAACCGAATCGGTTTCAATGGTTACCCCGTTATGCATGTAAACATCCTGCCCCCACGCAACCAGCTTTACATCCTGGACATTGCTATTGGTTACAAAAACAATTGAGTCGGATATTAGCAAGGGAGCATCGTTCAAGGTAGGATTTATAGTAACCTCAACCATAACAAAAAGGCTATCGCCCGAACGCAAAGGAATATTTTTAACCAATGGTCCTGAGCGGCCATCTGCATTTATCCTGTACGCCGATGAACTGCCACCAGCTAAGGCTACTGACGAAATGCGAACATCGCTTTTGCTTGTGTTGTAAACCTTGAGGTAACGGGTTGATGAACCTATGGTGGTAAACACGGTATCGAACAGAACCGTATCGGTGCTAAAGATGAGCTTGATTGATGGGCTGGACGAAAAGTTTTCGGTTTCGCATGCCCATAATGCTGACGCGACAAGTAGGATGGCTAAAAATCGATTTAATATCTTTTTAAACATCAACAACAAAATAATTTTCTACTTTTGATAATAAAACTTACAACAAAGATAGTTTAACTGACATGAAGACACACTCAATATTGATATTTTTAATCATAAGCATAGCAATTATGGCATGTAGCAAACGGCAAAAAGCCGATTTAATTGTAACCAATGCAACTGTTTACGCTGTTGATTCTGTGTTTTCAATTGCTGAAAGTTTTGCGGTTGCTAATGGTAAAATTGTAGCAGTGGGTACAAACGATGAAGTACTCTCAGCATATAGCGCCGACACCATACTTGACCTAAAAGGGAAATTCGTTTACCCTGGTTTTATTGATGCGCATTGCCATTTCTTAGGGTACGGCCTTGGATTGCATAAGGCATGGCTAAGCGGAGCAAAGTCGTGGAGCGAGGTGGTAAACCGCTTAATTGAACATCAAAACAATTACCCTACCAAATGGGTGGAAGGCAGGGGATGGAACCAGAACGAGTGGGATGTGAAGGAGTTTCCTACCAACGAACTAGTAAACAAGGCATTCCCAGACAAGCCAGTTTACATTGTTCGTATAGATGGGCATGCTGCAATAGCCAATAGCAAAGCCTTAGCAATAGCAGGGATTACAGGCAGTACAAAAATCTCAGGTGGTGAAATAGTTTTAAAGGATGGCAAGCCTACAGGAGTTCTTATTGATAACGCAATGGAGCTGGTACGCAGGTGCATTCCCACACCAAGCAGGGTGCAAAAAGCCAACGCCCTAATAATTGCCCAGCAAAATTGCTTTGCAGTGGGTTTAACCGGCGTTCACGATGCCGGGCTCGATACCGATGAGGTTGAACTAATCGACTCGTTACAGCAAGCAGGGAAACTAAAAATGCGCATTAACGCCATGCTTAACCCTACCAACGACAATTTTGAAAAGTATATCAGCAAGGGAATTTATAGCACAGAGCGGTTGACAGTTAGGTCGATAAAAATTTATGCCGATGGCGCACTGGGTTCACGTGGTGCCCTATTACTCAAGCCTTATACCGATGATCCCAGTACCCGCGGCATTCAGGTTGAGCCTACTGAAAAACTTGATTCGGTTTGCAGCTTGGCATATAAGCATGGTTACCAGGCTTGCACGCACTGCATTGGCGATGCAGCCGTTAGGCTGATGCTGGATATTTACAGCAAGTACCTACCCCAAGGCAACGACCTACGCTGGCGGATTGAGCATTCGCAGGTGGTTGACCCAAACGATTTGCCCCGCTACGGCCAGTACAACGTTGTGCCATCGGTGCAAACCACACACGCAACATCGGATATGTTTTGGGCGGTAAACCGGCTGGGCGATAGGGTTAAATATGCCTACGCCTACCAAATCCTTCTGGATCAGAACGGCTGGCTACCCAACGGCAGCGATTTCCCGATTGAGGACATCAACCCGCTATATGGTTTTTACGCTGCCGTGGCGCGCAAAAACCTGAACGGTGAACCTCAGAAAGGATTTCAGAAGGAGAATGCCCTTACCCGCGAACAAGCACTTCGCGCCATGACCATTTGGGCTGCAAAAGCTTGCTTTGAAGAAAACCTAAAAGGAAGTCTTGAGGTTGGCAAGTATGCCGATTTTGTAGTACTTGATTTTGATTTAATTAATTCCGAAATTAGTAATGCCCCTAAGGCACAGATTTTACAAACGTTTATCGGCGGTGAGAATGTTTATACGAAAAACCAATGATGATTGAAATTGTAAAAGCTAACAAATCTAACCTGCTTGAGGTACTTTACATTATAAGGGAGTGTTCCAGGCAACTAATAGAAAAGGGAGCTAAGTACTGGTACAACAGCTTGGCTGACAGCCTTGAAATATCAACTGACATTGAATTGGGCTTTATCTACCTTATCAAATACAACTATGTGCCAGTAGGCACTATAACCTTGAAGTTTTTACCAGAAAGGGAGAGTTTACAACTTGAAAGGCTTGCCATCTTTCCGGCATACCAAAAGAAAGATCTAGGCCAAAAACTCATTGAGTTTGCAAAAGAAACGGCTAAGAAAAAGGGTGTAAAAAAAATACTTGGTTCAATTCCCATTGACGACGCCGACCTACTACACCTTCTAGAACAGAATAATTTTGTAAGAAAAGGCGAAAGTATCCCAGTTGAAAAAAGTCCAATTGCAGTTGAACTGGAGTTATTGCTATAGTTCAAAAAAAGGGAATTCCTCCTACACCTGAATTTTAAAAGCAAGATTCAAGTCACAAATGCAACTTTTGTCTTTGTTAATAATTGGTTTTTTACAAATATAGGACTTTTATAGCTATACCGCTTCCTTGGCCTGCTGTTAATTCTGTTCGCAACAAA
>Ga0129302_1000259_pt1 | contig 40173 bp, 42 predicted proteins | sample BlaSprsedimmetaG_FD_94476 | JGI IMG/M metagenome (GOLD analysis project Ga0129302, IMG submission 94476) | Hot spring sediment bacterial and archeal communities from California, USA to study Microbial Dark Matter (Phase II) - Blank Spring... | ecosystem: Environmental > Aquatic > Thermal springs...
GCCTTATAGTCTTTAATCCGTTGTTTTGTACGGGCTATAACTTTACTTTTGCTTTTAACCCGTTTCGTCAACGCCTTAACCGATTTGCCTTGCTTCTTCCGCTCCTCCAGCTTCCGCTTAAGCTCCTCAAGCTGCTCCTCAGCCGCCTTCAGCTTGTCCTCCTGCTTCTTAATCCGCATCCGATACCGCTTATCCTGCTCCACCATCTTCCTTTCGATTTTAGTCTGAGCCTTCTTCGCCCTTTCCTTCAGAACATTTATTCTCTCTTTCTTCTTTTCTAAAGACGCTTTCCACCTTTTCGGGATGGTGCGCTTATGGTTGCAAACTTTGGCGGCTTCAAGATTCGCCATCTTAGCCACAAACTTCTTCACGTATTCTGGGTCTTCAGGTTCAACCGGGGTCTTGTCCAGCTTAGTTTGCACAGCATCAGAAGCGTAAAGAGTGCGGAAAACCTTCGCTGAGAGCCCTGTCATCACCTCATCCAGAAACTCGCTTACATGGCTGGAGCGGACTCCGTTGAAGAGGGCAGACTCCGAGTTCGCAGAGAATTCTTTGAGGTTTCTGATTACATTGTCAGGGAGTTTGGTGGTGAAAATGTGGGGTACACTGTCTTTTCCCAAGAAGTTAAATGACACTGTTCCGTCGCCGTTGATTTTGATGTGCTCCTTTCTGAGGGTTGAGGCGCCCACCGTATCTGCCTCATCAGGATCTTTTTCGTCGCCGACACGTATCTTCAGCTTGTCGATAAGATAACAGACTGTCGCAATTTTTCTGCGCTTCAGGTCCTCAGAATCAAGATTCTGTAGAATATGCCTTTTGACTCGGGGAAGATTTTGCTGAAACTCTTTTGCTTTGTCAAACTTTTCGATCTCTTTTTTCTGTTTAAAACTGCTTGAATCAGAAAACCAGACGTACTTCATTTTGCCGCTGAGCTTATCCTGCCAACGGGCAACCCAAATGGCTTCAGGCTCCCAGACAATCTCCTTCCAGTTACCCTCTGGCCTCGGCGCATCAGGCGAAAGATTCAATATAACGTCTTCCTCACGGGGTCCCTCTTTCCAGCTTCCCCGCATAGGATGCTTACCTCGCCCCATGAAGATGGAGCTGGGCTCCACAACGTAGTTAGCCAACTCTGTTTTTTCACCGTCAACCCAAGCATAACCATATTTTTTCTTGTTGGCTTCCCTGACTGTTTTTCTTTCAGCCGCCAACCGCCTCTTCTCTTCTCTGGGGAGACTGTTCTTCCATTCCCGCTCCTGCTCAACAAGAGCAACTATTTCTGAATAATCAACGTCTCCGGGTTTGACTTCGATGCCCATCTTCTTTGAGAAGTCCTTGTGAAAGTTTTTGGCGAAGACCGTGTCTTCAACGTAGGGTGTTCCCACCTTTTTTGCCCATGCTACCGCCATCTCTTCCTGCTCAGCCGTCAGCCTAACTTCTTTATCCTTCACTTTGACTTTGAGTCCTTTTCCTTCGTATCGGGGTGGAACTAGGACGCCGTTGTGATGAAGCGTTTCCATCTGATTCTCCGCCTATATTAGATTCTTCATATGTTAAAAATAAAGAACTTCAAGTTTTCTGATAAAAACGGGTGTATGGGCATATATGAAAACGGTTTAGAAAAAAACATGTTACATATTTTCCAACAATTTCCATGCCATTCACCCTAAGTTCCTCATTCTATTTCCACGAAATATTATCGATTAACTCATAAGGATTTCGGATTTTCTTGCGTAAATTTGACAAAGTCCACCAAATAACAAGTTAGAGCAAAGGGTATAGCTACGTCTCATCGATTGTTGATGGAGATATAGTTTTTTCGTTCTCACCATCTTGTTCAGTTATTTTTCTAAACAGTTATAAGCAATCTTTTGGGCAATAAGTAGCACACATACAGATAATATAAAAAGAGAATAAAAATATGGAAATTTCGACAAGGATAATCACTGATTTCAAAGACATCCTAAATATAGAGCGTATATGGAACCTTGAATTGGTAAAATCTGTTGAGAATCCTCAACTCTATAGTCGTTTATTCGCCGGTGTTATGCACTCTTATGAATCAAAGGGTTGGACTCCACTGGTTATCACTTTCTGGTCAGATAATCGAATAGTTGGAATGGCACCGTTAAAAATGCGAAAAGTTTTTTCTACAAACTATGTTTGCAGCCTTCTCGATGAAGCCTATTCTGACTTCGTTTTTTTCGACAAGTATCAAGAATATTGCATGAATATGCTAGTAGACATATTATTTAATCGCTTAAACTGCAGGTTAGCAATAATAAGTCTTGACACAAACTCGCCTAACCTTAAATTATTGGAAAAAACTTGTTTGAAGAAGAATGTGCCTTTCAGCAAAAAACAAAATTCTGGCAGAGCCATAATTCCAGTAGAAACGACTTGGGAACAATTCTATAAATCACTAAAAGGTAGAGCTCGAAAGGAATTTCGTAGAATAAAACGGAAACTTGATAGTGCAGTGTCTTGGAATGTTTCATGCGCTGAAATAAACGACGAGTCCATTAAAAAAATTCTAGCTGTTGACCAAAAGAGTTGGAAGGCAGAATGGAGGGCAGAACATAACCTAGAGGAAGACCCTTTTCTTCACACTATTTTAGAGGCATCTCAGCCAGATGGAGAGGTCGAACCAATTTACAAATCCGAAGTTTGGTTTTTAGAGGCTAACGGAGAGCCGATAGCTTATCAAATTGTCCAATTCTATAAAGGAACAGCTGTTTTAATAAAAACTTCTTTTGATGCAAATTTTAAGCGTTTTTCTCCAGGCAAATTTTTGATTAATATTGTGATTCGCGAGGTTTTCAGAAAGGGAACTGTAAACAAGATAGATTTTGTAACAAATCTTCCTTTCGTTCAAGACTGGAGACCTTCATGTGAACCCAGAACCCAAGTGATTATTGAAGAAAATCCATTTCTATCATGCGCCATTCTGCTTAAACTCAAACAGGTTCACAAGTTCAAAAAAAGATCTTATTTGTTAAATATCCATCCTGTTGCTAAACTTTGGAAAATTTTAGAATCATACTTACACATTAAATGATGCAGGGTTGATTACAGCCGCAAAATGAAGAGTCGGGTCTGGCGGAACAAGATTTAATTCTTATGCATGATTTTAATGTGAAGCTTGGTGGAACAGGAATATGGATGCTCTCCAGAAGATACGGAGTGTAGCTGATTACCAGTTCGGAAGAGATTCAGGAAAAAACTTGTTCCCAGACGACGTTAAAATCGTATATTCAAAAAACACGGGAAGAATACGCCACATACACCTGAAAGAAGAACTGCTAGCTACCCTCCGACCTACCACGGGACTGTTTGTTTTAACCCTTGCTGGAGCCAAAAGATTAGCCGGTGAAGTGAAGCCTCTGCGCTATTGGGTTAAAGTTCATGACGATGCTGAGCCCTTTGTGGCGAAGGGAAGAAGCGCCTTTGCCAAACATGTGATAGACGCTGACGCAGAGATAAGACCAAACGATGAAGTAGTAGTAATCAACGGGAAAAATGAGGCTTTGGCTGTTGGGCGAGCTCTTCTCTCCGGGAAGGAGATGAAAGAGTTCAGCAGAGGAGTGGCTGTGCGGGTACGTAGAGGCGCGGCGGAAAAAAGTTAAGAAGGCACGTTAATCTGTATAGGGGATGGGAAGGAAACAGAATGCGGAGAAAAGTGAGTCCAAGAAACGCGAAGAGGATGATGCAGCGCATGGGCATGAACATGGAAGCGATGCCCGACGTAGAGGAAGTCATTTTTAGAACAGCCAGCAAAGAAATCGTGGTTGAAAACGCTCAGGTGGCTGTCCTTGAGATGCAGGGACAAAAAATCTTTCAGGTCACCGGAGACGTAAACGAGAGGGCTCTAGAGACGCAGGAGGCTAAGGTGACTATCCCTGAAGAAGATGTGCAGCTTGTCGCGGACCAGACAGGAAAAAGCATGGAAGACGCTAAACGAGCCCTGGAAGCAAGCGACGGCGACCTCGCTAAGGCGATACTTCTCCTTCAAACAGGCGGCTAAACTAGTACTGGATACCCTCTGTGGTCACCGTTTCGCCAGGCTGTTTCAGGTCTTTAACTTCGTTAACGAAATCAGCTCTTTCCAAGAGCTCTTTCGGCGCGTATCTCCCAGTTAAAACAACATCCGTCTCCTCTGGGACACTGTCCAGGAACTCTAGAACTTCGTTTACATCTAGCATGTTGCAGTGGAGAGCCAAATTTATCTCATCCAAAACCAGCAGATGAGGCTTCTTCTCCTCAACGACCTTTTTGGCGAACACCAGCCCCTCTTTTGTGAGTCTGCGGTCTTCTTCGCCTAGATTATCTAATCCTATCCATCCTTCTCTGCCGAACAGATAAATTTCGTAGAATGGCTGAAGCTTCTCCCGTATCTTGTATTCCCCAGTGTTTTTCCACCACTTCAAAAACTGGATAATAACCACCTTGCGTCCGTGACCCACAGACCGCAGGGCTAAACCTAAAGCATTCGCAGTTTTTCCTCCACCAGTTCCAGTGTACAGATAAATGTAACCCAACTTTCTAATCCTCCGCAAATTGATTATTCATTCCAAAAGGTCCCCAAAAATACAAAGGGCATGCCTCCGATTTAATGATTTCACTCGGTTGCCTCAACAACATCCAATGTTCCTAGTCAAGAAAGCTTTTACAATAGTTCAGTCAGTATATCTGATATAAGCTCTTCTGGAGAAATATAATGAACATCAAAATAGAAGAATACGCTGACGAGTGGGGTCCAGAAAAGATACTGCAGGTCTACGACCCAAAAACTGGAATGAATGGTGTTCTGGTCATAGACAACACAACTTTGGGTCCGGGAAAGGGTGGAATCAGGATGATGCCCACAGTAACAACCGATGAGGTTTTCAGGTTAGCCAGAACAATGACTTGGAAGTGCGCGTTGGCAAAAATCCCGTTCGGAGGAGCCAAATCGGGCATAATCGCTGACCCCAAGCAGATGCTTGGAGAGAGGAAGATGGAGATAATCCGCGCCTTCTCCAGAGCCTTGAAGAGGGTGTGCCCCAGCCTGTACGTGGCTGCGCCGGACATCAACACCGGGGAGAGGGAGATGGCTGTCTTCGCAGAAGAGAATGGCTCTATGAAGTCTGCCACAGGAAAACCTGCGCACCTGTGCGTTAAGCCAGGCGTAAAGTGTGGTATTCCCCACGAGTACGGGTCCACAGCCTTGGGGGTGGTTCAGGCTGCATTCACGGCGGCAAACTATGTGGAAGACTTGGACATTGACAATGCAACGGCGGCGGTGGAGGGCTTCGGAAACGTTGGCTCCTTCGTCGTTGACTATCTGAGCCAAATTGAAGTGAAGGTGGCAGCGGTTTCTGATTCCAAAGGCTGCATCTACAACCCTGAGGGAATAAATTACGAGAAGCTTCTGGAAGTCAAAACCAAAACAGGTTCGGTGATAAATTATCGCCCAGGCAAAGTGCTGGACAATGAGAAGCTTTTCGAGTTGCCTGTGGACATTATGGTTCCCGCAGCCATTCCTGACGTTATCACTGAAGAGAATGTGGAGCGCGTCAAAGCGAAACTGGTGGTTGAGGCAGCTAATCTTCCTGTGCGACCAGAAATAGAGAAGGTTTTGTCTGAGAGGGAAGTTTTTGTTGTTCCCGACATTCTTGCAAACGCGGGAGGAGTGATTTCCTCTTACGCTGAGTATCGAGGCTATAACCCGAAGCGGATGCTGGAGATGGTTCAGCGGAAAATCAGGCAAACCACGGTGAAGGTTATAGAAACAGCCCTAAACGAAAACATTGAACTCAGAGACGCGGCAATGAACATAGCAAAAGAAAGGATACAAAAAGCAACCAAACACTAAATTCTGGATAAAAAGGGCTTATATTGCCAGTTTCAGAGTTTGTTACTGGTTTAATACTGAGAGGGCGTGTTGTTTGATGTCTTCATTTGGCAAGATTTGTTTGGAGCCTGTAGGTTTCGTCAAAACCGAGGCAGTGGGCAAGGAAGTCAGGGATAAAAATGTGGTTTCAAGAATAGTTTTTCGCGAAGAATTGACTGAGGCATTAGAGGGTATAGAAGAGTTTTCTCATCTGTTTGTTCTTTTTTGGCTGCATGAAATGTCAGACGAAGACCGAAAAGTAATGAAGGTTCATCCCCGAGGAAGAGTTGACATGCCGCTGCTGGGAATCTTCGCAACTCGGTCACCTCATCGCCCAAACCCAATCGGGCTTACACGAGTCAAACTCCTGAACGTAGAAGGCAACGTAATCACTGTTCAGGGCTTAGACGCCTTCGACGGCACCCCGGTCTTGGACATTAAACCGTTCGACAGCTGGGACACAACCGAAGACTTCAAGGTTCCCGAATGGTGGAAGAAACTGGAAAAAGAAAGAAAAAACAAAAAAGAGTGAAAACTGGGTTTACCATGATTATTTTACTTTTTTGGCAAACTCTCGCCCATACTCGTAGCATTTCTGCAGTTCATCCTTGTCTGGAACCCACTTAACCGTCATTGCAGACGCCGCCAACTCCATGCCCGCGCTCTCCAAAGATTTTTCTATGGTGGCGGTTGCTCCTCCGCCCCAGCCATAGGAGCCAAAGGCGGCGGCAAGCTTGTTTCGGGGTCTCAGTCCCTCCATCTCCCGTAGAAACGGAGCTACAGTCGGCAAGATGCCATTGTTGATGGTTGAGGAGCCAACAAGCAGTCCCTTCGATTCAAGCAGCTCGGCTATGATGTCGCCGCTGTCGGAAAAGGGAATCCTATACAGCGCTGCTTCGACGCCTTCGCTGATGATGCCCTCAAGCATAGCCTTAGCCATATTCTCGGTGCTCTCCCACATAGTGTCATAAACAATCAGAATCTTCTTTTTCGCCTCTCCACTAGCCCACCTGAGATAAGCCTTAACTATCTTCATGGGGTCCTTGCGCCAGATTACGCCGTGGCTGGGCGCAATCATGTCAATCTTCAACCCGAGCTTCTGAACCTCTTCAATCTTTTTGGTCACCAGCGTACTGAATGGCCACAGAATGTTGGCGTAATACTTCGCCGCTTCCCACATCAGTATGTTCTGGTCCACCTCATCATCGAACCGTTTTGAGGTTGCCAAATGCTGACCAAAAGCATCGTTAGGCAAGAGGAGAGCGTCCTTTTCTATGTATGTGAACATGCTGTCTGGCCAGTGCAGCATAGGAGCTTCAAGGAAACTTGATGTTCTCTCGCCCAAGTTCAGGGTGTCGCCTGTTTTTACGGTTTGGAATTTCCAGTTGCCGAAGTAGTGTTTTTCTAGGCCTCTCTGGCAGTTAGCTGTGCCCACAACAGTTGCGTTGGGTGCATGTTTCAGGATTTCTGCGATTGCCCCAGAGTGGTCTGATTCAACATGGTTCGCTATGATGTAGTCTATCTTGGAGGGATCAATTATCTCTTTGATTCTTGCAATCATTTCTTCCGCGAATGGATGCTGCACAGTGTCAACCAGGGCGACTTTCTTGTCTATGATCAGGTAGGCGTTGTATGTGGTTCCTCGGTGAGTTGAGTATGTGAAGCCGTGAAAGTGTCTAACGTTCCAGTCCACTGCTCCAACCCAGTAAATGTTCTCCAAAACTTTAATCGGAGGCAAAACAATCCTCACCTACAAAACCGTTGAGCAGCAAGCCCTATTAACTTTCCCAATTTTCATGCCCAGAAGTTTTTGCCCAAAACTGCGACCAACACAAAAAAATTCACTTGCCACTGACCTTAACCTGTTTCTTATGGTTGCTAACTCAAAAGTTGGCTCTGATGGACAGTTGAACATGATTTGATGAAATATCTTTTATACTCAACATTCCGAATAAGTTTCTGGAGTGTAACAGCCTTTCGGTTGGAGGGCTCACAGCAAACTGGTGAACAAAATGGTTTACTGCACAAAATGTGGCACCAAAAACGAGGATGACTCGGAGGTCTGCGTTAACTGCAAGGAACCTTTGGTCAGCCATCCATCTACTAGACGTGAACGGCGACGAAAAGGTCGCGGATTTTTCGGGTTACCCCACGGCAGATCAATTGTAGGCCTAGTTATAGGACTCATGATTATTCTATGGGGAGTTTCATCTCTTCTTGGTATAGAGTTTGGACGTTACCTATGGCCGCTCATAATGGTAATTTTCGGAACACTAATGGTCGCAGGAGCACTATACTCCATCAGTGGCAGATGATAACCAAAGTTAGTGTGTGGTTTTTAGCAGGTCAAGTTGTACGCTCATTGAATTTTGGGAAAGCTTTCTTCCGCAAGAGGGGCATCTGCATTCGTTTTTTGCTCGAACGTAATATGGCTGAATGGCTTCTCGTCCCGTGAACAGGGTTTTGCCGCATCCGCTACATGATATGGATACCGCCAATTTAAGCCACCAGCACAAAATTTGTTTCTAGAAGAGTCTGAATTTCCGCGTATCTTTCTTGCTGGGCAAGCATCTGAATGTAAGTCAACCTCTTTATTACTTGGTCTTTGTAAACCGCTTTGTTCATGATTTTTCCTCCTAATGTTACTGCGTTTTGCTGAATTGTATAATAAGGCTGGCGCTGAAACGACAAGCAGAATCGGGGAGAGAGAAGAGTGAAACTGAAACTGTTTGTGGGGTTAGTTTTGGACTTGGTGTGGGTGGATGTGTATTTTTGTTGGTCTTGTCGACGACAAATCTTATATTTAGTGAATCTTACGTATTAATTCGTAATACATATTGGAGGTGTTGTTATGGAAAGACCGGCTATAAATGACGTAGCAATAAAAATCCCCGTAGACCTACTAAAGGAGTTTAAAAGAGACGTAAGAGTGGTAGTCCGTTGGCCATGGCTAATCGGAATTCCCATCCCAGAAGTTCTACTGAAACCCGAAATCCTGCAACAATTCAGAGAAGAATACGAAATCATGCTTGTTCCAAAAAACATGAACCAATTCTAAGCTTCATGCTTACAAAAAATCAACCACACCCATTTTCCCTTTTTTGAAACAACACCGTTTGGAGAAGAAATTGAATGAGTGAAAACTTGCCTGAAATGCCATACCTAAGAAACATTGGCATGGTTGTCACCTATAAGTGCCAAGTGGCTTGTCCACACTGCATCATCGAAGCGGGACCACATAGGAAAGAGGAAGTCAAACTAGATGACGCTTCGAAGTGGATAGAGCAAATCGCAAATTACCGAAACGGATACATCAAGGTTCTTTCGTTAACGGGAGGAGAACCATTTTACGACCTGAACAAACTTGCGGCGTTATCATCTTTCGGCGAAAAAAAGGACTATTTGTTTCGGCGGTAACAAACGCTTTCTGGGCTTCAACACCCAAAATAGCCGTTAACACATTAAAGAATCTCTCCGCAATCAAAATGATGGCAATCAGCTCAGATGCCTATCACCAGAAATGTATACCGTTTGAAAGGGTAAAAAACGCAGTTAACGCAGCAAAAACACTAGGGATTCCATTTCAGATTGGCGTCTGCACGGAAAACCTAGACGATGAAGACTACAAAAAAATAGTTCACAAACTGGAAGAAATAACTGAACCAGACAATATAAAAACTGCAATTACATTCCCGGTTGGGCGCGCTCTCAAAATCAAAAATCCTAAGTACGTCAGTTCTACGGAGCCCCCTGCTTCCGCATGTTCCGCAGGTAGTTCTCCAATAATCTTCCCAAACGGCAACATCATTGGCTGTATTGGTCCAGTGATTAACATAAAAACTGATCACCCCTTGCTGCTGGGCAATTTGCAACTAAATTCTCTTAAAGAAATTTTGGATAATTCGGAAACAAACCCAATATACCATGCAATCAGAATTTGGGGCCCAAGAAAACTTGTCACACTAGCTAACGACGCGGGATTAGCAAAATTTCTTCCTGAAAAGTATGTTAAAGACAGCGTTTGTCACGCATGCTACAGTCTTGTGTCCAATAGGCGCATCAGAACGTTTCTTCAATCACTTGCCCGTGACCCCGAATTTAGACGAAAGGTCGCTTACGCAAGGCTCTATTACCTAAGAGAAAGTAGAATGTTCGAACTTATGAAAGGCGAGTTACTGAAACAGACAGTGTAATTCCAACTGTAAACCCTAATTTTGTTTGTTCACAAACCTTATGAACAACAGGATGTTATTATATTATAGGAATGTTTTGAAGGAAGTGACTTAATGGCAGAAGATCTTATCTTAGCAACCATGCCAATGGTGCCCAAATATGAGGTTGAGGAGGTTCTCGGAGTCATATACGGTTCCAGCACAAGGACGAGAGGAGCAGGAGGCAGAATAATTTCGGGCTTTCAGGCGCTCACGGGAGGAAAGGGCACGGCGTATGCAGATGAAATCGAGAAAGCGCGAAAAGAGGCTCTGGAAGACTTGAAGAATGAAGCCAGAAAACTGGGAGCCAACGGAGTTCTCTCTATAGACTTTGAAACCGCAGAAATTCTGGAAGGATTCATCCTGGTAACAGCTTACGGAACAGCCGTTAAACTGAAAAAATAAACGCTTTAACTAGGTGCGTCCTCAAAAAGGATGTCTTTATTACTTCCGAAAACGCAGATAAAAATGTCAGGCTGGTGATTTATGTTGAAGATTGCTGTTTCTGGAAAAGGCGGAGTGGGAAAAACACTTGTCTCTGGAACCCTTGCGGGCTATTTCGCAAAAAAAGGATATAAAGTGATGGCTATCGACGCTGACCCGTCACCTAACCTAGCCTTAACGTTGGGTATACCCGTGGAGAAGGCAAACCAGATAGTACCCATCTCCGAGAATGATGAACTGCTAGAATCGAAGACCAGAACAGACTATCCCGGAGTATACAAACTCCACTTTACAGTAGACGATATAGTTGAAAAGAACGGCATGAAATCGCCCTACGGCGTCAACCTGCTGGTCATGGGAAGCGTCAAGTCTGCCGGCGGAGGATGCGCCTGCCCAGCCAATGCGGTGATCAGGGAGCTTCTTCGCCATCTCATTGTTGAACGTGACGAGGTTGTGATTTTGGATATGGAAGCAGGCGTGGAGCACATGGGCAGGGGAACAGCCAGCCATGTGGACACCATGCTTATAGTTGCTGAGCCCAGCCGAAAATCGCTGGAGATTGCCAAGAAAATCTATGGTTTAGCTAAAGACTTGAGAATCAAGGATGTGTTCATTGTCGGAAACAGGGTTAGAGATTCCGTGGATAAAGAACTGATTACCGATTTCGCAGAAAAAAATGGAATCCAGTTGCTGGCTTTGATTCCCTACGACGAAACTGTGATGAAGGCAGACAGGGTTGGAGAGACACCTCTGAAGTATGCTGAAACTTCAGAGGGGATAGCTGCAATTGAGGGAATCGGTGAAAAACTTCTCCAAAACAGGACGTAGGTTCTGGAAGGTTTGAGCCAAGAAGAAATAAAATCAATTCTAGAAAGTTACAGAACTGTGGCAGTTGTGGGATTGCCCAGAGACCCCGATAAAGCAGGTTACCGGGTGGCACAGTATTTGCAGTCTGTGGGCTACAGTATTATTCCAGTCAATCCTTTTGCTGATGAAGTTTTGGGAGAAAAAAGCTACAAGAGCCTCCTCGACGTACCCGAAACCATAGAAGTTGTGGATATCTTCAGACCCGCCGAGGATGTGCCAGCCATCGTAGATGAAGCCATCCAACTGAAGAAAAGAGTTGGGTCTCCCAAGGTGGTCTGGATGCAGTTGGGAATCGTCAACGAAGAGGCTGCTAGGATGGCGAGAGAAGCGGGCTTCACGGTTGTGATGGACAGATGCATGATGAGGGAGCATAAGCGCCTTCGGCAGGAAAAGCCTAACAGCTGAACGGAAAACATCTTAAATAATGGTCACAGCGTTATAAAATAGAATCAACGGAAGGAAACAGCCATGAACTTGCCTGAACAAAGAATCATCGGATCGCTCATCCTTCTCGCCGGCGTATCATTCCTAGCCATCGGACTCTACACAGACCAACTAACAACTGCGCTGGAAATTATCGGGGAAGTACTCAACGCAGCAATCGCAGGATAACTCTTTTACATAGCTCTTAGTTTTTATTTGATTTCCAGAGGCTAACCAGCTGGGAAGCCTCTCTGAGAGGGTTCTGCAGCATCATCGAAACTCCAGCAGTGCATTCAAGCCAGCATCCCCTACATGCGGAGACTTTTCGCCATCCCTCACTGTCCCGTTTCCCCTTCAATAGTGCATCAATAGAGTCGCTTAACGTGTCCCCCAGCACAATGTCTGACCGGGCTGGACAAGCCAAAAGTTTGCCCGACGGGTCGATGGCGACATACAGTTCTCCGGCGTGACAGATTTTCGGCGCCTTACCCCTGAAAAACGCCTCGAAGCCCTTCACAAAATCTGTTGGCACCGCCAAGAAACCGGGGTCAGAGCGCTTTAGCCTCAGCAGATAGTCGATGAGCCCAGAAACCTGCTTGTCGGGTGGGATGTTTTCTGGTGATGGTGGGTAAGGGTGCATGGGCTGAACCTGAGCGAAGTCAACATTGCTGCGTAGTTCCTCAATGAATTGGGGCAAAGCCTCGATGTTTGTTGGGGTAGCGACGCTGTTCACTCCCACCTTCACGCCGTGAGCCTTAAGTAAACGTATGGCTTCAACCGCCTTATCGTAGGTTCCGGGCACTCCCCGTATTTTGTCATGAATCTCTTTGGGGCCGTCAAGGGACACAACAACCGAGTCAAAGACATTCGCCACCTCACCGACTCTACGTTCATTCAGGAGCGTTCCGTTGGTGTTCATGCTCACAAAGCACCCGTGCGATGCTGCTCGCTTGGCGAGGACAGCCAAGTCTTTTCGAAGGAGGGGTTCGCCTCCGCTGAGGTCAAAAAAGGGGACGCCTAAACTGCAAACCGCGTCTATGGCTGCTAAAGCCTTCTCTGTCGGCAGTTCCGGGATGTCGCTTTTCCACCATTCGCAGAATACGCATCTCATGTTGCATCTGCCTGTCACGTTGTATGACGCAAAAAGTGGGGTGGGCTTTTTTGCTTTGAACTTAAGGAACCCTGTGAGTACTTTGGCGGTTAACTGGTTAGGCTTCATGGTTTTCCTTCCAAGTTTTCTTTTTCAGAGAAATAAACAGTTCTGATATCAGCACAGTTCATTTGTGCTCTATCTGGTCAAGTTAGCTCTTCTGCTTCATTTTCTCGTACATTTTTTCTAGAGTCCAGCGGAGGGACGATTTCAGTTCCCGTGACCTGTCGCGTCTGAGGTTTCTGATTGTTATCTCCCTGAGTGTGTCTCCGTCTTGTTTGATGCTGTATGATAGTATCTTTTCTGGGTCCATCTTGCCTTTGCCGGCGTCTTCTTTGTCTTTTTCCGTCATCTTGGCCAAAACCCGTTCCACAAAAAAGGATTTGAAGGGCGGAGTGTTGATGTCGAAGTCTTTGTCTTCTGCCAATGTAATTTGTACCGAATCTTTTTCGATGTAAAATTGGGCTAAGAGGTCTCCAGTCACCGTCTTCAGGGGAACACCCCTCTTCTGCTGTGGTGTAACCGAGGGGGGTGGAGTCGGCTGTTTCGGAGCGGCCTCAACTGGCTTCGAGATTTCGGCTCTCTTAAAGCCATCCTTAAGCAGGGTCGCATCTATTAAGCTAAGCAGCGTTTTCAGTCCATCCAGTTCTGTTTCCATCGTCTCTACACGTTTTTCCAGTATAGCACGAAGCTTAGCTATCTTCATGATTTTCTCTTTCTCTTCATCTTCACTCATAGTTCATTCCCTTCAAGCAAACCAGTTACACGCTTTCATCCAAGCTTACATGAATAGACTATTAGTCCATAACAAATATGAAAGAAGCCCTTTTAAGCTTGGTTTATCCCAGAAACAAATCGTTGAATATGAGTTTAAGGGTGAAAAATGAGATGCTGCCAAAAGTGGTTCTTCACAATTCCGTGAGTTTGGATGGTTCACTCACTAATTTTGAGCCAAATATGGGGCTGCACTATCAGATTGCCGGAAAATATGCTGCAGACGCGCACCTGATAGGTTCAAACACTGTAAAGGTTGGCGTCGAATTGTACGAAGAGGAGGTTCCTGCTGAGGAAAAGGAAGATTTTGCAAAACCAATGAGAAGTGAGAGTCTTCCTTACTGGGTTATACTGGACACTAAAGGCATCCTGAAAGGGATACTCCATACATGCAGAAGATTCGAGTACTGCAGAGACGTTGTTGTGCTGGTGTCGGAGGGGACCCCAGCAGAGTATGTTACCTATCTTGAAGAGAGAAACTATGATTACCATATCGTCGGCAAGAAACATGTTGATTTAGAAAGAGCGCTTGAGCTTCTTTCAAAAAAGTATGGAGTCAAAACAGTATTGGCTGACACGGGAAGAATATTGGGCAACCTGCTTCTGAATCAGGGTTTTGTTAGCGAAATCAGCTTATTGATTCACCCCGTGATTGTTGGAACCGCATCATACAACATGTTCAGTGACGCTAACAAGACAGGCAAACTGAAGTTATGCAAGCAAGAGGCATTAGAGGAAAACTACGTTTGGTTAGTTTACACTCTTGAGGCTTAACGCTCTTTCTGTTCTCTAAAATATTCTGTGTTTCTAGAAAAAACGGCAGGCTATCGAATAGAATTACGTGCTCCAGAGTGGTTTAGGTCGTGAGGGCGGGCAGTTTATCTACAGGCTTGAATTCTAGGTCCCATTCTTCCTCCAAAAATTGCTCAAATTCTTTGAAGACGATGCTCTCCGTTTTGTTAATCTTTCGGCAGACCTTCTCTCCACTGTAGACGCTGCTTAGGTCAAATATGGCAGTTTTCTTTTTCAGCTCAGGATTTTGCTTTACTTGCGATATCAGGAATTCGGGCGGTCTTTCCGGAAACAGCCATGCTATGTATGCGATGTCCACCACCGTGTAAGACATGCCGCGGCGGATGCCACATTTGTGGTTTGACACGATTCTTTCAAACGTTGATGGGTGGATGGTTTGTGTCCACAGAAAATTGTGGTATTTTCCGTCGTCTGTTCTAACCCAGTCTTCGGTTTCACAGGTTTCCCAGCCGCTCAATCGGCACCGCTCCTTAAAACGGTCGACGAGACTCCAAATATTGGGAAAAGGTAAATTCATTGACATTTCCTAGTAGACATCTATAGAAGATTATTCTAACATCAGAGATTTAAGGTTAATTGACAGGAACCCCGAAAAAATGTAGCTTAAAGGCTCTAAAATTGAACAAATGTAGGAACGAGTTTGTTTTAAGTTGTATTTCTCCATAAACAACAAGCAAATCCGTAAACTTGAAGCTTGAAAAATTTACGGAAAAACCGTGATAAATCTACATTTTTCCGACAGCAAACAATAAATTAACAAACCTGAAACTTAGTCGATGTCTTTAAGGTTTGGACGATGAAGCGGAAAAACGAAGCGGTTTCTCTTGATTCTCTAGACTGGAAAATACTGAAGGCCCTCCAAGAAAATTCTAAGCAAACCTACTCTGAAGTTGGTCGCCAATTAGGCGTAGCCCACTCCACAGTCTATGACCGGATAAGAAAGATGGAGGAAAACGGGGTCATCAAAAAATGGACCGTTGATATTGATCATGAAAAAATTGGTATAAATTATGTTACGGCTCGCATGACCGTTTACACTGACCCCAAAGAAACGGAGAATGTGGCAAAGAAGCTGTCAGAGGCTAAGCAGGTTTTGGAGGTTTCTATGTCACTCTCTGAGGAGTTGCTGATAATCGCGAAGGTGATTGCCAGAAACCAAGAAGAACTGCACTCTTTTATAGCAAAGAAGGTTGCACCCCTTCAGGGAGTGCTCCGAATCAGAACTTCGATTGTAACCAAAAAAATCAAAGAAGAAAGAATTCTTGTCGAAAAGAAATGAAAACTATAAAAGATTTGGAAGCTATAATTAAAACAGAAAAGAGACTGTTTCTCAGCATATAGGAGAACTTCACATCTTGACACCTACGTCTTCAACCCGAATTCTCAGAACACTGCCGAGAGAGAACGCTTTCTATTTCTTTACCTCTGCCGGCAACTACACTGGTCAAAGGGCAATGTCTCTGGAAGAATTCGTAACCAAAATCAGAGAAATTTCAACTGAATCTCTGGAGTTCCACTTCTACCGAGGAGACTTCGAAAAATGGGCGGCTGAAGTTCTGGAAGACAGTGAACTGACGCGGAGAATAAAGGCTGTGAAACTGTTGGAACCAGTAGGAAACAATCTGCGGGATCAACTGGATTTCACGGTTTCAAAACGTCTTGAGGAACTGAAAAGCGCTGAATAGTCTAAAGGTTTAGCCTTCTATCCTTTTGAGTTGGCTTCTGTACATTTCCACCAACTCTTCTGTTGTTGTTGAGTCTTCGGCGGATTTGTCTACCCTATATTTTCCTGTGAAACGCGGGAACCTTATGGCCAGTCCGCTTTTTTCTCTGATGGCATTCATGGCGCATGTGTGGACGGGGCTGAGGGTTAGTTCTGCGCCTCTGATTTCTATCACCACTGAGGGCTCAAACCATACATCCACGTCAAGTGTTGAGTCCACTCGGGGATGTTTGTGGCTTATCTGGTGTTTGTTCAGCATTTGAGGAAGCTTTTCTAGATCTGCGTCGGTGAATCCTGTTCCAACTTTTGTCACCGTCTCGAAGATTTCCTTGTCTGGGTTGTAGGCTGCCAAAAGGAAGGCGCCGTATGTTCCTGCGCGTTTTCCTCTTCCATGGAAGGCTCCCACGACGACTAGGTCAACTGTGTCGGTCATCTCGCTCTTGTAGTCGCGTTTGTATTTTATCCACAGCCAGCCTCTTGCACCTGCCTGATAAACAGAATCCTCACCCACGGACTTGCACATTACGCCCTCGCTTCCGCTTTCCACAGTCTTCTCAAAGAACAGCTCTAGTTGCTCTGGATTCTCTGCAACTATAGATTCTGCCACCTTAACATTGTCGCTCTTCTCGATAACCTTCTCGAGATGCTGACGGCGAACAGGGTAGATTTGCTGGGTCAAGTCTTTTCCGTCAACGTACAGAACGTCAAACATGAACAGAGTGATGGGATAAGCTTCCATAGCCTCTTCTATTCCGTATTTTCTTCTGCGGTGCATCAGCTCCTGAAACGGCTTCATCTCACCTGTTTCTGGGTCAACGGCAACGGCCTCCGCCTCCACAATCGCCTCCCCAGCCTTAACATGCTCACGAACATACCTGACCCCATCCGGATACTGGTCAGTGATGTTTTCGAGGCGCCTAGAAAAGAGAATAACCTCCTCTCCCATCTTGTGTGCCTGTATCCGCTCCCCGTCATACTTGTATTCGGCTATGCATCTTCCTCCAAGCTTCTCCAGAATCTCCTCAGAGGAGCTCAGCCGCTCAGCAAGCATGGGACGAATCGGCTCCCCCGGAATCACCTTGAACTTTTCGATTCCTTTCATCCCCTCTTCGGCAACGACCCTGGCAACTCTGCCCAGGTCAGAGGAGATGTTGTAGGCGCGCTCCAGCTGGTCACGGGTCTCTTTTCCGCCTCCAAAAGCCACTGCCAAAGCATCTAAAACAGTCATGGCAGCGATTCCCAGCCGCAGGCTGCCTGTTACTGTTCGGATTATGTATTTTGCTTCGCTTGGCGACGCGTCGGACAGTATACCCGCTAACAGATTCAGCTTGAGGTCCACGGAGCCGGAGCCTGTGGATTTTGCCATCTTGTCTAACGTTTCGTAGACTCTCTGTACGGTTAGGGGTTTTGAAAAGAATGTTGCTTGGGTTTTCTTTTCCATGAACTTTTGTGCTGTTTCTCCCAAGTCCCCGGTTTTCTGGGTGTCCTTTTCTATGTCTTTTTCTCTGTGACCCGCTGCCCTTGCAACTGCGCGTACAGCCAGTTTCTCTGCGATTCCGATTTCTATTCCAACAAAGTCGGGGTACAGTTTTCCCTGAGTCAAATACACGACTTTGTCGATGAGGCTTGTTGGGGTCTCTTTCAGGATTTCGACCAGATAGTCGGTCATTTCCAGCCTTTTCGTTGTTGCCTCAATCTTTTCGTAAGCCTCTGCGATACGGGAATACCTCAACGATGAACTTCCTCACACTAGAAAGAAGGCTTGTGGAGATATTAAAGGTTAAACTCCAAAAGTGGTTGCTCAAATGATATATCAGATGTGTGAGACTTTACTGAGTGCCTATAAGTTCGTCAGAAACCGCTAGTGTTGCATGTTTTTGGGCGTTGCGGTAAATATAAATGGGTTGCACAAGAGATATATCGGCTTACAGATGGTTAAAACGAATAACCACTCGAAGCCATGGGCTGCTACAGAATGAAAGAAGCACATTAAAACATGCAACTGGTTAGGAACATCATGAATAATGGATTGCGCTATTATCTCATCATCTGCAGTGCTGGCATAATAATTGCTTTCTTCTCAATTTTGTTGGTTTTTCTTTATTCAAGACTTTGGGACTTCATCCAAATCCACATGTCAGAGTCAATAGTATTGCTTTTTGTTTTTCCGTTCTTGGCAATAAGCATACCTTACGTTTTAGTGAGGTTTCTTGCGGACAAGAAAAAAACGGGTTCAAGCACACACGTTGTTCTGGAAGCATATCACCTATCGAACGGCGAAGTGAGCCTTCGGGATACATTAGTTAAACCCGCCGCTGCGGTGTTGACTCTGGGATTGGGAGGAAGCGCAGGCCCTGAGGGACCAAATCTACTTCTTGGAAGTGGCATAGCCTCTGCATTGTCACGATTTTTCAAGGTTCAAAGCAATCTGAAACAAAGAATTTTTATTGCTGGAGCAGCGGCGGGTTTAGCTGCAACGTTTAGAACTCCTTTAACTGCCATACTTTTTGCGCTCGAAATTCCGTATAAAGGAGACTTGGATAGACGGTCGCTTATGGACGCGTTAATTGCGTCTATTCCTGCATATCTTATTTCGGTATTTTTTCTAGGTGACGAAGTTATTTTCAGTCCGATTGGAACCGTGCAGATTACGGGTTACGAGGTTGCGCTCACACTTATTCTAGGGGTGATCTGCGGTTTATATTCAGTTTTTTTTACGAAATTGTTTTCGTTTGCAGAGAATTTTACAATCAAGTTGAGAAAGAAAATTGGGAACCTTGGCTTAATAGCGTTGGGCACCATAATTTTGGGAGTTTCAGGAAGCATCTCAATATATTCCATCGGCGTTGGAATGCATTTTGTCAACGAGCTTGTAGTAGGAGCGCCTTTCAGCATCACTTTTCTTTTGGCGATAATTCTTCTAAAGACGCTTACCACCATAGTTACGATGAATTTTGGAGGAATCGGAGGCTTGTTCTTTCCAACCATAATCATAGGAGCAGGTATCGGCTACGTTTTCTCTTTTGCCACTGGTTCCGAGTTTCAATTGATGTTTATTGCCGTGGGCATGGCTGCATTACTTTCAGGAACCCATAAAGTTCTCTTGACATCCACAGCGTTTGTTATTGAAACTTTGGGCGGAATATTCGTCATACCCAGCCTTATCGCAACCGGCGTGAGTTACTTCATATCTGGAAAACATTCATTCTATCCGCTGCAACCCGTAACCCGACAGAGAACGGAGGAGCTGGCGATTGAACGATTTTTGGCCAAGGCAAAGATGCTGATTCCAGAAAAACTGAAAAAAGTCACTGCCAAAGATTTCATGACCAAAAACCCAATTTCGTTGCATGAGGGGATAACTGTGGCAGAAGCTTTGATGATTCTTGATCAGAACAAGAGGAGGGTTTTACCCGTAATTGATGAAGACAGTCATGTAATCGGAACCGTCAGTTTAGAGAACTTAGCATGCTCTAATGTTTGCAACGACAACATAGTTTGCGATACATTAATTCAAACAGCATTGATCGTTCATGGCGAAGCAAGATTAGAAAGCATTGCAGAGCTGATGAGAGAAAAACAGGTAACCCACGTATTCGTTGTTGACGATGATGAGAAGTTGATCGGCGTAATTGCAAGAATCGACTTAGCGGATGAGTTAATAGAACTGCTAGCGGAATGACAAACTTACAGTGTGCCTGTTTGTTGTTGCCGCAATCTTTTCGTAAGCTTCTGCGATGCGGGAGTACTTCAACGATGAACTTCTCTGCGACCAGCATATTATTTTTTTGCTAAGAGTAGCAGTCCGCAGAGGATGTTTAGTGCGCCTACAAGACCTAAGACGCCGATGAAGAGCGGATTCAGGAACATGTTGGCGGCTGTGAGGATGCTGTAGGCGGATAGGACAACAACAAAGATGCCCACAGCAAACATGACAAAAGACAGAACTCTGCCAGCATTCTCAGCAACCTTGAAAACATCCAAAGCCTCAGTTCCAGTTGTGTCCTTGAAAATCGGTGCTCTCTTCGGAATATAATCTGGGGCGTGAACCGAAATCTCCCGTTCTTTCTTCCTTTTTCTCGGCAACTTCACCCACACCCATACTCTACAACTTAATCGGCTAATCAATTTTGCGCGAGGGCACAAGAATGTTCAGGATGCCCGCAAGGACGGAGACCAAGCCAACAATAATCATGATGATGAACAGGGGAGAGGGCACAATAACCGGAGCTAATATGGTTAGAGTCACCCCAGCGCCGAGGCAGATTCCTCCCACGGCAACCCGTAAACGGTTAAAGTCGATTTCACGCTTCACCATCCTAAGATGATAGGTGACCAGCACTATTGCTACGAGCCCAAGACTGGATAACAGCGCACTTTCAGCGTTAACGTCCCTCAAAATCACAGGAAATGCAAGCAGCAATACAGACATGACGATTCCGGCAATGGGAGTAAACGGATAGAGCGGAGCCTTGAAGGGTCTATCCAGCCGCGGTATCTTTCTCCTGAGCTGGATAAGCGACAGATTAACCAAGGCAAAAACCAGCAGAGAGCCAAAGCTCGCCGCATAACCAAGAAACGCCACGGCTCCGCTGACGCCAAAAAATATCACAAAAAGAGAACTGGCAATAACCGCTATGTACCGGGTTCCAAACCGTTTATGAATCTTTTGTAGAGCGTGAGGGAGATATCCATCTCTGCTCATGCCCCCCAATACGCTGGATTGAACAGACATGGCTGTGCCCACCGACGAGACACAGGCAAATATTCCAGCCAACGCAAAAAGAATGGCGCCAACAGGACCCATAATCCTCTCTGCTGCAAGGTTAAGAATAGGAAGCTCACCACCGGTTTCTTCCCCACCGAGAGGAACTGCGCCAACAGCCACATAAGCAACCGCAAAATAAACAACAGTCAACAAAACCGTTGTTATCATCAAAGCTCTGGGAATGTTTTTTCCCGGATTTTTGATCTGTGGAGCCCCAGCCACGAGGGCTCTCATTCCAACAAACATAGGAAAAAGGTAGGCGGCAGCCGCAAAAAAGTACATTATACTGTTGGCTGATGCCTCGGGCACTATGTTCTGGGGAGTCAAAGTGTATTTTACGCTCATGGCAAGAAAAGCGATGAATATCGCCAAAAATCCACCAACTATGATAGTAGTTGCTTCTTCTACTCCTCGAATGGCCAAGATTATGAGGACAACAACTAATCCCACAACCAATAAAGAAACATTGGCTAAAATTAGGTCCTGAACTGACGGGGCAAACACCGAAAAGAGCATTCCCAACTGGTCAACGAAAACCACGGCTGCGAGGGCTCCGCCGAAGACGCTGGAGAGCCATCTTAAAGCGCCAGCCATGAATGATATGAAGCCTCCGAAGGCAACTTTGGTGTAGGTGTATTCGCCTCCAACCTCAGGTATGGCTGCGCTGAGTTCGCTGTAGCTCAACATGGTTATCAGGTTTATTATTCCACAAAAGGCTAGGGCGGAGATCATGCTGGGACCAGCCAAATCAAAGTAAGCGTAATTCAGCAACGCAAAAATCTCGAATCCTATGGCACCGCCTAACCCCATTATTACGGCGCTAAAGAGACCCAGTTTCCTTTCACTAGCCAACCAAACATCACCTCCTTTCAGTTACCCCCGCCATTCACGTATAAGAAATAAGCTACTTAATATCGAAAAAACGCTGAACAAGCAGAGGATAAACAGATAAAGCGGCAGAAATTCAGAGGGCACACTAAATACTGCTTGAACTTCAAGAATGTCAAAAAACAGCAGAACTGCCAAGACCGCGGACAAAACTCCTATGGCACCCTGCACTATACCGGTTACAGCGGTCAGAGTTTTTCTGATTTTCACTTTCAAGTCACCTTCGCCACAGTATAATTCCAGCAATCAAATCAACCAATCCGACTGCCAACAACAGCAACAAGGAAAGATTTTGCAGGTTTTCAGTTTCAAGGATGCCGAAGTCCACCATGCCGAAGAAACCGATGAGAAACACCCCTATCACTATGATTCCCACGAATATGAGGAAACCGCCTAAGGCGACTGCAAACCTGCTGAACCACTTCGTAACCCCCAACATCAATTTCTTGACCATCATATTTCCCTCAGAACGTCTCATAATGCACAATTTCGTTGATAGACCTCTTATGTGGAGCCACAGGTCTTTCAGTGAGGTACCCCACAGCAACCATAGCTACTGGTCTCACATGTCTGGGCGCCTTCACAGCCTCCGCAACTTCGTCCTCATGAAACGCTCCTACCCAGCAGGTCGCCAATCCCAGCTCCTGAGCAGCCAAAAGAATGTTTTCGATTGCAGCAGCCGTGTCTTGTATGCTGTAAAGATGTACTCCTCGGCTGCCGTAACCCCTGCTTGATCGAATTAAATCCGCGCAGATAACAATAACAACCGGGGCTTGTTGAATTAAAGTTTGGTTCAGAGCAGCTCCGTATAACTTCTGTTTCGTCTCCGCATCTTTTACGATAACGAAAGCCCACGGCTGAATGTTACCTGCAGACGGAGCCCACCTAGCCGCCTCTATCAGCCGCTCAACATCTTCGTCTGAAACCGCTTCGTCAGTATAAGCTCGGACGCTCCTTCTTTCCTTAATAGCCTCAAAGACACCCAAAATTGTCAACCCTCACGATTCGTTAAACCGCTTAGTTCCCTCCCTACCTGAGATGCCTTCAACTTTTTATCTGTCTTTGCATTTAAATTTTCATAAAAGTTCTATCATTGATTTCCTTTACCCCAGCAAAGAACCGCTTCACCCTCTCTACAATCCCAGTTATCAAAGATTGCTGCAACAAAACTTAAGAACCACAGTCCACGTTGAACGTGCTGAGTGAAATATATGCCCTGCACAGTACTAGTTTGCGGATTCTTCGGAGACACAGGAAAAGGAAAACTGATCTCCTACCTTGCAGTGAAAGACAAAGCTGCAGTGACAGCAAGGGCTGGGGTGGGACCCAACGCCGGTCACACGGTGGTTTATGAGGGAAAAACCTACAAGCTGAGGATGCTGCCCAGCGCCTTCACCTATCCAGATTGCCGCCTTCTGATAGGACCAGGAGTTCTGGTTAATCCAGAAATTTTTCTTCAAGAGATAAAGGACACTGGAGCTCAAGGCAGAGTGGGCGTAGACCCGCAATGCGCCATAATTGAACCGAAACATATTGAAGCGGACAAAAAGGGATACCTAGCGAAGGAGATAAAGTCCACTGGCTCAGGTTCAGGTCCATGCAACGCTGACCGAGTTATGCGAGTAGCCAAGTTAGCGCGCGACTCTCCTGAGCTTCAAAATTTCTTGGCTGACGTTCCCTTAGAGGTGAACACCGCCATCTGTGAAGGAAAAAACGTTCTGATAGAAGGCACTCAGGGAACATACCTTTCTCTTTTCCATGGAACATACCCATACTGCACCTCTAAGGACGTGTGCGCCGCAGCTGCATGCTCAGACGTTGGAGTTGGTCCAACAAACGTTGACGACGTTATTGTTGTGTTCAAGGCTTACAATACGCGGGTTGGAGGCGGACCACTTCCGGGTGAGCTTTCGTGGGAGGAGGCTGAACGTAGAGGATGGGCTGAAATCGCCACTGTGACGGAAAGAAGGCGGAGAGCAGCGCCCTTCGATTTTGATTTGGCAAAGAGGGCGGTTATGCTGAATGGCGCCACTCAGACTGCCGTAACCAAGATTGACATACTGTTTCCTGAATGCGAGGGCGCCAAGGCTTACGGTGAGCTGTCTATGGATGCAAAAGCTTTCGTCGAGAACATCGAAAAGCAGCTTAAAGTGCCTGTTACGCTGATTGGCACTGGTCCGGGCACTATGGAAGTAGTGGACAGACGAGAAGGACTGAAGAAGTGAAAGCTTTTTCAGTTTGCCTCAAGATTTATTTGATTGAGTGAAAAAAATTACACTCGGTTGAGATACACTGTGTCCATAAGTAAATCTACATCTTTAAGGGTAGTTGTGGATTCTGGATTTCCGGATTATACTGCTTGGAGTTGACTATATGACTGACGTGTATAATCTGGGATTCCTAAAAGACACAATAGGAGAGACAATAGTCTCCACATATGACGTTGATGGGCACCCAAATGCTGCACCTATGGGCATTGCAGTGAAGAGCAATGAACAGCTAATTATTAGACCCTTCATGTCGTCTTTAACTTACAAAAATCTTCAAACAAAGAGATGTGCAGTGGTAAACGTGACTTCTAACCCAGAGTTGTTTTACAGGACAGCCTTCAAAGATGCAAACCCTGATGGAAACCTGTCCGCTGAACTGGTCGAAAAAGCTGAAACCGTTGATGCTCCAAGATTGCGGGCGGCAGATGCAACTGTTGAGGTGTCGGTTGCAGAAACAGGCTCCTTTAGCCCTGAGAGAGCCGAGGTTTTGTGTAATGTACAGCTTGTTACAGCATCAAAGGCGTTACCTAAAGTGTATTGTCGGGCTCAGTTCGCAACCATTGAGGCAATCATACATGCAACCCGCATTAAGCCCTTTTTGATGGGCGACGAGCAAGAGCAGGAACGTGCCCTTAGGCTGATGGAACTGGTCGAAATCTGCCGAGACATAGTAGACCGTACAGCTCCTAACTCGCGTTACTCTGAAATCATGGCGGATTTAACTCAGAAAATCCATCTGTGGAGGAAGGAAAGTGAAGGTTTACGTTAAAACTCCGGCGCGGCTCCATTTTGGATTAATAGACATGAACGGCGACATGGGACGCTTCTTCGGAGGATTAGGCGTAGCCATAGACCGCCCAAACGTTATTCTACAAGCTCAAACTTCCGAAGGCTTTTCTGTCACAGGCGAAAAAGCCGAGCTGGCAACGTCGCTTGCTAAACGATTCCTTGAAACTTACCACATAAACGCTGGCGTCAGCATCCACGTAGAGCAGTCGATCCCTGAACATGCAGGGTTAGGCTCTGGGACACAGTTAGCTTTGGCTGTAGCATCAGCTCTGGCAAAACTGTTTCAGGTGAAGGCTACAATTCAGGAGCTCTCTCTTGCCATGGGAAGAGTGAAAAGAACGGGTGTTGGCACAGCAGTTTTTGGTCAGGGCGGATTTGTTGTTGATGGAGGAAAAAAGATGAAAAAAGGCTCCGTTATCTCGGAAAGCTTTCCGCCACTGATTTTCAGTCAACCCTTCCCTGAAGATTGGAAGTTCGTTGTTGCGGTTCCAGACGTTAAAAGGGGGTTAGCGAAGACCGAAGAAAAGGATGCGTTCGATCATGTGCCGCCGATGCCCGTTGAAATTGTTGGCAGACTGTGCCAGTTAACAATGATGAAGCTTCTTCCTGCACTATTGGACCGTGACATCGGAAGCTTTGGGGATGCCTTAACCCAGATTCAGGTAGTCATCGGCGGATACTTTGCGGATGTTCAGGGAGGAACATTCTCCAGCTCAGCAGCCGCAGAGACTATACTTTTCATGAAAAAATGTGGAGCCTACGGTGTGGGACAGAGCTCTTGGGGACCCGCAGTTTACGGGTTAGCTCAAAACGTAAAAGATGCAGAGAAACTTCGAGCCGAGGTTGAAGCCTTCCTTCAGAACAGGGATGGCGGACAAGTTTTCGTTGCCAACGCAAATAACAGAGGAGCCACAATAAAGTACGTTTGAAGCTGGAATCATTGCGGAGGAAATGGCGAAACATGGCTACGCAAATCGCTTGGGTGATAACCGGTGCAGGTCACTTCTTGAAAGAAACCTTTGATGTTATGGATCAGCTGGTCAGAGGCAACAAGGTTACAGTTACAACCTACCTGTCTTCGGCTGGAGAGCAGGTGGTGAAGATGTACGGGTTGTGGAGAAAGCTTGAGCAGATATCTCCGGGAGGTTACCTTCAGGAGATTTTTACCGAAAACAGAGATGACCCCGGTTTTTCTCATGCAGGACGATTCGCATTGGACCTGTATCAGGCACTTATCGTTTCGCCTGCGAGCGGAAACACGGTTGCCAAGATTGTGTGCGGTATAGCCGACAGTCTGGCGACGAATGCTGTGGCTCAAGCACAGAAGGGAGCTGTTCCAGTTTATGTTGTGCCCACAGACCAGAAGAAAGGTTTCGTTGAAACTACTTTGCCTTACCGTGTTGACAGAAGAGAATGTAAGCTATGTGACCCGTGTCCTGTTGTGGAGGTGTGCCCTTTTTCTGCCTTTAAAATTGTGGAGGGTATTCCAAGGATAGATTCCCTGTTGTGTCAAGGTTGCGGATTTTGCGTACCCGCTTGTCCGTTTGGCGCTGTTAAGTATGAAGAGAAAAAGAAGCTGCTGATTAGAAGCGTTGACGTCCAGAACGTTAAGAAGCTCCAGTCTATGCATAACCTAACCGTTCTGGAGCACCCACAACAGATAGAGGATATAATCAAGAAGCTATAAACCAATGGGCGGTGTCAAAAAGTTGAAGGCACTATTAGTTACAGGGCTACTCGCGGAGGACATCGTGAAACAGTATGCTCAACAAAGCAGCGTCGAAACCGAGGTTCTCACATTACATGTTCAGGTTGCCGCGCTGCTGAAAATGCCAAATATCGCAAAAGAGCTACAGAAACTTGGCATAAGCGGCTTTGACGTTATTTTGGTTCCGGGACTAATCCGAGGAGACACCTCAGTTATCGCAGATGCCACGGGAATTCCAACATTTAAAGGTCCAAGATACGCTGCTGACCTGCCCACCGTCTTGGATGCCCTAGACAAAGTTAAGCTCTCAACGGTGACACCTGCCTGCGACCTGCTCAGAGAGGAGCTTCAACGAAAGGCGCTGCAGGAGTTGGAGCTGGTGGAGAAAAACTGGCAAAGTTTGCTGCAGAATCCCGGCAACATGGCTATCAAGGATTTGGCTTTTGGCAAAGATTTTCCCATGCGGGTTATGGCAGAAATCGTTGATGCTCCGCTGATGCCGTCTGACGAGATTCAACGTTTGGCGAAGCGTTACGTTGAGCTGGGAGCCGCAATTATCGATGTGGGCATGATTGCAGGCGAGTCTAGACCAGATGATGCGAGATGGGCTGTTGAAGCCGTTAAAGCCGTCGTGAACGTGCCTGTCAGCATCGACACGTTTAACCCGAGTGAAGCCCGAGAAGCCGTTTCCGCTGGCGCAGATTTGATATTGAGCGTAGACGCTGGGAACGTGGAGGAGATTGCGTCTTTTGCCTCTGATGTGGCTGTGGTGTGTATTCCGACGAATCAGCGAGAGGGCTACTTTCCCAAAGAGGTTAACGAGCGGGTGGCGTTTCTGGAAGAGATTATCGGAAAAGCCAGAAAGCTGGGAATAACCAGAAATTTGGCTGATTTGGTTGTTGAACCCGCAAACGTTTTGAGGTCGTTTATTGCGTTTCAGGAGTTCGCAAACAGAAATCCTGATGTTCCACTGTTTTTGGGTGCCAGCAACTTCACCGAGTTGATAGACGCCGATTCCGTGGGAGTCAACGCTTTGCTTGCCTGCTTGTCTTCTGAGGTGGGTGCAAGTGTCTTGCTGGCTACGGAGAAGAGCCCCAAGGCGAAGGGAACCGTTCGAGAGATGGTTACTGCCTCTAAGATGATGTTTCTGGCGAAAAAGAGGGGCTCTGTTCCTAAAGACCTTGGCTTAGACCTTCTTGTGCTGAAAGATAAGAGGCTGCGAGGAGAACCCTACACCAACGAGATAGAAGCGGAGACACAGGTTATATTTGCAATCGAAAATGTTGAACCTGAAGTTATGGACGAAAGGGGGCTCTTCAAAATTGCCGTAGACCACAATACCGGAACAATCGTTGCAGTTCACATTCTCTGCAGTCAGCAAGATAAACCGAACTTTGTAATAAAAGGCGAAACTGCTGAGGACATATTCTCCAAAATCGAGGAGCTGAACCTGATAACAATGCTTGACCACGCCGCCTACCTGGGACGTGAACTGGCGAAAGCTGAGATAGCACTAAAAACAGGAAAAGAGTATATTCAGGATAGCCAATTGTTCAAAAACTGAAAAACGTTTTGACCTTATGTTGCAAGCTGTCCGTTAGCTAACAGAGTGTTTTTGAGGACTCTCAACAGCGGTGTACCAATTATTGTCCCCAAGACAACTAAAGCTGCCCGCTCTATGGGGTACACGAAGAATATGCTTGTCCATATGCCGGGGTATGCTTCAATAGGTATAGTGCCGATAGGATAAGCCATCACTGTTTCGAAAAGCAGGTTTCCAGTCAGATGCTGCATCATAGTTCCGATGAAAAACAGTATCGCTATCCCAGTTGCAGCTTTTGCTGCCGTAGGCGTGCTGACCCATTCGACTGCTTTACGTCCCAGAGGCGAAATAAGCGCTAGAAGCGCTACTATGTGCAGCCAAGCGAATGGAAGTGGAATCGCCATGCCGCTTAGAGGGACGTTAACGAAGACGCTTGTGTTGGGGTGCAGAAGGAAGGCTACAAGCAGAACAAGGTTTAGTGCGATTACAGGGATCCATTTCCGTTTGATGAGCAGTCCTAAAGAAACAGCGGCTACTGTTGCCGGAAGGAAGTCCAGACCCAAGAAGACGGGCGGTTTTCCAAAAAAGGCTATCAATGAGCCTATTATTATGCTTAAGCCGCCAATGTATGGTCCCAAGATTAGCCCATAAAGGGGGGCAACGATGTCTGATAGCGAGAATGAGGCTCCTGAGGCACCTATCATTGGCACGGTGGGTATTATTCTGAGTACAGCATATAGAGCCGTGAATATTGACGTTATTGCTATGATTTTGGTTCTTGAAGTTTCTTTTGTTAGGTTCAACATGCTAGGTAACCTTCAATTTTCCTTTTTGTGTCGCGGTGTAGTTTTTTACACAGCGTATAATTAAGCTTTTCCCTGTTAACCATGTCTAAAATTGGCAGGTGCGTCACACACACCCATTGATGAAAACAACGATGTGATGAACTGTCACAGATTCTATGCTATCTGTAGAAGGGCAGAAAGATAATAACAGAATTAACTCGTATCTAAACGAAATAGGCAGATTGAGAGAAACAATTTTTGGGAGTTGTTGTCTCAAAACATTGCATAGTAAGGTTAATAGGTCAGCTTTTCTTCTAGCATGCTAGTTCACATTACCAAACCGTAGGGACCCCCGCTCATAATGTGACAAAATACTGAAATAACGTTAGGAGAGAAAAACATGGGAAAGATAGTGATTGCCTACAAAATTCTTCCGTCAGAATCAACAGTTGACCTCGAAGTGTTGAAAGAAAAAATCAAGAAGCAACTAGCAGACACCGCTTCCAATCAACGCTTCGCTGAAGAGCCCATAGCTTTCGGTCTCTCTGCACTGAAAGTAACTTTGGTTCTGCCTGAAAAAGACGGAATTTTGGACGAAATAGAAAAACGAATAACTGAAATTGAAGAAGTCGGCCAAATACACACGTTAGGAGTAACCAGAATTTAAGATTCGCCAAAGTTTATATATGAACTTCATCCTTCGAAAAACGGGGAATTTCACAATCACACATAAAGGAAGGAAAGCAGATGAGCGAAATACAACTTAGAGTAGAAGACGCTAGACAACGTGACGTTTATCGAGGAATCGCCCGAATCGACCAGCAAACCATGCAAAAACTCGGCATCTCAGCAGGCGACGTAATCGAAATCATTGGAAAAAGAAGCACCGCAGCAATAGCCTGGCCAGCATACTCAGAAGACCAAAACAAAGAGATCATCCGAATCGACGGATTCACCCGCAAAAACGCAGGAGTAGCCATGCATGAACTAGTTGTAGTTCGCCCCGCCAAGGTAGCCAACGCCACAAACGTGGTTCTGGCTCCCATAGACATGAAACTGAACGTAGATGAAGACTTCACAAACTTCGTTAAGAACAGGCTTATGGAAAGAACCTTTGTGGAGGGAGACACAACCCTAGTCATGATGCTAGGTCATGCCATACCATTCAGAGTAACCAAATCTCGCCCCCACGGAATCGTGAGAATAGGACATGGCACAACCGTCCAGATAATGGCTGAACCTGCTCCCGAAACCAAAGGCGTGCCCCGAACCACCTACGAGGACATAGGAGGACTCCACGAGGAGATCCAGCGGATAAGAGAGATGGTTGAACTGCCGCTACGGCACCCAGAACTCTTCCAAAGGCTGGGCATAGACCCCCCAAAAGGAGTGCTGTTACATGGTCCGCCTGGATGCGGAAAAACCCTTCTAGCTCGGGCAGTTGCAAACGAGTCAGAGGCAAACTTTTATTCCATAAACGGTCCAGAGATAATGAGCAAATTTTACGGCGAGTCAGAGGCTAGGCTCCGCGAAATGTTCCAGCAGGCTCAGAAGAACGCCCCCAGCATTGTCTTCATAGACGAGCTTGACGCCATAGCGCCTAAAAGAGAAGAGGTGACAGGAGAGGTGGAGAGACGGGTTGTGGCTCAGCTTCTCGCTTTGATGGATGGACTTTCAGGAAGAGGCTACCTCATAGTCATAGGCGCCACAAATAGACCTGAAGCCCTTGACCCAGCTTTGAGGCGACCTGGACGTTTTGACCGAGAAATCGAAATCGGCGTACCCGACAAACAAGGGCGATATGAGATAATGCAGATTCACACCAGAGGAATGCCGCTGAAAGACGACGTTGACTTGGAGAAGCTCTCCAAAGTGACTCACGGTTACACAGGAGCAGACTTGGCGGCTCTTAGCCGAGAAACTGCAATGAAAGCGTTACGGAGATACCTGCCAGAAATAAACTTGGAGGAAGAGCGTATCCCCCCCAGTGTTCTGGAGAAAATGGAGGTTCGAATGGAAGACTTCCTAAACGCCTACCGCGAGATCACACCTACAGCGATGAGAGAAGTGTACATAGAAGTGCCTAATGTTCACTGGACGGACATAGGTGGTTTGGAAGAGGTGAAAGAGGATCTCATAGAGGCTGTGGAGTGGCCTCTCAAGAACGCAGATGTTTTCACTCGAATGGGTATACGTCCCCCAAAGGGCATTCTGCTTTATGGGCCCCCAGGGTGTGGAAAGACTTTGCTGGCTAGGGCTGTGGCTACAGAAAGCGAGGCAAACTTCATAACCATAAAGGGTCCGGAAGTCTTTTCTAAGTGGGTAGGCGAGTCAGAGAAGGCTATCCGCGAGGTTTTCAGAAAAGCGAGGATGGCGTCGCCGTCGGTGATATTCTTTGACGAATTTGAGTCTTTGGTTCCTGGAAGAGGTATGGGTTACTCTGACAGTGGAGTTACAGAGCGAGTTATCAGCCAGCTATTAACAGAGATGGATGGGCTGGTCTCTTTGGAGGATGTTGTTATAATCGCTGCAACAAACAGGCCGGACATAATTGACCCAGCGATTCTTCGACCAGGAAGATTTGACCGCCTGATTTACGTTCCGGAGCCCGACGATGAAAGTAGGATGGCAATCTTCAAAATTTACACTAAGAACATGCCGCTGGCAAAAGATGTGGACTTGACCCAGCTAGTTACCTTAACAAAGAAGTATTCTGGAGCGGACATTGAGGCACTTTGTAGAGAGGCTGGGCTGTATGCCCTGCGGCGGGACATGAACGCCAAGGAAGTTACTGTCGATGACTTCCGAAAAGCCGCCGAAAAGATTGGACCCTCGATAATGCCAAATATGGAGAGTTGGTACAAGGGATTCATGAAGCACGTTCGGCAGTTGAAGAAGCCCACGACGCCTGTGGCGTAGTAGCATATTTCAGGAGTAAAGAAAAATGGCTATGAAAAATTGGAAATCTCATCCTCTTTATACGCAGATAAAGGAGTTTCTGGAAAGGAAGGGGCCAATGACTGATGTTGAGTTGTATGATTTGGTGAAGGGAAGTCATGAAGGCGTAGGATTCAGCGAACTGAACAAGACTCTGATGAGGATGGAAATTGAAGGAATAATATACGTGTCAACCCACACCAAAGGGAAAAGAAGAGTTGAATTAACCAATAAGAATCAATAATGACCCATGAGCCCTCTTCACTGGGTCACTCCTTAACAGAATATCTGGCGGTGCAGAACTTTGGGTGTAAATTTGAGAGTGTTGATTCCTAAAGCAAAAGTTGATTTCAGGAGTCTGAGCGGAAAGTCTGTAGCCATCGACGCATACAATGCCCTTTACCAGTTTCTGGCAATCATCCGCCAGCCAGATGGCACACCACTGAAAGACAGGTCAGGCAGGATAACTAGTCATCTGAGCGGCTTACTCTATCGGACAGCTAATCTGGTGGAGATGGGAATCAAAGTTGCCTACGTTTTTGATGGAGTTCCGCCAGCACTCAAGGAGGTGGAGATTAAGCGCCGAGCCAAAGTCAAGGCGGAGGCTCTCGTCAAATATGAACGAGCCTTGCAGGAGGGGAAAATGGAGGAGGCTCGAAGCTATGCTCAGATGACTTCTAAGCTCAAGGATTATATGGCAGAGGATTCTAAGCGGCTTCTCACCGAGTTGGGTGTGCCGTGGGTTCAGGCGCCGTCTGAAGGCGAAGCCCAAGCCGCTTACCTAACAAGGAAGGGAGCCACTGACTACTGTGGCAGCCAAGACTATGATAGTCTGCTCTTCGGCGCAACCGCTCTGGTGAGAAACGTGACCATAAGCGGCAGACGCAAAATTCCACGAAAGAATGTTTACGTCGAGGTGGTGCCGGAGATTATTAAACTAGATCAGGTTCTCAAAGAGCTGGAGGTCACCCGTGAGCAGCTCATAGATATCGCCATTCTGGTGGGGACAGACTTCAACCCTGACGGCGTGAAGGGCATAGGACCGAAGACTGCGTTGAAGCTGATAAAGAAGCATGGAAGCGTCGAGGATGCTTTGACGGAGCTGGAGGACGCTGAGCTTCCTGCTGAGCCGAAGAGAATACGGGAAATCTTTCTTAACCCAAAAGTTACGGACAACTACAAGCTAGAGTGGAAAGCGCCCAACATCGACGGTGTAGTAGAGTTTCTTTGCAGGGAGAGAGACTTTTCCGAGGATAGAGTACGTAAAGCACTCGATAAGATGACTGCAGGAATAAAAGAGGCAAAAAGCAAAACAACGCTTGAGTCATGGTTCGGCTAGAGCGTGGTTACGGTTCGAAGCCGTGCTTGCCGATTAGGGGTACAAAGGCGACTCCGCCCAAGTTTTCTTCAACTATTTTGCCGTCCTTTTTTCTGACGCGAACCAAGGTTTGGTAGAACTGGGCGCCTCCCACGGGAACGAGAAGGATTCCGCCGTTTTCTAGCTGTTCGACCAGTGGTTTGGGCACTTCTGGACCAGCCGCAGCAACTAGGATACGGTCGTATGGCGTCTCTTCTGGATACCCCAATGTTCCGTCCTGATGGATTACGGTAACTCTGTCCCCATACCCTGCCTTGTTGAGGTTTTCTTTGGCGAATGCAGCTAACTCGGCTATTCTTTCTATTGTGTAGACGTGACCCCACTCCTCCTTAGGAGCGTCTGAGGGAGCCACTATCTCAGCTATGGTGGCAGCATGCCAGCCTGAACCTGCACCTACCTCTAGGACTTTGTGTCCCACTTCCAACTCAAGGGCTTCATCCATTATGGATACCATGTGAGGCGCGGAGGCTGTTTGCCCTGAGCCTATAGGAAGCGGGCAGTCTGACGCTGCACTGGCTTTCACGTTTTCGGGAAGAAACGGTTCCCGAGGCACCTGACGTAGCGCCCTGATAACATTAGGCGACCGGAGAATACCGCCTTTAACCAGCCTTTGAATAAGCTCTTCCCACTTCTGCTGACTCATTCTTCACTCCCGTTAAATATAGTAAAAGATGCGCCTTAAAGTTAACTCAAAACCCAAAAACCACTTGGTTAACCTCGTATCTTTTTCCGTCTCAACAACGTTTTCTCTCTTTCCAGTTTACAGAAAAAGGATTGCGCGGTTCAGAGTTTCCTTTTTGTAATGCACACACATTGTCATCTCGACGCTGAAACAGAGAATTTCGTAAGCCATAATAGGCGCTTGTTCCAGTATAGTTGATTAGAGAATGTTAGCATTGAATAAAAACCTGGCAACAACTCTAATCATAACTATGCTAGCAGCATCGACAATACTAGCGGCTTTTCCAATGGCATGCGCAGAAATTCACTTTCCACCAGCCCTAGACCCAACTTCTGGACCGCCAGGCACAAAGGTAACGGTTTCGGCGGGTGCCGGAGGCGCCGCTAAGTTCGCTAATGTAAGCGCATACTGGAACAGCCTGGCTGGCGAGGTGCTGAATTCTACACTTGCAGATTACACAGGTGCCTATGAGATGGTGGTAACTATTCCTCAGGCAGTCAATGGACTCCACTGGATTGTGGTCAACGACGGCGAAAGCGAGTCTGAGGGTGCACAGTTTAATGTGACTGCGGGGCTAGTCGTTACATACTACCACCTTGGTGTTGTCATGCCAATCGGAGACGGAGACGTTTACGTGAATGGAACACTGCAAACGGGAAACATTGTAGAGTTCACTCTAGGAGAAGTGGCTAACATAACAGCGGTTCCAGCTTCAGGGTGGAAGTTTGACAGTTGGGTTTTTGGACAGGGAGGGGCAAGTAACCCGTGGTATCTCACCATGACTGACGACATGGTGGCATGGGCAGTATTCACAGAAGTCACATCATTCGAGGTAATCGCTCATAATGTTACTGTGGAAACCAGCACTTACGTCGTTGAAACAGTCAGCAATTCAACCGTATCAGAGTTCGTTTTTAATGGAACATCGATTAGATTCCAGGTTGAGGGGACAGCTGGAACAGCAGGTTTCTGTAATGTTACCATTCCATCAGAATTGATGTCGGGTGAATTCTCAATCTACAAAGACGGCGCCCGGTTAACCAGAGACGTTGATTACACTAGAACATACAATGGCACGCACTACATATTCGATGTAACCTATGAACACAGCACTCACATCATAGAAATTACAGCAACTGAGGTAATTCCAGAGTTCCGACTTTCAGTATTCATACTAATTATGGCGATAACATCAATAGCACTCACCGTCTCTACAAAGAAATTAGCCAGAAAAACGAAAATGTAACAGTTTGCCTCTTATCGTGTGCGTCTAATATCTGCTCATCCTCTATTGTGTGCATCCAAAATCGTCGTTTGCAGAATGCCTCTGTCTTTATAGTGCATGCGCCAATAAGGCTCCCATGCTAATGCAACCAGATTTACCTTAACATCGGTTTTCCTCGGCTTTAACTCCTCATAAGTCACATTTTCAACTCCTTTCTCATAGTGCTCCACTATTTGCTCGACAGCCTTCTTCAGCGCCCCCTCCAATTCACGGGCATCTTTTTTAGCTTCAGCAAGCTCCTCTTTCGTCTCAGTCACTTTTCTTTTGGCTTTAGAGGTCATACGTCGCTTTCTCGCTGCAGTTGTTGCTGTGCTTGTTCGTCTACTACCCAAAAATATGCCGAGAACAGACTCGCCAGCTCCAATCACTTCTTCACGTTTACGAGCCTGATATTCTGCCTCATCGGAGGAAAGATTAAATTCCAGTTTCTGAATCTTGTCTTCAAGCTTGTCCAATTTTTTAGCGTATTTTTCTTTCAGCTTGTCAACTTCAGAGTCTCGCCGCTCTCTGGAAAGCTGCAAAGCTCTGATTTGGAAATCCCTGTCCGACTCTTCGGGTTTTTGTACCACATCCAATTCTTCAATCTTTTTGAGTTTCAAAGCAGCATTATAATAAATATAATCTTTCAGCGCCGCAGCTAAGCTCTTAAACTCTTGAGGACTATTAGCAAATTCCGGTATTGGCTCAAAAAATCTGTCATCGATGCCTGATTCCTGTTCATTTAACAGTTCATCAACTTTCATTGAATACTCTTTTGCAGACTTCCAATCAACAAAACTCACAGATTCCAAGTCTTGCAGAACATAATTCTTTTCAATCATATGATCAATTTTGCGTTTACGATCAAGAAACCTCACAGAAGAATTGCCGAAAATCACGGGTCTGTAAAGGAGCCCCATCCTGTCTACAACAACGTTATCTCCCAACTTTTGGGCTAAATTTCGTTTGGCCTGATTCTCAAAGACTTGGACCGGAAAAAACAGCTGAGGTATGGCTGGAGAAAGAGTCGGCGGATTCTTTGAGAGGTCCTGTGGTCCGGAAAAAGCCTTATCCACAGGCGATAAATCCTTGCTTACTGCAAAGTCGCCAATCACTTTTTTGCGATCAGCCATCATCTGCCGAACTTGGGGTCTTGTTAAGGGACCTCTAAGGTAGCTCATAGCCCATCTGGTGTAAAAAACAACAGGCTCTTTTTCATGGACATTATGGTACAGAAAAACCCTGCTGGTCAAGCCGCCAATCAGTCCACTGAAATCTGGCTCTTTTTCTCCCGCATACTGAGATGTGGCGCCTTTTAGGCCGTCAAGAACTCTGCTTTTGTCTCTTTCCGTCTGCAGCTTTCCGATGAACCATGTGCCCGTGTTTGTCAACGCCTTATAATCGATGTCCACAGGGTTTTGTGTTACAAGAACAACACCGAAACCAAACGCGCGAGCCTGCTTAAGCAAGGTGATCAGCGGTCTCTTGGAAGGGGGTTCGGCTACGGGAGGCATAAACCCGAAAACTTCATCGAAGTATAGCAGAGCCCGTAAACTTGTTGTTCCGGTTTGGCGTCTAACCCACATCAGAACCTTTTCCAGAAGCAGAGTAACAAAATACATCCGTTCTCTCTCTGAAAGGTGGGCTAAATAGAAAATGCAATGTCTGGGTTTTCCCTCTTTGGTGTAAAGCAAGCCGCCAATGTCCAACTGTTCTCCCTGAAGCCAACTTTGGAAATTCGGCGAAGCAATCAAACTGTTAAATGCCATCGCCAGTTGAAAACGGTCCTTCTCTGGATAGAAGGTGTCAACATCAAAAACACCCAATTTTCGAAAAGGAGGCTTCTGAATCGACGTAATGAGCTTTTCCAGGTCCAAGTCCTCATTCTTGCTCCAGTAGAACTCGAAAATCGTGGATAAAAGAATGGCTTCTCGGCTCCGAACCGAATCTCCCTTAACCCCCACCAGCTCAAGAAGGGCTCCGACAGTTCCAGTAATCTGTTCTCTTATTAACTCAGTATTTTCCTCGTAATCCAAGTCTGGCGCAGCCAAACTGCTCAATATGCTAATGGGTATTCCCGCATCCGAGCCAGGAGTAAAGATGGCAAAATCCACAGATTCCCCCAAAGATTTTATTCTATCGGAGGTTATGCCCCAATCACTCAGCCCATTCCGCCAAAGATCCGCAACATCTCTAGAATACTCGTCCACAGATTTTCCTTTCCTTCGGGCGTCATCAGTATTTATCCATGGTTTGAAGTCTTCGGGTTTAAGGTTAGGAAACTGAAGCATCAGATTTGTCATATCGCCTTTTGGGTCAACTATTATGGCTGGGACTTTATCTAATGCAGCCTCTTCCAATAGACCAATGCATAAACCTGTTTTTCCGCTTCCCGTCATTCCTAAGCATACAGCATGGGTTGTTAGGTCTCTGGCGTCATAATTGATTGGAGTCTCTGTTATTTGACGACTTTTAAGATCATAAAGACCTCCCAAATAAAAAGAACCCAACTTTTCAGGTGGAGCATTCAATTCAATCAGTTTCCACTTACCACTGTAATATTATCACAGCTTAAAATCTTTAGCATAAACTTTTTGCAGGTACACTTTTGCAAACGCACAGATTATCTCCTTGTTATTTTTCGAGTCCAAGTTTATTCACACGAACTTCACGCATATTAGGAGACTAATAGCAGTGTATTGTTGAAAACAGTCTTTTTTCTGGAATTCCACACACCACAAAATCAGCAAATCCAAAGTTCACACTCACATTAGTATGCTGAAAAAATTTTGGATAGATTTTATAATGTGGATTTCTTTTGGATAAACACTGTCAAGTTTCAGATGAGGAATGTTGATGATCATGAAATGTTTCGCGGTTGGGTGGCTATCCACGAACTGCTACGTGGTGGGCTGCAAAGAAACCGGAGAGGCGGCTGTAATTGACCCGGGGATGGACAGCGAAAGAGAGGCTGAACCGGCGCTAAATTTCATACAACAAAACAGTTTACAAATCAAATACATCATTAACACCCACGGTCACCCCGACCACATAGCCGGAAACTCGGTCATAAAAGAGGCAACGGGCGCCCCCATCCTCATCCACGAAAGCAACCCGGAACATGTGCAGGCAGACAGGAAACTCCGCGACGGAGACACCCTACAGGTAGGCAACCTCAACCTGACGGTTCTACACACACCTGGACACACAAAAGACGGGGTATCCCTCTTAGTCGACAACGCTGTTTTCACGGGCGACACTCTCTTTGCAGGTTCAGTGGGCAGAACAGACTTTGCTGGCGGCTCCTATGAGGAGCTGATGCGGTCGATAAAAACAAAACTTTTGCCTCTGCCCGAAAGCGTCAAGGTATATCCAGGTCATGGACCCTCTACAACTATAGGCGACGAAAAACGACACAACCCCTTCCTGCAGAGGTAAACAGAGTGCCGAGGAACAACCATGGAGATTAAGCTTGACAGCTCAACGGTTCCCTTCAGCGTAGAGCACACCCTATGTTGCGGTCAGCTTTTTCGGTGGCAGAAACTGGGTGACTGGTGGTACGGCGTCGTTGCAGACAGAGTCGTCAAAATAAAACAGTGCGGCGAACAGCTGATTTTTCAAGTTTTTCCTGAAACCCAGAATCAAAGCTTTGTCGAGAAGTACCTGAGATTAGACGATGACTTGCCCTCTATCATGTCCGAGATAAGCAAAGACGAGCACATAAGAAAGGCAACCGACCTTTTCTGCGGACTGAGACTAAGCAGGCAAGAGCCGTGGGAGTGCCTCGTCTCCTACATCTGTGCCACGTACAAGAATATACCAGCCATCAAAAAAATGGTCAACAGCATATCCAAATGTTTCGGAAAAAAGTTAACCGTTGACGGCATCGACTTCTACACGTTTCCGAGGCCAAGCGACCTAGCCCAAGCCTGCCCCAAAGAACTGCGAAGCTGCGGCTTAGGATTCAGGGCTGAACGAGTCTCAGAAACCGCAAAACTGGTTGACAACGGTGAACTAAGTTTTGAAGCCTTGAAGAACATGAGTTACTTTGATGCTAAACGGGAACTGTTGACATTGCCGGGGGTTGGACAAAAAGTTGCTGACTGTGTTCTTCTCTTCTCATTAGAGAAAGCTGAGGCGTTTCCTATAGATGTGTGGATGAAAAGGGCAGCCACAACACTCTACGCAAGCCACTTCGACCCATCTCTCATTAAACGGGTTGCAAGCAAAAGCTCACTCACGCCAAAAGAATATGATACAATCGGCTCCTTTGGAAGAGAATACTTTGGGAGATACGCTGGCTACGCGCAGGAATACCTCTTCCATTACCTGAGAACACAACAGCAACACTAACATTTTTTGTTGCAGTTAGCCCTTTACGACTCCCAACGGAACCAACCGAACAACGCGGGTTGCAATCCCAGCTTTATCGCTAACTTCCACAACATTGTCCACATTCTTGTATGCAGGGTCAGCCTCTTCAGCCAAAACAACGGAACTTGCTGCTCTGACAACAATTCCTCTGTTTTCCAACTCCTGCTTCACGTCTCCGCCCCAGAACCTACGTTTAGCGGCAGATCTGCTCAGCATGCGCCCAGCCCCATGAGCGGTGGAACCAAAAGAAAGCTCCATAGCCTTATGCGTCCCCACCAGCAGCCACGAAGCCGTACCCATACTTCCCGGAATAATCACCGGCTGCCCCACAGAGCGGTAATCAGCGGGAACATCCTTGTGTTCAGGCGGGAAACAACGGGTTGCTCCTTTTCTATGCGTAAAAACTTTGACTCGTTTCCCATCCACTGTGTGCTCCTCGACTTTTGCGATGTTATGGGCAACGTCATAAACCAAATCTAAGCCAAAATCTTCCGCTGGCCTCTTGAAAAC
>Ga0129302_1000275_pt1 | contig 39272 bp, 31 predicted proteins | sample BlaSprsedimmetaG_FD_94476 | JGI IMG/M metagenome (GOLD analysis project Ga0129302, IMG submission 94476) | Hot spring sediment bacterial and archeal communities from California, USA to study Microbial Dark Matter (Phase II) - Blank Spring... | ecosystem: Environmental > Aquatic > Thermal springs...
ATATATACATGAAAAAGCAAGAGATGCAATGATGTGTGTGAGAGGTGGTCCTTGAGAGAAAAGACCTTCTCGTCAAATGCGTGAACATGAACACCTGTTGATGCAATCAGTTAGATGCTGCCCGAGTTGCTTGCTGCAAAGTAGTTCATTCTCCCGTAAGATTCAGTTCCTTGATACGAACCCGGCCAAGTGCAGGGGAGTCATCAATCATGAATGCATGTATGTCAGGACTGGACCTCAGAACATTGCAAAGCGCATTTTTGACAGGATATACTTGCGGAGTAGAGACATCGATCAGAGACTTTTCGCCGTACATCAGAGTGATAAAATGACCACAGACCACGTTCATCAGTTCACGCAGGGCATCTTCAATCATATCATCAGAGATATCCTCCGTATCATCCAGACCCATAATCCTGGCTGCAATGCGTGAAACAAGCGTGCGTTCCAGGATTAATCCAAGCTCGCCAGTGTGCCAACCCATGTATTCGATACGTACATTGATGGCGTCACCCTGCATGCCCGGCACATCGCCGGATTCCGAGAAACGAGGCGACATGGATGCCATTAAAGGCACGACATGCTGCATGGCCTGCAGGAGAAACTCGAACGGGCTTTTTTCTGTTCCTGTCAGCAGTATTTCGCAAAGCGCGCTGTTGATTTCCTCTTCCTTGAACGGTTTACGCAGATAAGCTTTGACATTGAGGCTTTTCAGATGATCTATCCGTATGGCACTACCTTCGGTGGATATGACAACGACAGGGATCATCTTTTTCGTGGGATCACAGCGCATCCTTTCCACTAATTCTTCGCCGTCCATATTTGGCATGTTGATATCGGTAATAACCAGACTGACAGGGTTTGAATCGAGAATGCTGAGAGCTTCAACACCGTCGGCTGCATCGAAGATCTTATCGATCGGCAATGACGATCGGGATAGAAACATTATCAGTGCAGCTTTTACAACATTGGAGTCGTCAACAAGCAAAATATTGTGTTTCATTTCAGCCATAAGAATATACCTTGTAGAGTTATCGGTTCCGGGGCGGATATTCTTGAATATTCAAAGCCATTGGAATGGTTCTGATAAAAAGGGATCACGAGCACCCTGACAGGGTTCTCGTGATCATGGAGTGTGTGTTGTTCCTTTGTTTTTATTTAAAGGCAGCCCCGGAATGAAGAGCATTTCATGTTGAGGGACTGCATTATGCAGCATTCTATGTCCTGTGATGTATCCTTGTGAATCCCCTGCTCATCCTGACATATTCCAGATAGAGCCTGCCTATGCAGAGGCTTATCCCAAGGATTAACAGGCCCAGCATGAATGCCGGCGCCGTATGGAAGGTTGTATCCAGCCACAGGCCGACATACAGGAAGATAAAGGAAGACAGGACAAGTATGAAACTCCACGCGCTCAACATGACTATCTGATTGATTCTATTGTTAGTCTTGCGTCTATCGATCCTTGGCATATCCTTACCCTCCTTTTCCCTTTAAATCAGGGGGTTCGCCTTTACGGCACTGTTCGGGTGATAATCTCAGCTTACGATATTTCTGAGTGCCTCGACTACCGGGGCAGTAAACAGGGAAACGAGCACTGCATACAGTGCAAAGGATCCTACTGCCTCTGAGAGGTAGATCTTTTCATACCTGTGCTTCAGCGAGATGATGGTAAGCCCGCCCATAATCAGACAGCCGAGATGGAAATAGGGGAAGCTTCCGCCGGCAGAAGTTGCGTGGGCTGCAAATGCAAATGATGCAGTGATCAACACTACAAAGAATGATACGCTCATGGTCTGTAATAATCTTTTCATTGTCAGGACCTCCTGTTTTCATTGTTTTTCTGTATTAGTATTAGGAAGAATCGTGCCAAGATTCCAAAATATATAAAACAATTTATATGTAGCTGATATATCAGGAGGTATTGAGATTGGTGGGGACGAGATTCATCGAGGCGGGCATGATACTCGGTCACAGCGTTCAATGAAATGTTCAGTCGGGTTCGATGAAACGTTTAATGAAGGGATCTTTTTCAGGGGGACTCCGGTACAGGGCAGTATAAATCTTTAACAAGCCTGTGTGTTCACTCACGCTCGAACACGATGTTGAATTTTTCCAGTTTCCGTTCAAAGGTAGGCCGGGAGATTCCCAGGACAGTACATATCTCTCCCTTGTTCATCCTGGTTTCCTTGATGGTCTGCCTTATGTGGCGCTCTTCTACCTCCTCGATGGTAAGTATCCTGCCGGAGTTGTCGCGCAAAGGTTCGTTGTCGGGGTTTTGTTGCCCTGAGTGGACCGGAGTATCATGCAGATCGGGAAAATCATCCCTGGTAAGCACCTGACCTTTGGTTACCACTGCTGCACGGACAAGAAGGTTTTCCAGTTCACGTATGTTGCCGGGCCAGGTATAGCGGGTAAAGACATTGAACATCTCGTCGGATACACCCGCGATATTCTTGTGAAGCTCCAGGTTGATCTTGGTTATGAGGTAGTCTATGAGGGGCTTCAGGTCTTCTTTGCGCTCCCGCAGGGGGGGGATGAAGATGTTCACGATGTTCAGCCGGTAGTATAGGTCGTCCCTGAATTGCCGGTCCCTGATCATGGCCATGAGGTCTTTGTTTGTGGCTGCTATGATCCGGGCATTCACCTTGATCCGATCCTTTCCGCCCACCCGCTCGAATTCCCTTTCCTGTAGGACCCTGAGCAGTTTTGCCTGAAGATTAAGGGACATCTCGCTTATCTCGTCAAGAAAAACGGTGCCTTGGCGTGCGAGCTCGAATTTGCCGGGTTTGCGTGTAACGGCCCCGGTAAAGGAACCTTTTTCATGGCCGAAGAGTTCGGATTCAAGCAGGGTCTCAACGATGGCAGAACAGTTTACAGCGATGTAGGGCTCATTTGCCGTGGTGTTGTTATGAATGACTCTGGCAATGAGTTCCTTGCCCGTACCGCTCTCTCCTTGGATAAGCACTGGGGTCTTGCTCTGACTTACAACGCCGATGGTTTTGAATATCTCTCTCATCCTGGGACCATCGCCGATGATGTCTCCGACCTTGAAATTCTTTGAGGAGTCCACCAGAAGGCCCTTGATCTTTTTCTCCATGTCCTGTGCATGCAGGGCCTTTTCAATGGCGATATCGAGTTCATTGACGTCAACGGGCTTGTGTATGTAGTCGAAGGCACCTTCCTTCATGGCCCTGATCGTCGATTCCATGTCGTGGTGCGCAGTGATCATGATCACCTTTGCATTTTCGTCCTCTTCCCGCAGTTCTTCGAGTATCCTGAATCCGTCGACATCGGGTAGCCTGATGTCGAGGATCACCACGTCCGGAGACCAACTCGTGAATTCGTTGAGGCCGTCTGTCCCGGTAGGTGCGGTGCGCACGGCATAACCCTCTTCGGTAAGGTAAAGTTCAAGGGTTTCCCGTATGGATTTGTCGTCATCGATCACAAGTATTTTTGACATAATAACTAGCCTTATATCATATAATTAATGTATGGACACCTGCAGATCTCTATCCGTGCTGTCCTATTATATAGGTGTTCTCGGCAGGGTGATCACAAATCTTGTGCCCTGGCCTTTGACGCTTATCACCTCAATATCACCGTTGTGCAGGTCTATGATTTTTCTTACCTGGGTCAGGCCCAGGCCTGTTCCGTAACTCTTCAGGGTGAAGAACGGATTGAACAGGTGGGGAAGGTCCTGTGCATCGATCCCGCAGCCATTGTCAGCGATCTCCATGACAAGGAAATCCTTTTCATTCTTCAGCGAGATCATGAGTCTTCCCCCGTGCTCCATGGCATCGGCGGCATTGTGAAAAAGGTTTATCAGTGCCTGGATAATCATGGATTGATCCAGGTATATCATCTCTGCTTTCTGCGGATACTCTTTTTGGATATCGATTTTCTTGTCATCAATGGAAGGTTCAACCATTACAAGTGCCTGTTCGATAACCGAGCGGATATCCGAGAGCTCCTTTTTCGGCGCTGAAGGCTTTGCATAAATAAGGACATCACTCACAAGCTTTTCAAGATGATCCACCTCCCGCTGAGCGATCTTGAACCTTTTGAGGTCGTTTCCCATAGGAGTCAGACGTTTCTCAAGGATCTGCAGGCTCATCTTTATAGAAGACAGAGGGTTCCGTACCTCATGGGCTATGCCAGCTGAAAGCTGGCCGATGGCGGCGAGTTTCTGGCTTTCATAGTATTTTTTCTCGAGTTCCTTGCGCTCGGTGATGTCCCTCTGGACAAGTACGAACCTGTCTGTGCCCTTTACCGGTGCCGGGGTAATGAGGAGACTGCGTTTCTGGCCGTTTCTGGCCGTGACTTCAAGCTCATAGGGTCTGAAGATTCCCTTTTGAGCGTCTTCCCATCGGGCCATGACATAATCGCGGTGCTCAGGGGCAACAGCTTCGGTGAAATGCCTTCCCTTTGACCCTACAACATTTCCCCTCAGCCTGGATCTGCTCACGTACTGGATTATCCCGTCGCTTGTAAGGTCGAAGATCCTTTCGGGGAGGTTGTCTATGATGCTCTCCAGATAATTCAACAGGTTTTCCACTTCTTCCCGAAGTCGGATATTCTCATCCAACTCATTCTGGAGGTTTTCTGCGTATTCCTGCATGCTCCTGGTGAGTTCGAGTTCTTTAGTCATATCGAGAAAGGTCTCGATGGCAGCCAGGATCTCGCCCGTTTCGTCATAGATTGGTGCTGCAAGAAAATGAAGATGGCGATTTTTTCCATTCATGCCGGGGAAAAAGTTCACCGCCTGGAATGCCCCGGGGATGGTGCTGGACATCTCTACCCTGCCTTCGCCATAATGTATATCAAAGCTGTCGAGATTGCGGTCAATGATAAGGTCGGCCATGGAAGGGCTTCTGGTTTTGTAGAAAGGCTTGTAATGATCACTCGTGCCAATCATATCTTTTGAACTGTAACCGGTAAGCTCGGTGCATGCATTATTCCACAGGATAACCTTATGATCCTTATCGATCACAAAGGTCGGGACAGGGGAACCCTCGATGATTCCGTCAATGGTCATCTTCTCCCTCAGGAGCTTGCCCTGCCATTCCTCACGTTCCTTGAGCCTTTTCAGCTCCTCTTTAAGCCGCAGTCGTTTTACATCGTAGCGCGCGATGGATATAGCGGCTATGAGCACGACACCTATGAGGCTCAGGGCGCCCAGGATGATATTCAGGGATGCCTTGCGGACAGGTCCAAGAACGTTGTCATAGGGTGTGACAAAGACTACCCACCACAGGGATATGCCCAGACGTATGGATTCATAGGCAAGGATAAACCTTTCCCCATGATCCTTCCGGTATATGATCATCTCGCTGTAGTGCTTGGGGTTATAGAAGAATGTCTTTATTGAGATGTTCTTCTGATGGGTCAGGGTCTGCAGATCTTTGCCGAGCATGTCTCGATCCGGATGGAAAACAACCCTTCCTGACTCGTCTAAGAGCCATAACTCATTGAGAAACGGCTGATCCTGCGGGGAAAGCCTGGCGGTTATGGATTTGAGTGAAAGAAAAGCTACCAGTGCTCCGTCATATCCATGGTCCGGGCGGAAGAGCGGCAGACCTATGCCGAGTGTCTTTCGAGGCTGGTTGCCCAGGCCTTCTGCTATGGAACGAGGGGGTAGTATCTCTCCGATGAATTGCTGATGCATCTTCTTAAGGGCATGGGTTAGGTTGGGGTCATGAAGCCTTTCCCCCATGATGCCGGAAAACATCCCTTCAGGATAACCATATCTGACAATGCCCTGGTCATCTATTTCCAGTATGGCATGAACAAGACCGCCGAGATCCTGAACAAGATTCCTGATATTTTCCTGTTTCTGTTTCTGTGTAAGTTCCATACTGGAATTCTGGAAGGCAAGGCAGCGCATTGCATTCTCGCTCTTGTCCACAGCCTCTTTGATCAGTGATGCGCCCTGATATGAAACTATCGCCTGCTGGGAACTGAAGATCTCGATGATGGCACGCTCGCGGGCATTGTACATGGTCATGGCAAGAATTATGATGAGGACAATAACGATAAGAGCTGTCAGCCAGATAGAGTATCTCAGGTAAAGTTCAGAGCGTTTTTTCTTTTTCATATAGTGCTCTGTGCCTCAACGGGTGTCTGTTCCGGGTTCAGGCTGCATGTCTTTGCATGAACAGATTGACCTCAAGCGTTCTTGTCTCCTTCTTCATGCTCTGCGTAAGCGATCAGCGCATAAATGCCAAAGGCAAACAGCAGGGAAATGAACAGGGTCACCAGTCCGCTGTTAATGCCGATCACCAGTTCGCAAAACAGCCATGCCACCAGATATGCTGCAATGGAGCCGATTTCCCTCATATCATATCCTTTTTGTCCAATTGATTGCTTTGCCGTGATGTCCTTGCGTGCGAGATCACGGAATTGTCTCCAACATATCATATTCTATCTGAAAAGTCACGATATGCCTGTTCATTTGCCATACTCTTAAGTCCATTGTCTTGTTTATCTTCTTGAAGAGAATTGATGCTCATGATACTTTTTGTTAAATCATCAAGATGATAATTGAACGTATCGTTCAAGGCCATCATGTTCGGGCATGCAGATAGATGCAGGTGTAAACGACAATAAAGCCATTATAAATAAGAGCATACATGAAATTATTGGCCGCTGGCGTATAGTGGCATGTCACTTGCTCTATCACGGGTGAGGACAGAGTCCTCAATCAAAAGCACGGAAAGAAATTAAGATTAAGAAAGGAGAAAATTATGTTTCCCAACACCAGTAAAATCTTGTTTGCATCTTTAGCCGCCATGGTTCTCTGGATCATGTCTTCGCCGTTGGCATTTGCCGCTGATGTCGATGTGATCCCTGTTCACGATCCGAATATCAAGGTGCTCTTTTCAATAGGCGCCATGATCGCCGCAGGCTTTGCTATCGGGCTAGGATGCATCGGGGCCGGAGCCGGTATAGGCCATGCAGCAGCAGGTGCCTCTGAGGCGGTCGGCAGAAATCCAGGAGCACAGGGCAAGATCATGATGACCATGATGGTCGGTATGGCCATGGCCGAATCCATTGCCATCTATGCACTGGTTGTATCATTAATCCTGCTGTATGTGAATCCTTATAAGGCTTTCATATTCGGCTGAGATGGATAACTAGATAAAATATCTTATGAAAGTAAACAAGTAAGGGGGAAAAAATGCCTGGATCAAACAATGGAAGCCGGATTCTTACGGTTGCAAGGTTATTTTTCCTGCTCATGGTAATCCCCTTATTATTAATCTCTTCCCTTATCGCCTTTAGCATTTATAATATCGGCGGTATGTCCAAAGCAGATACCATGTCTGCACTGGACAAGACTTCGCAACTGGAAATCAGTGTCCGGGCCGGTGATCTGGCCCAGACGATCGCGTCTTTTCTCAGCGAACGAAACAGAGATGTACTGATCGCCACCATCCTTGATACTTCAAAGGAAACATACAAAAGCTTCCTCGACACAAAGACAGACGCTGTCTGGGTCAGGAAAGACGAGGGCATTGTAAAGGAGCAGATGCCTTTGTATGTCGAGATGTCACTCATCGATGAGGCCGGTAACGAAATCATTAAGGTCGCCAATGGAAAGATCGTGCCTGAAGATCAACTGCTCAATGTTCTAGACCCTGCCAATACCACCTATAAGTCCGAGGATTATTTCTTAAGGGCAAAAGAGCTTAGAAAAGGTGAAGTCTATGTCTCTGAGGTGACCGGATGGTACGTTGACAAGGCTGATTTCTATCAGGGAAAGAGATTTAATGGGATTATCCGAATGGCAACTCCGCTGTTCGACAAGCAGGGTTTTACAGGGGTGGTCAGTCTTGCCCTTGATGCCAGACACCTGGCGAAGTTCACAGACAATATCATACCTACCGAGACCGCATATGTCATCGAAGCAGATGCATCCACAGGCAACTATGCGTACATGGTTGATAACGAAGGGTATGTGGTATCGCATCCGAACGACTATCATATAAGGGGCCTGTATCGTGACGGCAATCCGGTTCCACACATTACTGCGGAGAATCAAAACGACATGGTTGCCAAAGGCCAGGAGGTGTTGAACTTCTTTCATATGGGAGAGATCGTAGATCCCGCCCTGCCTGAGGTTGCTACAGAGGCCATCCGGGGCAAGTCCGGGATCAAGTCGTATTCCTTTGACGGACATACAAAAATGCTGGCCTATGCACCGATTCCCTTCTACTCGCCGAATCATCCGGCACCCGGAGGTTTCGGATGGGTAGGGATGGGCGTGGACGTGGAGAAGTACAACGAACAGGCCATGATAACGTCGGAACGGATAGACCGGGAAGCCCAGATATGGTTAGCCACCATTATCATTATCATTGTACTTGCCTTGGTGATTCTCTTTGCCATCGCAGCTATACTTTCCAGGGGCATCAACAGGTCTATCAAATCAGAGGTTCCGCCGGAAGCTCTGAGACCGCCGCAATATGATGAAGATGATTAGTCTCAATCTTTAGATCCCAAAAAGAGGCCCTGCAACGCAGGGCCTCTTTTCATTGTACACCCGGACCACCTGGACATCCTTCGTGGGAGATTGTTCTGTGACAAAAGCCCCGATTTTCATGGCTCCTTAAAGGTTTGTCTGTTTATACTTGTGCAGTTTATACTTGTGCTTGCATTCCCGGTTCTCTTCCGGTATAAGCCCTGTTGCAAAGATTTTCTCCCATGACGGTTTTTTTCTTTTATTGACAAGTGACCGTGCCGTTTCCAAAGAGATATCTTATAGGTTATTAACGTGCATCCTGGTTTCTTGATAAGGGAAGCGCGAATGCCGTGATTGTTGCGGCCCTTTCTTTTCCACGCGTCCGGCGGGTTGAGATTTGTAAAACCCCGGACCAGGAGAATCATGAAAGAACACGCACATGTACATGCGCCATATCCGCAGACCGGCCATTTTATTCAGCAGAGACAGTCCCTGCTTGACCAAGGCGTTTTCAGCGCTCTTATTCCGGAGCTTCAGCGCGCAGTAGCAGAACAAGGGTACATAACCCCAACTCCTATCCAGGAACAGTGCATTATGCACCTGCTTAAAGGAAGGGACCTGCTGGGTAGCGCACAGACCGGCACAGGCAAGACTGCCGCCTTTGCCCTGCCTTTGCTGCAGCGCCTTTCCGGCAGTTTCAGGCGACCATTGAAAGGCACCCCGAGGGCCCTTATCCTTGCTCCCACCAGGGAGCTTGCAGCGCAGATAGGTCAGAGCATTGAGACATACGGACGCTTTGTCCGTATCAGCCATACAGTGATCTTCGGCGGGGTGAATCAGGCCCAGCAGGTCAGGGCTTTAAGTCGCGGGATCGATATTCTCGTAGCCACGCCCGGACGTCTGCTCGATCTGATGCAGCAGGGATTCATTCACCTCAATCAGGTGGAGGTGTTTGTACTTGACGAGGGGGACCGGATGCTCGACATGGGCTTTATTCCTGACATCAAGCGTGTATTAACCCATATTCCGTCTGACAGGCAGACCCTGTTCTTCTCGGCCACCATGGCCCCGAGAATGGTTGAGCTTGCCCATACCATGGTCCGTAACCCGGTCAGGGTAAGCATAACACCCGAGCAACTCACGGTAGAGAGCATTGCACAGAAGGTTCTTTTTGTAGGGAAAAAGGACAAGGTTTCACTCCTGGTATCTCTGTTGAGTGACCCTCATATAAATAAGGCCATCATTTTTACCCAGATGAAACATGTTGCAAACCTTGTGGTTAAGAAGCTGGAAGCGGCGGGCATTCAGGGCGCAGCCATCCACGGCAACAAGAGCCAGTCCGCGAGAACCAGTGCGCTGGAAGGCTTCAGGCAGGGCCGTTTCAAGGTGCTGGTAGCCACAGATGTGGCTGCGCGGGGACTGGATGTCGACAACATCACCCATGTAATCAATTATGATCTCCCCGTGGAGGCTGAAACATATGTGCACCGTATAGGGCGCACGGCCAGGGCAGGAGCGAGTGGCGATGCGATATCGTTCTGCTGTGCAGAGGACCGTCCATATCTGCGGGAGATTGAACACCTGCTCGGCAAGCCCGTGCCTGCCGATATGCAGCATGCCTATCATAGCGACGATGCCTTCCGGTCTGTTCAGCACGCACCGAAGAATTTCGGCCGCAGCGCTGCCGTTACAGGGCAGGGCAGACGCCGACAGGCAAATATGACCCGTCCTGAAAGCAAAAGACGCAGCAGCGGCAGACGATGAGTTGAATGATCAGTTGCGGCAAGGGAAAAAAGAGGGAATGAACCCTGCTTTTATAATCCTTGTGAGGGCTATCTCAGTATGATCCCTACCGGGCAGTGATCAGAGCCCATGATGTCTTTTAAGATGAATGCGTCTTCAAGGCGGTCTCTGATGGATCCGGATATGCAGAAATAGTCTATGCGCCAGCCGATATTTCTGGAGCGAGAGTTGAAACGGTAAGACCACCAGGTGTAATTGCCCGGTTCCTTGTTGAATTCCCTGAACGTATCGATAAACCCGTTTTCGATATATCGCTCAAAACCGCTGCGTTCCTCGATGGTAAAGCCCGGGTTCCTTTCATTGGCCCTGGGGTTCTTCAGGTCGATCTCCTTGTGGGCTACATTCAGGTCCCCGCAGAATATAACGGGCTTGTTCTTTTCCAGAACCTTTACATATTCAAGGAAATCCCTGTCCCATGCCTGCCGGTATTCCAGCCTGACAAGCTCGTGCTGGGCATTCGGGGTATATACCGTAACCAGATAGAAGTCTTGGTACTCAAGGGTTATCACCCTTCCTTCCTTGTCATGGACCCCGGAACCGATCCCATAGGTTGCTGATACCGGTGGAGTCTTTGAGAAGACCGCTGTGCCGGAATACCCTTTTTTCTCTGCGCTGAACCAGAACTGGCTGTATTCGGGAAGATCAACCCTTATCTGCTCTTTAAGCACACGTGTTTCCTGAAGGCAGAGGATGTCGGGGTTCATTGCAAAGACCGAATCGTAAAACCCGTTTTTGATGACAGCCCTTATTCCATTTACATTCCATGATATCATTTTCATTGTTGATCTCCTGTATTTTCAGGTATTGTATAACACAAACAAACAAGGATAACAGGTTCTTTGAATTATGGGCTGAATCAGGTCGATCCTTGGTGCATCAGAAGTATCCTCATGAAAGACCTCCATACTGTAACGGGGCATCTGATAAACCCCGCTTGGTTATCTATAATAAGTGATTTTACCGAAACAAGGCATTGACCGGCTCACAAACATCGGTAATATTGGTCATGAGTAAGGGTGAAAGGATGTTTGATGGCAGATGTGGCCTTGCTGAAATGCGATGAATATTCAATCGACGTATTGAAGGAAAAGTTTCTCTGCGGGTTTGAGCTAATCGGATTTGATCCGGCGTGCTTTGCAAATGCCCGTGTCGCGTTGAAACCCAATCTGTTATCTGCTGTTTCTGCAGACAGTGCAGTGATTACGCATCCGATCTTTTTTCAGGCTGTGGCGGAAACCGTGATGGATTTTGGAGGGGACCCCTTGCTGGTCGAATCTCCTGCGGTTGCAAGCCTGAAAAGCGCCATGCATGAATCCGGGTATGACGTCATTATTCAAAGGCTTGGAATACCAGTAGCGGATACAAAGATTGCAAGGAGGATATCCTTCCTCGACGGCAGATTATTAAAGTATTTTGAGATATCTGCGGCATTGTATGACGTGGACATGTTGGTGAATATTCCCAAGTTCAAGACCCATAACCTCACCTACATTACCGCCGCAGTGAAGAATCTCTTCGGCTGCATACCGGGAATGAGGAAATCCCAGATGCATATGAGATTTCCGGACAAGGAGATGTTCTCGGAAATCATCGTAGACCTTTACGGTGCCCTTGTTTTTGGCTTTGATAAACCAATGAGAATGCTCCATGTGCTTGATGCGGTTGTCTCAATGGAAGGTGATGGTCCCGGATCATCAGGCTCTCCAAGAAAAACCGGGGCCGTGATTATCGGCGAAGATGCCATAGCGGTTGACTATGTTGCCACATTGTTTGCCGGGCTCGATATGAAAAAGGCATTAACGGTCCTGTACGGTTTCATGAGGGGTTTCGGGGTATCATCTCCTGATGAGATCCGGCTTAAAGGGGAAAAGATGCAGGATATGAGGATTTGCGGTTTTCAAACGCCAAAGACCACGGGCATGACAGCTTTTCTGCAGGTTCCTCTTTTAGGAAGAATTGCAAAGGATCTCTTTGTTGAAAAGCCGGTTCCCAGGGAGAACGCATGTACACTCTGTTATGAATGCATGCACATATGCCCGGCAGATGCCATTGATACGGCGGTTTCAGGCAGAATGACACCCCGGTTTGATTATCATCGATGCATCCGCTGCTTCTGCTGTATGGAGATATGCCCCGAAGCTGCAATCTCTTTGAAAGAAGGCGTTATGCAGTGGCTGTTGAGGGAAAAATGACATCTGTACGCTGAGCAGGTGAAAAGGACTATAAATGATCATACGAGCAACTGCAATTCAACAGGTAACGAGACTGGATTGCAGTTGTCATACTGCCCGGAGATGGGCTCTGACGGTTCCAAGTGCTTTATACAACGCAAACAGGAGGCTCACATGAAAACCGGATATGAACTGGAAAAGATATTTGCCGACATACGAGATCATAAGGAAATGGTTGCCTTTTTCGAAGAGATATTCACCCCTAAGGAGATCACGGACCTCAAGCTTCGCTGGCAGCTCCTGAAAGATCTTTATGCAGGGCATACCCAGAGAAATATTGCGGCAAGATACAAAATAAGCCTTTGCAAGATCACACGGGGTTCAAAGATCCTCAAACGAAAGGATTCCAAGACAAAACAGCTGCTCGATTTATATTATAATAAACAGGAATCTTAGCATATTTCAACGTCACCTGCTTTCATGACATGATTCAAGGGTATTGATGTATGGAAATCGGTCTCAGCCTGTATGTATGTAGACTTTTACCGTTCTGCTGCTATTTTAATCAATGAAGAGAAAGACCTGAAAAACCGGATGCTTTTATGGAGGAGTCCAATATGGCTGGAAAGATTGGCGAAAGATTTCAGACAGAGACACAGTATGACCGAAGGCAAATGCCGGCAGGATATATTGATCTGGATAAGAAACCGGAGATGTACAAGGAATATCCGCAGGCAAAGACAATAAAATTGATCAAACCCGAAAAATGCGGTGATATGAGCCTGTATGAAACGATACTCGGAAGAAAGAGCCTGAGGCGGTTTATAGATGTCCCTGTATCCCTGGATGCCATATCATGCATATTGTGGGCATCAAGCGGTATACAGAGGAAGGAGACGGGTTTTGAATTCAGGACCACGCCTTCGGCCGGTGGACTGTACCCCATTGAAACATATCTCGTTGTAAATAATGTAGAAGAACTGAATCAGGGTGTATACCACTACAATGTAAAGCTCAATCATCTCGAAGAGCTGAAGCTTGGAGATTTCCGCGAGGCAATAGCGCGGGCCGCTCTTGGTCAGGTCATGTGTGCGAGTGCCGCCGCAGTGGTTTTGTGGACAGCAATCTTCGAACGGTCTGTATGGAAATACAGACAGCGGGCATATCGCTATATTTATCTGGAGGCCGGACATATGGGCCAGAACCTGGCCCTGACTGCCACAAGCCTGGGGCTTGGATCATGCCAGGTCGCAGCCTTTTTCGATAATGAAGTAAACGAGATTGTAGGGATCAAAAATACCGATGAAAGTGTTCTTTATATGAGTGTAATAGGTCAGACCGGGATGTTTGTGTAACAAGACAGGTATATGGCATCGTGAAAGGAGACGATATGGTGCGGGGTTTAAGGTTGAACATGTCAGTGGAGGAATAAAACAGTCTTTCGATACCCCGTAGTTTGCTGCAGGGGGTTTCAATGCCCCATAACAGGCATTTCCATGGTACAATCCATATCTAAACCATACCGGTAAAAGATGGATTGAGTTAATATTTCCTGCCTATATTCCGATATATTCTACTGATAATATCTTCAGGATAAGAGGGTTATTCATTATGCATATAGCGCAATGTCCCATATTCGATCGAAAAATGAATGAAAAGGGAAAGAAGTAATGACTGACAAGCCGACATATGAAGAACTTGTGCAACAGGTGCATGATCTTGAAGTCAAACTTGAAAAGAACAAAAACCGCTTCAATGCCATTCAGCATTGTCTGCAGGAGTTTATTTATGAACATGACCTGAATGGAATAGTCACTGATATCAACCTGGAACGCATCACTCAGATTGGATACACAAGAAAAGAACTCGTCGGCACAAATGTGAAGAATTTCATTGTAAAAAGTTATCAGGGATATTTTGATGATTATATGGAGCGCGTTATCTCAAACGGCAGCGATGAAGGTCTTATGAATGTGATGTCCAAAGACGGGGAGAGTCATATCTTCGAGTATATGAACACCCTGGTCCGGGAAGAGGGGGTTCCAGCAGGAGTATTAGGGGTTGCGCGTGATATCACTGAACAGCTTCGTAACGAGCAGGACCTTGTAGATACCAATATGCGTTTCAGCTCTATCCTGCGATCCATAGAAGACGGCTACTATGAGGTAGATCTTGCAGGAAATATGACCTTTTTCAATAATCGCGTCAATGAACATCTCGGGTACACTCAAGAAGAAATGCAGGGTATTAACTACAGGGACTATATGGACGAGAAGAACGCGAAGATCGTGTTTGAGACATTTCATAATGTTTTCGTTAGCGGAAAATCGGTCAAGTCTGTTGAATGGGAACTTATGAAGAAAGACAGAACAAAGATATTCGTTGATGCATCGGTTAACCTGATGACAAAGAGAAACAATGAGCCGTGCGGTTTCCATGGGATTATCCGCGATGCAACGGATCGTAAACGCTCCGAACAGGAGCTTGCCTTTCTGGCATATCATGATGCACTTACCGGACTATATAACAGGAAGGCATTTATCGCGAGGCTTGAAGAGACACTCAAAGATGCCAGACGCTATGAAAAAAGAAGGGCGATACTGTTCATGGATCTGGACAAATTCAAAATGGTAAATGATATCTATGGACATGAGATCGGTGATAAGATTCTTATAGAGGTCTCCAAAAGGTTGAGGACGATCCTGCGCGATACGGATTATATCAGCCGCTTGGGAGGCGATGAGTTCACTGTGATTCTCGGAAATTCAACCGAGCTTCTTCCGGGAAAGGTCGCCCAGAGGATTATCGATAATCTTTGCAGGCCCTATGATATCTCAGGCATAGTCATAGATTTTGTGACCCCCAGTCTGGGTATCGGTGTCTATCCCGATGACGGACATGATGGGGAGACGCTTCTCAAGCACGCAGACCAAGCAATGTACAAGGCAAAGGAAACAGGAAACCGCTATGTCCTATACAGCGATGTTCATTGCCTTCCACCAACTTCCCTGGCAAGACAAGGGGCATGAGATATTAAAGTTAAGACTTTATTTTCTTTTCGTTCGAGAAAAAATACAGGCAGTGCTGTAGATCTTACAGCATCACATTTGTGATAATAACCGGATCTTTCACCTGCTGCTGAACAAGGTGCTATTTTTTCATATCAATGGCTACAACGGTCTTGTCTCTGCCGCTCATCTGGCAGCTTCCTTCGAAGATAACGCCTGATTCTATGATAAGCGAAGGCGTATTGATGTTGCCGAGAACCTTTGCACTTCCTTTTATCTCGATCTTCTGTGTGGCCTTGAGATTGCCGTGAACCTCTCCGCGTACTATGATAGTGTCTGCCTCGATCTCGGCATGAACCATGGCCCCTTCTCCAATGGCGAGAATCCCCTTGGTGATGACTTCTCCCTTGAACTTGCCGTCGATGCGAAGGGTTCCTTCAAATATCAGTTTGCCTTCAAACTCGGTGCCTTTTCCGAGTAAACCCACTATATTATCCATACCGGAATTAACTTTTTTCCCCATCATGCGTCTTCCTCCCGTGGCACATCTCTGCAAAGAGTTATCCGTGAACTGATATTGTGATACATCATTTTTTTCACTGTTGTCCACTATCGACTTCTTGAGTTCTATACTTGAGTCTGTCTTTGCGTTCAACCTTTGCGTGGTATGTCGTATCGTCTACCCGGATATGGAGTCCGTACATAGTATCCTGATGCAGTCATGCCGTTTCAGGATTTATTGCCATGAGGGCGTTGTTTCTTCAGGGTCTGATATGAATGCTGAATCTCTTTGAACCTTTTTTCGGCAAGCTCCCTGAATTCTTTTCCGAGATGCTGTACCTTATCCGGATGATATTGGTTTGCCATCTTTTTATACGCCCTGTGTATTTCTTCGTCAGACGCATCTTTGCCTATACCCAGGACAGCATATGGGTTGTCTGATCTCATGGTATTCGAGCTGCTGCCCCGGAGATCCTCTTCCCGGCCGGAGGAAAAGGTTTTCCCCTGGTAGGATTGCTGCTGCTGCCGTGAACTTCCGGAGTAACCCCAGGTCTTCTTGGCAGGTGCATACACGTAACGCCAGAGCAGGTACAAAATGATGATATCGTCCAGCCATCCCCAGCCGACAAGAAAATCCGGAAGCATGTCATATGGACTCAGCGCATATACTGCTGCCAGAAGTGTAAGTATGATCTTTTTCAGCATCCAGGTAGCATATCATAATGAATGGTACAGGCAATGTCTATTTAGAACATCCATAGTGAAAAGTATTCTTATGCGGCTGTTGTCTATTATCTTTGTATGCACAATGATTGTGGGTTGTTCAAGCGATTCATCGGATGATTTGGCTGTATTATTAGCGAGCAATCCGGGCAGCGGGTTAACCTACAGTTCCATTGCCGATGACATGCGTGAATGCGCCCCGGATCTGGGTTCTTCTGCCATTACCCTCTGGGAAGATGGGGACAATGGCTGGAGCGGACATGTCACGTACGGTGTATTGAAGAAACATTTCGATTCAACCAGCGGCAGTGAGAGCATTTATGCGACAGTGCTCCTGGTAGACGAAACTTTATCAGCAGTGGTCGAAAACATGTCTCTCTCGGCCTGGGAAAGTCAAGGAGAGTGGAGCGGAGGCGGCTGGGATGTCACCCATGAACTGGTTGATGGTAACGTCACCCTTCCTTCCATCTTCGGCGGCGGAGTGGTAAGCGATTTCGAGAACTACCTGACTATTTCCGGGACGGTGGATGAATCCCAATATGACTCCTATTTTCACTACAAACAGGCCGGTGATGACGGCATTGAAAAGATCCTCTACCGCTTCGAAAACGCCGTTGACAATGAATGCGGCGCGATCTATGCGACCAGAAACTCCTCGACCGAAGACATCACGGTATGGATCGCGAGCCACAAGGCGCCGGGGGCCATACCAGCCGACGGATCAGTACATGAAAATGACGAATTCCGCTGCCTGCTCTATTTTGAAGGCAACATCGAAGCCCAGAGCTTCAAGTTCAAGCTGAAAACCGACGCAGCAACCGGATGGGCCTTCTGGGGCGGCGGTTCCACTGCTTCAGACGATGATTACATTGCCGTACGCGGTACAGACGAAGCCGACAGTCAGACCTATGCAAATGACGGAGGTGGCGTCACCGACGACAGCGCTGACACCACCTATGTCGTCCTCACCTTCGGCGACATGAAAGACGACGCCTATGATGGCGGCGGATATCCTAAAAACGGCACCGCCGCTAATCTGGCCGCTGAAACAGACTCATCGGTCGGATACATAGACCTGGGTGATGAAAACTGTCTGTATGCGGATATCGCCGCGGTCCAGGCATTCAAATACCCGGAAGAGAAGAGCGAACTGGGGTTTGCAGATAACTGAAGATTCATGGCTTTCTCCAAAAAGGTTTATAGTCTTATCGCGGCAGCCGTAACGGCTGCCGCTCTCTTTATCGGGATATACATCTGCCACTGGCATGAAGCTGAGCCTGCCTGGACCTTTGCGTTCTACCTGGACGGTTCGGGCAACCTGTTGATTGAACAGCAACGGAACCTCAGGGAAATCATACAGGGAAGCCGAATGCTTGAGCGCGCCAACGTGGTCGTTTACCTGGACCGCGGGACTGCGCCTGCCGCCCCGATGATCCATGCGTGGAAAGGGAAGCGAATCTTTCATGTCAGCGGCACCTACAGCGAAATACTTTCACACCCAGTAACCCCTGCGCTGCCCCTTTCGGTGGAAAGGCCCCGTTTCACCGGGATGCTTCTCAAAGGTCTGGCAGCAGATGAGGCACACCTGTTTGAGCGTCATTACGTCCTAGAAAGTGGGCGCTACGTGTTGAAAGAAAAAGGCCCGGCACCTGAAGAAGAGCAGGCCATGGTGGCTGCCCTTCAAAAAAGCGGTTATCTCTTCAGTGAGGACACTTTTACACAAACAGTCAGTACGGAAAGCATTTCACGCTTTTTTTCCCTGGTGCGGGATAATTACCCTGCTCGGCATTACGCCTTCTTCATTGCAGGACACGGGGTGGGATGGTCTTCGCTTCGATCTATGCAGCCTTCATCGGAAAAAGCCATCACGCAGCAACTCAATAAAAGCTTTTATGCAGATGCGATCAAAAAAGGACTTATCCACAATGAGCCAGAAATTCTCTGCCTTGATCTTTGCCTGATGGCCGACCTGGAGACCCTGTACCAGTTACGGCAAAGCGCGGCCTATCTGGTTCTGGGACAGGGTCCGATGCCTGCGGGCGGCCAGGATTACAGGTATCTTTTTCAACGCATCACGGCTGAGAGTGCCTCACGACCAGAGGCAATGGCCAGGGCCATATTCGCATCCTCCACGTACGCTCTTGATAAAAGCAAACTCAACAGCGCAATCACTCTTATCGGGACAGGGCCCGGAATTGACGCTTTTATCACGGGCTTCGTTGACATGATCATGGCAGAGGGCGCGCAAAGGATTGCCGAATTGCAAAAGGATACGTATACCAGGCTGCCTCGCTGGGGAGGGCAGGCACATGAGATGATCGATCTCAAGAGCTTTATCGAAGCAGTGCGGGCAGAAACAGGCATAAGTGGACCCGATACCTCCGCGTTTGTCCTCAGCGCCCATTCAACCAGCAAAAAGGCCTCTGGCCTGTCCATATATTATCCCCAGGATGCCAAGACCTTCCTGGCGAACAGGGATGAATACGCGGGCCTGGATTTCAATGAAGCAACTGGCGAGCGATGGCTGGAAATCCTCGATTTGAAACATGGAAGAGGCTGCCCTTAATTTATCTTCATGTGGGAGCGGTTTCAGCCGCGATTCTTTTCACTCGGTTGTCTCACAATCGCGGCTGAAGCCGCTCCCACAGTGTTTTCCCCCTCAGCCCAGCGCCTAATTGCCTAACGCCTTTTCTTTTCTATACCTCGATCCCGTCGGATGCCATGAGATCCTCCACAACCAGGGCCTCGGCCATGAGCATGCCTATGGTCTTTGAGAACTTTGAAGGATCATCTAGCTTTCCGCCTTCCGAGATCGTGGCGATATCAAAGAGGAGTTCCGCGTAATCCTTCAGTGCGGGATCATCCTTGTCCTTCTCGAAAAGGATCTTTATCTTGGAGATTGCCGGATGCTCGATATTCAGTTCCAGGAGGCGTTTTGCCGGTTCAGCCTTCTGGCCTGTGGCCTTCATGATCTTTTCCATGTATGCGCTCATGTCGTACGTATCACCCGAGAGGCAGGCAACGGAATCCTTCAGGTGCGTGGATGGCTTAACCTCCTTGATCCTTGTTTCCAGGTGGGACCTGATAAAGTCGAACAGGGCCGAGAATTCGTCCTTTTTCTTGTCATCGATTTCGTCCAGGCCCAGGTCACCCTTTTCAGCACTCTTGAGTTTTTTGCCCTCATATTCATGCAGACCCTGGACAACCCACTCGTCTACAGGATCGCTCATCAGTACCACCTCGATGTCTTTATCCTTTAGTCTTTCCAGGTGAGGGGAGTTGAGCAGGGCTGAAAGGTTCTCGCCCGTGATGTAGTAGATATCCTCCTGATCCGGCTGCATCCTGTCGAGATATTCCTGCAGAGAGATGTACGTGCCATCTGATTTTGTGGTCTTGTATCTCAGGAGCTTGGCAATCCTGTCTTTGTTTTCAAAGTCCGTGGGTATGCCCACCTTGATGATTGGTCCGAATTCGTCATAGAACTGTGAGTATTTTTCCGGTTCCATGTTTTCAAGGAGAGAGAGGATGCCCTTGACGAGATTCTTCCGGATGTTTCTCACCAGCGAGTCTTTCTGCAGGATCTCCCTGCTTATATTGAGGTTCAGGTCGGGGGCATCCACGACGCCCTGAATAAAACTGAGATACTCAGGTATGAGCTCTTTGCAGTCATCCATGATAAAAACCCGTTTGCAGTAGAGATGAACCCCGTGCTTGTGATCAGGCATGCGCAGGTCAAACGGCATCTTCGACGGTATGTACAGCAGTGCGGTATATTCGGTTGTTCCCTCGAATCTTTTATGAAGACGTTCCATAGGAGGGTTCCAGTCATGGCTGATGTGCTTGTAGAACTCCTCGTATTCCTCATCTGTAACCTCGGACTTGTTCTTTGCCCAGATAGCCTTCATGGAGTTCAGAGTCTCTTCACGGAAGACCTTCTGGGTGGTGTTGCCGACAGGTTTTCCCTCTTTGTCGCGGATGAGCTTTTCTTCGGGAATGGGTTCTGTTTTCTCCACATCCATGACAACAGGGTAGCCGACAAAGTCCGAGTGGTGTTTTATGATGTCTCTTATAGTCCATTCATCGGTATAGTCCTGGTCTCCTTCGAGAGATTCTTTCAGTTTGAGGGTAACCGTTGTTCCTCTGGTATCTTTTTGAGTTTCCTCTAGAGTGTATGAGCCGTCGCCACTCGATTCCCATTTCGTTGCCTTTTCATCCCCGGCTGCGCGTGTGATCAGGGTTACCTTGTCCGCGACAATAAAAGAGCTGTAGAACCCCACACCGAACTGGCCGATCATCTCAGGGGTGAGGGTGTCCTTTTTCTTTGCCTCTTCAATGGCCTGAAGAAATGCACGCGTGCCGCTCTGGGCAATAGTGCCGATGTTTTCGACCACATCGTCGTAGGTCATGCCGATGCCGTTGTCTGAGACAGTAAGGGTGCGATTGTCTTTGTCCGGGATGATCCTTATCTTGAACTCGGTGTCACTTCCGAGCAGGTCGGGTTCTGTCTGTGACCTGAACCGGATCTTGTCGATCGCGTCCGATGCATTGGATATCAGTTCCCGCAAGAAGATCTCGGGGTGAGAATAAAGAGAGTTGATAATCAGCTTCATGAGCTGTTGAACCTCGGTTTTAAACTGACGGGTCTCCATCTTTTGTTCCATGCTGCCTCCTGTTATTCTTCCGTGTTTACAAAGCATAACTGCATTTTTGTATTTCTTAGTTTTTCCAGTAAACGAAATCAAGGGTTGAATGCAAACATTTATTTAATCAACTGTACTGAACAGCCTTTAAGTCTCAAAAAGAGTGCTGTTCAAGTACCACAACTCATTTTCTTTCGCAATATCAATGGTCTGAAGCAGGGCGCAGCACTATCATTATATAAAGACAGGTTTCACCAGGGGCAAGGCATACAAAGCAGCAATCCACAAAGAGATTGACTCTTGATGTATGAATACACGTGCATGCTCTTGATCTTGGCCGGATTTTAGGCTAATGTGCAGCGCCAGGCTCATAATGCCTGAGTTGAATCGGCAATACCATGAAGGAGTGAAGATAGAAGTGGACTTTAACCCCTGTATGAAGCATAAGCTGGTCCGAAAGACCGTGAGAGAGTTTGCCGAGGCCGAACTCGGGCCCATAGCGCATGAGATTGATGCTGAGGCGCGGTTCCCCCTTGAGGTTATCGAGAAGATGCGGCCTCTCAATTTCTTTGGGCTTCAGGTCCCAAGGAGATTCGGCGGGGCTGATATAGACAGCATCAGCTATGCGATAACCATCGAAGAGATATCACGTGTGAGCGGTGCTGTAGGGCTGTGTGTAACTGTTCATAACAGCGTTGGCGTGTTCCCCATACTGAAATTTGCCACGGAAGAACAGAAGCAGCGCTTTATACCTAAGCTGGCAAGCGGTGAGCACATTGGCGCCTTTTGCCTGACAGAGGCAAATGCGGGCTCAGATGCATCAGGGGTAGAGACGCATGCCGTGCTCGACGGCAATGGATACATTATCAACGGCACCAAGATCTTCGTGACCAACGGCGGTATATGTTCCATACCGCTGATCTTTGCCATTGCCGACCCGGGAAAGCCCAGTGCAAGCGCAAGCGTGTTCATTGTGGAAAAACACATGCCCGGATTCTCTGTGGGCGAAATCGAAGATCTGTGCGGAATGCGGGCAAACCCTGTGTCGTCGCTGTTTTTAGAAGACTGCCGTGTTCCAGAAGAGAACCTCCTGGGTAAGGTGGGCGACGGCATGAAGATCGGATTTGCTGCGCTTGATACCGGCAGAATCGGTATCGGGGCCCAGGCGGTTGGTATCGCCCAGGCGGCATTCGAGGCATCGGTCAAATATTCCAGGGAACGCCAGCAGTTCTCAAAACCCATTTCTTCTTTTCAGTCTGTTCAGAACATCCTGGCTGATATGGCAACACAGATCGATGCATCCAGGCTGCTCGTATACCGGGTATGTGCGCTCAAGGATTCAGGAAAGCCGTTCAGCAAGGAGGCATCCATGGCCAAGCTCTTCTGCAGCAGTGCTGCATCAATGATAACCGGCCAGGCAGTGCAGATTCACGGTGGTTACGGCTATTCAAAGGAATATGATGTTGAGCGTTATTTCAGGGATGCAAAAGTGACAGAGATATATGAGGGGACCAGCGAGATACAGCGAATGGTTATCTCCAGGAATGTTCTGGCTGAACCGATGTAGGTAAGGGCTGATAGAATGTTAAAGATGATTGTATGCATGAAACAGGTTCCCATGGTAACCGAACTGCCGTGGGATGCAAAAACCGGTACCTTGAAGCGTGAACTATCGGAAGGCATGATGAATCCGGCATGCAAGCATGCTCTTGAGGCGGCGCTGAGGCTCAAACATGAACACAAAGGACACATAACCGCCATCACCATGGGACCGCCCATGGCTGAGGAGATCCTTCGTGAAGCCATTGCCATGGGGGTCGACCGCTGTCTTATGCTCTCCGATAAAAAGATGGCAGGTGCGGACACCCTGGTAACCTCATATACCCTTGCCCGTGCCATCGAGATCTTCTGTGCGGATTTCGATCTTATCCTTTGCGGATGTCACACCAGCGACTCCGAAACCGCTCAGGTCGGGCCTCAGCTTGCTGAAGAGCTTGATATTCCAGGGATTGCATATGTGGAGGATGTGCAGATAAACAGCAGGATCATAACCATAAAACGCCTGTCCGATAACTTTCTGGAGACCCTTGAGATGGATATGCCCGGCCTGATTACCCTTACGACACGTAACTATGCACCCAGATATACGCCCATTGCAGGCCTGCAGGACGCCTTTGATGAGCCCAACATTCTTGTTGTAAGTGCAGATGACCTGGGTCTCGATGAGGCTTTTATTGGGATATCAGGCTCACCAACAATGATCCTGGATGTCTATTCCCCAACAGCACAGAAAAAGAACATTGTCATGCAGGGTACACCCAAGAAGATTGTTGAAGAGCTTTTAGAGAGGTTCGACGACAGGATAGGGAGTGTTATCCGGAAAGACCTGAAGGTGGAAAAGTAGGATTATGAAAGAGGATAAACGCAGCATCTGGGTATTTGGCGACTACCGGAATTATTTTCAGAATCGTGTAACTCTGCAGCTTCTTTCACGGGCAACAGACCTGGCAAAAGAGATCGATGCCGAGGTGTGCGCCGTTGTGTTCGGTCATGAAGTGGATGAATGGGTCGGCGAATACATAGCACACGGTGCTATGAGGGTTTATGTAACGGATCATCCGAGCCTCAAGAACTACAGCTCGGATATTTATGTTGAACTGATGACCCGACTCGTAAAAGAGTATAAACCCGAGATTGTTCTTGTGGGTGCAACTTCTTTCGGCAGGGAATTTGCTCCGCGTGTTTCCAAGATTCTAGGAACAGGCCTTACTGCGGACTGTATCGGCCTGGACATCAATGAAAAAGAGCTTCTCGTTCAGACAGCCCCTGCCTTTGGCGGAAACCTGCTGGCCAGGATTGTAACGCCCGAGAAGAGGCCGCAGATTGCTACTGTACGTCCCGGTGTGTTTCAGGAGATCCCGCATAACTACGAGGCTGCAGGCAAGACAGTTTATGTCGCACTGCCTGAGAATCTTCCCAATGACCGTGTGAGGCTTATCAGTTCCCTGAGACAGCCTGCACGGGAACAGAGGATCGAGGATGCAGAGGTCGTTGTGTGCGGCGGCAGGGGTATGGGAAGCAGAAAGAAATTCAGAAATCTCTATGAGCTGGCAAAGATCTTAGGGGGTGAAGTCGGTGCAACCAGGCCTGTCGTCTACTCAGACTGGGCCGAAGATGAAGCACTGGTTGGGCAGGCCGATAAACATATAAAACCCAAGGTCCTGTTCTCCTTTGGAATCAGCGGTGCCATTCAGCACACTGCCGGTATTACCGATGCGGATTTTATCATCGCCGTAAACAAGAATCCCCATGCGACCATGATGAAGATGGCTGATGTGGCAATTGTAGCAGATGCCGGTCAGGTCTGCACAGCCTTGATCAGGGAACTGAAAAGGCGGATTCGAACCTAGAGCGACAGTTTTAATGCAATTGTAGCCACATGGCGGCCCTGGTATCTGGCGGCTTCCAGCTCGTTTGTGCTCGGCATACGGCTTCCGTCGGATGCGGCTATTGTCGAAGCTCCATAAGGAGAACCCCCGGTTACCTCATCAGTTATCGTCTGTTTCTTGAATGAATAGGGCAGGCCTACTATAATCATACCATGGTGAAGTAAGGTTGTGTGAAAACTCAGGATAGTCGATTCCTGGCCTCCATGTTGTGTTCCTGTGCTGGTAAACACGCTTGCCACCTTGCCAACAAGTGCATCCTTTGCCCAGAGAGAACCGGTTGCATCGAGAAACTGCCGCATCTGAGCGCACATGTTTCCGAACCTGGTGGGAGTACCGAAGATGATAGCATCTGCTTCGACAAGCTCGTCCAGCTTACAGATGTCTATATGGGACATGGACTTCTGTGCCTTAAAAGCTCCCATCTTTTCAAGCACATCTGCAGAAAGTGTTTCCGGGACCCTGCGAAGCTCGACTTTGACTCCTGCGACCTCTTCCGCTCCTTGGGCAACTGCCTGGGCCATAGCATGAATATGACCATAAAGAGAATAATACACAATCAGCACCTTCATTGTGGAGGCCTCCTTTCTTTATTATGCCAGCTGTGCGTTTATCTGCAGCCGGACACAGTGTATCATGAAATATAATGATATCTTTGTTTCTGCGGAATTCAAGTTGTAAACGGTATTGAGAGATGGTTTGTATGTTGACGAGAAAATGAGCCTAAAGACCGGCGTTGCCTTGACACATGCAATATATGTAAATATCAGAAGCCAAAGGCGGAAAAAGAAGAGGAGGCGGTATTATCCGCATTGATAGCCAAAAAGACATCTGCACCTATTTCTATATATGGAAATCTTATAAAAACTGTGCTAGACAGAAATTCCTTTGACTTTTCTTGCAAGTGAGAAGTTGTTGGAGTTTTCACATAATTTTGAATTATTGATAGCGAAAGGAGAACATATGGCTTCAAAGGAAAAGAATGTACGTGAAGGTCAGAAGACCTATTGGGAAAGGAAATTGAGCCAACGCATCGAGGTACTGACCGGGGATGGCCTCGAAACTGATATGATAGACAAAGATATTGCAGTAAAGAAACTCCGGGCCAAGATCAGGGAGACTCTTCATCGGCTGAGAACGATTGAGAGCAAAGAAAAGAAGATAGAAGAGATGGCAAGGGTCAAGGAAGAGAAAAAGGCTGCTCCGCTCAAAGAAAAGTCCAAGAAGGAGAAGGCTTCTGAAAAGCCTCCTGCCGATGCAAAAGCAAAGAAGAAGAAGAAGGAAGAAAAGCCTTCTGTAGAAGCAAAGGAAGCAGCCCCGAAAGACGAAGCAAAGGCCGAACCGGCAAAGGAAGCTGAAAAAGAAGTGAAAGAAGCAAAGAAGGCCCCGAAGGCAGAAAAAGCCAAGAAGAAACCTGCCAAGGCCGAGGAAGAGAAAAAGGACGAACAGGCGGATGCAGCGCCTGAAACGCCCGAAGAAGCATAAAGAACCGGCGATACTAGCAGAGGATGAACCTGCTGACTACAGGCATCTTACCGGGTGTTTCTGAGCAGGGTTGTCCTCTGAAAATCATGCAACTATGATCATCAATCGCATAAGGCAGTATCATTGCCGGGCGGTACCTGGCATACTGAATTCGCAGCCGCAATAGTTCTGGCGGTAGAGATCGTACTGCCTGCTCAATTCGATGCTTCTGGAGAAACCGTTGAGCTTCTTGAAATCTATCGGCTCGAATCCCCGAAGATGTGAACCGACTTCAAGTATCACCCTGGAAGGCTTGTGGCGGCTTACGGTAAGGGTTGTTGAAAAACAGTCAATCGAGAGTCTTTGAGCTGACAATGCCGTTCGTTTAAGATTGTATTCAAAACATTTGATACATCTTCTGCCGCGTTCAGATTCATGTTCCAGCCCTTTAATGTGTTTCAGCCAGGACAAGTGATCATAGGTGTCTTCTATTAACTCAAGATGCAGTGCCTCAGACAGATCACGTGCCGATTGAAGGCGTTTTGAATATTCCTGTTCGGGAAAGATGTTTGAGTTGGAAAAGAACAGGATGATCTCAGCATTTTCTGACATCAGGCGCTCCACCGGAGATGTGGCGCAGGGCGCGCAACAGGCATGAAGCAGGATTTTTGTCTTGCCATTCATATGCCTTGATCCTACCTCATTGAGCATTTACATGCAATATGTCCTGATAGGGTGAACTGTTCAGCTGTATACGGGGGGAGTCCAGGTGCTATTGACTCCTTGAAATAGGCCCTTATATCTTTAACAAAGCACAGTCGTTCTTTTGTTTTAGGTTGTTTTTAAGCTGTGCAGGATACTTTCGGCCTGGGTGTTGGCAAAGGATGCTGAGATGAAAGGCAATGAAGTTGCAAAAAAGATCAAACAGCACTTGCAGGAAATGGGTGTAAGTGATGTAGAAGTCAAGAAAGATAAAGATGAAAACTGGTATGTGCTGATCCATGAACATTCTCTTTATCCCTGTGTGATACTGATTGATGAAAAGCATATGGGAAATGTGTTCTTTGATATGATGAGCCCGGTTAACTGCGTGGCTGAGATAACGATGAAATTATCCGCAATCCCTGATTTCACATTCAAGATCTGCGAGTCATATCATAGAAGTCCTTATAGCGGTGATCTGTTGTGGGGCTCTGAAGCGGAAATCAGTTATATGCGTGATCTTCCCCGTTATCTCAAAAGAAACAAGGAGATATGCGGCGCATCATATACGGGGTTACTCGAGGCGACCATAGGAATAAAGTATCAGGTACTCAAACAGCACAACATCTAGGTTCCGGGTTTATCGGTTAGGGCACTTCATGCAACAGTCCTGCCCTCATTAAGAGGCATCTCAATGAAATTCCTCGCTGCAAGCAGGCAGGTATCGTCTGAATCGATTCCCTTTATGACAGATGGTAAACCATTTCTAATATTTGTGTAATGATTTACCGTGATTCTCATCAAGACAACATCAAGGCATTATAACATCCCGAAAATACCTGAACAATTAGTGGCACAAATCGTGCTTAATCCCATCTGAATGATATTATTATAGTTTGTTATTCTGCATATGAGTTCTGTCAGAATGAAAAATGCCATGCATGTGATCATGTATTGAGGTTGGTCAACCCTGTTTATAAGTATTGATTGGAGGGATTAATAGTGATGAGATTTAAGTGGGCTATGATTGTCGGTATATTCTTCGGTGTCTTGTCTGGTTTTGCCGGGATTCTGCAGGCTGAATCCCTTTTAAGTATCGACGATGGCGGGATTTTCGTTAATGCCCCTGGCGGCGTGGATATCACGCTCACCTGCGGTCAGTGGGGGCCGTCAGAAGAGGGGAGCGCTTCGGTCCGTATTCATCAGGGGCCGTATCTTGATTATACCGGATATGAACTCTGGGCGTTTAATAATGTATATCCCGCAGAGCAGGCCACCTTTCATTATTTCCAGCAGGACAGAGAGATAATCCTTGTTTTGTTGGATCACTCAACCCAGCTCAGATATTATACAGGCCCTGCTGAGAGAAACCCGGACAATCAGGTACACGCAATCATAGAAGAAGTCTCTGGCCAGGAGAACACATATCTCGTCGGATTTGAACATTCACCGTACGGTGGGAATAATAATTTTACCGATACACAATTTACCATAAAAGCGACTGCGGCACCCTGCAGTGTATCTGAAGATCCGGGCATGATCAATATGGGCATCAACATGAGTGCCAACCACTATTATGCAACACAGTGGCTTTTTGTGGATATCATGAAGACAGCCATGCCGTGGGTCACCCAGAACAATCATACTGTCTTTGGAGGTGAGAATCTGTGGAATACGGATGTACTGGATCAGATTCCACAAGATGATAACGGTTATCCATTGGAACTCCCGTATGAGATCGCCGGAAGCGAAGCACCTCAGGTGGTCACAACCCTGTTGTTCAGGGTTGCCGGAAATTATCCGGCAGGTATCTATACCATATATTACGAGGGCGAGGGCGACCTGTACATAGGTTATGATGCTCATGTCATCCATGAAGAGCCTGGAAAGATACTGGCAGAGGTTACACCTTCATCGTCTGGAATCCTGATGAAAATCATGAGATCAGTTGCAGGTAATCATATAAGGAATATCCGTGTGATTATGCCGGGGTTTGAAGACACCTATGAAGAACAGGTCTTTCATCCGCTTTTCCTGGAGAGATTCAAGGATTTGAATGCGATCAGATTCATGGATCTTGCCCGGACGAACCACAACCCGGTATCGACGTGGGAAGAGCGCACCACACCATCATTCTATACCCAGGGTGATGAACGAGGGATCGCTCTGGAATATATGATCGAACTTGCCAACCGGATGGGTAAGGATGCATGGTTCTGTGTGCCGCATATGGCTGATGATGACTATGTGAGAAATATGGCTCAGCTTATCAGCGATAATCTCAACCCGGGACTTAACGTCTATATCGAATATTCAAACGAGGTGTGGAACGGTATCTTTTCTCAGGCCTCATATACCAGAGACATTGGGTGCCAGATGCAGCTGTGGGTGGATTGCTATGACGGGTCAGATGACGGCGGGGACATGTTCTGGTCAGGAGTCTTTTACTATGCTTTGCGTACGGCCGAGGTCTTCAAGATCTTTGATGAAGAGTTTACAGGTAATGACAGGCTGGTGAAGGTCATCTCCACTCAGACTGCAAACCCATATGTGACAACGCTGCTTCTTGATAAATTTCATGATCCTGAAATTAATCCCGAGGGAGTCACCGCTGATGCACTTGGCATTACCGGTTATTTCGGTACCTCAGCTGATCTGATTGCCCAGTACGGCGAGGTGGACACCATCACGGTTGATGAGATCCTGGACAGGACCCAGGATTCGATAACACGCACAGTGCAGTATATTATGAAAAACAAGACACTCGCAGACCAGTATGCTCTGAAGATAGTGGCCTACGAAGGGGGTCAGCACCTTGTTGCAACCGGTGCGAATGTTAATGACGAAACATTAACCCAGAAGCTTATAGATGCAAACAGGCACCCGAGGATGAAGGATATCTACGATACCATGTTCAATGCATGGTTCAATTACGGCGGTGATGTCTTGATGGTGTTTGCCTCTGTGGGTTCTCCCAGCAAATGGGGATCCTGGGGGATCCTGGAATATATGGATCAACCAGTTGCAGAGGCTCCCAAGTACCTTTGTGTCAATCAATATACCCAAAGAAACAAGATACCGGTCTATGTTCATACGAGTATTGGCAGACCTTATCATGGCCTTGATGTCTATGCATATACCGATTCAGGTGACTGTACCGGAAACCACACCATTACCGGAGAGGATGGCTTTGCATATTTTAATCCGGACATCTTTCAGGAAGGGAACTATAAGTTCAAGGTAGTTTATCAGGGGTATGATTTCTGGAGTGAAGTCGTTAAACCCGTTATGGGTGAAACCATTGAAGTGGTCTTTGATCATGAAACCGCGATATTGACTGTCAGCACCGCATCAGGGCCTGCACAGGATATAAGAGTTTGTATCTTTACGGATAATGGATCTGAGACAGGAAGCTGTAAAACGACCGATGCCGAAGGCATGGTTTCCTTTGAGCTGCCCGCAGGCTTTATTTATTCCTTTGCTGCCGATATTTTCGGGAACACATATACGAGCGACCAGATAACGATATCTGGCGGTACAGCGAATAATATCTCCATCAATGCAGGAGGAGGTATCTTTCAGATAAGTGTGAAAAAAGGTGATGGGGATCCGATTGAAGGACAGGAAGTGAGGCTTTGCAATGCAAACGGTTCATATCTTGGGCTTTCTCTCTCAACCGATGCAAGCGGTACTGCGGGGTTTAATGTGCCCGAAGGTTCCTACAGGGCTGTTCTTTACTATCTTGGCCACGAATTTCCAAGTGAAGAGATAATTGTCGCATCCGACACCGATGTTGACCTTGTCATTGATCATCAGGATGTGGAGATCACTGTGCGGGAAGTCTTCCAGGGAACCTATGAGCCGATCGAAGGGATACGTATCGAACTGTGCACATCTAGCGGTGATGAATCAGGAATCAGCACATTGACGGATGTTCAAGGCAGGGTGTTCTTGTCTCTGCCGGAGAGGCAGTTTTCAATAAAGGTATTGTATCGTGGCCAGGAATTCTTTTCCGATGAGTTTGCCTGGCAAGACACTGTAATTGATATCCCTGTGACCGAAGCTGAGATAGCCCTGACATGGAAGAACTCTGATCCTTTAGCAGGCGGGGTTGTTACAGTATTGTCCGGCGATGGATCTGATCTCGGGATCTCCGGGACTGCTGATGCTCAGGGAATCGTAGTGTTAAGGCTTCCGCCAGGAGATTATATATTCAACGCAGAATCTTACGGCAGCCGTTACCAGAGCACGCTCGAGACACTTGTCGATGATGGGACAAATATCATCTCCATACAAACAGGTACCGCCTTTACCCTTAACGTTATGAAAGTGTCTGACAAAGGCCTTCGAGGTGTTGAGTGCACCTTGTTAGATGGCCAAGGAAACGATCTTGGACTCGCGTTTGATACAGACAGTTACAGCCGGGTGCTGTTCAATCTACCCGATGCATCATATCAGTTCAGGATAGATTATCTCGGAGAATATTATACATCAGAGGTAATAAGTGTTCCCGATACGAGTGAATATATTTTCACAATACCTGCAAATCAGCTCTCGACTCAGCTGGGGATCAATCTGTCGGGGTTCGGATATACGAGCAGGCAACTGATGTTTACCAATGTCATGCATGGTTCCATGCCATGGGTCACGCAGAACAGTTATACTGTTGCAGGCGGTCTCAACCCGTTCAATACCGGGGTTATCTCTGAGATACCCTGCGATGAGAATGGATATCCACTGGAGCTTCCCTATGAAGTGACCGGGACACAGGCCCCTCAAATTGTTTTTACATTTATGCTGTTTACCCTTGTAACTGAATATCCTGCAGGGCTTTATACCATGTATTACGATGGCTCAGGTACCTTCCAGTTCACAGGAGACGTGACCGTGGTCTCTCAGGGGCCAGGCATGATAGAGCTGCAGGTGGGGCCGCACGTATATGGCATCGGCATGAAGATCCTTACATCCGAGGCAGACAATCATGTGCGCAATATACGTATGATTATGCCGGGCTATGCAACGAACTATACAGATGAGATCTTCTACTCCTCATTCACGGACAGGCTGCAGGTCTTTGATGTTCTGCGGTTCAATGATGTTGCACGCACACAATACAATGCATTGACCACCTGGGAACAGCGCTCACAATCAAGCTATTATACCCAGTGCACACAATATGGAGTTGCCCTTGAGTATCTGATAGAGCTGGCTAACCTGACGCACAAAGAACCATGGTTCAGTGTGCCTTACGGTGCGAATGATGAGTATGTGCAGAATATGGCCGAGCTGATCAGGGATAATCTCGATAGTGAGCTGAAGGTGTATCTTGAGTGTTTTGCGGATGGTTTCAGTCTGCGCCATGCCGAGGTTTTCAATATCTTTGAACAGGTCCTGGGCGGAGATGAAAGATTGATAGAAATCGTCAAGAGCCGCTCTGTGCTGAATGCGCAATCAGATATGGACCGGGTTGATAATCTTGCCTATAATCCATACGGGATTACCATAGAAGCCATTGCGGTCGATGCATATTTCGGAGAATCGATCTGTAATGAGATCATTGCCGATAACGAAGTAGACACCATAACAGTCGATGAAATCCTTGACAGGGCCGAGGCAACAATCTTCGGTGAATTTCTGCAGGAAATAAAGGCATATAATGCATTGGCGGAACAATACAATGTCAGGCTCTTTGCCTATGAGGGAGGCCAGCATCTCGTGGTCAACGGCAATGATGATCTTTTTGCCAAATGTACCGAGGCAAACAGACATCCACGCATGAAAGATCTGTATACCTATATGTTCGATGTCTGGTTTAATAACGGCGGCGATCTTCTGAATCTGTACTCCTATGTACAGAATCCATGGGCCGGGCGCAACTGGGGCATCCTCGAGTATCAGGACCAGCCAATCGAAGAAGCGCCGAAATATCAGGCAATACAGGAATACGGTGTCACTGATATCTCGGTCAGGGTGCAGACAAGTATCGGTCATGTTCTTTCAGGATACAGGGTATATGCATTTGCCGGGTCAGGTTCATATACGGGCGTATATGCTCAGACCGACGAGAATGGATTTGCTGTATTCTCCTATGATGATCTCTCGGATGGTTTCTATGCATTCAGGGTCGATTACCTTGGTTCACACTTTTTCAGTGATCTTGTCTGTATACCCGGGACTATTTGGACCACTGTCGATATAGAAGAACGATCTGTTTCAATATCTGTGAGGACATCTGAAGGATATGTCTCAGGAGTGATGGTCTATGTGTTCAGCGAATCAGGCACGTATCTTGGTATATCTGGGGTTACTGATGAAAACGGCTTGGTGACGTTCGATCTGCCCGTGGGTATAAACTTCAAGTTCAGGGCGGATCTTATGGGATCACAGTACTGGAGCGATGTCGCTACCATATCCGATGAGGATATAAACGATATCTCTGTGGAATCAGGCGGCGGCGAGTTTTCCATACTGGTGGACAACGGTTCCGGTGGTCCCATGGGAGGTATCAGGGTATATCTGTTTACAGCAACGGGTGCATATCTGAGTCAGTACAATACAACGGATTCAGCAGGTCGTGTGAGTTTCAATGTGCCTGATGGGTCGTACAAGGTGCGGGCGGATTACCTTGGCAGCCGGTACTGGAGTGCAGAGACTCAGGTAAATGAAGACACGGCCATATCGTTGCCGATTCCTCACCGGGATGTGGCCATCGATGTGCAGGGCGTGTTCCAGGGTTCTCAGGTGCCTCTTGGAGGTGCGAGGGTTTATCTCTTTACATCAGCCGGCACGTATCTCGGTCAATATCAGACAACAGGTGCTGATGGCCGGGTGGTGTTCAATCTGCCCGAGCAGGCCTTCAAGGTGCGGGCGGATTATCTGGGCCGACAGTACTGGAGCGATGGGTTCACCTGGACCGACACGGCTGTGAGCGTACCCATGGCAGATGCCGAGATAACCGTAACAGGATCAGGCCAGGTGCTTGCCGGTGTACGGGTATATGTATTCTCTGCATCAGGGTCATATCTTGGCAGGTATGGAGATACCGGTCCTGACGGGAAGATCGTATTCAGGCTTCCGGCCGGCCCGTATAAATACCGGGCGGATTACCTTGGCAGCCGGTACTGGAGCGAAGAGACGGAAATAACCCAAGACCAGGAGAATCCAACAGGAATATCTGCTGACGGCAATTAAATGAAGTGCCCTGCAACATTGCCGGGAGACAGAAATAATTGCCCGCTGAGGGCAACGGGCCGTGTGCTGTAGCTGGACGTTTCATATCGGATATGACACGCCAGGGCGGGTCTGGAGATTGCGATGACAGCATGATTGCCTTGTTACGAGAGCGTCATGATCTGCCATGGCAGATTCTCAAAATTCACTCGATAATATCTGTTATGTGTTTGATGGTTCCGGTGATGTCCATGGAACCCAGATGCAGCCTTATGACAGGCCTTCCGGCTTTAACAAGGGCCTGCCGGTCGCCCATGGCCTGGGCGTTCTCCATGATGGCGAAACTCATGGAAGAGGCGTCAGAGCCGGTATCGTCCGGGATCGGTATATCATCGATATTATCGCACGTGATCTGAACAAAGAGTCCTTTGCCTGCATCTCCTTTATGGAGCTGGCCGGTGGAGTGGAGGAACCGCGGGCCATAACCAAGAGTGGTTGCGACCTGGTATTTATCCCGCACCTTCATACGCAGGTTCTTGAGTGCTGTATCGATCTCTTCTGAATGCTGCAGGTAAGCCTGGATGGCGACATAGGAGCCATGTTTGATCTTATCCAGGAATATGCTCAGGGCATCTTTAAGGCTCTCGGCTTTGAGATCGCCATAGACATACGCGCCCATATCACACAGCACAGGGGTCTGTGACGGTAATGCCCCGGTTTCCTTGTAGGCATTGACAGCACTGCGGGAAAGGACTTTTGCCGATTCAACATCAGGCTGGTCAAAGGGGTTGATGTTGAGTATATGGCCTGCAACACAGGTTGCCATCTCCCAGAGGAAAAACTGTCCTCCCAGTTCAAAGCTGTCGTGAACACATATATGAACAACCGGATGACCTGCCTTCTCGATGTCCCTCAGCTTGTCGTCATAGGTTTCATCGCCGTCTATCCTGATATGGACAAAGAGCCGGTCATCCTTGTATTGTCCCGGGAATCCCAGCTGTTCGTTCACAATGGGCACAATCCCTTTGCCCTGTTTGCCGGTGCTTTCGGCTATGAGCTGCTCTAACCAGTCGCCAAACGGTGCAAGCTGTTTTGAGATCACGAAAGTGACCTTGTCTCTGCCTTTTTCGGCCATTTTCCCCAGTATGACGCCGAGCCTGCCGCCATAGTTGTTGCCGGCTACCACGCAGTTGCTCGGTTCGCAGTTTTCAGCCATTATCTGTGCCCGGTCCACAATTATCTTTATGTCGATACCGATCAGTGCGGCAGGTACAAGGCCGAAGTAGGTCAGTGCAGAATAGCGGCCGCCTATATTGGGGTCATTGATAAAGGTTTTCCTGAAACCCAGTGCCCGGGCAGTTTCCACCAGAGATGAGCCGGGATCGGTTATGGCTATGAAATGTCTGCCTGCATTGTCTTTGCCGAGCGCATTGCAAAAGAGATTGTAGAAATACCTGAAGAACGACAATGTCTCGGTCGTGGTGCCGGATTTTGTGGAAACGATACACAGGGTGTGTTCCGGACTGAGGTGTGATGCCGTGGCTTTGATAACGGCAGGATCGGTGCTGTCGAGAACCAGCAGTTCCGGACAGCCCTCAGTGGTGCCGAATATCTTGCTGAAGACCTCGGGTGCCAGTGATGACCCTCCCATACCCATGAGCAGAACATGTGTATACCCCATAGAACAGATCTCACGGGCAAAATCGTTGATTTCATCAAGGAAGTCTTCCATGACTTCAGGTGCATTAAGCCATCCGAGCCGGTTTGTGATCTCGGTCGGCTCGGGTTTCCATACCGTATGGTCATGTGTCCATATCCTGGACATGACCTTGTCATCCCTCAGCTTTGCCAATGCGGTATTGACGGATTCTTTGTCTGAACCGAGGTTCTCCCTCATCTGATGCCAGTCCGAGATGAGGTCTCTGCGTTTGCTGCGGATGCTGTTCATGAGCAACTCAAAAGATTTTGCAAACGAAGCCACTCCGTCTTCCTGCAATCTATCTGTAACTGCATCCAGGTCTATGCCGAGCCGGGCCAGCTCATCTATCTGAGCGTGCGCCTCCTCAAGGCCTGTTTCTATGGTGTTGTTCACCTTTCCATGGTCGAGGAATGCCTGCAGCGTTGACGGGGGAACAGTATTAACCGTATGCGGCCCGATGAGTTCGTCGAGATAGAGTGTATCGGGATAGCTCGGATTCTTTGTACCTGTGCTTGCCCAGAGAAGCCTCTGTACCTGTGCTCCCCTCTCGGCCAGCTTCTGCCATCTATCGCCGGAGAATACCTGTTTGAATATCTCGTATGCCAGCTTGGCATTGGCAACGGCAAGTTTGCCTTGAAGGCTTGTATTGCCTATCTTTTCCAGTGAGGAATCCACCGAGGAATCAACCCTGCTGACAAAGAACGATGCGACTGAAGCAACCGTTCCCAGGTCTTTGCCTGTTTCTGCCAGTCGTTCAAGGCCTGAAATATATGCCCAGGCCACATCCTCGTAATTACGTACGGAAAACAACAGGGTAACATTGACATTGATGCCTTCTCCAATGAGAGTCTCTATGGCAGAAATTCCCGGAGTGGTTGCAGGAACCTTGATCATCACATTGGGACGGCCCAGTGTCCTGAAAAGTCTTCTGGCCTCGGTAATGGTGCGACCTGTATCATATGCAAGAGCAGGGCTGACTTCCAGGCTCACATATCCGTCCAGGGCTTTTGTCTCATCGTAAAGCGGCCGGAACAGGTCCGCGGTATGTTCAATATCCCAGGTGACAAGCTTTTCATAGATGTCAACGATGGAGTTGCCGGCCTTTACCAGTTCATTCAGGTCATCGTCATAATCAATGCTCCCGGCGATCGCCTTTTCGAAAATAGTGGGGTTTGAGGTAACCCCGCGTACGCCCTGGTCGATAAGCGAGAGCAGTTCTCCTGAAGTTATGAGGGTTCTTCGAATATAGTCGAACCAGATTGCCTGACCGATGGAGGCCATCTCATGGAGTTTTGTCATACTTGTGCTCCTTCTCGAATGATTTATGATTACGGCATCTTCTATACCTCACAAGATTCATGAATGGAACCACAAGTTGTTTACTGCCTCAAACTGTATGCATGTCTTGTTCTTTCATTGACTTATCCTGTGAGCAGATACGCTTTGTTCGGTCATAACGGCATGTTTTCAGGATAATATCCGGCATGCCTTAAGCAGAGCTGCAAAGATGTTCAAGACCGAACCGTGCTGCTCCCATAAGGGCTATTTCAGGATTGAGAATTATATTTACAGGGATGTGTTCTAGAACATGAGACAGGCGTCCTTTCCCAATGAATGCTTTCATGAAGGGGCTTTCAGGAAATGCGGATACGATCTTCGGCGCTATCCCCCCGGCCAGGTATACCCCGCCGGTTGCCATTACCTTAAGTGCGAGGTTGCCTGCCTCTGCCCCAAGGATGGATAGGAATACTTCCAGGGTTCTTGAGCACAGCTCGCATGGGGCAGATGTATTGACCGCTTCAGTCAGTATCGTCTTTGTCTTGTCATCAGACTGGGAAAGTCTTGAAAAAAGCCATGCAGGTTCCTCATACCCTTCTTTATCTCTGAGAAAGCTGTAGATGTTGGGGATGCCTATTCCTGAGCATACACGTTCGTAACTTACATGTTCGTACTGCCCGAACATGTGAGAGAGTAATCTTGTTTCCAGTGCATCAGTAGGCCCGAAGTCGGTATGGCCGCCTTCAGAGGAATGAGCAGCATAACGCGAGGACTCGTCCTGGGTTATATACGCCTCGCCCAGCCCTGTTCCAGGTGCGATGACAGCCATTGCGCCATGAGGTGTTTTTCTCCCTTGATTCAGGGTAAACAGATCTTCTCTTTCGAGATCGGCAATACCATATGCGATTGCCTGCAGGTCATTGAGAAGTCGTACGGATTTCATGCCGAGTTCCTTCTTTAAGACATTTTCCTCGATTATCCAGCGCAGATTAGTGATTGTTGAGCGTGACTCCATTACAGGGCCGGCTACGCCGAATACGGCATATTCCGGGTTCAATCCGGTATCTTTGAGGAATTCCGAAACAAGGGATATCATGCTGTCATACTCCGCACTGGCCAGAGTTGCCTTGGCAACAGGGCTGTGTATGTCCCCGGATAGTTCATAAATGCCGAGGTTTGTCTTGGTTCCTCCCACATCAGCTGCTACGAGCATAATCACCTGCCTTGTTTTTTTGAATAGTTTATCATGTATTATGTTGCATAGCACCTTATGATGAACTTCCGCAGGGGGTATGAAAAAAATTTCTCTAATCGGGCAAACAATTGCTCTTCATTTCCAACACCCATCTCTGCAGGAAACCCGATAACATAATATATATACATAAGAAAGACACTGTTATATATAAGTGTATGGTATTTGCATGACAAGAGACGTCTGTGATGATGGAGGTTGACTGAAGCAAGACTGTTATGAAGGCTCTATGTGTAAGATCCTTATTGAGAATAAGCGTTCTTGTTTTCCTTGTGCATCTGCTTGTTGGATGTTCACAGTGTTCCGAGAAGCCCGAGGTTCCTGTCGAGGTCGAACAGCAGGTTCAAACGTATGTTGAAACGCACATTGAGACTGAAGCGGAGCCGGAAACTCTCAGCGTCGCTATCGATTCTTCTGCAAAAGGGCGGATAATCTATGAGGGAGAGTCTGCTGTGTTTTCAGGTTCGGTCTCAGGGGGGATCCCGCCGTATGTTTATGATTGGGACTTCTCGGGCAATGCCCCAAGATCAGGTATTAAAGATCCTGGAGAGGTGATATTTTCATCAGCCGGAAGCTATGAGATCCTCTTTTCAGTACAGGACAGCAGCGGGATAGAGGTAAGAGATTCCACTGTGATCGAGATTGTCAAGGACACCTCTCCCCTGGTAAAGATCGTTTCCCCAGGGGCTGATACGGTTATACCTGAAGGGCTCTCAATTGCATTTTCCGCAACCGTGTCCGGCGGCAACCCGCCGTTGACGTATGAATGGGATTTCAGTGCACTCAGGGCTCCTTTACATAAAGAAGACCCTGGTAATATTACCTTTCCCGACGCCGGGTCATACCCTGTACGACTTACCGTAAGGGACAGGGATGGAGATGAGCACAGCGCATCTGTGAGCATAACTGTCGAGAAGAATATCCCTAATGCGTCAATTACATCGCCAGAAC
>Ga0129302_1000283_pt1 | contig 38822 bp, 30 predicted proteins | sample BlaSprsedimmetaG_FD_94476 | JGI IMG/M metagenome (GOLD analysis project Ga0129302, IMG submission 94476) | Hot spring sediment bacterial and archeal communities from California, USA to study Microbial Dark Matter (Phase II) - Blank Spring... | ecosystem: Environmental > Aquatic > Thermal springs...
CAGGCGTACCAGGAGTTGGTGGGTGTAGGCCGCGGCAGTCTGCCCGTCCGGGCGGTTGGCGCGGGTGAGGGTCTCGGCAAAAGCGAAAAACTTGCGGGCCAGTGCTTCGGGTTCGGCGAAGCGGTCGACGCATTGTGCGGACAAGACGTGCCAGACGCTGACCAGCAGCTTGCGGGCGATAGCGACGATGGCTTTGTTGTAGCCCAAACGCGGTTCGAGGCGGGCAAGTTCGGCGCGCCAATGGGGATGGGTACTGGCGGCGCTGTGGGCGGCTTCGACGAGGGCGCAGCGCAGGTCGCGGCGGCCAGCTTTGGTGAGCCGTCCGCGACGGGTGGTCTGGCCGCTGTCCCTGGACAATCCTCTCGCTTTTCTCCTGCGTGCCCTTCCTGGTTGCCGGAATGCCACTGATCGACGCACTGTTCGAGGCGTTCTCCGCCTGGACGGATACCGGCCTGACGATGATCGCCAATCCCGCGCTTCTGTCGCCGTCGATAGCCGTCTTCCGCCTGGCGATGCAATGGATCAGCGGGCTAGGCATTGTCATGTTCGTGCTCTCCTGGCGCGGGATCACGCCGCACGAAGCGCGCAGTCTTTTCCGGGCAGAAGGACGCTTCGAAGACTTCTCTTCCAATGTTAGACATATCGGGCGCGTTGTGGTCACCCTCTATGCCGGTTACACGTTCGCAGGCACGCTGGTCCTGTGGGCATTAGGCATCCCCTTTTGGGAAGCGCTGGCGCACGCCGTCACCTCCCTCTCAACGGGGGGATTTTCCACCAACAGCGTCGGGGTAGGCATTTACGGCGCTTTGCCCTCCCTGGTGGCGATGTTATTGATGTTGGCCGGCGGCATCAGCTTTGGCAGTCACTACGCGCTACTGACCGGAAAAACGAAGAAATTTTGGCACAACCCCGAAATACGCACGCTCTTGGTGATGGTTGCCGTTTCCACCGGCATCCTCACAATCGTTATGTGGTCACATTCGCCTGGGGAATTACGCCTGCTGGAAAGCGCCTTCTACGCCATCACCGCTATCACGACGTGCGGGGCTGGTACAACGCTCTCTCTGAGCCAAACACCCGACCACTTCATCGTCACTCTGATGCTCTTGATGCTGAGCGGCGCGGTCTATGGGTCGACGAGCGGCGCGCTGAAGTTGTGGCGGTTGATGATTTTAGGAAAGGTGATCCGGCGGGGTGTACACCGCCTCTTCCACCCTGGCGCGCGCGCAGAGACGATCCGGATGGGCAACAATGTCATCACCGATGCGATGCTGAAGCAAGTGTGGGTTTACATGGCAGCGTACCTGACGCTATCTTTAGCCGGCAGCCTCTCGTTTATGCTGCTAGGGTACAGGCCGTTACACGCCTTTTTCACCGTCTTCTCGGCGCAAGGCAACGTGGGCCTCAATGCAATGAACGATACGCTCTACTTCGGGATGCCGGCGCTGTTGAAAGTGCAGCTTATCGTCCACATGCTTCTGGGCCGGATGGAAATTCTGCCGATGGTCCATTTTGTGCGCGCGTTAGGTCTGAGCGTTGAGCGTAAAGCAACCCTGGAAAAAGACATTTATCAGAACGTCACAACACGCTGACAAAAGCTTCGAACCGTCCCCCATTGTAAAAACAACCCCGGCGCAGCTCTCGGGGCATAGCTGTTGTTGACAACTGAGCAAGTCAACCTACACTTACGTCGAGAAACATCAAGACCGCATAAGGGAGGTTGTGTATGAAAATCACCGTAATCGGCGGAGGTTCCAGTTACACGCCGGAACTGATCAACGGCTTTTTGGCGCGGGTCAAAAGTCTCCCGCTCACCGAACTCTGGCTGATGGACGTCCTGCCAGAACGGCTGGACATCGTGGGCGGCTTCGCGCAACGGATGGTGGGCGCGCGCGGCACGCCGTTCGCCGTTCACCTAACCACCGACCTGCGCGAGGCGGTGGGCGGGGCGAGTTACGTCATCACCCAACTGCGCGTCGGCGGGATGCAGGCCCGCCGCGAAGACGAATATCTCGGACACCGGCACGGCCTCATCGGGCAGGAGACCACCGGCGTCGGCGGGATGGCGAAGGCGCTGCGCACGATCCCCGTGGTATTGGATATCGCCCAGACGATGCAGGCGGTCGCGCCCGGCGCGCTGCTGGTCAACTTCACCAACCCTGCGGGCCTCATCACCGAGGCGCTGGCGCGCTACGCGCCCGACGTGCCTGCGGTGGGGGTCTGTAATGTCGCCATCACCACGAAAATGGAAATGCTTGCCGGGCTGAAAGACGGTCTGGGGATTGACGTCCCGCCGGAGCGTGCGCACTTGAACACCCTGGGGCTGAATCACCTTTCGTGGCATCGCGGATTCACCGTGAATGGGGAAGAGATGTGGCCGCACGTGCTGGCAAGCTACCTCAAGCACCTCAAGGCCGAAACCGAGCCGGAGTGGGACGTGCGCCTCATCAAGACATTGGGCATGATCCCCAACTATTACCTGCAATACTACTATTACACTGGACGCAAGCTGGCGGCGCAGGCCAAGTGGCCGCCTTCCCGCGCCGAACAGGTGATGGAGATCGAAAAAGGCCTGCTCGCCCAATACGCCGAACCCGACCGCACCGCGCCGCCTGAGGGCCTGATGCAGCGCGGCGGCGCGTACTACTCCACCGTGGCGACGCAACTGCTCAACGCCCACTACAACGACCTGGGCGAAGTTCACGTAGTCAACGCGCCGCATCGTGGAGCTGCGCCCGGCTGGCCGGCGGATTGGGTGCTGGAAATGCCCTGCGCGGTCGGTCGTACCGGCATCATCCCGCTCCCGGCGGAGCCGCTGCCCCTGGCGTGCTTCGGCCTGTTAGCGAACGTCAAAGCCTTTGAGCTGCTGACAGTCGAGGCCGCGGTCCACGGCAACCGCGACGCCGCCTACCAGGCGCTCCTCACCCACCCGCTTGGCCCTGCGGCGGACAAAGTCCAGGCCGTGCTGGATGATCTGCTGGAAACGAACAAGGCCTATCTGCCGCAGTTTTGGAGCAAGCAGTAATCGGGGATCGGTAATCGGTGATTAGTGATTGGTAAAACGTAGAGCTTTGCCCCAATTACCAGTTACCGATTACCAGTTACCGATTACCAACCCCGCATCACGAACCAGGAGCAAAAACGATGAACCAATACTTTCTCGGCATCGACGTCGGCGCGACGAAAAGCCACGCGCTGATTGCGGACGCGCAGGGGCGCGCCGTGGGCTTTGGCGTGGGCGGCCCCGGCAGCCACGAAGTGATCGGCTATGACGGGCTGCGCGCCGTACTGCACACCGTCATTGACGCAGCCCTCGCTGCAGCGCGTATCGCCAAAGCAGACATCGCGGGCGCGGGCTTCGGCATCGCCGGCTACGACTGGCCCGGCGACGCTGCCCCACACCATCAGGCCATTGCCTCGCTGGAACTATCCGCGCCTTACGCGCTGGTCAACGACACCATCATCGGCCTGGTTGCCGGGGCAACGGAGGGCTGGGGCGTGGGCGTGGTCTCCGGCACGGGAAGCAACTGCTGGGGGCGCGACCGCCAGGGCGGCGAAGGCCGGATGACCGGCGGCGGGGAGCAGTTTGCCGAATACGCCGGCGGCGGTGATCTGGTCGGCAAAGCGGTGCAGGCCGTGGCGCTGGCGTGGGGTCGTCGCGGGCCGCAGACGCGCCTCACCGAAGCCTTCCTGGCGCTGACCGGCGCGCAGGACGCGCTGGATTTGCTCGAAGGGCTGTACCGGGGACATTACACACTTACCTCATCCAATGCCCCTCTCGTCTTCCAGGTCGCGGCGGAAGGCGACGCCGTCGCACAGGAGGTGATCCGCTGGGCCGGGCGTGAACTGGGCAGCCTAGCCATCGGCGTGATCCGCCAACTGGGCTTCGAGGTGCTGGACGTCGAGGTCGTGCAGATCGGCAGCCTGTACAACGGCAGCCCGCTGATGAGCGAGACGATGCTGGCGACCATCCACGCGGTGGCGCCCGGCGCGCGTCTTGTACGTCTTGCCGCGCCGCCCGTTATCGGCGGCGTATTGCTCGGTATGGAGCAGGCCGGCGTCGAATATCCATCGTTGCGTCAGACGCTCATCGAGACGACTGCCGCGCTATTATCGTCAGCAGATTGAGCAGATTAAGCAGATTCTCATTACCTTCAGGAGACTTGATATGGAAAAACCAGCCCTTTTAGGCGGAACGCCGGTGCGCAACGCCGCTTACCCGCAATGGCCCGTTTTCGACGAGCGGGACATTGAGGCCGTCACCGCCGTCATCAAATCCGGCAATTGGGGCGGCTTCCCCTACCCCGGCCCACAGACCGCCGAGTTCATCCGCCGCTTCCTGGCGCTGCAAGGCGGAGAATATGCCGTCGCGATGATGAACGGCACGGTGACGATGGAAGTCGCGTGTCGCGCGGCAGGCATCGGCTGGGGCGACGAGGTCATCGTGCCGGCCTACACCTTCCAGGCCACCGCTGCCGCGCCGATGGCCGCCGGTGCGCTCCCGGTGGTAGTGGACATCGACCCCGAAACGTACTGCATCGACCCCAAAGCCGTGAAGGCTGCCATCACCGAAAAGACGCGGGCGATCATCCCCGTGCACCTGGGCGCGCAAATGTCCGATATGGATGCGCTGATGGACATCGCCGCCCGCCACAACCTCATCGTCATCGAAGACTGCGCGCACGCCCACGGCGCGAAGTGGCGTGGGCAGGGCGCGGGCACGCTTGGGCACTTCGGCTCGTTCAGCCTGCAATCGTCCAAAATCCTGACCTCCGGCGAAGGCGGCATCCTGATCTGCAAGACCCAGGAGCTTGCCGACCGCGCCACCAGCATCATCGACTGTGGACGCCCGCACGATGCCGAAAGGCAAACGTACACGATGGGCGCAAACTACCGCATGGGCGAACTCCACGCGGCGCTGGCGAACGTCGCCATCGAGCGGTTCCCACAACAGGCGCAGGAGCGCGAGGAGATGGCGGCTTATATGGACGAGAGCTTGAGCGAGATTCCCGGCGTGCGCGTGCTCAAGCGTGATTTGCGCCACACGGCGCGCTCATTCTACCGCTACATCTTCGCCATCGACCCGGAGGTCTTCGGCGTAACGCACGACGTCATCTGCGATGCCCTGCACGCGGAAGGCATCCCCGCCGACGACGGCTACCCGCCGATGCACCAGTACACGCTCTTCCAGCCGCACCTCTCGCGCCTGCCCGTGCCGAGCGCCTCCCCAGAGCGATTACGCTTTCATCCGGGCCAGTTCCCCGAAACTGAGCGCGCCGCCACCCGCGAAGCCGTCTGGCTGAACGAAAACGTCTTCCGCGCGGGGCCGCAGGGTGTGGATGACGCCGTCGCCGCGTTGCGCAAGATTTACGAGCACCGGGAAGGGTTGGCTAAAAAGTTGTCAACGGATTGAACGGATTTTTCTGTACGAACGGCGGCGCCTGCTAGTGCAGGCGCCGCCCTGATTGTGTCAGAATAACTCTAACGCCCAACCACCCAACGCAAGAGCGCGATGAGATCGCGTAACCAGGAAAAAGCGTCACGACGCCCCGTGCCGGTCACCTGAACCGGTTGGGTTATAGTCTGCACCTCCGGTTCCACCTCGACAGGCGCTTCCGGGTCGTAAACCGAGACGACCTCACCGTTATGGTCGAAGAGCACGCTCGTCCCGCTTTGCAGGAAGGCGCGCGCCGTCGGGTCAGTTGCCAACGCAAAGTACGCCTCGGAGCCGAACTCGATCTCGCGGTCCACCTTGATGTTCGCCGCGATCCACGCCGGGCTGATCGGCTCATCGACGTTCCCCTGCGCCTGCACGAGCGACAAATCCACGTATTGCCGCGACACCTGCGCCATGCTGCGCTGCTCGCGGTTGTAGACGTTTGCGCCGGTCGCCAGACCCGCCCGGTCGGTCTGCTGGTAGCTCAGGTTTTGCGCCCGCGCCTGCACCGTCGTCCGCCCGGAGACCTGGTTGAGGTCCGATTGGTTGTCATACAGCGCCATGTTCTCCATCGAGGCCGCACCCTGCGACTGCGCCGAGATCACGAAGGTCGTGTACGGCGTGACGATGCCGTAGCCCAATCCCAGCGCACGGATTTCTTCGATCAGCGCCGCGCGCTCGCCTTCGACGCGCACTTCGTCCAGCAACGCCCCCACGCGGCGCGTGGCCCACAGGCGCGGCACGAAGTCGTGATCGCCGGTCGCCGTCAAGTCGAAGCGATAGACGTACTCGCGCGGTTCCTCTCCGGCGCGACCGCGCACCCGCACCGTCACCTGCGCGTTCGTCGCCTCGTAGCGCCCGGCGAGCAGCACGCTCGATCCGCGGAACAGGTCGGGCATCGTTGGCGGGTACAGGTCGGTGACGCGCATTCCTTCGAATTCCACCTCCACGTCGGTGAGCACGGGATTGGCGATGCGCCCATAGAACTCGGAGAGCGCCAGTTCGAGATTTTCGCCGGGCTGGACGTAGGTGACGCTGCCGCCGTTATCGAGCGCCAGGCGGTCCAGCAGGCGCGTATTCACATCGTAGCCCACGCCGAAGACGTGCATCCGGGCCTCAACTCGCGCGTTAGTCTGCTGCACCAACTCGGCAATCGTCGCGTCATTGGTGACGCCCGCCGTAGGCTGGCCGTCGGTGAGGAAGACGAGCAGCCGGGAAGCGCCCGCGCGACTTTCACTGTCTTTGAAAATCGCCAGACCCGCCTGCAACGCCCCTTCGATGTCGGTGCTGCCGCGTGCACCAAGTTGGCGGACGAAGCTCCGGGCGTCGGAGAGCGTCTCCCTGTTCACCGGCGCTAACGTCTCGGCGAAAACGTCCAATTGCCCGTCGAAGCTGACGATGGAGAAGCGGTCGGTGGGGTTCAACTGATCCAGGATGAAGTGCAGAGCATTGCGCGCCTGCTCGATCTTGTCGCCGCTCATGCTGCCGGAGCGGTCGATGACGAAGACGATGTCTTTGGGCAGCGCGTCATCCTGCGCAATCCGATCATCTGGAGCAAACAGGAAAAGGAAATGTTCACGTTCAGCGCGTTCGCCGGTCAACACTCCGCTGCCGAAGCCGCCTTCCGCCGGGCCAAAGAAGAGATCGAAATCCTCGGCGGGATTGACGTTTTGCGCCTCCCACGTCACCCGCGCGCGATTTGCGCCCAGGCGCTCCGTCGTCACGTCGTGGGACGAACTGTACAGCGCGCCCAGGCCGCCGGACGCTGTCACATCCACGGTGAGCGTCACCTCACCCACCGGCGCGGAGGCGTACCGCTCGGTGCTCAGGATGTAGCGGTAGTGGAGCATCCCGCCGGTCGGGGCGAGCACCTGCTCGTATTCGAGCGTCATCTTGCGGGAAGCGCGGGCGGGCAGGGTCACGTCGAAGGCGATGCTCTCCCAATCGGCATACTGCAACAGCGACGGATCGCGACGCTGCGCCACCATATCGTAGAGCGCGGCGTTCGTCGTCGCCACATCCTGGCGCGTCACCGTCTGCGCCTGCCCACCCACGCGCGCCTCAAAGCGGGCGAGAATCGCGTCCGGCGGCACGGGGAAGAAGTAGCGCCCGTCCACGGGGAAATCGTGCGGATTGACGAACTCCTGCTCCACCCGCGTGACGGCGTGGTTATCCTCGATGGTCACGGTGACGTGATGGTAACGCACTTCCAGATAATCGGGGCTGACGAGATCGGGAAAGATCATCCCGTCCGCCAGAACCGCAACGCTCGTGGCGTTCAATAACAGCACAGTCAACAACAGAGCCAGAAAAATCTTACGCATGTCATACCTCCTGATGAGTCTTGTACAGTCGTTACGCAGTTTGCTCAGGTGGGACGCACTTTGCACCTATAACAACGTGTGATGTGTGCAAATTCGAGCGTTTTACGGCGTTTTTAAGTGCGTCCCACCTTGACCGCGTAACTACTGTCTTGTAGTCGTTAGTCCGGTAGCCGGACGATTTAGCTACAGTGTAGCGGGGAAGTATGACAAATCGGTGATAAGGGAGCGATAGTCGGGGGATAGTTTTACGGCATTTTACGTCGCGTAGGGGGCAATGTTATGGTAAAATAGAGTTGCATAAGTCAGGAGGTGCTACTATGTATAGTTGGCAGGACTACATCACGGTGGATCCAAATGTATGTCACGGCAAGGCTTGTATCAAGGGGACCCGCATCATGGTTTCAGTGGTGTTGGACAATCTCGCTGCCGGGTTGACGCCAGAAGAAATTACACACAGTTATCCATCACTCGACCATCAGGCGATACAAGCGACGATTGCCTATGCTGCGGAGTTGGCAAAAGAGCGCCTGATCCCCATTCCAGCGTAGATACTTGCCATGCGATTCAAAGTTGACGAGAATCTCCCAATTGAAATCGCTGAATTTCTGCGAGAAGCAGGGCATGACGCCCTCACAGTGCGAGAACAGCACCTCGGCGGAAGTTCTGACCCAGACATTGCATCCGTGTGCAAGAAGGAAAACCGCGCTTTAGTAACGCTCGATACAGATTTTGCCGACATTCGGACTTATCCGCCAAGTGATTACCCTGGAATTATCGTCCTGCGGTTAAGGCAACAAGACAAAATCCACGTACTGAGTACCTTCGAGTACATTGCACTGCTCTTCGCCCACGAGCAACTCGAAGGTAATTTATGGATTATTGAGGAACAACACATCCGCATCAGAAGTTAAGCGGAATTCACACTCCCGGCAGCGTAAACCGCGCTATCGCCCCCTTGCCTTCGTTGCTTTCCAGCCACAGCCTGCCGCCGTGCGCTTCAACGAGCGCCTGTGCAATCGCTAATCCCAGACCGCTGCCGCCATGCACCCGTGCTCTGGCTCTGTCGGCGCGATAGAAGCGCTCGCCGATGCGGGGCAGCGATTCCGGCGGAATCCCGATGCCGTGATCGCGCACCTGCACCAGCACAGTCCGCTCCGGCCCGGCGAGCACGGCGACGTCGACGGTTGCTTCCGGCGGGGAATACTTAATCGCGTTGTCGAGCACGTTGACCAGCACTTGCGCCACGCGGTCGGGATCGGCCAACGCGGGAGGAAGCCCGGGGGCGCTCTCCACGCGCAAGGTCACGCCGCGCGCGCCGGCTTGCGGCGTCAGGCGTTCCACGGTCAGCCGCGCGAGGTGCGCCACATCCACCGGCTCGCGGCGCAGGTTCAGCGCCTCCGAATCGGCCCGCGAAAGCAGCAGCAAGTCATGGACCATGCGGATCAGCCGGTCGGTCTCGCTTTCCACCGTCCCCAGGAAGCGGTCGCGCACGTCGAGGTCCTCCACCGCGCCCGCGCGCAGCGTCTCTACCATGCCCTTGATCGAGGTGAGCGGCGTGCGCAGCTCGTGTGACACGTTGGCGACGAAATCCACCTGCATCTGACGGGCGGAACGCAGGCGCGCCGTCATCGCGTTGAAGGCACGGCTCAACTGGCCTAACTCGTCCCGCGACCGCGCCGGAACCTGCGTATCGAGGCGGCCCTGCGCCACCGCGCCCGCCGCGTCCGTCAGACGACGCACCGGGCGGGTAATTGCCCGTGAGAACAGCAGGCCGACGATGCCGGAGAGCATGAGCGCGATCACCGTGGAGAATAGCAGGCGGCTGCGCAGGTCGCGCACGACTGTCGCCACGTCGGTCAACGGCTGGCCGAGGTAGACCACACCGGCAAGCGCCCCGTCGACCAGCGCGGGCAGTGCCACGGTCAGTGTGTCCACGTAACCGCGATCCACGCGGCTGGCATATTTGCCGCCTAGCGCCTGGGCCACGAGCGCGTCGTCGCCCAGGTTTGCGCCGAGGTCGTCGTTCCAGGAATCGAGCACTACCACACCCTTGACATCCACCACGCGGATGCGCGTCTCCAACTGCGTTCCTAGTTCCAACGAGGTGTCCGCAAGATAGGACAGGTCCACGTCGCCGACCGTCAGGCCAGGTTCCGGCGTGGCGAGGTTTTGCGTCTGCACGGAGATGTTGCTCACTCGCCGCTGTTGCAACACGTTGACCGTGGCGACGTCCTCTGTAACCGGCGGTTCGGCGTCCGCTCCGGCCACCGTAGCCCCAGGGATCAACGTCTGTGCCGTGATCTGCGCCTGCGCGACGAGGCTCTCCTCGATGGCTTCCAGGAAGTACCGTTCGAGGAACGAGAGCAACAGCGCCCCGGATAGCCCCATCGCCAGAACAATCACGGCGAGGTGCGAAAAGAGCAGTTTTATGCGTAGACTTGAGAACATAGCGAATCAGCGAATGAAAGAATCAGCGAATGAGCGCCTATGTATCGAGCAACTAGAAACCAGTATCCAGCTTCCAGCATCAAGCTTCCAGCTTATACCCCACCCCACGCACGGTGACGATGAGGTCTGTGGCGGGGGCGGCGTCGCGGAGTTTGGCGCGCAGGCGTTTGACGACGGCATCGACGACGCGCAAATCGTCGTGGTAGTCATAGCCCCAGACCAGATCGAGCAGTTGCTCGCGGCTCAAGACCAGCCCGGCGTGCCGCGCCAGAACGTGCAGTAGCTCGAATTCCAGCGCGGTCAGGTCGAGTTTTATCGATTCCAGGTGCGCTTCGTGGCGGGCTGCGTCCACCGTGAGCGTACCGACGCGTACCAAGTCTGCCGGGCCGGCGGGCGTCTGCGGCGCAGTCCGGCGCAGGACGTTCTTCACCCGCGCCAGCAACTCCCGCACACTGAAGGGCTTGACGACGTAATCATCGGCGCCCATTTCCAGGCCCAGCACACGGTCGATTTCCTCATCCCGCGCGGTGAGCATGATGATCGGCACATCGCACTCGCGGCGCAGCGCGCGGCACACCTCGATCCCATCAAGCTTCGGCAACATCAGATCGAGGATGATCAAGTCCGGCTGTTCGCGCCGGGCCAGCGCCAACGCCTGCTCGCCATCCCAGGCTACCACAACCTGGTAATGCGCTTGCTTCAGGTTGTACGAGAGCACGTCGATGATCGGCGCTTCGTCGTCTACGATGAGAATTTTGGTCAAGTAGTCTTTAGTCCTCAGTCACTATCTTTGGATGGGGGTTTGGGGGCGGATGCATCCGCCCCCAAACCCCCACTTTTTTCTCTATTTATAACACAAGTGTGTGACAAAGCGATGACAAAGAGCGAACAAAGCAGGCATAATGAGAATCGGGCGCGATTTAGAAATCGCGGCTACGCAACCAATTCATTGCGCACCATAGCGAGCAGGGAATCGGCGTGCAAGGCGGCCAGGTTGTAGCAGACGCCACCCAGGTGATCGGCCAGGGCCTGCGCCAGACCCTTGTCGTAGTCGGGGCTTTCCATGTTGACGACGATGGATTTGACGTCGCTCTCGGCGATTTGCTCGGCGATGTGGTAGGCTTCGAGTTGCGGCGGCATGTCGCCCATCGAGACGTTGCCCGCGCCGTCGGTGAGGATGACGAGGAGCGGGAGCAATTCGGCGTAACGGCGCACTTCCTGCGCGACCGTGTGCTGCGCCAGCCACAGGCCCGCCGCCAGCGGCGTCTTGCCGCCGACGGGCATGTTGACCAACATCTGCTTCGCCAAATCGACGCTGTTGGTCGGCGGCAGTACCAGCGTAGCGCGGTCCTTCTGGAAGACGATCATCCCCACACGGTCGCGGCGTTGGTAGGCGTCGGTGAGCAGGGAGAGGATCGCGCCTTTGGTAGCCTCCATGCGCTCCGAGACCGCCATCGACCACGAGGCATCCACGACGAAAATGATGAGGTTGGCGGCGCGGCGCACGCGCACTTTGCGCTGGTAATCCTCCGGGCGCAGGTGCAGCGCCGGAGAATCGGCATCGCTCCCCACCGAGCGCCGCCGCTGGAAGGGCGCTGCCGCGCGCAGCGTCGCGTCGAACGCCAGATCGGAGGCGTCACGCGGCGAGGGTTGCGCGCTCACGTAACGGCCACGCTTGCGGTCGGTGCGGGTACGGCTGCGCTTCCCGCCGGTCGAACGCACGCGGCGATCCGCGGGCGCTTCCAAACGCCTCGTCTGGAAGATCTCGCCGGGCGAGATGAACTTGCCCCCGTCCCACCACGTCCCATCGGTGGGCCATTGGGGAACGTCTTGGGCGTAGGCTTGCAGTTGAGGTGCGGAGGCTTCCTGGGACTCGGCCTCTTGCGCCTCAACCTCTACACTTTTTTTTGACGGTCCTCCCCGGCAGCATCGCCGTACATGGAGGTGTCGTCCCGTTCCATCTCTACATCATCAGCTTTATCGCGCGCCGCCGCAACCATCTTATCCAGTTCGGCGATGGAGGTCTGCACATCATCGAAGGGCTTGCGCTTGAGGCGGTGCGGCAACGTCAGTTCGGCGGCCAACATGATGTCGCGGTCGGTGAGATGCGTGCGCGCTTCCCACGCGGCGTGCGCGACGGCGGTTTTGAGGATCACCAAGTCGGCGCGGTGGCCGTCCACGCCCAAACCCGCCATCATCTCGGCGATGGTGGACATGTCATTGCGCGTGTAGCGCACGTCCGGCAACAGGCAACGCGCGTCCTCGATGCGCTCCGCCAGCACCATCTCCTGCGGCAGCCACTCCTCGTAGAAGCCCGCCGGGTCCTGCTCGAAGGCGAGGTTGCGCTCCATAATCGCCATGCGCGCCCGCGCATCCCGCACGCCCTGCACATCCACGCACAGCGCGAAGCGATCCAACAACTGCGGGCGCAGGTCGCCTTCCTCCGGGTTCATCGTCCCCACCAGGATGAAACGCGCCGGGTGTTGGAAGGATATGCCCTCGCGCTCGACGGTGTTCACACCCATCGCCGCGGCGTCCAACAGCACATCCACGATGTGGTCATCGAGCAAGTTGACCTCATCCACGTAGAGGATGCCCCGGTTAGCGGCGGCGAGCACGCCCGGTTCGAAGTGGCGCTCGCCCTTCTGGATGGCGCGCTCGATGTCGAGGGTGCCGACTACGCGGTCTTCCGTCGCCCCGATGGGCAGCTCGACGAACGGCACTTTCTTCGTATAGTGTGGGAGCGTCTCACCCTGCGCGGCGCGTTCACGACAAACCGTACACCACGTCGCGGGTTGAGCGGGATCGCAGCCAAACGCGCCATCGGCCACCACCTCGATGTCGGGCAGCAGCGCCGCCAGCGCGCGGGCCGCGGTCGATTTTGCCGTGCCGCGCTCGCCCCGGATCAGCACGCCGCCGATGCGGAAGTTGATCGCGTTGAGGATGAGCGCCCGCTTCATCCGCTCTTGATCTACGATTGCGGTAAATGGAAAAACCAAACGTCCGTTATCTGCCACGTGACCCCCTTGATCGTCCAAAGTCGAAAGAAGACTACAAAAGTCTCACCAGGCGCTTCTTAAGCAATACACACGCTAAACACCAGGTCTACAAAGCGCAGAACGTATTGAGACTTTTGTAGTCTTTGCCACTGAGAATCGCTAGTCAAATCCCACTCCGTTAGAATCCGTTCAATCCGTTGACATAGCCCTTGACGCCAGTTTGCGCCTGAGGATGCGGTTTTCGAGCAGCCGGATCAGCAGCACGGTGACGACAAAGACAAGAATGAAGTTAAGCCACACGCCGTCCCAGAGCTTTTGAACGGTGACCGTAGGCGTGACGCTTACATCGGCGGCGCTGGCCGTCGCTACGAATTTGAGCGGGGCCGACATCGCTGCCACCATTTTGCCCTGCTCCATCGCCCAGGCCTGCATCTGCGCGTAGACGTCGAGTTCGGCATGGGCCTCGCCGTAAGAGAGATGCCGCCCGTCATTCCTGCCGAACGCCCGCCAGCGCAGCGGCATAAATGCCGAAGCATGACTGGGATCGGCCATTTCCCATCCAGCCTCCGTGTAGAACTCCACCCAGGCATGCGCGCCCGCGGGATGGCTCCACGTGCTAGTATACACCATAAACGGCAATAGGGTTTCCGGGAAGTACAGGCCGCTGATGACCTGCGCGGGCGCGCCGGTCGCCCGACACAACGCAACCATCAGGTTGGCGAAATCCTCGCAGACGCCCACCTTGCTCACTAGCGCATCCATCGCGGTCGGTGTGACGTTGATCCTGTCTTCGGTGGGCCAGGTAAGGTAGCCTGCCACAAAGCTGTAGATGGCGAACACGTCCCGGCGCGTCGCTGCATTGTGCTCGCTCAAAAGCGCCGCCAACCGGGCAATCGGCGCGGCGTCGCTCTCGATTTTTTCCTGCGGGGATAAGTGAAGAGCATCCACCGGCGCATCCCAGAGTGTTTTGCCCTGGGGCAGGACAGCTTCGTAGGTAACCGTCGCGGTCCTGGTCGTTCCAGCGGGAAGCGTTCCCAAAAGCATGAGAACTTCCAGGTCAGGCGCACGTTCGCGCGCGATCTCGCCATTCCAGACGACATCGACGGCGCTCACGTGCTGATAGGGGCCGCTTTGGGGTGCAAGTATACCTAGCGCAACATCGCCGGATTCTGCCGCTGCCACAAATTGGTACTGCTCGACCACGCGATAACGCGCCGTGGCTGGCAGGCCATAAAGTGCTCCAAGCATCGCGGCGGATAACACGACGACATAGACGAGCATCCGCAGCACGTAAAACACTTTCGCCATTATAACTGCTCCACTAAATCAATCCCCAGCCTCACGCAGCGATTTGAGTGTGCGCACCAAGCCGATCAAACCGCCGCCAATCATCCCCAAACCAGTCACAATACCGTAGTACACGATATCCAGACGATGCCTCAGGTTGAAGAAAAGGAACCCAGAAACAATGGCAAAAATTAAGAATACACCGCCGATGAGGGTCGCCACACTGATGACCAACAGTAAAGGACTCTGCCGTTTGACAATCTCATGCTCGTGCTCCAACGCGACTCGCGCCACAAACGCCTCCGCCGCCGGCCACGACATCTCGCCGGTCTCACACACGTGGCAGATGACCGCATTGCGGTCGGCGTCGCTACCCAATTCACGTACCACATATTTTACCAGGTCTTCGCGGATCAGGGCAGCCAAACGTTCCTCATCTACTTCGCCCTCGGTGGTATAGTCGAATAACTCAGGGATTTGAACAGAAGAGGATTGCGGCAGTGTTACCACGGATACACTCTCCTGAGGGAGTATCGCGGAAGATGCGATCTGTTGGAGTGCCGTTGCCGCTCCATGGTTGCCTGGGTCCAGGTGCAGAACTCTGCGATAACATTCGGCCTGCTGCGCCGATTCGTCGAGCAATGTTGCCATCAACAACCAGCCCTGAACGTGGTCGGGCCGTTCCCGTAAAAAGCGCGCCAGTTCCTTTTTTGCGCCCAGACGGTCGCCGGTTTGAGCCTGTTGCCAGATCGAGTTCAGAGAATGCATAACAGCCTCCTCCACAACCCAAAACCATCAAAAACCGCTGAAATGACAGATGCCATCTCAGCGGTTTGGGGACTAAAGTGACAGCTTACCAGGAAGAACGCCGGTCGTCGCGATCGCGGTATCCACCGCTACTACGACGCCGACCACCGCCACCAGAACCACCACCACGCCGGTCCTCGCGCTCCTGGGCCTCATTCACCCGCAACGCACGACCGTCAAGTTCGAAATTGTTGAGCGCAGCAACAGCTTTATCAGCAGCTTCATTCTCCATCTCGATAAAACAAAAGCCTCGAAAACGCCCGGTGTCCCGGTCGGTGATCCACCGAATCGATGCAACAGGACCGTACTGCTCGAACAGTTCGCGGACTTTGTCTTCGGTGACACCCCATGACAAATTACCAACATACAATGACTTCGACATACTCTCCTACTCCTCGTGAACTTAAGTGATTTGGCTCTTCAGCCCGGAACTGAACGCAGTAACGGCCTAGCGAGTCTTGATTAATGTTAGTATATCATACTTCTGCACAAATAACAATGCAGACACGTTTCGACCATTGTTCAACCGTATCATCTCAATAAAAAGGGGAGAAGTGGGGGTTTGGGGGCGAGCTGCGTCCGCCTCCAAACCCCCACCCCCAGATTTTTGAGAAAATACGTTCAACCTATATCCCTGGGAAAAAGCGGCGGGCCTGCGATGACCGCGCTGCCCGGCGGCAAAAGTCCCCACGACAGCCCTGCTCGCAACGGCTCCGGCGGCTGCCACCCTAGACGGCGCCACACTTCGCACATACGCTCCGGCAACACGGGTTGCATCAGCAGAGAGGCCAAGCGTAAGGCTTCCGCTGCCGTGTAGAGGATGGTGGCGACCCGGTCAGCGCGCCCCTGTTTTGCCTGTGTCCAGGGCGCGGTCCGTTCCAGGTAGCGGTTGATCTCACCGATGAGGTCCATAATATGCGCCAGCGCCTCGTTGAGCGCCAACGCTTCGACCAGCTCGAAGACGCGACCCAAAGCCAGCAGACAACGCGCGCGCAGGGCCTCATCCTCGGCGGTGAGCGTGTCGCACGCAGGCAGGCGTCCCCCACAGTACCGCTCGGTCATATTGACCACACGGTGCAAGAGATTGCCCAGATCGTTCGCCAGATCGGCTTGATAGCGACTGCGCAGGCTTTGCTCATCGAAGTCGGCGTCACGCCCCAGCACCATATCGCGGATGAGAAAATGGCGAAATGCGTCCACGCCATAGACACCGGCCATAGCCAGAGGATCCACAACATTGCCCAGGGATTTGCTCATCTTGGCGCCGCCCGATACCCACCAGCCGTGGGCGAGGATCGTTTTGGGCTGCGGAAGGCCCATCGCCTGAAGCATCGTCGGCCAATAGACCGAATGGGTGATAAGGATATCCTTGCCGATAAGGTGCATAGCCTGCGGCCACCAACGCGCAAAACGCGCCTCATCGGCCAAATAACCAACGGCGGTGACGTAGTTGATCAAGGCATCAAACCACACGTAAGCCACATAGCGCGGATCAAAGGGCAGTGGGATACCCCAACTCAGACGCTCTACAGAACGCGAGATGCACAGATCACCCAACGGCTGGCGCAAGAACCCCAAAACTTCGTTACGGCGTGTCTCAGGCTGGATGAAACCGGGGTGCGTAGTGATGTAGTCGATCAACCAATCCTGATACGCGCTCATCCTGAAGAAATAGTTCGGCTCAACGAGCCGCTCGACCGGGCGCCCACAATCTGGACAGGTGCCATCCACCAGGTCTTTCTCGGTCCAAAACCGTTCCTCGTGGACGCAATACCAGCCCTCATAACTTCCGAGGTAGATGTTGCCCTTGTCCCACAATCTTTGCAAGACTGCCGTCACGACACGAGTATGGCGAGGCTCTGTGGTGCGGATGAAATCGTCGTTGGAGATATGCAGATATTCCCAGGCGCGTTGGAACCGCAACATCGTCTCGTCGGCGTGAACTTGCGGCGGCACGCCGCGTTTTTGCGCCGCATCCTGCACCTTCTGACCATGCTCATCGGTGCCGGTCAGGAAAAAGGTATCCCAGCCACGCAGACGCGCATAACGCGCCAGCACATCGGCCAGGATAGTGGTATAGGCATGGCCGATATGCGGAACATCATTCACATAGTAAATCGGAGTGGTCACATAAAAAGACTCGCTCATCATAGCACCTCCGCACAAGGACTAAGGGTCTGTAAAAAGAAAAGAGCCTCCACTGAGGAGGCTCTTTGTTGACCGCGTGACGTGCTAACGAATCCGGTTTCTCCCCAATGCCAGATCGCCATGGCTGCCCGCCATGGCGCTGCACATCATCATCACAGAAGAAGAAACTTGACCATTATGCATTTGTGTATCTCCTGTCGTTAGCAAACTTATCATACCACAGCTATCAGATAAGGTCAAAGTCTCTATCCAAAATTTATGCTCGTGAGCGTTTCCGGTGCGTCAACGGTGAATTCTCGGATAGGTTCAAAATGCATATAAAGCAGAGGCATTTGCCCATTTTGCCATTCTGAGAAATCAGGCTAAAATATAACCAGTAGACTGATACGAACAGGATAGCGAGGGAAAGGGAAGCCAGATTCACAGCAGGACCTTGAGCAGAGGAACAACCCGCACCGGACGCTGTGTGCCGCGCCCTTGCCTTGACAATGTACTGTTCCTATGGTAACCTTTCAATAGTTAATCTATCCTCAGAGATGTTATTACCTTTCTTATGATAGGAAACAATTCCATAGCGGAGGGCTGAAAGCATGGCAGAAAGGTCTCGGAATGAACGGATGGTTGAACGACTACGTGAACTTCAAACCAGCAGCCCCGATATTGAGGCAGCCGCAATTATCAGTGTGGATGGGCTTCCTATAGCCTCTTCCCTTCCTCAAAGCGTGGAAGAAGACCGCGTTTCAGCGATGTCGGCCGCGATGCTTTCTCTAGGCGAGCGGATTGCGGGGGAATTGAAGCGTGGTATGTTAGATGAAGTATACGTCAGAGGCGAGAGGGGGTACGTCATCCTTCGCGCCGTTGGAGAGGAAGCGGTGCTCACCGTCTTAGCTCGGCAACAAGCCAAGTTGGGGCTGCTCTTCTTGGATATGCGTCGAGCGGCTGAAGAACTTTCAACGATCTTGTAGCACGGAGGAGGTTGATACAGTGGCTAATACCCCTGAACCCAGTGGTTACTACTACCCAAATCGCTTTGGTCTCATTTTATTTGATGCCCTGGAAGAGATCATGGGCCGCAACGGGCTGAACGCCATTCTGAATATGGCAGGCCTGGCGCAATTCATTGACAATCCCCCTGTCGACGTTATGGACAAAGGCTTCGACTTCGCCTATATCTCTGCGTTGAACAAGGCGCTCGAAGAGATGTACGGTCCACGCGGCGGACGTGGTTTGCAACTGCGCCTGGGGCGGGTTCTCTTCGCGCAAGGGTTGGCGAACTTCGGCGCTCTGGTTGGCGCGAGCGATCTCGCGTTCAAGGTTTTGCCGTTGCAGGCCAAGTTGAAGGCCGGTTTGCCTGCCGTGGCGAAGGTCTTCGACTCTTTGAGCGACCAGACTTCTTACGTCAAAGACCCTGGCGGCGATCATTTCCATTACATCATCGATCGTTGTTCGATGTGTTGGGGGCGGCAAGTGGAGCGGCCGGGTGGCTTCATCGCGGCGGGCATCATCGAAGAAGCCCTGCGGTGGCTGAGCGGTGGCCGTACGTTCCGCGTGGACCAGCTCACCTGTATAGGGATGGGCGCTGAGAACTGTACTTTCGCTGTCTACAAAGAACCTATCGGCTAGGATACGGACGTCATGTCTACAGACGGGACGCCGCGTCACATCCTGATCGTCGAAGATGATCCCAACACCGCGGAGATGCTTTCAGCGTATTTCTCCTCCGTGGGATATCAGGTATCGCATGCAGCCTGGGGGCAAGACGCACTGAAAATCGCCTCCGAGACGTTGCCTGACCTGGTCGTTTTGGATATCCATCTGCCGGATATCGACGGTTACGAAGTTTGTATGACCCTGCGCAGCCAGCGGCGCACCGAGCATACACCGATTATCTTTTTGACCGAACGGCGCGAGCGTATGGACCGGCTGACCGGGCTGCAACTGGGGGCCGTCGACTATATCACCAAACCTTTCGATGTACAAGAACTCCGTTTTCGCGTGCGCAATGTGCTACGGCGCAGCAACCTCGATACGCTCTTACACCCCATTACCGGGCTTCCAACTTCAATGTTGATAGAGGAACAAATCGAACGGGTCATCGAAAACGCCAACCTGGCCATCATTGGCGTCGCGCTCCTGGGTATGTCGGCTTTCAGCAACGCTTATGGCTTCGTGACCCACGACGATGTGTTACGCGCGGTGGCCTTGATCCTCCGCAATACGTCCACTGAGATTATGGCAAATGATCCCTTTGTGGGGCAACTGGATACTTATCAGTTTCTGGTCGTCGCGCCGGCAGGGCAGGAAGGATACATCGTCTTGGGGCGCTTAAACCAACGCTTGAGCGAGGCCATTTCGTTCTTCTATCCCCATCTCGATTGGGAAAGCGGTAAGCGCGGCGATGGCTCCCCACTCCCGAAGATCAACTTCGACATCAAACTCCTATCAAGCGAGCAAATCCCCAGAGAAGGAGGTCTGCCACACCTACGGCAGGCCTTGTTTGGCAAAAAGAACCTTGCCTGAACCGGTGCTAGATCGGTCAACATCTATGCCACAAAGTGGCAAGTCGTCCGGCAACTTGCCGGGCAAGTTCGCAAGTCTTCGTGCGTCGATATGGCGCGATTTGGCTTGGGTGGGCGTGCTGCTCGTCCTACCGCTCCTGCTCTTCGCCCCAGTCGTTCTGGGCAATAAAACGCTTCTTCCCGCGGATGTGCTTTATACCATCGCGCCCTACAACGTTGCCGCCGAATCGATGGGCGTCACCGGCGTCCAAAACGGTCTGCTCGCCGACCTGATCCTGCAAAATTACCCCTGGAAGCGTTTTTTGACGACGGCGCTCTCTATGCGCGAGCTTCCACTATGGGATCCCTACATCTTTGCCGGTCATCCCTTTTTGGCGAATGGGCAACACGCCGGACTTTACCCCCTCACCTGGATTTTCTTCGTGCTGCCGGTGTCGCGTGCATTCGGCGTGTTTATCGCGCTGCAGTTGGGCCTTGCGGGTATTTCTATGTACATCTTCGCCCGTACCATCGGTGCGAACCGCCTGGGGGCATTTCTGGCGGGGATGACGTTCCAATTCAGCGGCTTCCTGGTCGTCTCCGTCGTCCACCCGATGATTGTGGCGGCAGCGTCGTGGCTGCCACTGCTATTGGCGCTGGTAGACCTGACGGTACGGCGCGCGCGCTTCCTGCGCCAGGAACGAGCGATGCTGCCCTGGGCGCTGCTCGGCGCGATTGCGCTAGGGCTGCACATTCTGGCAGGCCACGCCGAAGCCACTTACTTCACGCTGCTGGTGATGGGGCTATTCAGCGCGTGGCGGCTCGTCCACACGACGCTGACACACCCACGTGCGATGTGGCGCGCGGAAGTTCTCAGCCCGGCGCTCGGCCTGTTGATGATGGCCGGCCTGGGCGTGACGCTTGGCGCCATCCAACTTATCCCGCTCTACGAAGTCGTGCAAGGTAGCTTCCGTCAGGGCGCGGTCACGCTCAGCGATGTACTCGGTTGGGCCTACCCCAAGCGGCGGCTGATTACCTTCCTGGTGCCCAACTTCTTCGGTAATCCTACCCACACCACGCTATGGAACTTCTTCACCGGTGAGGTCACGCACGCGACCGTTAACGCTTATGGCAACCCTATCTCCACCTTCGATTGGGGCGTCAAGAACTACGTCGAAGGCGGGGCTTATCTGGGCGTTTTGCCGCTGCTGTTGGCATTCATTGCAATCGTTAGCCCAAGATCGAAAGCCAAATGCCAAATGGCAAATGGCAAACGGCCAATGGCGAACGGCCAAAATCTAAAATCCAAAATCCAAAATTGGTTGCGGCATCCTTACGTGCCGTTTTTCACGCTTCTGTCGCTGTTGTCGTTGGGCTGCATCTTCGGCACGCCACTCTATGCGCTAGTGTATGCGCTGCCCTACCTGAACCAATCCCACTCTCCCTTCCGTTGGGTTTTCCCGTTGACGGTCGCCATCGCTGCACTCGCCGGATTGGGCGCGACGAGAATCAGCAAGTCAAGAATCAGCGAATCGGCGAATGGCAAATTACGAATTACGAATCACGAATCACCCCACACCACACAACCCATCACGCATCACCTATCACGCATCCTGATGTTCGGCACGGCTCCTAATGTAGTCAGCGTGACCGGCGCGGCGGCGATTTGGTCGGGACTGGCGCTGTGGGCCGGGCTATGGCTCTCGCGGCTAACGTTCGGTAGCATCGAAGCGTTGGTCGAGCGGGCGTTCTGGTCGCTGGCGCTGGCGGCGCACGCTTTCCCGGATCATCGCGCGTTCTACGCCTATCTCTTCCCCTGGATTCAGCAGGGTGCGTTCTTCCTGATCGGCGCGGGGATCGTGCTGCGGGTTTCGCGTTGTCCGATTTACCTGCCGCGCAAGCTCGGACGCCGTCCGGTGTGGGAGGCGTTGGCAGCAATTTTCTTGCTGGTGGACCTCCTCGTCTTTGGCGCAGGATTCAACCCCGCCGTAGACCCGGCCCTGCTGGATTACACCCCCCCCGTCGTTACGTTCCTGCGTGAGGACACCGGGCCGTGGCGCTTCTCCACCTTCGACCCACACGGGCGCAAGACGTTCAACGCGAATTCGGGCATGTTCTACGATCTGCAGGACGTGCGCGGCTACGACAGCCTCTTCCCGGCACAATACGCGCGCTACATGGGCTGGATCGAACCGCAGAACGAGCTGCTCTACAACCGCATCGCGCCCTTCACGCAGTTCGCCAGCCTCGACAGCCCGCTCACCGACCTGCTGAACGTCAAATACATCATCACCGAGGAAGAGATTCCCCTGCCCAAGTACGCGCTGGTCTATCAGGATCAGAGTGTGCGCGTCTACGAAAACCTGGGCGTGGCCCCGCGCGCGTTCACGCTGCCCGTGCAGGCGACGTTGGTTGCGCCAAACGTCGAGGCCATAGGCAAGATCATCCAACAACACGATCCGCGATTCTACGCCATCGTCGAACAGGACTTCGTCACCAGCGACTTAGTCGTCAACGACTTTGTCGCCAACACCCCAGATCCATTGAACGACCCCACTCCGGCGACGCCACAGGCGCAGACCGTCCTCGACTATCAGCGCAACGAAGTCTTCATCGAAACCACAATTGAAGGCCCCACGTGGCTCGTGCTTGCCGATACGTACTTCCCCGGCTGGAAAGCATTCGTCCGCCCGCTCGGCGCCGGCGAGGACGCCGTGCGTGAGAACGAGGAGCGCGAAGTGCCTATCGCGCGCATCGCCGGGAACTTCCGGGGCGTGCTACTGGCAGGGGACGACCTTGCGAACGGCGCGCTGGTGCGCTTCAAATACAGCCCCAATAGCGTGAAAATCGGCGCGTTCGGCTCCTTCCTCGCTGGGATGGTGGTGATTTTTCTGGTGGTGGTGTGGGTGTGGCGACTGGTGTACCGCGAACAAGACACACAGTCGACGACACAGCGATTAGCCAAGAACAGCGTGGCTCCCATCCTGCTCACGCTCTTCAACCGCGTGGTGGAACTGGGGTTCGCCGCGCTGATGCTGCGGATTCTCGGCCCGGCCAACGTCGGCGATTACACTTACGCGATCAACATCTTCCTCTGGTTCGACATCATCACCAACTTCGGGCTGGATGCCTACCTCACCCGCGAAGTGGCCCGCCACCGCGAACAGGCCAATCGCTATCTGTTCAACACGACGGCGGTGCGCCTGGGACTGAGTCTGGTAAGCGTCCCGCTGCTGGTCGGGTTTATCGCGCTGCGGCAGACGCTCATCGCCAACTTCGCCGATCCGGCCTCCCGCCAGGCGATGCTTGCGCTGGTCTTGCTCTACGCCAGCCTGCTCCCCAGCTCAATCTCTAAAGGACTGACCTCGCTCTTTTATGCCTTCGAGAAAGCCGAGTATCCGGCAGCCGTTTCGACGGTCTCCACGCTCGTGCGCGTCACCGTGCAAACCGCCGTACTGCTGACCGGTTGGGGCATCGTTGGTCTGGCAGGCTCCGCTATCGCCATCAATTTAATCACGCTTGGGATATTAGGCAGCGTCGCCATCAAGCTGTTCTTCCAGACACAGCGTCCACGTTGGGAAAACGACCGGAAGCTGCGACGAGAGATGATGGTCGAGTGCTGGCCCCTGATGGCCAATCATTTCCTCGCCACCGTGTTCTTCAAAGTCGACGTCTTTCTGATGGAACCGATTCTAGGGAACACCATTCTAGGGTTGTACAGCATCGGCTACAAATTCCTGGATGCGCTGGTGGTCGTCCCGTCGATGTTCACGTTGGCGCTTTTCCCGGTGATTTCACGCCAGGCGCAGGAGGATCGCGCGGGATTCCTGCGCTTCTACCGGCTCGGGGCAAAAATCCTATTGACGATTGCGCTGCCGGTGGCCATCATCGCCACGCTAACCGCACGCGAGATGGTGCTGGTGCTCGGCGGGCCGCAATATCTACCCGGCAGTATGATCGCACTGCAACTGATGGCCTGGTCAATGCCGATTGGGTGGCTCAACAGCCTGACGCAATACGTCCTCATCGCGCTGGATCAGCAGCGCTATCTCACCCGCGCCTTTATGATCGGGGTAGGCTTTACCCTGGTCGCCAACCTAATCTTTATGCCGTTGTACGGCTATCAGGCCTCGGCGATCATCCACCTCTTCGCAGAACTTGCCCTGTTGATCCCCTTTGTGATCGGCGTGCAGCGCTACCTCCCCCAGGTAGGATGGCGGCAAGTGCTCGGCAAACCCATACTTGCCACGGTGATTATGGGGGGCGTGGCGCTCCTGCTCCTGCCGCTGGGACGCTGGGCAGCCCTGTCCGGCGCGATCGTTGCCTATCCGTTGGCGGTATGGCGTTTGAAGGTGCTCACGCCGGAAGAGCGCGCCCTGCTCGCGCCAGTCTTCCGGCGGCGCTAAATTGTTTCCCTTGCAAGAACGGGTATAATGCCAACGAAGATGAAGATTTTGCACCACGGAGACACGGAGAGCACAAAGGTTTTTTAGAATCCCCTCCGTGTCCTCTGTGTCTTTGTGGTTATTTCGAGAGGAGCAAAGGCAAATGGAGCTTTCACAACTCGAGCAAATGATCCGGTGGCTGGACGAGGAGCGCAAGCGCGATAAGGCGCTGATCCTGACCTTGCAGGAGCGCGTCGAACAGCAAATGCACACGATTGAGGCCCAGGCGGTCGAAATCGAACGCATGCACCAGAATACCGTCGAATTGCGCACCGACTTGCGCCACACCGACGATTATCCCGCGATGATCGAGAAGGTGCACCGTGACCTCAGCGGCACGCTCGAAGAATTCAAGGCGCTGGTGCGACGCGAGAGACTAGAAAGCGAGCAGATGCGCCGGAGCGAAATCAAGGTCGTCAACGAGCAACTGACCGATCTGGACAAGAAAGTACGTGCGGTGTTGCGTTACGAAGAGCCGCTCAAAGCACGCGAGGCCGGCGAACAACGCTTGCAAGGCCAGATTCAGGTGATATCCAACACCGTCGCCGATCTAACCAAGCGCACCGAGGACCGTTTGCAATCCATCGTCTACCTCGAAGAGCAGCGCCGGGCCGACACGCGGCGCGTGGCTGCGGTCGAGGGCGAAATCCCAGGACTGCGCAAAAGCCTCGACGAACTCACGGCCAAACAGGTACGTTTGGAAGACAGCATCCGCAAACTCCCCGCACGGGTGGAAGAGGGTGTCCAGATCGCCAAATCCTACGAAACGCGCATCGAAGAAATGCGCATCGCGGACTTCCAGCGCGAGCAGCGGGTGAAGCAGTACATCGAGCAGGCCGCACGCGTCGACGTCGAACTTGGCCGCCTGGTCGAACAGACGCAGAAGTACGCCCTGCTCTACAATCAGAACAAACAGGCACTCGACGGGCTGGACGCTTTCCAGGTGCGGTTGGAGAAACGTCAGAACGAGATCGCAGAAATGCAACGCCTCACCGAAGAACGGCTAAGACGGCAATGGGAAGAGTGGCAGGCGACCTTTGCACGCGACTGGCAGAAACGCCTGGTCGCCGATGAAGATCGTTGGCGGCGGCAAGACCTCGCCAATCAGAAGTCGACGGAACACTTCGCCAACCTCGATGAGCAGGCCGAAATGTACTACCGGGAGATTGTGGCGCTCTGGGAAGAGTTACGCGCTGCGCTAGACCGTTGGGGCAAGGCCGTCCAGGAAACGCTCGCCGCCAACCAGGAGTTGCCGGTTCAGCAGTTAAAAGCCCTGCGGCGGTTCGCGGAGGAGAAGCACAAGGAGCTGTTGTAGAGAATGGCAAATGGCAAATGGCGCATCGGCAAAAGGGAAAGGCTTTTTGCCGATGCGTGCTTTTAGGCGTTATACCAACGCCCATCCACCATCACGCGGAGGACGTGCGTTTCGAGTAAAGCCTCGGGTGGCAGAGCGAAGATGTCGCAGTCTAACACGGTCAGGTCCGCGAGGTAACCGGGCATGAGCAATCCTATCCGCGGTTCCAATCCGGCGGCGTAGGCCGCGCCCCAAGTGTACGCGCGCAGTGCCTCCGCCAGCGAAAGCCGTTGTTCGGGATGCCAACCCTCTGGACCGGGGAAACCGTCTTCGCGACGGCGCGTCACTGCCGCGTACAGGCCGATGAACGGGTCGAAAATCTCAATCGGCGCATCCGATCCGAAAGCCAGCACCGACCCGGCCTCCATTACAGAACGCCAGGCATAGGCATACGGCGCACGCTGCGGCCCCAGATAACGGTCGGCCATCGCCATGTCGTGGATGGCGTGGATGGGCTGCATAGAAGCCACGAAACCGGCCCGCCCCATCCGCGCCCGATCCTCCGGGCGCATCAACTGCACGTGCTCGATGCGATGGCGCAACGCCGGGTTGAGGTCGCGCACAGCCTCCAAGGCATCCACGACGAGCGCGTTGGCACGATCACCAATCGCGTGAATTGCCAGCGCCAGGCCGCCTGCCGCCGCCCGCCGTGTTATCTCGACGAGCTGTTCAGGTTCCAGGGTGAGCAGCCCCACGTTCTCCGGTTCGCCCTCGTAAGGTGCAAACATCGCGCCCGTGCGCGATCCCAACGCGCCATCGGCGAAGAGCTTCAGCCCGCCAAAGCGTAGCCAATCATCGCCATAGCCACTGCGCAGGCCGGCATCGAGCACGGCATCGAGCGATTCGAGTCGCACGTACTTGACAACGCGCATCTGCAAGCGTTCTTGACGACGCAATTCCTGAAATGCCGCGAACGCCGGGGTTCCATCGACATCGTGGATACCGGTGATGCCCAAAGTCAGGAGATGCCCCTGCGCCACATCAAGCGCATCCACAATCTCCTCTAACGTCGCCGGAGGGATGACCGCCCGCACCAGGCGCGTGGCGTCTTCGAAAAGCATCCCATCGAGCGAACCATCGGCGTTACGCCCCAGCTTGCCATGCAATGGATCAGGCGTGTCTGCCGTGATAGTGGCCGCCCGTAATGCCGCCGTATTCACCACCCAGGCGTGCGCGTTCTTGGCGATGAGCGCCACAGGATGCTGCGGGGCCACGCGATCCAGTTCGGTGGCAGTGGGGAAACGCACGTCGGCCCACAGGGTCTGATCCCAGCCGCGCCCGATGATCCACGTATCAGGCGGCAACTCGCGTGCGCGCGTCGCCACCGCCTCCAGCAACGCCGTGCGAGAAAGATCGCGCAGGTTCAGCTCGCGGAGACTCAGCGCGTACCACATCGCGTGGATGTGCGCATCGGTCAAGCCGGGAATCACAAGAGCACCCCCGGCCTCCTCAACTACCGCGCCGGGTGCGGCAGCCCATGCGTCTGCCTCAGCATCCAGAGCAGCGATTTTGCCATCCACAATGGCCAGTGCGTGCGCCCAGGGACGCTGTATATCACCGGTATAGATGCGGGGGTGACGCAGAATTTTCACATCCATAACCATTTCTCCGTCAACCTGAGTGCTCACAACCCCAGGAGATCGGCGATCCAGGCGATACTATACCGCCCGGCCCAGGCCACGACGATAGCTTTGAGTGTCTTGCCGCTCCACGTCGCCAGGTAGAACTTCCACACGGGCATTCCGGTTGCGCCGGCCGCGATGCCGGCCATGTCGAACAATGGCATCGGCACCGATCCCATCAAGAAGATGGTCAACATCCCATAGCGACGCACCCACCCTTCGATCTTGGGATAGGCTTTCCAGCGATCCACCAAATCCTCGACGGCATACCCGGCCAGATAGCCCCACAGCTCGCCGAGCGAGTCGCCGAACCCGGCGCACAGCCCGATCCACCAGGGGACGAGCGCCTGCACCGATCCCATCGTGAAGGTGAACGCGAGGTGTGGAATGGGCAACAACACCGTCGTACTGCCGATCCAGGCCATCAAGAAAACGCCAAGATAGCCCAACCCACCGAGGGTTTCGAAGGTAATCTTCTCGCGGTTGAGTGCGATGAAGGCGGTGAATCCCACGAAAAACACAACCAACACAATACGCAAGATAGTTCTGCGCGTTTTTTCTACCATCGTGAGATCCTTCTGAGACAATTTGGTTTCAGGAATATCTTCCAACGCGAAGTCGGATTGTGCAACAGGCGGGATATCGTTCATAATGTCAATGGCGCTCCCAACCGTATCACGCGGGCCGCACCGGTAAAGCCGCCTCGACAAACGGCCACCGTCGCATTGCAACTGTCCACCACCAGCGACGCCTGCTGGAGCACCCGGCCGTAATCTACGTTGTGATGGCCGGTCACGATCACCACCACATCGGCGGCCTGCAACACTCCGTCCGTCAATGGTGTGGATTCAAGCGTCAGCGCTTCGTTGTAGAAAACGTTGCCACCCACGTGGAAAGCCGGTACATAGGGATCGTGGTACTGTACCTCAGCCCCGCGACCGAGCAGCAGCTCGATAACGCGCTCAGCTGGCGTATCACGCGAGTCGCCGATGTCGGGCTTGAAGGCAACGCCAAGCACCAACGCGCGCGCGCCGCGCAAGGGTTTGCCCGCCGCGCTCAGGCCGCGCGTCACCAGATCGACGACGTGATAGGGCATCGCTTCGTTGGTCTCCGCCGCCAACTCGATGAAGCGCGTGTAGAAGTCGTACTCGCGCGCTTTCCACAGCAAATAGTAAGGGTCGATGGGGATACAGTGCCCCCCCACTCCCGGCCCCGGACGGAACGGCATAAAGCCAAAAGGCTTGGTCTTCGCCGCATCGATCACTTCCCAAAAGTCGATACCCATGCGCTCGGCCAGTTGCGCCATCTCGTTGACAAGGGCGATGTTCACTGCGCGGAAGGTGTTTTCCAACAGCTTGGTCAGTTCAGCGGCGGAGGGCGACGAGACTTCGTGAACCGGCGCGCCCATTTGCCGCAGCAGCGCAGCGGCAGCGGCGGTGGCATTCGGCGTCAAGCCGCCGACGACTTTGGGGGTGTTGTAGGCGCTCCATTGCTGGTTGCCGGGGTCGATGCGCTCCGGCGAGAAGGCCAGGTAAAAGTCATCGGCGGCGGCGCTCAGACCGCTCACCCGCTCCAGCACCGGCTGCACTACCTCGGTGGTCGTACCGGGATAAGTAGTGGATTGCAGCACGATCAACTGGCCTGCGTGCAGGTACGGCGCGATACCCTCGGTAGCAGAGATAATGTAGCTCAGATCAGGGGTACGCTGGATGGTGTACGGCGTAGGCACACAAATGAACACCGCGTCGCAGTCGCGGACGACGGCGTAATCGGTGGTGGCACGCAGGCGGCCCTCGCGCAGATGTGGTAACAATTCGTCACCGGCGACATCCTCGATGTAACTGTTGCCTGCATTGAGCTGCTCCACACGCTCGGCATCAATCTCCACGCCAATCGTCACAAAACCGGCTTTGGCGAAGGCCAAAGCCAGCGGCAATCCGACGTATCCCATGCCCACAACGGCGACCTGCGCCGTACGATAGGTAATTTTATCCGACAGTGATGCGTTCATCATTCCTCCACACAAGATAAAGGTGCAACGCACTTGCCTTAGGGCCTAACCACCTAAATTCTTGCTCAACAGGCAAGAAGACGGGCTGCGAAAAAACCTTTTTGGTTCCGGTTTATTCGGGTTAGGTAGTTCCAGGATTTAAACCAGGCCACATCAGAGGAAAGTTCCTGCGCTAGCGCCAAAGTCTGGTTGGTTTATTTTCCTGGAACGGCCTTATCTAAAGTGCGTTGCACCTTTCAGGTTGACCTTCCCAAAGTTCTCTACTCTCTAGCGATACGCTGCGCCAATAGCGCCAACTTCACTTCCACTTCATACCAACTGATTTCCGAGAGGCCGAGTTTGCGCCGCAGTTCGGTGCGGTCCATATCCGCCGCAAAATCGCGCGTGGCGCACGTCCAGCGGAGCATCTCGAAGGTAAGACGGGGAATTTCGGCCTGCGCGGCTACATCGGTGAGGACATACTCCAGGTTGCGCGCGCTCCACGGGAAGAGGGACTGGCGCGAGGGGTATTGGTCCAAATATTCCTGCAAAACGACGGGCCACCCCTGCGGTAACGCGATACGGCGCTCCTTGTGACGGCGGCGCGCTTCTTTGTAGCGCACCCACAGCGCCGGATGCTGCGCGTCGGTCAAGTCGATGTGGTTGATATGAAGATTGACGCACTCGCTCTTTTTGATGCCGGTGTGCAGGATGAGGGTGAAGAGCAGATGCGGGCGCGTGTCGGGTTTGCGCGTTTCGCTGCCCCCACGCATCGCCTGCGTCACCGCCAGCGCCGCGTTGATTTGCGCGCCGGTCAGAATCTCCGGCAAGGGCGCAGTGACGGATTGGTGGATCAACGGGGCGGCAGCGTCGCGGGGAACGACGCCTTCTTCCGCCAGCCAACCGAAAAAGACTTTGAGCGTGGTGATACGGCGCTCCAACGTTTTAGGGCTGCACGGCACACCCCGCGAGGTGTTCATCCACTTGACGAAAGCGTTTAACGTGACGGAAGAGATATCGCCGATCGCATGCACCGGTCCCAGGTAATCACTCAGGATTTGCATATCCAGCCGGAATGCCTGCTGCGTGTTCTCGGTGAAGCCGCGCGCCTGCATATACTGCTCGAAAGCGCCGAGTGCGACGTTGAGCGGCGAACGCGCCGTCAGGTCCGCCGCCGGCGAGGGGGGCTTCGCCGGCGCGTGAGACGCCGGGCCGGACGCTGCCTCGGGAAATAACGTCAACTGTTGCGTTTCGCGATCTTGATCGTCCACCATTATGCCCATATTATAACCCATTGAGCACAGACACAAGTCAATAATTGACATACATTTTTCTTCTTTTTTGTGGTATACTGGGGCACAGAGTACGATACCGAGCGCGCGATATAGAAATCGTGGCTGCTCGCCATTTGCCATTTTCAAGGAGGTTCCTATGCCATTGGACGTTGCCGCCATACGGCACGAATTCCCGATTTTCGAACGCAAAATCCACGGCAAGCGCCTGGTCTTTTTGGACAGCGCCGCCAGTTCACAAAAACCGCGCGCCGTTATCGGCGCGATGATGCACGCATATATGCACAACTATGCCAACGTTCACCGGGGGCTATACACCCTGGCGGAAGAGGCCACCGCGGCCTACGAAGACGCGCGGGGGAAAATCGCGCGCTTTATCAACGCGCCGGACCCTGCCGAAATCGTCAACGTGCGCAATGCGACGGAGGGGTTGAACCTCGTCGTCTACAGTTGGGGTGAGACGCACATCCACGCCGGAGACCGCATCATCATCACAGAGATGGAGCACCACGCCAACCTGGTCCCCTGGCAGCAGTTGGCGCTGCGCAAGGGCGCGGAACTGGCCTATATCCCGGTGAACGACGGGGGCGAGCTGGAGCTGGACGCGTTGCCGCCGTTGCTGGCGGATGGGCGCGCTAAGGTCGTCGCCTGCTCGGTGATGTCCAACGTCCTCGGGGTGCTGCCACCGGTCAAGCAGGTCGCAGAAATGGCGCATGCTGCGGGCGCACTGGTGGTGATGGACGGGGCACAGGCCGTGCCCCACCAGCCTGTCGATGTGCAGGCGTTGGGCGCCGACTTTATGGCGTTCTCCGGGCACAAGATGTGCGGGCCGGGCGTGGGCATCCTGTGGGGGCGGCGCGAACTATTGGAAGCGATGCCGCCTTTCCTCTACGGCGGAGATATGATCCGCACCGTCAAGCGCGACCACGCCAAGTGGAATGATGTGCCTTACAAATTCGAGGCAGGGACACCGGCTATCGCCGAGGTCATCGGACTCGGTGCAGCAGTCGATTTTCTCAATGCTATCGGGATGGAGGCCATTCACGCCCACGAGCAGGAAGTCGTCGCCTATGCGCTGGCGCGTCTGGCGGAGCTGCCCAGAGTGCACGTGCTCGGTGCCGGCGAGGGGGCACATAGCAATCCACAGGAGCGTAGTGGCGCGGTTGCATTTTGGATGGACGGTATCCACCCACACGATATCGCCGCCATCCTGGACACCGAGGCGGTGTGCGTGCGCGCCGGGCATCACTGTGCGCAGCCGCTGCACGACCGTTTCGGCATACCGGCGAGCGCGCGCGCCAGCTTCTACATTTATAACGACAAGGATGACGTCGATGTCCTGGTAGAAGCGCTCCACAAGGTTGTCAAAATTCTAGGAAGATAGCTCGCAGGAGGAGCCATGAGTAGTGATCTTTATCGTGAACAGTTGTTAGACCATTATCACAATCCGGAAAATTTCGGCGTGCTCGATAACGCCCAGGTCGATATCGAAATGGACAACCCCACATGCGGGGATATGATCCACCTGACGGCGCGCCTGGATGGAGCCGGGCGCATCGCCGAAGTGATGTTCGAGGGACAAGGCTGTGTTATCAGCATGGCCTCGGCATCGATGTTCACCGAGCACGTCAAGGGCAAAACGCTGGAAGAAATCGCCGCGATGGGCCTGGATGACATCCAAGAGATGATGGGCGGCGTGAAATTGAGCATGGGCCGGGTGAAGTGCGCGCTGTTGCCGCTCAGTGCGATGAAGGAAGGGCTAAAGGAAAGCGGGGGCGTGGTGTAACGCGGCGCGAGAGGTAATCTGGCGCGAAATAGCGCTGTGAATTCACCCAGGTCGAAAGAGATACAAGGGCGGGCGCAGAGTACTGCGCCCGCCTTCACGATGGCTAACCCTGATCGTCGTCGCTGCCGTCACCTAAACGGTGAGGGCAGCGTAGCAGCCCGTTGGACGCGCACCGAGACCGCCTCGGGGAAGATGTTTTGAACGATCACCCCCTCCGGGGCATCGACCACTGGGATGATGGTGTAATCTCCGGGCATCAGGTTGGTCAGGTCCAGCACAACCTCCACATCCTCCACCTGCAACTGCTCCATCACCGGCAACGGCCCGCTCAGGATAAGAACGACCGTTTCGACGTTGGCTACGGCACTCAGGTTAGGGGATAGCCCGCGCAACGTCGGCGTCACCGCCAGTGTCAACCCACTCTGAATGGCCTCGATCGTCAGGCTGACCGTCACGTAGGGACGCGGGGGCGAGATCAGCGATAGCCCTTCCGGCATCTGCAAAGCTACCGTCGTTGTCAGACTTCGCGTCAACGTATCCAGGCTAACGGGTTGCGTGAGCAGATAGCCGGTGACTTCCCGCACCACTTCGACGCGCCCAATAACTTTGACGAGTTGTGGATCGACCGCGACATTGGCGATGCGGTAACCAGGGGCAGGTTGCCCTTCCCACGCGACCGTCACCGCAAGATCGCGCACGTATCCTAACTGTGAAATCGGCGCATTGACCGTCACTGCTTTAGGAACGGGTTCAACGTTGGCAACTGGCTGCTCGTTCTCGTCCAGGAGCACCGGTTGGTAATCTCCCCGAACGTCGCTTTGTTGATCCTGGACAGAGATCGTCACCTGCGCTTGCGTCACCTTAGCGACCCAGGAGGCAGGACCACGCACACGCACGGTCTGTGGCACAACCTCAGGCGCATCAGCCCTGAAACCAAAGAGCGGCGTCCCCTCCAGCCGGGTAGTAACCGTGATCGTCTTCTCGGCGATGCGCTCGACAGTGAGGCTGACCTCCGACGGGGTAATTTTCAGCACTTGCACAGGCGCAGCCTGAACGTCAACTCTGATAGGAATCGTCAAAGTTCCGGTGTTGACTTCAGAGAGATCGATGTAGGCGCGTAGCTCATCGGTGCTCAAAGTTGCCCACACCGACTGTGGCGCGCGCAATTCAACACGCACGCGGGTCCCGTTCATCCCATAAGCGAGCATACCCTCGTCCAACCCGTCGGTCTCAATCGGGATCGGCGACCCGAAAGGGGCATTCTGCGTTGGGTCCTTGGCTTCCGTGGCTACGGCCCAGAAGAAGAAAGCCAGGAGCAAGGAGAGAAACATCAGACCCAGATTGCGTCCCAACCAACGACTCATGCCCGCATACCCTCCTCGATCTCCTGAACGGGCCGCACCGCGCTACGACGCACCCGATGGAAGATGCCACGAGACGAGCGCGCTTTAGGAACGAGAAAAGCACGAAGAATGGACTCCAAACGCTTGGCGTCGATATCGCGGATGATGCGCCCGTTATGGGTCAGTGAGATTTGCCCACGCTCCTCCGAAACCACAACAGCAACGGCATCACTCTCCTCTGTCGAACCGATGGCCGCCCGGTGGCGCAGACCCAATTCTCGATCCGCCAGAAATGCGGCGGTCAAGGGCATAACACAACCTGCGGCGCTAAGTCGCCCGCTGCGGATGATGACAGCCCCATCGTGCAGGATGACGTGGTGATCAAAAATGGACATCAACAGTTCCGGCGTCACTTCCGCGTCGATAGGCACGCCGGTATCGACGTACTCTTGCAGACCGGTCTGGCGCTCGAAAACGATCAACGCCCCCACGTCGTGCGCGGCCATGTGCGTAACAGCTTTGACGACGTTGGCAATCATCGTCTCAAGCTTCACATTGTCGCCAGGCTCGACCAACAGGAGTGGGCTACGCCCCAGTTGTTCCAACGCGCGACGTAATTCCGGCTGGAAGAGCACCGGAATACCCACCAGGAGCGCCGGGAGCAAGTTCTCGATCAGCCAGGAGAAAGCCCGCAATTGCACTAAACGCGTCAGCAAGGCCAGGGAGATAAGCAAGGCCATGATGCCGCGCACCAATGGAACAGCACGTGTCCCTTTAAGGGCGTAAAAGACCCAGAAGAAGAAGAACGCCACAATCAGGATGTCCAGACCATCGATCCAGGTTATGCGCTCCAGCAACCACACTAAATTCCACATCGTTAATTACAACCTAACCCGGATAAACCGGAACCAAAAAGGTTTTTCGCAGCCCGTTTTCTTGTCTGTTGAGCAAGAATTTGGGCGGTTAGGCACTAAGGCCCCCCACACGGTCATACACTATGAACGCAAAGCCTGCGTCGCAGACGGAGCCGGCGCAGACGGAGCCGGCGCAGACGGAGCCGCCGCAGACGGAGCCGCCGCAGACGGCGGGGGGGGTTCACGTCCGGTTAGCTCACGATACAGATCGACGTAGCCATCCCTGTTGGGTGGCTCCAAAGCCAGGATCGCAGCCACCGTCTTGACCGCGGCCTCCTGCTGCCCGGCGTCGAGTTGCAGCCCACCCAACACATCCAGATGTTCCAAAGCTTTCTCACGCTTGCCGGTATTGAGATACAGTTGCGCCCCCCTGGCGCGTAAAGGAATATTGTCGGGTTCGTTGGTGATCAAATCCTCCAGCACAATCAACGCGCGGTCAACGTTGCGCGCCTCGAGGTAGAGCTTGATCAACTTATCAAGGGCGTTCAGCCCCAAATGCGGGCGACCGGTACGCGGATACAGGCGATAGAGCGCCAGATAAGCGCGCTCGTCGGCAGGATCGATGCGCAAAATCGCCTCATTGTTCTTGATCGCCGCCAACCAATCCAACCGCTGCAAATCGAGATCAGCCATCTTGTGCAAAATACGGACTTCCCACTGCTTCTCCGGGTTACCACGCGGCGCCAGACGCATCGCCTCAGTATACACATCGCGGGCGCGCTCCGGCTGCGCCAGTTGATAGTGGGCATCCGCCATTTGCAGATACTGGCCGAGGGCGTCATCGATCTGGCCGCGCTGAATCAACAATTCGATAATCCGCTTGTGTACGCCGATGTCGATGGGGGAAAGTTGCAAGATTTCACGGTAGGTCGCCAGGGCTTGCAACGTCTGTTCGCGGACTTCGTAGGTGCGCGCTATTGTCTGGAATTTGGCCAACGCCTCATCAATGCGTCCGGCCTCTTGCAGCAGGCTGGCCAGAAGATAGTGCAACGGCAGGTAATCGGATGCCTTGCTGAGCGTGTGGAATAGTTCCTCCAGAGCACTGTAGACTTTGTTGCGCCGCTGGTACTCTTGCGCCAACGCGACCGAACGCAAAATGTTCGACGCACCGGGCATACTGACCAACTCTCCCAGGCTGAGCACCGTTCCCGAACGCGAGAGACCATCCAGACGCTTGCGCGCTTCGAGTGACTTGTCTTCCCATCCGCGCCGCCCGAGAAAATCGACCAGCGATTCGCTCAGACTCCGCGCACGGTCGGGGTCGCCGGCGCTGACCAGGTTTTGTGCCACACTCTGGTAAACGCGAATCAGATCGTCGGCGTGTTCGCGCTCGATCGTTGCCAAATCGACTATTTTTACCGCTTCCCAGAAGTGCTTCAGCGCCTCGGCAAAATCGCCCTGCGCCTGGTAAGATTCTCCCAGAGCAAAATGGCTACCCAGGATGTACTCCGGGTCCGAGAGTGATTTATCCAACTGCGTGATCGCCTCAGAAAAGCGCATTTGCTCCTTGTAAAGCAGTCCCAGATTGAAGTGAATGGAGGGCATCGAGACACCGGCCTTGTTCAACTGCTCGTAAGCCTGAAGTGCCGCCGTCAGATCGCCGCGCGTCTGCGCGTCGACCGCCTTGCCGATGAGCAGATCGACCTCCATCTGTGAGATCCCCTGCACCTGGGGTTTGTCTTCCGCGAAGATGGCCTCGGCCAGCTTTGCCAGAGCGCGCTGCCGGGCGATGTCCACAGGGCTGCCTTCGTCTTCCGTCTCCGCATCCAGCACCTCTTCCAAAGCATCCCCCGCTTCGAAACGCGGGGGTTCGGGGACGGGACGCTGGCTTTGGAGCAGCATCATCGTCTGCCCAATGCGCGGCTCGTGCGGGATGAACGCCTGCATTTGACGACAAATCTCGATAGCCCAGTCGGGGTGCGTTTGCTGGTAGAGATAGGCCAGCCAAAGCGCCGCCAGCACCGCCTTATCCACGGACTTTTCCTGCTGGTAATGGTGCAAGAGATCGCGCCACACCTTATCGTTGTCCGGCTGCAAGCGTGCAGAGGCTTCGAGCGCCATTACGAACTTAGTGGCTACCCCTTGTTTGCCATAACGTTGCCCGGCTTCGTAATAGGTTTCGGCGGCCTGCGCGGTATCACCGTTACGCTCGTAAATCTCCGCGATGCGTTCGTAGGGACCGGGGTCGGCGGGACTCAACGAGGTAAGGCGCTGGTAAACCTCAAGCGCCGTCTCCAAATCCTCAGCATTGAACAGCGCCCAGGCATAGCCCATCAGCGCCGAGACATCGTCGGGGAACTCGGCCAGGGCGCGTTGGTAGAAACGCACCGCGTCGTCCCACTTCTCGCCCCAAACACTGTCATTTGCCTTTTCAATAGCCTCATCAAAGCGTAAGCGGTTACCGGCCAAAGCACACCCCCTGTTAATCCTTGTCCAACACCCACACCAGGATGGCCTTTTGCGCGTGGAGGCGGTTCTCGGCCTGATCGAACAACACCGAATGTGGACCGTCGGCAACGGCATCGGTGATTTCTTCACCGCGATGAGCGGGCAAGCAGTGCATCACGATGACGTCGGACTTGGCGCGCGCCAGCTTGCCTTCGTCCACGCGATAAGGCGGGAAAAGCTTGCGACGCTGCTCCGCTTCGGCCTCTTGTCCCATAGAAGTCCAGGTATCGGTATAGATCACGTCGGCATCCTCCACGGCAACCAACGGATCATCTACCGCCATAATCGTGGAGCCGCTCTGCGCTGCCAGCCGCCGGCCCATATCCCAGATAGCGGGATGCAGCCCAAAGCCCTTCGGCGCGGCGAGCGTGAAATCCATCCCCAACAACGTCGCGCCGTACAGTAGCGAGGTCGCCACATTGTTGCCATCACCCAGGTAAACGAGCTTCTTGCTCTTGAAGCCGCCCTTGTGTTCCAGGATCGTCAGGAAATCCGCCATGCCCTGGCAAGGATGCGCGTAGTCCGACAGGCCGTTGATGACCGGCACGGTCGCGTGCTGTGCCAGCGCCACGACGTCCGCGTGCCCGAAGACACGGGCCATCACGACGTTGACGTAGCGCGAGATGACGCGCGCCACATCGGCGACGCTTTCGCGCTTGCCCAACTGAATCTCGTCTGGGGAAAGGTAGAGTGCATTGCCACCCAGTTGCAGCATCGCCACGTCGAAGGAAACGCGGGTGCGCAAGCTTGGTTTCTGGAAAATCATCCCGAGCACTTTGTTCTTCAGGTGAGGGGTTTCTTCGCCCGCCTTCCACGCGCTCTTGATGCGCACAGCTAAACCGAGCAGCGCCTGCATCTCCTCCAGCGTGAGGTCGGCCAATGTCAAGAAGTGTTTCATTATGTATGCCTCCTGCGTAGATTGTGGTTTGAACATCTATAGTATACCACGAAGGGCAGTTAGAGGAAAAGCAAAGGAAGCCTGACGAACAAGTGCAGTTTTGTGACTACCCATACCGAGCACATTACACATGTCATTCACGATATGGCCCTCTGCATGTTGGCGCTTACCGGCCCTGGTGCTATACTCTAACTGTCAACGGATCGAACAGATTTCAACGGATTTTTGATCTCAACGCGCAACCTGTAACCCGCAACTTGTAACTATTCTTGTTTTTTAAAGGAGGGAACGATGATCAAAGCAGGATTGATTTTAGGCGCAGTGATGTTGGTTTTGGGCGTCGGCGGCAGTCTGATCTCGCCGATTTGCGTGCCGTGTCTGGCGGTGGCAGCAGGCATCGCTGCCGGCTATCTGGCGGGCGTCTTCGATAAACCGCTCACGTCCGGCGACAGCGCCAAAGCGGGCGCGATCGCGGGGGCAATCGGCGGCGCAGGCGCGCTGCTTGGGCAAATCATCGGCGCTATTCTCAACGCCATCCTGGTTGGCCCCGAAAGCGCAATGGACTTGCTGGAGCAGTTTGGGTTGCCGGTCGCATCTGATCCTAGCTTCTATTACGTCAGCCAGATTGGCGGCGGGGTGTGCTTCGGCGTGCTCGACATCGTCCTTATGGGCGGTCTCGGCGCGCTCGGCGGCATCCTCTGGCAACAGATCTCCGGGAAGAACAACCCTACCACGTCTTTTTAACACGAATCCGGACTAAGTCTCGCCCGCATTTATTATGG
>Ga0129302_1000284_pt1 | contig 38775 bp, 38 predicted proteins | sample BlaSprsedimmetaG_FD_94476 | JGI IMG/M metagenome (GOLD analysis project Ga0129302, IMG submission 94476) | Hot spring sediment bacterial and archeal communities from California, USA to study Microbial Dark Matter (Phase II) - Blank Spring... | ecosystem: Environmental > Aquatic > Thermal springs...
GTCCCGCCAGCATCGAAGCAGCTCGGGCTCCGTTTCGCTACCGCTGTCGGACCGCAGTCCACGTAGATAAGGTCCGTGAATGCCCCGGAAAGGCCGTTATCGGCCCAGCCGGAGAGTGTGACACTCTTCACGCCACAGGTGGCGTAGGTGTGTGTGATAGCGACTGGTGGCCCTGCGATCGGTCCTGCAGTAGTGCCGTCGCCGAAGGTCCATGTATGGTTCACGATCGTCGTGCCTTCTGCAGTGTACGAAGGATCAAATTCCACCTCGAGACAGCCAATAGCTTCCCACTCGAATTCGAACTCGGGTGGTGTTAGTGGTACAATTGACACAAAGTGCTGTCCGGTACCGTTGGTCCACGTGCCATCTTCATGCTTACCAAGGGCCGCCATCTTGTTGAGCACACCGCCCGCATCTACGTCTGCCTGCGTGAGCGCATAATCGTACCCATAGGATTGTAGAGGGCCGCCCTGAGATAGGGTAATCGGTGTTGCCGTTAGTTTTATCCAGCCAACCTTGTTCTGTCGATCGTTTTCATCAAACCCTGGGGGCACTTCGTAGACATCTCCTGTCCAATCTCCTGCGGACGCGTTCTGCACCGGGTTCGCGACAAAAATTTCGAAAGGCACCGAATAGCCGACGATTCCCGGAACCACAGAAGGCCCTGACTTACCCTGGGTTAAAAGCCCCTGGGACTCCACTTCTGCTGTTGTCGAGGGTGCGATCGCTGCGAAGATCGAAGCAACCATGATAAACGCTAGTGTAATACCTATTAGTCCTTTGTTCATTTTTGTAGTCATCTTTTTTTCGTTTCACCTCCTAATTGTTTGATGCGCGGAGGGGGTATATAAAGCTTTCGACTTTACCGCCCCGCTTCCGTCGCTCTCGCTCCTCACTCCGCGCCGCCTTCGCTTACCGGTAGCGCGAGGAGTGAACATATCTTCGCGTTCTCACTATAAAAACGTTACGCCCGCTCTGGATGCTGCAGCGACCCAGGGGGTGCTTACCCTTTTAGCTGGATCATGAGGCAGGAAGAGCAGAGCAGAGCAGGAGTTGCTTGCTCGCTGCCTGAGGTTGTGCCGCGGTAAACGTGTTATATAAACGATCGCTGAAGCATGATCCTTGCAACCAACGCCAGAAGACCGAGAATACAAATTATATAAAATAAAAAACTGATGCAGACGATAATAATAGCAAAATACGCTAAAACCCGTATTCCGCACATTCTTGATACAGCCCATCTCAAAATTTGAATTTATACTGCGTAGCGCGAGGGGCGACATCGTTAAATACGGGTTTTTTATCGAACGTTATGCCTCCCGATTGGACTATCCTTGCAGGATGAGCCGATGAACTTAGCCGAAGCTGCGTAGAGCAGCAGGAACCTGAACCATCTGGGGATAGTATAGACCGAGGTGTATCGCGAGATTGGCTTAGTTGAGGAGATTGACCGGTCTCTGGGTGTAGATCCACGCCAGAAGGTGACCTGTGGTGAGGCGGTCGTTGCTATGGTGCTGAATGCTCTTGGACTCGTTGACAGACCCCCATACCACTTCCCCGAGTTCTTGGAGACGAAGCCTATTGAGATCTTGATACGGGCGGAAATGAACGTGGAGGACTTCAATAACGATGTCTTAGGACGAACTTTGGACAAGCTCTACCGCGCGTGCCCTGAAAGTATCTTCGCGTATCGCAGCTTCATGATAGCCTATAAGGGTTACGGGGGCGATTCATCCATAATGACACCACCTCGATGAGCCTCGCGGGCGGCTATGAGCATAAAGAGGGCGATCTGGACGCCGTGCCACTCGAGATAACCTGCGGGTACTCAAAGGACGGCAGACCGGACCTGAAGCAATTCGTCATCTCCCGGGTCATGGACGGCGATCTGCCGGTTTTTATACCGGTTCTGAACGGTAATGCCGCTGATAAGAACCATTTCAGGGAGATCGTGAAGAGATACGGTTCTTCCCTGCGGGAGATGGGGGGAAGACCGGATATGGGTATGGGACAGCGCCTTTTATTCGGAGCGGAATGTGGAAGAGATCTCTGGAAGCTATAAGGAGGTGTGAAGCAGCGGTGGATCGTGGTCTTTTCAGAGAAGGCATTCTCGCGAGAGAGGGTGGCGTTGGAGAAGAGGATAGAGAAGGGGAGGGCGAAGGCTGAGAAAGAGCTCTGGCACGTCTCTCATCAGCCATTCCATTCACAGGAAGACGGCTTGCATGCCCTGAGGGCGACGGAGAAGGGGTGGAATTTGAGGAGAGGCGACAGAGGAACGGCGGAGGACTTAGAGCACGGATAGTACAGTAAGGCGAGCTGTGAGGCGGACGAAGCTGCGATTGAGAAGGAGCTGCAGAGACGGGGCACGTTCATTGGTGCGACCAACGAGCTGGGATCGTGAGAAGCTCAGTGGTGAGGAGACGCTCACGGCTTACAACGAGCTGCAATACGCAGAAAGAGGATTCAGATCCCTTAAAGACCCGTTGTTCTTCGCGCACAGTATGTTTCTGAAGAATGAGGGAAGGATAATTGCACTGGTGATGATAAGGGGGCTTGCCCTTATGATTTATAGCCTGGCGGAGCATGAATTACGAGCTGCCCTGGCGGAAACAGGTGAGACACTACCGGATCAGAGGAAGAAGCCAACGAAGAGCCCAACAATCAGGCGTGTCTTTAAGGTATTTGAGGGAATTACCGTCCTTTGTTATCGGCTCAAAGAAGGTGAAGATACTGAATATAACGCCACTACCTGCTAAAATTCTCTTTGCCAGGCAGTGAGTATACAAGGGTATATGGTTGTGGATAATTAAGGAACTATCGAGGCACTAAAGGAGGGATAAAGGGGCCGTTAGGAACAACCTGATACGCTACCTCATGCGAGATCGAGGTGAAAAGTAGGTAAATAAGAGGATAAATCCGGATGTTATTCATCACTGCGAGTATAAGCTCAAAACTTACTCCACCAAAAGGTTAGAGCAGGAGAAAAATCAAAAACCAATCTCATTTATAAGCTCAAAATGTGGAATATGGGCTAAAAATAAGGTGAAGGGGGTTAAAGCCCCCTATCCATCTGTGTGGCACTGTTCCTATTTAACTAACTAACGCACCTTACGGCGAATACCCAGGATCAATACGGCACTCAGTGCTCCCAGAAGCGCGATCAGCCCGATCGGGCTCAGCAGTGGCGCCTGGGTGCACGGGCCGACACTTACCGTAGCGGTATCCGTACAGCCGTTTGAATCTTTAACGGTAAGGGTCGCGGTGATTGGCTCGGTAACAACCCTTGAGACCACCTGGCCAGTTGCCGTACCACAGTCACTGAAGCTCCAGGACCAAGTCGTGATGGTTAACCCCGACACATTGGGATCTGTTGTCGCGCTACCGGTGAACGTGATCACGGTACCGCCTTCCTCGAAGCAGCGCGGATCAGCAGACGCATACGCTTTCGGGGGACAGGCTACATAGACAGCTTTCACCGTTTCGTTGTACAGACTCTGGTTATCGTACCCAGAGACCTTAACCGTCTTCCAACCGCAGGTCGCATAGGTGTGGATCGGCGAGCTTGCGCCTCCTGAAATCGGGCCTTGAGTTGTCCCGTCGCCGAAGTCCCAGGTGTGGTTCACCACATGGCCGTCGGGATCATACGAGGTGCACACAAATTGCACCGCGAGACAGCCATAGCCGTACAAGCTGATGTTGAAATGAGGTGGCACATGCGGTTCAAGTGTAACATTGTGCTGTCCGGTACCGTTGGACCACGTACCGTCGTCATGCTTACCAATGGCCGCCATATTGTTCGTTATATTTCCGGCTGCCACATCCGCAGCGGTAAGCGCATAATTGTAATAGTAGGTTACCGCAGGACTGCCCTCGGCCAGGGTAATTGCCGCTGCCGTTAGTTCTACCCAGCCAACCTTGTTGTCTCGATCGTTCGGATCGGCACCCGGTGGCACCTCATAGACACGTCCTGTCCAGGCACCTGCCCCGGGGTTCGGCTGTATAGGGTTCTGGACCGAAATGCTGAAATTAACCAGATAACCGACCTGTGCAGGAACACTTGTGGGCCCTGATTTCCCCTGGGTTAAAATCCCCTGAGCCTGAACATCTGCGGTTGCCATAGGTGCAAGAGCTGCAACCACGATGAATAGTAAGAGTGCACTCACCATACCAAAGATTATTCTCTTATCCATTTTTTCACCTCCTAAGTTTTCCTGATGATCTCGGACCGGCTGATCTCGCCGTCCGCTGCAGGTATCCCAGTTAGTTACCACCTTTTTTTAGCCGCCAATCATGGCTCCGCTAAAGAAGGTGAGCAACTTATCCGTACTAAGCAATTCTCGTTGCGGGTATATAAGCGTTTCGGTGCTTCAACACGGCCCCGGAAGCCGCGATCGCAACAGGAATTTATAAGGTCCGTATCCACTCCACGGGCCCTGCGCTGTGAATTGAAGACGCTTCCCGTGACCAAGAAGGAATTAAGGGTCTGCGACGGGCCACCGGTGCCGTTACGCTGACTGACCTGCAGTGTCAGCGCGGTGCCTGAAGGCGCCCGGAGCAGCGGAAGCGCGCGATGGACGGTAAGCAGCGCGGAAGAAGAAGAAGCTGGGTGCTGCTCTTTCTTCGCGGGTCGCGGCCTGCCTAAAGGACCTTCAAGACCAAAAAGGCGGCCCAAACGGGCCCCACAGAACGGGCTAGCGCGCACGGTCGTACGCTGTTCGCGTGCCTTTCAGTGCCGGTTCTTCGCTGTCTCTCCACCTCGCTGCGCGGGAAGACCACGCGCGCCGTTTCCTGCTTCGCTCGGATCATTCCTGACTGATGAAGCGGACTGAAGCAGGTGACTGCGCAAACAAAGAGCGCGTCGGGCACGGTCGCTTCGGTCATTAGTCATACAGAGCAAAGTTACTTGCATACATACCCTTTTATTTGCTGGTATGGGTTAAACTACTGTACGGTCAATTGCATATGGCAACAGTAACCGTGAAGGTGGTCAGACTCCTTGCCCGTGCTGGTGGTGGCGAAGCAGCTGAGCAGGTCGTTGAGCTGATCCTCGCCACTGAAGGTAATTATCGGCGGGTATCGCTCAGGGACGATCAGCCCGCGCTCGTGGCCAGCGGCGCACTCGCGGTCAGTGACGACGTACGCATCGAGCACGCGTCCCCGGCATGCCGGGGAGCAGCCGGTGTGCGGCGGCTCACTGCCGGCCGTTACGCACGCATAACGAAGCTTGCACCGCCGATCGAGCCTCTCCGCGACGTTACGGAGACGAAGCTCACGGTGCTCGCGATCGCCCGACCCGAAAAAGGGAAGGTCTGCATCGCGGGCATCGATGAGCAGGGCGCGTGGCTGCGGCCGCAGGGCGTTCACGCCGTCGAACTGCTCGCCGCGACGAGACCGCTCTTCAAGAACCGCTGCGTATCCACGGTCTATCTCGATGCATGGCGTGGCCGCCATGCGCGCAAAGAGGATCGGTTCTTCGTGTACTGCCGCGGGGTGGAGCACGAGCTGTCCGAAGAAGAGCAGCGACTATTTTTAGCGCAGCATCGCGACGAGTCAGTTGATGCTGTTTTCACTCACGGGCGGAGCCTGGGTCTGATCAAGCCGCGGATCCTGCAGGTCTACGAAGAGCGCGCGCGGTCGAAGCAGCGCGAGACGGAGTACGAGCAGTATATACGGTTCAATTTCAAAGATGGCGCAGGCAGGGTATACCGGCGGTGGCCCTGCCGCTGCGCGGCCTTTTACGATGCCTGGACCGAGATGAAACGGAAGCACCGGTGGACCTGCGGCTGGCGCATGCTCACGTATCTGCGGCGGCATGAAACGTATTTTGCCATCGGGCTCACTCATACCGATTACGGGCGATCAACGCTGGAATACGGCGCGTATCCGATGATCGTGGGTGTGCATCTGGTGGCCCGCTCGAAGCGCGGTGTGCCCGCTCAATAACATACTAGACACTGAGAATGAGGAAGGAACAATCCTGTGAGGGCTAGTTCCTCCGCCTGCTACACGCGGATTGCGGTAAGCTGCGACCTCAAACCCAGCCACGTAAATGCATCGCTTCCACCACACGATCAACCGCGACGACGTATGCGGCCTGTCGCATGTTGATACCATAGCCCCGTGAGGCATCGAGCACAGAACGGTATGCGGCCGTCATCTTCTTTTCCAGGCGCTCGTAAACCTCTTCAATGGGCCAGCAGTACATGCTGATGTTCTGCACCATCTCGAAATACGAGACCGTGACACCGCCGGCGTTACAGAGGAAATCCGGGATCACGTGCACGCCCTTCTCGTAGAGTATCTTATCGGCCTCGGGCGTGGTAGGCCCGTTGGCGAGCTCTGCGAGGATCTTCGCCTTGATATTGCCCGCGTTCTGCTCCGTGATCACGTTCTCCAGCGCGGCGGTGATGAGGATATCCACCTCGAGTTCGAGCAGCTCCGCGTTCGTGATGGCCGCCGTATCCGGTGTCTCGACGACCGACCTGGTAGCTGCTTTGTAGCTGCAGACCTGCTCCAGGTTCAGCCCGTTCTTATTATAAGCGCCACCCTTTGAGTCGCTTACCGCGACGACGTTCGCGTCGAAGAGCTCTTTACAGAGAAATGCCGCGTTACAGCCCGCGTTGCCGTAGCCCTGGATGGCAACTGTTGCATGCTTCAGGTTAAGTCCGAGCTCCTTTGCCGCCTCCCGGATCGTGTACATCCCGCCACGCGCGGTCGCATCCTCGCGGCCACAGGAGCCGCCGATGCAGACCGGCTTACCGGTGATACAGCCAAAGATGTTGCGGCCCGCGAGCTTTGAATACTCATCCATCATCCAGGCCATCACCTGCGAGGTCGTATACACATCAGGGGCAGGAACATCCTTATCGGGCCCGATGAACTGCCAGATCTGATTGATATACGCCCGGCTCAACCGCTCCAGCTCATGCTCAGAGAGCGACTTCGAATCGCAGACAACGCCACCTTTGCCGCCGCCCAGTGGTAATCCGAGCAGCGAGCACTTCCAGGTCATCCAGGCCGCGAGCGCACGCACGGTATCGATCGTCTCTGCAGGATGGAATCGAATACCGCCTTTCGTCGGCCCCAGCGCATTGTTATACTGAACCCTGAACCCCTGAAAGACCCGCGTCGTCCCGTCATCCATCCGTACCGGAATGGATACATGCAGCTCCCGCATAGGATGTCGTAAGAACTCGTGCACATCCTTGTCCAGCATGAGTATCGCCGCGCATTCGTCCAGCTGTTTCTGCGCCATCACAAACGGATTCTGTTCGGTCATGTCTCTACCGCTTGTTGTATTATCAGTGGATACATAAAAGACACATGAGCATGCAGCACAGCGCCACTAAAGGATGGTAAACGGCCGCCCAAAACGCCCTTGCACGTGGTACTTCGCGCTTCCTGGAATGCGCTTACGCTCGTCGAATGGTTTGTAGAACGATACCACTACTCGACCGAGACCGTGACGGTCTCCTTCCGCTCAGGTTCAGGCTCGAGCTCGGTCTTGTACTGCTCGAGGAGCGTGATCTCCTTCTCGATCAGCTTCGTAAAGGCTTGCAGGGTACTGATCCGCCATTCGATGAGCTTCGCCGCGAGCTTCGAGGGCTGGGACACGTAGCCCTCCAGCGAGCCGAGAGCGTTACCCGTGAGGTCTGACGCGATCTTGAAGGGTACCGTCGCGGTACCCGCAAGAATGCGAACCGCCTTGACCAGATCTTCATCTTCCCAACTCATTTTTTCTCCTTTTTCCATCGTTCATCAGTGAAGTATATATGGAGCGCGTCATTTAAGAGCTTCGCCTTATCAAGCTTCATGAGGTGCGCAATCGCGGGAAGCGGAATGAAATTACGCGCTTCGCCTATGTCAGTTGCGATAACGACCGAAAGATCCTCACCCACTCGCTCCACCTCGGTCACTTCACGGTAATTGCCCGTGGACGGGAGCGGCACGACCACTTCCAGGCCGCCTTCGATCTCCTTGACGGTGATCGCATGCCCCTGGTAATAGACCTGTGCGGGATCTTCACCATCGAATAATTCCTGGCCCACCTCAGTGAGGAGCTTCAAGCCCTTTACCTCAGATTGGAAGAGCCGGAGCTTCTTCAAGGGCAGTGGATGGAATGCCAGTTCTGAATCCGCTATATACCGTTCCTGCGCCTCTTTCCAGTCCCTGAAGTACGCATCGTGCACGCCTTCGGGAATGATCTTGTTCATCACCGCGAGATCGACGTTAATGTCGTAGAGGTTGGCGAGCAGATACGTCCGTTTCAGGTTCTGTATGCTGAATGCCTCGGGATTCGCGATCAAGCGTAAGCTGGTGACCGTACGATCAGAGATGATCTTCTGCAGCCTCTGAAGTATCCGCAGGAGCTTGATATCCTGACTGATGACCTCCTTGCCCGGTGTGGGGATCCCCACGATCGGCTCAGCCACCTTCGCCAGGCCCACGAACGGTGCCACGAGCTTGATCACCTTCGTGGCTGTAGAGCCGAGCAGCGTGGGCAGATAAATGTTCTTCAGCGCGTCGCCCGAGGGCACGGTATCGAGCACGATCACGTCGTACTGCTTCGATTCCACGTACTCGACCAGCTTCAAGAGCGAGACGAACTCGGTCATATTCGGCAGCGCGGCGATCTCGTAGGCCAGCACCTCATCGACCCCTTTTGACTTGAAGAGCGAGACGACGTACTCCTGGATCGCCCCGTAGGACTCCCGCGCCTCCCGTATCGGATCGATCTGCACCGCCCAGAGCTTCTCCATGATCGCCGTCGGCCGGTAGTGCACATCAGTCTCGAGCGCGTCCGAGAGCGTATGTGCTGGATCTGACGAGATGATCAGGGTCTCATAGCCTCGCTGGGAGAGCGCCAGCGCCGTGGCACTGGAGATGACCGATTTCCCCGCGCCGCCCTTGCCGGTATAAAAGATTACGCGCATGCGTTTTTAGTTCCTCGTTTGGGTACTGTAGAGCTCATGAATCGTGGAGACGTCACGTCCCCAGCTCTATACACACCTTCCATTCTGAATTACGGGTTAATAAAGGATATTCGGAGTCCGTCCTCGACAAGTTTGGCCTTTACGAGCCGCATTGCACGTGCGCGTGCGGGTAACGCGACGAAGTTCCGTACCTCGCCCAGCTCGGTCGCCATCACCACCGAGAGATCCTCGCCCACGCGCTCGACCTCACAGCGGGCCGCGCAGTTGCTCGCGGACGGCAGCGGCACCAGAAGCTCGAGGCCCGCCTCGGTCGTTCGAACCTTCACGGGCTCCCCGGTGTAATAGATCTGTGCAGGGTCTTCTGAGCCGAAGAGCGCCTCACCGATGCTTGAAAGACTGGCCAGGCCGCGGATCGGTGGCGGGACGAGCTCGAGTCTCTTGAGCGGCACGGGTCGAATCGCGGCCGCCAGCTCCGCCTGATTACGCTCCTGCTCCGCGCTCCAGACGGCCGAACACGACTGGAGCAGTTCGTCCGGCATGACCCCGTTCATGATCGCGAGATCAACGTTGATCCCGTAGAGTTGTGCGAGGAGAAACGTCCGCTTCATGCTCTGGATACTGGCGGTATCGGGCGTTGCGATCACCCGTAAGCTGGTGTGTTCGCGATCGTGTATGATGCGCTTCACGTTCCTGAGCGTCTCGAGTAGTTTGATATCTTCGTCGAGCACCTGCCGGTCGGGAGTAGGGATACCAATGATCGGCTCGGCCACCTTCGCGACCGCCGCAAACGGAGCGGTCAATTTGATGAGCGTTGCGGCATTCGAGCCGAGCAGCGCCGGCAGATAGACGTTCCTCAAGGATTCACCCGACGGGAGCGTATCAAGGACAACCGCATCGTAGGCGTGCGCGTCACCGAACTCAACAAGTTTCAGGAGCGCGATGAGCTCGCTGGTCAGCGGTAATGAGGCGAAGGCATAAACGAGCTGCTCATCCAGCTCTTCGACCCTGAAGAGTGCGAGCACATAATCGTGGATGCGCTGATAGTTCGCCTGGATCTCACGGAGCGGATCGATCTGCAGTGCCCAGAGCTGCGCGGCGATCTGCGTGGGCACAGACTGAACGTCGGTCTCGAACTGTGTGGAAAGGGCATAAGCAGGCTCGGTCGAGATGAACAGTGTACGATAGCCGCGTTGCGCCAGTTTCAGTGCCGTTGCCGCTGAGATAACCGACTTACCCACGCCGCCCTTGCCGGTGTAGAAGAGCACTCTCATGGTATCTACCTATCTATCTTTCTGTCTGTCTGTCTATCATAATATCTCCGTCTTTCTTTCGCCTCAAGGAGAAATAGAGCCGGATTATGCTGGAGAAGAGTACGGCGCTATCGCTGACCGCCTTCACCTTGGTGTTAGCGGCACCTTTATCCTCCCAGTGCACGGGCAGCTCCTTGATTCGGTACCCTTTGCGCTGCGCGCGCACAAGCAATTCGGTATCCCAGAACCAGTGCTCGTCCTGGATCTCATCCAGCAGGTGGAGAAGGGACGTTCTGCGGAAGGCTTTGAACCCGCACTGGTGATCGCGCAGCTTCGAGTGCAATATGAGTCGCACGAGGAAGTTATACACGGTGCTCAGTACGCTTCGTTTCAACGATCGCTTCGTTTCGCTCGCCCTGAGCAGGCGCGAGCCAATAGCGAGGTCATAGTGCTCGTCGCGGATGGCGCTGATGAGCGGCTTGAGATACGCCAGATCGGTGGAGAGGTCCACGTCCATGAACATGATGACCTCGCCTCGAGCGGCCTTAAACGCGCGATTGAGCGCCTTCCCGCGGCCCAGGCGCGCGTCACTGTGCATATGCCGCACGAACGGATCGTCCGCGGCGATAGCGCGCGCAAGCTCAGCGCTGCCATCGGTGCTGCCATCCTCAGCGATGACGAGTTCGTACGAGGGCGTAACTGCAGTTATCGCTCGCTTCGTCTGTTCTACCGCCGCTTCGAGCTTACCCGCCTCGTTATGTGCCGGGAACAGGACAGAAACTGCCACCTGGTCTCGTCCGGGTTCGCGCATCTTCGGCCTCCCACACACACAGTTATAGAAAGTATATCTACTATGATACCTCGATCATACATACATACATACATACATACATACATACATACATACAGCCCCATCAGGTGCGATGAGCCATCAGATCACCGCATCGCTCGGTTAGTCAGTCACCCTGAGGGCCGGGGGCTATATATAGTTAGTTAGTTAATATTGAATGACGCCGAAGTTAAAGGTAAGAGCATGCAGGGAGGTTTTGACGCGCGTTTGCAGCTCCGGGTGCTGGTAGTAAAGGGCATATAACATAAACTAAACGATCGAGCTTCAGGATTGCACGCCTAACTAAAAAGAAGAAAGGAGGGAGCGCATGCTGGAAGACTGGAACGTGATAGTAATAGGTGATGGCGATCGCGAGCAGGAACTGTTGGCAGCTCTGGAACCGGACGGCGAATTTGAGCGGTCGGGGTTTCGGGACGTGGTGATCGGGCACGTCGAGGATATTGTGGAGTTCCTCGAGGATGCGGAGCAGGGGAAATACCCGACGTTGCAGCGGGTAATTCCCATTGAGGATACGTTCTATACCTCGCCCGAGCTGTTAGTCGACCGGTTGAAGATGCGGCTCGAGCGGTACATCGATGAGATCGAGCCGGGCGAGACCTTCGGGATCCGCGTGGAGCGACGTGGCATGAAAGAGTCAATCTCGAGCATGAAGGTGGAGCGCGAGGTCGGTGGCTATTTCTTTGACCTGGTGGAGAAGGTACAGGGCAGGAAGCCAAAGGTGAACCTGAACCATCCGGACAAGTTGATCGCGATCGAGATCATCGGGAATCAGTGCGGCATCGGGTTCATTACGCGGGAGATGCTGGAGAAATACCGTGTGATCAAGGTGAAGTAGTGCAGGTACTCCGGGCAAAAGCGTTCGGCTATGCTTCGGTAGTTCGCAAGAGGAAGGACTGATGCGAGCGAAGAGGGTACTGACCATCGCGGGCTCGGACAGCAGCGGTGGCGCGGGGATACAGGCGGATATCAAGAGCTTTGCGGCTCTCGGCGTGCACGGGATGTCGGTGATCACCGCGATTACCGCCCAGAATTCGTCCGGTGTGCACGCGGTACACGAGGTGCCGGTCGAGATGGTGGCGGCACAGCTCGCCGCGATCACGGCAGATGAGGGCCTCAGGGTCGATTACGCGAAGACCGGTATGCTCTACTCCACCGTGATGATCGAGACGGTCGCACGGGCGCTGGAACGCTCTGAGATCCCGTTCGTGCTCGATCCGGTGATGAAAGCAGGTGCTGGTGGGGCGCTCATCGAAGATGCCGCGCTCCATGCACTGACCCTGCACCTGTTGCCGCTCTGCGCGGTGATCACGCCGAACGTGCCCGAGGCAGAAATCCTGAGCGGTTTGCCTATCAGGACCAAAGACGCGGTGAAGGCAGCCGCACGAGCGATCCACGCGCTGGGCGCAGGGGCAGTCATTATTAAGGGCGGGCATCTCGCGGATGAACTCGCCGCGGGCAGAGCGACGGATGTGCTCTACGACGGCGCATTCGCGGAGATCAGCGCACCGCTCGTGAGATCGGAGCGGATCGTGCACGGTGGCGGTTGCACCTTCTCCGCCGCCCTGGCTGCGGAGCTGGCGAAGGGGAAACCGGTGCAAGCGGCTGCTGCAACGGCGAAAGGGTTCGTCCATGACGCGATCGTCAATGGTGAGTTCGTGTCCGGATTGCTCGTGGTGAACCAAACACAGGGACTGCAAACAGACGCAGACCGATACGGGACTGCGGAGAACGTGCGGCTGGCAGTGGGCAGGTTGAAAGCGACCATCGGGTTCGAGCAGTTGATACCCGAGGTGGGCACGAACATCGGCATGGCGATCGACCGTGCGACTGGCGTGCAGGACGTTGCCGCGGTGGACGGCCGGATCGTCCGCACGGCAGAGGGGGTAAGAGCGGGCTGCGTCGCCTTCGGTGCCAGTGACCACGTGGCGCGACTGATACTGGCGATGCGGGCGCAAAACCGCGCGTACCGGAGCGCACTGAACGTTACCTTTGCACCTGAGATCCTTGCGGCCTGTCACAAGCTCGGGATGACCGTCAGCACGTTTGAGCGCGATCGCGAGCCGGAGGACGCGAATACGATGGACTGGGGCGTGGCGGAAGCGAGCAAAGCGTTCGTTCCCGACGTGATCTTCGATCGTGGAGCGGTGGGCAAGGAGCCGATGATCAGGATCTTCGGGACCTCTGCGGTCGAGGTCGTGGAGAAGGTGCGAAGGATCGTGGCCGCGTTAACGTACGTATAAAAGCTTTTTCTTACTCTCCTCAAAGCCATCGCTCTTATGTAACTGAGTACGTAAGTAACGAACGAAAGAACGAACGAACGAAAGTCCGATGAAGAAGGTTATTCGCGACCCACTCCACGGCTATATCGAATTCGATGAGCTCGCCCGTGCGCTCATAGATACGATGGAGCTGCAGCGGCTGCGGCGTATCCACCAGCTCGGGTTCGCCTATCTCGTCTACCCGGGCGCGAACCACACGCGGTTCGAGCATTCGCTCGGCACGTATCATCTGTTGTGCCTGCTGCTCGACCGGCTCGAGGTGCCCGCAGCAGAAGAGCAAGAGCTGCTCGCGGCCGCGCTGATACACGACGTGGGACACGGTCCGTACTCGCACGTGACCGAGCCACTGCTCAAGAAGTACACCGGGAAGGGGCATGAGGATATCGAGACGGTGCTCTTCCCCGAGCGGGCCGAGCAGGACGGTGCCCGGAGGTCTGAGACGATTACCCCGACGATTGCGGAAATCCTCGATGCGTTTAGATTGGACAAGCGCGCGGTGCGGGGCTATATCAAAGGAGAGCGGGCGGAGTGCTGGACGAAACGGGATCTCTCGCGGATACTCAACGGCGAGATCGATGTGGACAAGATGGATTATCTGGTACGTGATTCGTACTATACCGGCGTGGCCTACGGCGTGGTGGACAACACGCGCCTCATTCACGGCCTGGATTTTGTCAATGACGAGCTCGTGCTCACCGAGAAGGGGATTCTGCCTGCCGAATATCTGCTCTTCTCGCGGTTCCTGATGCAGCCGACGGTCTATAACCACCATACCGGGCGGATCGCGCAGCTGATGTTCACGGCTGCTCTGGATGCCGTTATAGGAGCAAAAACCGATGCGTATGACTGCGCTGCCGCACTGCGACGTATGGACGACGCGGAGATAACTATCCAGCTCAGAAACGCGGACGGGTATCCACAGGAGATGATCAGGCGGATCGAGGCGCGACGGCTGTTCAAACGCGCGGTATATACGACCCTCAGCGATCTGGACCCGAGCGTTGTTGACACATTAGGGGACGACCATGAGGTGGAAGCGCTCACCTTAGAGCTCAGTCAGCGTGCGGGCGTTGACCCACGCTACGTGCTGCTGGACGTGCAAAAGCCCCGGAACGAGGTATTAGCAGAGAGCACCGCGAAGGTGGTCGTCGGGCACGAGTCCCGGAGTTTACGCGAAGTCTCCTCGCTCGTCGCCTTACTCAGTCGCGAGTTGGAGAAGCGGTACAAAATCGGCGTGTATACCCCTGATGAACACCGCGGTGCGGTGAAGCATGCAGCAGAAGCGATCTTATGGCCGTGAAACCGGCCGATGAGTACGCAGCACAGCAGATCACGCCCCTTTCGCCGCTTCCACCGCAGGCGGGGCGAAGATATCCGCAAGCGATTTCCGACCGTACTCCTTCACCACGACGTTGACCTGCGAGATCTCCGTGGAGATCTCAGTACCGCGCACGGATTTCCGGCGGCGTTTGCCCTGCTCCTTCGGATTGTACCCGGGCGGGCTCGTGATCAATATTCGCTTCCGCGCCGATCCCGCAACGTCCTTCCGCATCGGCATCCCCTGCATGTCCGAGCCACCGGTTATCTCCAGCACGTAACCGCCGAGCCCGATGATGTCCGCATCCACGAGGTCACCGATACGCTTCCCAATGAACAGCGCGTTCGCTTCCGCATCCTTGCCCTCGAGCTTGTACGCCTTTCCGGTCTTCGAATCACTTATCACTATCTGCATCTTCGTGCTCCCTTTACGTTCACCACCATACACTATCACCTTTCTTACTTAAATTATACCCGGCCACGGTGCTGATCCCGGGAACCAGGCAGTGACGGTAATCGCGCTCGCGATCGCCCGTAGAGAGAGCAGCCCGGGGTTACCGTAGCGTTTTATTCCGCCCGGAACTGCCGTCTTCGCTTGATCTCCTGCAGTTCCTCGAGCACCTCCAGCTCTTCGGGGGAGAGCACGCCGCTGTGTCTCTTGAGCTCCTCAACTTCCTCTTCCTTCAGGTTCACGTAGAGCACGTCGTTCTCGTTAATCTGCCGGCCGACGGTGGGCTTCCGGAGCGCGATCGCGACCTGCATCCCCTGCTCGGCACGTGATATCCGTTCGCCCTTGTCCTGGATCTCGTTGATCGGGCCGATGTTCGAGCCGTCGAGCTTCAGGAGCTCCACACCGGTCTTGATCTTGCCGGCTACAATGTCCACACCGACGATCGCGGGTTTGCTCTGCCTGAAGAGGCAGCCGGGCAGTATCCTGACCTTTGCAGGCGTGTTCATGCGCTCGAGCAGCGCGCGCTTCTCCTGCTCATGCTCGTGCTTCACCCAGGCCTCATAGTCCTCGATCAGCCGGTAAATCACGTCGTTTACGAATACGGGAAGCGCCATCTGCTCAGCTAACTCCTTCGCATCGGGCAGGAGACCAACACTGAACCCGAAGATCACCCGTAAATACCGGTCGCGCACCGTCGTCGCCTCCATCACATCGTGTTTCGAGATGTTCCCGACGTCCGCGCGCATGATCGCCTCAATGCCCTGCTCCTTCAATTCCTGCGCGAGCGCTTCCAGCGAGCCCATGGTGTCCGCTTTGATAATGAGCCCTTCGGGCACCGTCGCCAATTTGAGCGCGTCGAGTGCGCTCTTCACGTCCGCTTTCACCGCGTCCCGACTCTCCGCTGCAAGCACCACGCGCACCTGCGAGCCGGGCAGTGCGAACTCCAGGTTCGGTGCCACGATCTTCACCCCAGCCGCGGCATGCACGGTCTTCACCCGCTCGAATTTGCGCTCTGTGCGTATCTCCTGGAGTGCTCGGGGCTTCAAAAGCCCTTTCACCTTCGTCACGATCGGCTCCTCGTCCGTGCTGCCCACCACGATCGTATCGCCGACGCTCAGCTTGCCATCGTAGAGGATCACGTCGAGCGTGGTGCCGAGCCCCTTCTCCTCCTTCTTCTCCAGGATCGTGCCCACACCCGCCTCTTCCACATGCAGCCCCAGGGTGCGTTCGAAGTACTTCTGTGACAGCCCGATCAGTACCAGGAGCAGATCCGCAATGCCCTCGCCGGTCTTCGCACTCACGGGCACAATGGCGACATTCTTCGCGAAATCCTTTATCCGGTCGTATCGATCAGCGGAGAAGCCCTTCTCGTGTAGATCGCCCGCAACGGTATAAATCCGGGTGTCGATCTCCTGCTGCAGATATTCCGGCTGCGTACGGTAATTGAGGATAAAGGGCTGTTTCTTCGAGTGCCAGCCCCGTATCCGGTCGATCTTCGTAAGCACGACGACGAACGGCGTCTTCAGCATCCGCAGCACGTTCAGCGATTCGTAGGTCTGCGGCTGAAAGCCTTCCATCACATCGATCACGATGACCGCAACGTCCGCGAGCGCGCTGCCGCGTTTGCGTAACGAGGCGAAAGCATGATGGCCGGGAGTATCAATGAAGAGCAGCCCGGGGATCTTGATTCCGGACCAATCAGAGCGTAAGGGCTGGCAAATCGCCTTGATCGTCTCTATAGGGATCTCCGTGGCGCCGATATGCTGCGTAACGCGACCTGCTTCCTTCTCCGCCACCGCGGTGCCGCGCAGGGAATCGAGTAACGTGGTCTTCCCGTGGTCGATGTGCCCCACGACAGAGAGTATCGGTGTCCTGATCGCGCGTTCCGTGCTCATACCGCTCGCCCCCCAGACTCATTTCAGTCACGTTCGTTTAGTTCTTTTTAGGCCACCAGGAGAAAAAGCCCTTCTGCTCACCCGCATCATCGTGGTGGTCCCCTTCGCGCTCACGCTCCTCCTGATCAAATTCCAGGAGCAATTCCTTCTGCCGCTTGCTCAGCTTTCGCGGCGTCTGCACCCGTACGCGCACGACCAAATCCCCGCGGCCGTGGCCTTTCAGGTCCGGCATCCCCTTATGCTTCAGCACAAAGGTCGTGCCCGATTGTGTGCCCGGCGGTATCTTCAGCCGCTCACTGTTGCCATCAATCGTGCTCACCTCGATCTCATCGCTGAGCGCGGCCTGCGCGAATCGCAGGGGGACCTCGCAGAGGAGATCGTTCCCCGACCGCAGGAAGAAGTCATGCGCACGTACCTGCAGCACCACGTACAGATCGCCCGGTGGCCCGCCTCGCTCGCCTGCGCTGCCTTCGCCCGCGATGCGCAACCGACTGCCGGTGTCCACGCCGGGCGGCACCTTGACGGTAAGCTCCTTCGTCATCCGTAATCGCCCGCGACCGTTGCAGTGTGTACAGGGGTTCTGGATTATCTGACCCGCGCCAGCACAGCGCGGGCAGGCGGAGATAGAAATGAGCTGCGCAAAGCCCTGGCGGTGCGCTCTTCGCACCTGACCCGTGCCGCCACAGTCAGGACAGGACGCCACGCCGCCGGGCGCCGCGCCGGTACCGTCACAGGATGAGCAAACGTGCTCTTTCGAGATGGTTATGCTCTTCGCCACACCCGTCGCCGCTTCTTCCAGCTCGATCTCAAGATCGTACCGGATATCACGCCCGCGCTCAGGGCCATAGCGGTGTTCGGGTCGTGCGTAACCGTGGCCAAAGAGATCCTCGAAGATGGTGCTTCCGAACCCTGAGCTGGCGTTCCTGCCCTGGGTGCGGCCGAAACCGAAATTACCGCCGAAGATGCCTCTGAACAGATCACCGAAGATATCCTCGATATCGTTATAGTGCGTGAAATCAGACCATTCGAAGCCGCCAGGACCAAAATTAACGCCGGCAGGGCCAAAGCGGTCGTAATTTGCCCGTTTCTGCTGATCGTACAGGACCTCATAGGCCTCGGAGATCTCTTTGAACTTCTCCTCCGCCTCCTTCGGACTCTCCTTATTCAAATCGGGATGGTACTTCTTCGCCAATCGTCGATAGGCTCGTTTGATCTCGTCCTTCGATGCGTCCCGCTCCACGCCGAGAATGGTATAATAGTCCCTTGTTCCAGCCAACTACCGTACTCCTTACGCTCTACTTACTGTAGAGTGCCGGAGCGATATAACTTTTTTAGCCCCTGGAGAAGCTTCACTTATTCACCGCTTCGTTCCATCAGAAATACCCCGCGAACGGGTAGTAAGAGCAGTCCCCTTTATATATAACCTCCACCTTGAGTTCATTTGTTCACTGAACCAGTGAAGGCGGTGAAGGCGCGATGAAGGTGCGGGTGGAAGTGACGGATGACGCGGGCGTGAAGTCATCCATAGAGAAGGAGGGCGATTTGCAGCTGGAGATGCTCAAACAGGCCACGATCAAGGACGTGCTCAAGTTTTTGGAAGGGCAGCTTGCCCCGATCTCCTTACAGGACGCTTACGATCCCGATGGCGAAGGGCTCACGATCAAAGAGCGGCTTGCTTCTTTCTTGCGCTATGACCCCCATGCACCCCAAGGGTGGTTCACGTCTTCACAGCTGCGGCGAATTTACGAAGATAAATTTGAAGAGAGCGTGCGGTTGAGCACCATCTCGACCTACCTGGCGGGCTTGCACGCGGACGGCATCTTAGAACGGAAAGGGAGTAGAGCAAAGCGCCAATACCGGGTCGCCACCGAGAACTTGAAGATCCCGGTCCTCTTCGATCTTGGTACTGGGGGTCATGAGATAGAGACGTTGAGTGTGAACCGTGACTGTTAACCCGCTGCGGTGTGCTCCTTCTTCGCCGCGCGAACCTCAGGCACCGGTTCACGGACGTGCGAAGGGCGCGCTCAACAGGTGTGCCGGGGATTCTGAAGCAGCGCCTTTATCTGCTCCTTAAATGCTCTGAGCGAGCCCTCGTTCCGCAGCACGAGATCGGCCTGCTTCATCGCCTCGCCCATCCCCCAGCGGTTCTCGCGCGCCTCACGCGCCTGAAACTCCGCGAGTGCCAGCGAGTCATCGCCGCGCCCACGATTCTTTATCCGTGTATAGCGCAGCGAAAGCGGCGCATCGATCAGTACGAGCACAAAATTCGTCCCAAACGCGCGCTTGAATGCTTCTACCTCAGGCACGCCTCGGATACCATCAACCACAATGAGCTTGTGCTCCGCTTCGGTCATACCGCTCACCAGCAGGTCATGGATACGGGGGATGCACCGTTTGGCAATGGCATCAAGCCCCTCATTCGCCCGGAGCTCGTTCGCTATTCTGCCCGCGTTCTCGTCAGTCACGGGCAGCATACGGCTCTGGAGCTCCGCCCGTATCACGTCGCCCATGGTGATGACGGGGATGTTCAGATCCTTCGCAACGGTGGCTGCGACGGTCTTTCCTGATGCAGGTGCGCCGATGAAGGCTAGTATCTGTAGCGTTCCTGCAACCACTTTTCCGCGGCACCTCGGGCAAATCTTCGCTCCGGTGTAGCGTGAAACACGTTAACGACCGTGAGCAATTCCCCTTTATGCACGGTACCATCATGGATAGGGAGAAAAACGACTTCGTCAAGAACCCGACGCGTCTCAACGCCCTTGGGCTTGCCCATCGCATCAGCTGTAAGCACCACACCAAGCGCATGTCGCAATGTGAGACAGGCTAGCACAATTGACTTCGGCGGGATCTCAACCTCTTCTATCTTGATCGTCACGGTCTGGTCTTTCTGCACGTCTTTGTCCTCCCGGGCGATGAGCATCTCCCACTGACCATGCGGGCCCACGGAATAGCCATATCTATACGCTACGGTCTCCAGCACGCATTTCTTCCCGCCGATGTCATCCTCCCAGTACACATACTTTATCTTCGCCATGTTCTTGGTATTAGAGTAGAGCATCACTAGTCTTTAAGTTTTCCGGTTGAGCGAGCCGCGCCAATCGCTTGTCCCAGTACTCATCCATCACCTGCGATTCCGCTGAATTCTCGAAGACGAGCAGGGTACGATCCGCCTGCGTGATCACGCCGAGATAATTCAACATGATGCTCTCCCACTCGTTCTCGGTCAGCCCGCGGCCGACCGCGGCCTCGATCACCTCGCGTTTGAAGATCAGCCGCTCGTCGCCTCGTATCCTGATCAGCATCCCGAACCAGAAGAAGGTGGCATTATTCGCGGCATTGTCCGCGCAGAGCGCCTGTGCGGCCCGCAGATTTGCCGGTATCGCCTCAAGAAATACGCTCACCATGTTCGCTCGTTTACCTTTTTACCTGAGCTCAGCTTAAAGACCACTTCCTCGCCCTGCTCTCGTGTTCTGATTCTCACCTCGTGCAAGGGCGCTGCGCTAAGCGCCTCAGCCGCGAGCTCTTTCAACTCCGCACGGCTGAAAACTGCAGTTGCATCGAGCGTTCGACCCGAAACGACCTCTGCCCGCCCCTGCTGGATGATGTACGGTTGCGCATGGGCACCCCGTGCAACAAGCTCGCGCGCGATTGCCGTCACCTCCTCACGGGCCACGAGTCCTTTGAAGACGGTGGTGATCACCTCGAACTCAACAGCCGCGTGAACGCAGACCTCGAGCGTGCGTTTTACCCGTGCCGCAACGCCCGTGGCCCGCGTTAGCTCGTCGTACCGCGCCCCGGACGAGAGCGGTGCCTTGATATCAAGGAAGAGCTTCTCAACGAGCCCTTGGTGCAGGAGCGATTCGACCGCATCGGGATAATAGCCACAGGTCTGCACGGCAACGAGCAGCCCCTGCTTCCGGGCAACGGCCGCAAGTGCTTCCAGTGCGACCGGCTGCATGCACGGTTCACCACCCGAGAGCACGACCGCATCGATGACGCACGCGTTCTTCACGATCTCGGCCTCAAGGTCATCCAGGTCCACGTAGTTCGAGCCCGCGCGGATCTGCGCGTTCTGACAGTAAACGCAGTTGAGCGGGCATCCGCGCAAAAAGATGACCATGGCGGTCTTGCCGCGCCAATCGATGGTAGAAACGGGGACGATATCGCCGAGGTTTACGGCTGCCATGCATCAGAAATAATCGACCACGCGCTCGAGCGCCCGCGCAATGAGGTCGGCGCAGTTCGTGAGATCCTGTAAGCTCAACAGCTCGACCGGCGAGTGTATATAGCGCGTGGGAATGCTCACGATACCCGTGGGGATACCGCACTTTGTCAGATGGATCACGCTCGCATCGGTATTCCCCCCGTCCGCGACGCTGAGCTGGTAGGCGATAGTGTATTGAGCTGCGGTCTCTTTGAGCCAGTTAAGTACCGCAGGTGGCGTGATAATGCCGCGGCCCGAGGCGTCGGAGACGGTAATCACGGGGCCTTTTCCCAGCTCCACCGGCCGATCCTTCTTCTCTATGCCCGGATGGCCGCCCGCGACTTCCACATCGATCGCTAAGGCAACGTCCGGTGTGAGCGCATACGCAGAGGTTCGCGCACCTTTCAGGCCCACTTCTTCCTGCACCGTACCTACCGCATACACCTCACAGTCCGTGGTCGTTCGCTTGAGCGCCTCGATCATTACCGCAACGCCTGCGCGGTTGTCAAAGGCCTTACAGGTAACCCGTTCGTTACCGAGATCGGCGAGATGGCGATCGAGGATGACGGGAGTCCCGACTGAAATGCCCATCTGCTCCACCTCGTCTCTGGTTCGCGCACCGACATCGATGAACATATCTTCGAGTTTGATCACCTTCTCGCGCTCTTCCTGCTTCATGCCATGCGGCGGTTTCGAGCCGATAACGCCGTAGAGACCGCCACCTCTGGCCTGTAGAATCACGCGCTGGTTGAGCAGCGACTGGTCAAACCAGCCGCCAATGGGTGAGAAGGTGATAAAACCCTCGTCATTGATATGCTTCACCATGAGCCCGATCTCATCGAGGTGTGCGGCGAGCATCACGGACGGCTTCTTACCATGGTGCGTCGCGATCAGATTCCCGAGCTTGTCGATCGAGATCTCGTCCGCATAGTCCTCGAGCTCCTCCTCGACGATCACCCGTACCTCGTTCTCGTAGCCCGAGAGGGCATGTGCCTCAGCCAATTTCCTCAGCAGTTCTTTCAGTTCAGCCATGTTGCGAGAGAATCCCGCCTCCCGGATTTGAACCGGGGACAGCACGGTGTCCGCGCGCGGTAATAAGATCTTCGGGAGGTGATCTAAAACGCCACACTACAGCCGCGCACTCTTCCAGACTGAGTTAAGGCGGGACATATGTACAGTACATACCCACCGTCCCATATAAATATTGCCCGGTGCGCCGTTCCCGCCCGGACTATCGCCTCACCGTTCACCAGGGGGTACCGGCCGGTAACTCGGAGAACAGAACCACATCCACCAACTCGTTCTCCTCGAGCAGCTCTTTGCCCTTCGCCATGAGGAAGTAGCCATCGGCCTTTGCGAGCGTGGTGATTGCGCCCGAGCCAGAGAGTACGGGCGTAGCGCGGTGATACTCTTCCGGGCTCCCGGGCGCGCTGAGCTTAACGAGCACGTATTCGTTTCGCCCCGGCTCGGAGAAGATACGTTGCGTCACCTGTGCGGTGATTGTCCGACCAGATCGGCCCGCAAATTCGGGTGCCGCACCTGCGAGTCGGCGCAGCAGTGGTGCCACGAACTGGTTAAAGGTGATCAGCGCGGACGTGGGATTCCCGGGCAGGCCGAATATTGGCCGTTCCTGGATCATACCGAAGATGAATGGCTTACCGGGTTTAATGTCCACGCCGTGTACGAGCATCTCACCGCGCGCCTCTATCGCTTGGGGCAGCAAATCGCCAACGCCGGCTGAAGTACCGCCCGACACGAGAATAACGTCTGCTTCAGTCTCTATCGCTCGTTCTAGCAGTTGGGAGAGTGCTTCGGGGGTATCCCGAGCAATCCCCAGCGCGCAGGGGATACAACCGAGTGCTCGCACCGAATCGCAGAGGGTCTGCGCATTCACATCATAGATCTTCGCCGGGGGGAGCGCTTCACCCGGTGCGACGAGCTCGTTACCCGTAGAGAGAATGGCAACCCGGGGCTTTTGATGCACGAGGACTTCCGTGAGCCCGCATGCCGCCAGAACACCGGTCGCACGTGGCGTGAGCACCGTGTTAGTCGCCAGTATTCGCTCGCCCCGTTTGATGTCCGAGCCCGCATGCATCACGTTCTCAGCCGGAGCGACCGGTTTGAAGATCTGCACCGCTGTGACCGATCTGCCTTCACGGTGCTCCTGACACTCAGCGGCATTCTCGATCTTGACCACGGCGTTAGCGCCCGCTGGCAGTGATGCGCCCGTCGAAATACCCATACAGGAGCCTTCGGTCACGATGCGCGTGGGCTGCATGCCGGCGAAGAGCGTATCGAGGAGCTGCAGTGAGACCGGATGGACTTCATCCGCATAGAAGGTATCCGAAGCGACGACCGCGTAGCCGTCCATGGTTGCACGATCAAAGGGCGGGACGTCAAGCGCTGAGACGACCTCGGCTGCCGCAATGCGGCCAAGAGCCTCGGTTATGCTCACCCGTTCCACTGCACGGCCGCTCCTCGTCCAGTTCTCCACGAGCGTGGTCGCAACGCGTGCAATAAGCGCTTCTACCTCCTGCTGCTCCGTGATCTCCAGGAACTGCTTCCCCATTGACCGTTCACTGAGAAAGAACGGTCAGTCAGAGAAAAAGCTTCGTCCTGCCTGCTAGCTAGTCCGTGGTCTCCGTGGACTCGTCACTGCGCTTAGACTGCTTGTGAGCGCCGTAGCCCAGTGCCGTGAACATCTCCACCGGGAAGGGAATGACGACGGTCGTTGCCTTCTCCTCGGTCGCCACTTGGATGGTCTGGAGCATCCGAATAAACATGCCGCCTTCCTCTTTCTCGAGGACGTTCGCCGCCTCTGCGATCTTCTTCGCGGCCAGGAACTCCGCATCTGCCGCGATCACGCGTGCCCTTCGGTTCCGCTCAGCCTCAGCCTGCGCGGCCATCGCCCGCTGCATCTCCTTCGGCAGCTCCACGTCCTTGATCTCCACGGCCGAGACTTTGATCCCCCAGGGGTCCGTCGCGTCGTCGATGATCTGCTGCAGCTCCTTATTGAGCTTATCACGCTCCGAGAGCAATTCGTCCAGTTCCGCCTGTCCGATAACACTGCGGATGGTCGTCAGTGCGATCTGAGAGGTGGCATATTGATACTGCTCCACCTCGGTCACCGCCTTCTCGGGATCCAGCACGCGGTAATACACCACGGCATTGACCCGGGTCGTGACATTATCCTTGGTGATAACCTCCTGCGGCGTGACATCGAAGACAGCGACCCGCAAGTCGATCTTCACCATGGTCTCGAAGATCGGGATGATCAAGAACAGCCCGGGGCCTCGTGCACCGACCAGGCGTCCGAGTCTGAAGATAACGCCGCGCTCATATTCCTTGACCACCTTGATTGAGGAAGCTAAGAGCAAGATAACGAAGAATACGATCCCAATAACCCATTCGAAAGCCATGTGTCCACTTATCACCTCCTCCTAATCAGTATACACACCCTGGGCCTATATATACCTTTGCATTTGGGGGGCTGTCAACATGTTGGGGGTTGGTGATCTAAACGACCCATCTCATGCTGTATTTTTTACCCCTGCGGCATACGTTTCGAGCTGAATTTGCGGTAGCACTCCTTACCGTTACAGCCCCCATTTGGGCTCTGCCGTGCGTTCGCGGCGATTCTGAATAAAGGGTTAAATGCACCGACGAGCATGTAAGAGCATGATAAATGAGAAAACGGTTGTTCCCTCTCAGCATAAGCGCAATCTAAAGCAGCAGTATAATTGCGCGATACTCACGATCAGCACCTCGAAATACGGGAAGCAAGCACAGGGTGAGATCGATCCCGGCGATCGTTCGGGAGCGATAGCGCAGGAGCTCGCGCGTCAGCATGGACACGCGGTCGTGTATTACGCGGTGGTGCCCGATGATGAGCGCCTCATTGGAGACGGTATAGTTTCTGCGCTGCGTTCGGATGCCGATTTCATCATCACGACAGGCGGAACCGGCTTGACGACGCACGATATCACGATAGAAGTGGTGGGGCACCTGCTGGAGAAGGAGATACCGGGCTTCGGCGAGCTCTTCCGGCTCAAGAGCTATGAGGAGATCGGCACGGCAGCGGTATTGAGCCGTGCACTTGCCGGCGTGATCGCACAGAAAGTGATTTTTTGCTTGCCCGGATCACCTCACGCAGTTGAATTGGCACTGCGAGAGATAATCATGCCTGAGCTCGCGCATATCCTGAAGCACGTGCGCGAGTAAACTGCTGCTCGATCGTAACAGCAGAAATGAAGAAGGAACGAAGTGGGGTCGGTGCGATTTGAACGCACGATCGGCGAGTCTGGAGCCCGCTGCCCTACCGGACTAGGCCACGACCCCCCTTTTTCTGTATACCTGTAAGGCTACTCGTTTATTAAGTAAATGACGCTACGCAGCAGGCAAGAGATCGCCGCAGATCTCCCGCATCTTCGACTCGCCCTCGCGAGGCCCGCGCATAATGAGCAGATCGCCGCTCTTGATCACGGCACTTCCCGCGGGGTTATAGACCCACCTGCCCTCCCGTCGCCGGATCGCGAGGATGAACATCCCGGTGCGGGTCTCGATTCGCAACGTCTTGAGTGTCTGGTCAAATATCTCCGGGTTCTTCACTGCCATCTTCAGAATAATCTCGTCGGATTCCTCGATCGAGGCACGAAAGACCGGATGTAACGGGGTAGCACGAAGGACGACGTCCGCGATCTCGTAAGCGGCATCTGAAAGGATCTCTGAGGACGACGCGATATGCAGTAAGCCACGGAACTCCGCGAAATTGCTCCGCTTGGTCACCCCGCGCGCCGCCTCGATCACCAGGATCTCCAGCTCTTCCTTCATACGATCCATCGATTCTTCCATGTTCTTCACTTCTTGCGCGATCTCTTTACTGTAAAAGCGAACGGCGGAATACGCGAGCCCGACGATCAGCTCGGACAGGTTCTTCATATCCGCGATGAGATCGGCAATCTCCTCGGTGAGTCGTTTCTGCTGGAGTCCTTCTTCCGTCTCCTTCTCGCGCTCCTGATATTCGCGGCCCGTCGCCAGTTTACAGAACGCGGGTATGCCCTCAGTCGGACCTGAGGTAATGATCAGATCGTTCTCCAGCAGTCGCTCGTCCTTATCGGGCGAGAAAATCCAATGCGAGCCTCGTTTCAACGCCAGGACGTGCATACCCGTCTCCGTCTCGAGCTGCAACTCGGCCAGCGACTTATTCCTGAGTATTGACGACGGCTTGATCCGTACATTGAGGATCGCTTCCTCGAACTCCTCGCGGTCAAGATAGTCGGTGATGCTCACGGAGGTCGCGACCTTGGCAATGTCGCCTGCGGCATTCGAGATCTTCTCCGCCGCCGAGGCGATCTGCAAGATGCCGACGAACTCAAAGGCGTCTTCGATGCTCCGCACACCCAGCATGATCGCGATGCGCAGTTTGTAGAGCAACGAGTGCATCGTCTGCTCCAATTTGAACACTTCGTTCGCGATCTCCGGATTGTTGTAGATGATCGCGGAGTACGCGAGGTCGAGCATCGAGCCTGAGAGATCCTTCATCTCCACGAGCACGGACTTCGCATTGAACGTACTGATCTCGTCCCGCAATTCCTCTTGTGTCTTCACAGCCTGAGCACACCACCGTTAGTTACGAAAGAGCAATATCTGCTCCCAGAGTAAGCATATCCTTAAAGAAAGAGGGATAGGAGATCTTTACGCTGTCCACCCCGCTGACCACCGATTCACCGCGCGCGGTAAGAGCCGCAACCACGAGCGCCATTGCCAGGCGATGGTCATCGTGAGCAGAGACCGCTGCGGCCTGCAAGGGCGTGCCCTTCGTCCCTTCTATACGGAGGCCATCTTCCTTCTCGGTTATCCGCACGCCCAGCTTCGTGAGCTCCTCGGCGAGATACCGCAGCCGATCGGTCTCTTTAAGCCTGAGATGCGCCACACCCGATATGTCGGTCGTACCCGCAGCGACGGCCGCCACCACCGCTATGGTCGGCACCAGATCAGGATTCTCGCGCAGGTCTACCGAGATCGCCTGTAACCCGCCTGTTACGGTGCCGTTCACCTCGACAACGCCCGCCGACCGATCCCAGTGGAGAGCGGCCCCCATCGCTTCCAGTAAGGCGACGATCCTCGAGTCGCCCTGTGCGGACGGGAAGAGATTCCGGACCCGTACGGGTGAATTCGAGATGGCCGCAGCCGCCAGGAGATATGAGGCGGATGAGAAATCGCCGGGGACGGTATATCGTGCTAACGAGTACGCCTGTCCACCCGTAACCGGGAATGCGTAATCGCGAGAACCTTCAGGACACGAGCAGGGGATCTCAACGCCCGCCTGCTGGATGACCTCGGTCGTCATTCTCATGTACGGTACTGAACTAAGATTGGTCGCCAGGATATATGAATCATGGCCCGCAAGAGGACAGGCGATGAGCAAACCTGAGACGAACTGCGAGCTCTGGGACCCATTAAACGTGGTCGTGCCACCTTTGAGTGGCCCGCGAACCACGAGCGGGGCTGTTCCGTCAGCTTTCGTCGAGATCGCCTCGGCACCGAGATCTGTGAGCGCAGCCAGGAGCGCCCCGTTTGGACGTTTACGTAACGAGTCGTCCCCGGTCAACACCGTAACGCCCTCACACAACGCAGCGACCGCGGTGAAGAAGCGGAGCGTGGTGCCGGAGTTCCCGGCATTGAGCACATCATCTGGTGTCGCTGGCCGGCCGTCAACGCCGTCGATCAGCAACTTCGGGGCCGGCTCGTCACGGCGTACCGTAATACCGGCACCCAGCGCCCGCGCCGCAGCCATCGTTGCTTCCGTGTCACCCGAGAGCAAAGGATAGAAGATCTCACTCCGCTTCGCCAACGCGGCGATGGTGATGGCCCGATGGGTATAACTCTTTGAGGGTGGGGCGATAGCTTCACCTTCGATCGTGGACCTGCGTACCCGCGCGTTCATGAGAGCCGTGAATGGTAAAGGATCGTGCGTACGATTAATCACATGACCTCCTGATCAGTCGTGACTGGAATCCGTGATAGACCGAGAAGCCTTCGACGATTCGCGTCTCCGCTTTGGCGTCGAATGAGACACCGGGTGAATATAATGCGTTCGGCGATGCGCGACCCAGAACACAAGCGAGTCCTTTGCTCAGCTTCAGGTGTACCGTACCGGTCACGCGTTTCTGAGTCTCATTGATGAAGGCGTTGAGGTCGTCGTAGAGTGGATCCATAACCAGACCCTGGTAGACCAGCTCACCCCAGGCCTGATCAACCGCCGCTTTGAACCGCAGCTCGTTGCGCGTGAGCACGAGCCGCTCGAGATCGCGGTGCGCCTTCAGCAGTATCGTGGCCGCGGGATGCTCGTAGTTCTCGCGCGCCTTGAAGCCCAGGACACGATCCTCGATCATATCCGTGCGCCCGATACCGTGAATGCCGCCCACCTCATTCAGCCTCGTGATGAGCGTGAGGCCGTCCATTCGCTCGCCATTCAGCGCTACGGGTACGCCCTGCTCAAAGCTGACCTGTATCAATTCCGGCTTCTCCGGTGCCGCATCCTGGGAAACGGTCCATTTATAAATCTCTTCTGGCGGGTAGGCCGCGGGATCCTCCAATTCGCTCCCCTCTATGCTTCTGCTCCAGAGGTTCTCGTCGATGCTCCAGCGCTTCTCTGATTCAAAGGCGATACCGTGCTTCGCCGCATACGCGTGCTCCTCCTCGCGTGTCAAGCTCAACTCTCGTACCGGTGCCACAACTGCCAGATCGGTAGCTCTGAAGATCGCATCGAATCTGAGCTGGTCGTTGCCTTTGCCCGTACAGCCGTGTGCCACTGCTTCGGCGTCACGATTCTGCGCGACCACCACCACTTTCTTCGCGATCAATGGTCGCGCGATGGCCGTGCCCAGTACGTATCCCTCGTAGTCCCCGTTCGCTTTGATCAAGGGGAAGAGGTAATCGTGGACGAACTCTTGCCGGGCATCGAGGAGTAGCGCGACATCAGCGAGCTTCGTAGCACGATTCACGCCCTCTTTTATGTCTGACTCGGGCTGCCCCACGTCCACCAGCACCGCGATCACTTCGTCGTATCCGTACTGCTCGCGGAGCAAAGGGATGCAGACCGAGGTGTCCAGGCCACCGGAATATGCCAGCACTATGCGCTTCATGGCGCCCGCTTATATCTCGCCTCCTTCAGGTCAGTAACGAAAAGGTCACCGCTCAGGTGGCATAAGGGGTTCGCTTTCTCGAGATCCAGAACGCCGGGAGCTTTCCAGTACTCGTCCTTCACCGCCGCAGCCACGACCCGGCCCGTTATCCAGATATGGTCACCCAACTCGACCGCATGCTCGCAGGTGCATTCGAGCCATGCAAGCGCTTCTTTTATCCGCGGCGGCTTCACCGTGCTGGCTCGTGCCTCGGTTAAGCCCGCGTGCGTGAGCTCGCACTCCTCGTACGGGTAATCCGTCTCCAGGACGTGCAGACGCTCACCAAGCTCTTTCCCCACCACATTGACGACGAACTCGCCATTCGCCCGAATATTCCGCCAGGTATCGTGTGCCGGATTACAGGAGAATCCGTACAGCGGTGGCTCGAAGCTGATGGGTGAATTGAAGCTGAACGGCGCGGCATTTGCGATACCCCGAGCTGATATGGTGGTGATCACCACCGCGGTGCGAACAAGAACCTTATGGAAGGTATTGTGTGCAAGCTCCATTTTCAGAAACCGATCTTATTCCTTTGATGCCCCTTATATACACGCGCACGGTTATAAATCTTTCCGAGTTCGTACCGCTCGCGTCGCGCGTGCGGTCCCGAAATATGGTTTTCAGGCCGCGAGCAGCTCTTCGCCCCGGTCAATAACGATCCTGCAGGGTGTGGGGAGCTTGTAGCTCGCGCGGCGGAGCGCTTCCTTGGCCGCCTCGACGTTATCCGGCTCGACGCCGACGGAGAGCATTCGCTGCCCGCTCTTCACCCGTGCCGCCGTTCCCACTGCACGGCCAAAGGCATGGCGCATGCCACTCGAGACGCGGTCCGCACCCGCGCCGGTCGCCAACTTGTTCTCGCGCAGCACGTGGTGCGGATAGAGCCGAATTTTCAGGTAGAAGTTCTTTCGCCCTACGCCCTTGACCAGATACCGGTTCGCGAAGATTCGAGCCGCTTCGAGCGCATTATGCCGAATCTGGCAGGACTCCTTGGCGACTAAGGACAGCGTCACCGGAAAGTCGACACTGGCATTACCCATATCGAAGATGGTGATCTTGCTACCGGGTACACCTCCCAGGTACTCCCGGCGCACGTACGCATGTCCTGACACTCGTGTGTACATACGAGCTGGTTTTCGGCTCATTGGTGGCTCCTACTATTGAATCATCCTGCTGCTTAAAAACCTTTCTTCAGGAGGAGTGAGGGGTACCCGAGGTACGGAACGCGGACTTTCGCGACCGCGATGATCCACTCGGGCTTCACCGGCTCGACACCCAGCATGGGCTGGTCGTAGCCGGAATTATTATCGCCTTTCGTGATGTAACCCTCATGGGGCGCGGGCTTGCCATCCGGCATTGCCTCGCCTTGCTCAACCCAGTACATCGCGCGATGGATGATGGGCGTTGCCGCGGTGAGCCCGTTCGGGCGATAGATGATCACATTCCCGTAGGTGTTGAAGGAATCATATCCCGTGAGTTTACCCTCTGCATAGGTCGTAATGGTCGTGCGGTGCGGCGCCTGGACGAGGATCAAATCGCCCACCTGCATATTCGGCTCCATGCTCCCCGATTCAACGGCGAAGCCAATGTGCCACGAGCCCGTGGCCGCATAGGCGACCGAAACGATAAGCACGACGATGACCAGCGCTTCCAACAGACTCTTGCCCAGTTCAAGCAGTACCTTCTTCGTCTCCATGCTCCCTGCCAGTTCCTCGTTATGTATAGTAGTATAGCCACCGGCTGAATAAAAGAGGTTCAAGATCCGCACGCGGTATGCAGGGTAGGAAGCAATCGTCCCGGGAGAGTATAGTATTCCAAAAGGTTTATAATCCTTTTAGCACTTATCACATTCACCCCACGACGATGACCAGGTCTACCGGCTTTGTCTATCATGCGGATTTCTTGCGTCATGACACGGGCGTTCATCCCGAGAGCGCGGATCGATTGCTCAGTATCATGCGGAAATTAGAGCAGCAGGAGCTCATCACGCAGCTGGAACATATCGTCCCGGAGCGCGCGCCGATCGAGGCTGTTACGTACGTGCACAGCCGCGAGTATGTGCAGAAGGTAGCGGACATGAGTGCGCGCGGTGGTGGCATGCTCGATCCTGACACGCCGGTCTGCGCTGCGACGTTCGATACAGCCCTCCTCGCAGCAGGCGGGCTCATGCGTGCGGCTGATAGCGTGCTGGCCAATGATAACGCCCTGAAACGGGTTTTTGCACTGGTGCGACCGCCCGGGCATCATGCGAACGCTAAACGCGGCCGCGGGTTCTGTATCTTCAATAATATCGCGATCGCCGCGGAATACCTGAAGCGCGCGTATCGCCTCAAACGCATTCTCATTGTGGACTGGGACGTGCACCACGGTAATGGCACGCAGGAGATCTTCTACGAGGATCCCGGCGTTCTTTATCTCTCCACCCATCAATATCCCCATTATCCAGGAACGGGCTGGATAACGGAGGTGGGCGCGGGAGGAGGCGAGGGTTATACGGTGAATATCCCGCTCCCCATTGGTAGTGGTGATGCTGAGTATCTCTTCGCGCTCACCGCAATCCTGGTGCCCATTGCGCGTGAGTTCCAGCCGGAATGTGTGCTTGTCTCCGCGGGTTTTGATACGCATTCGACTGATCCGCTCGCCTCAATGAAGGTGTCAACCTCGGGTTTTGGCGCATTCGCCGAGCTCGTACTGGCGATAGCGAACGAGCAGTGCTGGGGGCGGGTCATACTGACGTTAGAGGGGGGTTATAATCATGAAGCACTCGGCGACTCCGTGCTGGCAGTCTTCCAGTCGCTTCTGGCAGGAACCGGTGCACTTCCGGAGAGCGGCGGTATGCGTCCGAGTGCGGAGGTACAGCAACGGGTCGCGGATGTACTAGCAGTGCAACGGGCGTACTGGCGTATCTAATCGAAGCTTTGCGCCATCATGCAGGCGTTCACGGGGACTGAAAAGGGGTCGCAGAGATGAGAGATGGTGCAGGGCCAGGAGGCCTAAACGAAGGATGCGGGATCGCGGGTGTCGTGCTCAGCAGGGGTAATGCGGCCCTACCACTCTATTATGCGCTCTACGCGTTACAGCATCGCGGGCAGGAATCGTCAGGCATCGCTGTGTCCGGGCACGCGGAATCGGTCAAGCTGCTCAAGGGCCGGGGACTCGTCTCCGAAGTATTCTCCAAAGAACAGATTGCCACGTTAACGGGAACTATGGGTATCGGGCACGTCCAATATTCCACCCGGGGTGCATCCAGGATCGAATCTACGGAACCGTTACTGGTCACGTATCGGCACGGCGAGATCGCCATCGGCCTCAACGGCAGTCTCGTCAACACCGCCGCCTTGCGGAAAGAGCTGGAACGTGACGGGCGGATATTTCATTCGGACTCGGATACGGAGGTAATCGCGCAGTTGCTCGTGAAGCATTTGATGAACCACACTCCGCTGGACGCGGTGAAGGAGCTGATGCGCCGCGTCGTCGGCTCGTATTCGCTGGTCATCCTGATGGACTCATCGGTGCTCGCGGTGCGGGATCCACTCGGCATAAAACCGCTCTGCATCGGCGCCCTGAACGATGAGGCGGGCAACCGCACGGGTTATATCGTCGCGTCTGAGAGTCCCGCAATTGACACGCTGGGCGGTGAGCTCCTGCGCGACGTCCGGCCTGGCGAGGTACTCCTGCTCGGGTTTCCAGAAGAAAGCCCGGGGAGCCCCTGGCGAGCGCGCCAAAACGGTGCTGTGCCGTTTGAGAGCCACCAGTTGTACCGGGGGCTTAACAGCGCTCATTGTATCTTTGAATACGTCTACTTCGCGCGTCCAGACTCGGTAATCGACGGGCGCTTGGTCTATGATGTGCGGCTGCGAATCGGTGAGCGCCTGGCGGAGGAACATCCGGTGGATGCGGACATCATCACCCCCGTCCCTGACTCAGGCATCACCTACGCCATCGGCTATGCGCGGCGTTCGGGCATCGATTACATGGAAGGCCTGATCAAGAACCGATACGTCGGACGGACGTTCATTATGCCGGAGCAATCGACGCGTGACACCGCGGTTCGCCTGAAATTGAACGTGGTACACGCGAATGTGGCTGGGATGCGCGTCGTGCTCGTGGATGACAGCATCGTGCGCGGGACGACCTCGCGCATAATCGTGGATCATTTGAAGAAGAAAGGTGCGCGTGAGGTCCATCTGCGAATCGGGAGCCCACCGATTATCGCGCCATGCTATCTCGGGATCGATACACCGACGCGGGATGAGCTGGTCGCCTGTGGGCGGACTCTCGACGAGATCGCTGCGTTTTTACACGCCGACTCCGTCCGTTATGTGAGCTCTGAGGGGCTGATCGAGGCCGTTGGTATCGATGAGAGCAACCTCTGTCTGGGCTGCGTATCCGGTAACTATCCCGTGGAGATACCGGGTGAACAGTGTATAGCACGGCAGTTGCGACTCTCGCACTTTGCGTGACCGTTCGTTGTGGCGTGCAGGAGAAGAGCGCAACGAAAGGTTAATATGTAAAGGAGCTGTATCTTCTTTCTGTAGAGGGACATACAGGTGGTAACCAAAACGAAGACGCTTGTGACCTGTATAGACCGAGATGACGATATCGGTTGGAAAGCGGGCTTGGTAACACCGATTATTGGTAAGGATGCGCTGTTATCCGCGGCAACGAAGCTCGCACTCGCCGATCCCGAGGAGTCGGACATCAATGCGATCTTCGAGGCGGTTCGGATCTATGAGCAGATAAGGACTGGCGACACGGGGGTCGAGCCGGAGGTAGTGCTTATCGCCGGAGATCGGAGTGTCGGTGCGGTTTCGGATAGAAAGATAGGCCAGAAGCTTGATGACGTCCTCGCTCAATTCCACGCTGACTCTGCCATCCTGGTCAGCGACGGTGCAGAGGACGAATGGATTATCCCGATCATCCAGTCGCGGGTGAAGATCGATTCGGTACGGCGTGTGGTGGTGAAGCAGATAGAGCCGCTGGAGAACACGTTTTACGCGTTCAAGCGGTTAATGGAGGATCCCAAGATTTCACGGACGTTCTTACCCCCGGTCGGCCTGATCCTTTTTCTCTTAGCTGTTTCTCTGCTCCTGAAGCTCTCGGGCGAGACACTTGGGCTTATCCTGGGTATCGTTGGCGTTTACCTCATGCTCAAGGGCACGGGACGCGAGAATCTCATCATCGAGTTCGCCGAGAGCGTGAAGCAGTCCTTCTATACCGGGAAGATCTCGTTCGTGACGTACATCGTCGCCGTCGTGCTCTTTCTGGTGGGCACCTCACAGGGTATCATGGCCTACACGGATGCGCAGGCTGCGATCGGGGAATGGTTCTTGCTTGGCCTGGTGTACTTCATCAACGCCAGCATCTGGTGGTATGTTGGAGCCGCGCTCGCCCCCCTTATAGGGCGGATGATGAGTATGGTGCTCGAGGAGGAACGAATCGTGCGACCCTGGGCCATTCTCTTCTCGATCGTTGCCTCCGGGTTGATCCTCTGGGGCGGGAGCGAGGCTATCATCTGGTTAAGCAAGGATGTGCAGCCGATGGGTTACTTTACCCTCTTCTTCTCCATCCTTGGCGCTATTATCCTGTCCTTTATCGGGGTGAAACTCTCGCTGTACATGCGCGGCACGCAGCCGAAAGCGCATCCAGAAGAAGCGGCAGGCGTCAACTCGTCTGAGGAAAGCGCGGCGCGCGAGTGAGTGGGTGGGTGGGTGCGTGAGTGCACCGCCTTACGTACCCTGAGCGCGTCCTGCGGGTTCGGGCCCGTAATAACACGAATACAAGCTATAGTATGTAGAATTCAAATAGAAAAGATATTTATATTACGATACTCATAAACAAGTAGGGTGATTGTTGGCATGTTAGGTGAAGAAGAGGTGAGAGATGCATACGCGGAGGCGCGGTCATACGAACGTGACGCGCGCGCTGCGGAGAAGGAGGGCAATGACGAGGTTGCTTTAGGTCTGTGGCAGCGCTATGCCGATCTGAAGGAACGAAAAGGGAGCTACTTCCTGTGCATGTACGGCTATTTTAACGTGGCGCGCATCTTCGATAAACGCAGTAACTGGCGCGACGCGGCTGAATCGTTTAAGAAGGCTGCTGCTCTCGCGGACAGCCTGGGTGAGCATTCGTTGTGGGTCTTCCTGATGCATCTCGCCTGCCAGATGCATGAGAAGGCCGGTGACTATGCTGCCTGCCGAGACCACTACGAAACCATCGGTAATTTCTTCTTCACCCGCGATAACTTCTTCGGCGCCGCGGACGCCTACGAGCATGCGGCGGAGATCATGTCGCTCGCCGGCGAGGATATCTCGCGGTATGAGGTGCCGGTGGCCGCATGGCAGCGGAATTACGAGTACTGGAAGGAGCACGGCGAGCTGGACGATGCCGCATGGAGTTTGAAGCGGGTGGATGCGTATCGCTCGGCTCAACAGCGTCTTTAGTGTACGTACTCATATAGGTAAGCCCTGAAGCAGCGGATCAATCAGTACGGAGCCCGGGTTACTTCCGTCCATCCTGATAGGTTTATTTTCCTTCAACGGCTTTCTTCAGACTGCATGCGGCATGGACGAAGAGCGATTACGCGAGCAAACGGTGCGATTCCGTGAGCTGGTTGGCGATGAGACCTTCTGGTTCACGCTCTCGCGGAACGTGGCGGTGATGGAGCGAGACAAGGAGCGCTTTGTGGAACTCGCGCTGGCGATCCAGCAGTACTTCGACTGTGAGCGGTGCTGTAGATGCTGCAGTGAGATGCCGATCCATCTGAACGAAGAAGATATCGAGCGGCTCTACCGCCTGGATGGCGAGGCACTCTTCGAGAAGCTGGATACCCGCGAGCTGGACAACTTCCTGAAGACGCCCTGCCCGTATCTGAAAGAGGGGCTCTGCACCATCTATGAGCAGCGACCTGCGGCATGTAAGCTGTTCCCGTTCGTGGTGATCCGCCCGGTGCCGACGCTGCAGCTCTGCCCGATGGGGAAGAAGATCTTCGCGAAGTTCAAAGACCTGACCCGGAGGTACGGGAAGAAGGAGCTGAAGGTGGAGTGGGAGACTGCACGGCCCCCGGAGCTTTCGGGGGAAGATGCGAAGCATAAAGCCGTCTACGTCGCGCTACCCATACCCACGCTGGAGACCTTTTTGCGGTATCTGCGAATGGATGCGGAGCGATCAGATACGCCCCGGAACGTTTGATGCGTGCTGCCCTGGCTGGCGAGCGTGTTCTCCGGTTTACAGCTACAGCTATTACTCGGCTTCTTTGGCGTCTTCCGCCGCGATTGCACTGGTGTTGATATGCTCAATGATCCGGGATTGTACAAGCACGATGAACTGCAATTTCTTGCATTCCTCGATCAGCTCGCGGAACCGGTTCTGCACTCGCGGATTCTCCACTTTATCAAGGTTACCCGCCAGCAGTGCGATCACCGGTTGTATGTTATCCTCGAAGAAAAGCCGTGAAAACGTACCAAACGCTTCCGTGAGTGAAGTATTAACATAATAACGGGTTTCCCCGCCCATGAGAATTTCCTTTGTCATATTTGCCAACTTCAATTTCTGCAGACTTATACGTACTGTCCCGCGACTATAGCCCGTACCCAGCTCGATCTCACGCTGCGAAATAGGGCACGACTTGAAGAGGATGCAGCCCCAAATGCGCCACGCAGATTCCCCTAGTTCCCATTGCTTACCTATGTTCCCTAATGCTTTCTGCACTTCTGGCCACGCCTCTTCGCCCATGGGTTATCACCAGTTTATCAATTACTCTGAATTCACTTTGTGTGGTGTGCTTATATATATAAATTCATTTACAATAAGCGCACGATACTTTTACGTACGTCGCCGCGTCATCCAATCATGAAGACATTTCTGATTGTTTAATTTTGTTTTACAGTACGGACAAAATTGCCATGATGCAGAAGTAGACGAGTTACATTTCGGGCATTTGGTGATCCCTATGTCAGAGCCGCAGTGCGGGCACACGTTCCAGTTCTGATCGATATCGCGCGAACAGACCGGGCATTTGTAAACGCCGCCGATATGGTTCGGTATGCCTGCCCGAGCCAGGTAATCCTTGATACGCTCGTCAAGCTCTTCTTTGGGGGGGGTCTTCGTCACGACCGGTTTGAGACTCAGGGCAGGATAGGCTTTCTTATATGCCTCCTTGAGCCGGTTCACCGTTGGTCGCATGTACGCGCCGTCATACGGAAGCCGGTGCCCGAGCATCTCCTCGACATAGTCGGGTGGGACACCCTGATCGCGGAGGATCGTGGAGAAGGAGGCACGTAAGGCGTGAATACCCGCCGTGTTGATGGTTCTCCCGCGTTCGTCTTCGTTGATCATGCCCGCCTTCAGCGCCACGGTCTGCATCGCTCTGTTGATCCCGCTCTCGTACGCCCTGACCCGTTCCTTCCTCCGCCGGTTCGACTCTGAGATAAAGAGCGGGGAATCGTTCTTCAGGTCCTCGGGATCCAGATAGCGAGACCCGCGCTCTCGCAGCTTGAGATAGCACTTCAGGATCTCGACCGCGTCTTCACCCAGGAAGGTGTAATATTCGATCCCCTCTTTCTCTCGCATGAGGTGTAAAGTCACGGGCACTTCGCGCTTTTCCAAGCCCGCAGCCACGTCACCATAGTTCAGCGCGATGAGCTCTCTCATCGCCAGCCCGCCCTGAAATGCGCATAACATGATCGCTCTATCCCGCAATCGCTCACAGACATCCATCATACGCCTGACGTCCTGCGCTGAGAGGAACTTCCTGAAATTCTCCTTCAATTTCCGCGGTGTGGGCAGGTGTAACGTGCCGATAGGGACGTCATTCTCTTTGTAAAAGACGCGAATATCTTCGATGACCCGACCGGCAGACCGAGGTGCCAGCCCTTTCTCGCCTTTTCGCCGCCCGCCTTTTTCCGGGATGACATAATCGGTCCTGAGCCAGTCATAGAACTCTTTCAAGCTCAGTTCGGTCTTCTTCACACCCGTTTCACGAGCCTCTGCGATAAGTGTACCCGGGTCAAGCCCGCTCCAGCGGCAGTACAACTGTATCAGCCGCACCCGGTTCTCCCGGATCTTATCCCCGCGACCGACGAGCGTGGGTTTCACCTCTTTGAGCTCGGCAAAAGCTCGGGCGTCCATTTCGACGGCTTCGGTCGCTTTTTCATGCTCCTCGCGTGCTCGCAGGGGGTTCACGGTCCCACCGACAATTAAAAGAACCGGCCTGTATAAAAAGGATTGGATCAACAACGCTGCGATGCAGCAGTGTTGGGATGACATGAAGCGCGGGATCGTCCTGGGTCTGGATGACGCGCACGGGCTGCTGGAGGCACGCCTGGGCAAGGAGGTCACTCCGGACACGATCAGCCACTATATGGAAGTGCTGAACCACGCGCTGCCCGGTGGTGCGGTCATTCAGGAGCACA